>Ga0307966_1001692_pt1 | contig 17178 bp, 14 predicted proteins | sample OrgLakmetagen646_FD_203141 | JGI IMG/M metagenome (GOLD analysis project Ga0307966, IMG submission 203141) | Saline water microbial communities from Organic Lake, Antarctica - #646 | ecosystem: Environmental > Aquatic > Non-marine Saline and Alkaline > Saline | place: Antarctica: Organic Lake... | reverse complement strand
ACCAGGTGTTGACCAGAATTGCGCACGCTCATACACAAGTGAAAAAATCGGGTTCTAAGTATCTGATTTTTTGAAAATTTGGTTGCGGGAGTTGGATTTGAACCAACGACCTTCAGGTTATGAGCCGCAATCGGAAGGACGATGAGAACTCTTAAATATCAATGGCTTATCCGCTAAACCCCTGATTAGGCGATGAGTTTCAGCGTGAATGGACGGGTTTCGGTGCTGCTCTTAGATTTCCAATGTGTCCAGAACTGCGTTCGCGGGTTGACCAGACGTTGACAAGAGCAGCGACGATGTGGCGACAGATGCAATCAACGTTGGACTTCTTCACCGCTGACCGGACCGACCTTTTCAAGGAGGTCTCCTATTTTTGGTTCTGGAGCTGTTACGAAAGCCTCAGTGTCCAGTCCATGATCTCTCAAGAAAGGCGCATCCTTTAGCTTTTCCTGAAGCCCCAACATCCGCTTTTCCGCGCGGCGGATAAACGTGTCATAGGTCATAGGTATAATCGTGACGCGGCCGTCCCATTCAGTCCTGTTGCCCCGCTCGGCAGCGTGAATTCGTGAGCCCAAGACATAGCAAGTCGTTTCCGTTACATCGGTAACGTACCCGCGTTCGATGAGTTCGCTCACATATCGCCACGCTTGATTTTTCTGCTCATTGCCGATCACCACTCCGGGCTTTTTGATTTCGGCAATGACGAGCCGGGCCACACCGTCGACATCGTGGCCGAAATCATGCGCATCCCGACTGTACAGGCCAACGCTGCCGTCGGGTAGCATCGCAAAATCAGGCCGCTGACGGCTACCTTTCGTTGTTCCTCCAAAAAGTTGCTGAATGACGGTTGTCATGCCTTTGTTGCTGGTGAACTCGAGACTTTCAAACTCAGGTCCAAAGACCCAAAGCGAGCGTTCGAACAGCGGCTGCAGATCCCCCACTTCGTCCGCACTTGCATCATGCAGCTTTTCGTCCAGATCCTTAATCAGCTTCAGTCGCATTTGAATTTCATCAAGCGCGTCCTTTGCAAGGCGCAGGGTCCAGTCATCCAAAATTTGGTACAGTGAGTCCAAGTCACCCGGTGGCAGCTCATGCAGCTTGGTCAGCAGGCCATATTTTGAAGTGGTCAATTCTAGGTTCGCCAATATGCCAGCGACCTTTCCAACTTCGTCAGTGGAAATAGTAGGGCAGGCATCAATTACTTCATCGACGAACTGATTCCATCGTTCACGTCCCGCCGGAGGTAATTTTCTTAAAGCGGTGTTGTGGTTTTCCCGGATGGATTCCTTGGCCTCCCGCCTTCTCTCGGCGGTAAAGCCTGAAAGATATTCTCTTATTTTTTCGTGGACTATTGGCTTGGTCGCTAGCCAAGCCGGGTGATCCGCTGCGAACCCTGTCCAATCTGCCAGTACTGCTTCCTCAAGATGATCCGCCGACACAATAAACTGGAACCGCTTCGCCTCTGAAGTGCGGCCATCAAGGATCCTCTCATAGTCAAAACCTAGCCAGCCCGGAGTTCCCACGAGCCTAGACTTTACGCGCCAAGCGATGCCATGCTGGCGCGTCGTTCTGTCAGCCTTTTGGCTGTCGATTGCGATGATCTCGACAGTGCCAAAGCCAGGCAAATCTACAATTTCTTTCTGAATGTTTCCGGCTGGAATGTCATCGAACGTTACCAGCGTTCCGTCGACCGAAACGGTAAAATTGGGATCTGCCAAAAAACGGGTGCCAATCACCTGACGTGCAGCGTTGGCATCCAAAGCAACCCCGTCTGACGCCATCGCAGTTATCTCCGTTCCATGCCCAGCAATATTGTTGCGAGAATCTAGCTCCTTCACATCAAAAGGTTGCGTCGTACCGCGGCGGATTTCATAGGTAGTCTCCTGCCCATCCCGCCATGTCCGCACAACATAAGGGTCGGAAAACTTGAACGCAGCGTGTCGACCTTTCCCGTTGCGCCCGTAAGCGTGTCGGGGGGGCGCTTCCTTCAGACTATCAGGAGGCGCGGACTTGCTGCCTTCATCTGCCACGCGGTTATAGTCGAGGGTCTTCCATCTTCGTTGGAACTGCTCGGGCGTCATACCTTTGCCGTTGTCGCAGATTGAAAAGGCAATATTTTCAGTACGCTTAGGCCACACAATATCGACGCGGGTCGCATAAGCGTCCCATGCATTAGCCACCAACTCGACGATGGCAATAGCTGGATCGGAGATGATCGGTCCGGCGTAACGGTCAAGAAAGCGGTCATCAAACAACACCCCTTGCTCGAGTTTCTTAATATCCAAGATCAGTTCCCCCGAAACGCTCATTACTTCTTTGTGCAGTGTCTGTGCCGAAAATCTAGCACAAAGCAGCCATACCGGTTTAGTAACGAAAATGTCTTCAAGTTCGATCAACCAGCCGTATTTACCCTAGCGCTTTTTTTATTTACCGGAATAGCCCCACCCACTTCAATTCCACCTTCCGCCTGTCTTCCTCCCTTTTCCCATGCACTGACTTGATAACGGCACGGATCTACGCCTGTGTCACGGGACAAGGAGGCCGGATACATGGTCAACAGACTGAAACTGAATGAGAAAACCTTACGCGACGCTGAGCTTCGAGCAGGCGTCAGCTATCAGATTTTCGACACCGAGGTGATCGGTTTTGCCGTGAGGGTCCAATCCTCCGGTGCGCGGACCTTCACCATCGATTACCGCCATGCCGGGCGGCAGCGGCGCATGAACATCGGGCGCTGGCCGGATTGGAGCGTCACTGCTGCCCGCGAACGCGCCAAGGAGTTGCGCCGCGCCATCGACGAGGGGCGCGACCCTCTGGCCGTGCGGGAGGATTTCCGCGAAGCCCCGCGCGTGAAGGACATGATTGACCGCTATATTGCGGAGCATTTGCCCAAACTGGCAAAGAACAATGCCGGTGATCAGGTCTCGATGCTCCGGAAAATGCTGGAACCGGCCTGGGGCAACAAGCTGGTGACCGAAATCACCAAGTCCGACGTCGCACGGTTTCTCGATTTCGTGGCAGAGGGCCGCCCCCGCCCGTGCAAAGCCAAGCCGAACAACCGCGCGCGCAAGCTGCAAGGCCACAAACCGACCCCGATCCGCGCCAACCGCATGGGAGAGGTGTTGCGCAAGATGTTCACGCTGGCGATGGAATGGGAATGGCGGGCTGACAATCCGGCGCAGGGGTTCCACCGCCGGATCGAACAGGCGCGCGAACGGTTTCTGGGCCCCGACGAACTGATCCGCATCGCAGCGGTGCTCGACAGCGCCGAGGATCAGCGCGGCGCGGCGATCATCAGGATGTGCATGCTGACCGGCGCGCGCGTGGGCGAGGTGCGCACCGCGCGCTTTGAGCAGTTCAATCTCGACTATGCGATATGGTCGAAACCCGCAGCGACCACCAAGCAGCGCAAGATCCACCGTGTGCCGATCTCGCAGGAGGTCGTGACCATCTTGCGCCAGCGCCAGATGATCGTCCCGAACGGCAACCCATGGCTGTTCCCCGGTGAGGTTGTGGGCCAACCCGTGCGCGAAATCCGCCGCTTCTGGGCGCGGGTCCAGAAAGAGGCGGATCTGCCTGATGTGCGTATCCATGATCTGCGCCACACCTTCGCGTCCCTTCTGGTCAGTGGCGGTGCGTCACTGGAAATGATCGGCAGGCTTTTGGGCCATAGCCAGATGCAAACGACGCAGCGATATGCCCATCTGATGGATTCCCCTCTGCGCGCTGGCGTCGACACCGTGGCCAGCATCCTGCGTCCGCGACCGCGCCTTGTGCACAGCGCAGCGCAGGATGAAGGCGGGCTGCCGAAGTCGGCATGAACCTCACACCGGCTCCTCACCGCGTAGCTTGCGCCAAAGGGGGGCAAGCCGCTTGCGGATCGTACTTTCATCCGGGACATCCCCCGACCGTGAGTTTTGCACGAACCAGTCCTGTACGAGCGCGACCAGTGCCGTTTGCGTCTCGGGCACGCCCTTGTCGAACAAAAACCACGTCAACCACGCGTACATCGCATCCCAATCATAGCGGGGCGCAGCCCCTGTGTTTGTGGGCGGGCGGCGCAGCAAATCGCGTTCCTCCTCAAACTCCTGCACCGAATGCGCTGCCAGCAACAGATCCGTTGACCGAAGCGGGATACCGTCAGGGGGATCGGTCACTTTCAGCCAGACTTTACTTCCAGGTGGCAGGACGCGCTTCAGGCGGCAGAGTTCATCGCTGGGCCCATAGCGACGGAACATCGGCATCAGCTCTGCAATCGGAACTTCGACCAAGCCAGCGACGGTCTCATCGCCACAGCTGACAGGCGGGATGCCCGCCAGAACCTGAAAGTGCCCAGCTGCGGCCCAGCCCGCGACATCAGCCGGAGGACAGCCCCAGCGCGCTGAAAGTTCATAGATCGAGTAAAAGGCGATAGGCGGCAGTGGCATAGATAGAATCCTTTCAGACATGCGACTTCGTTCGGCCAAAACCGTCGGAATGCGGGATTAAAAAGCCCGCGATGCAATGCATGCGGGTGGATTGGCTGCTGAGCCTTGTGTCGAGGAAAACCGCCTGTGGGCCAGAACCGCATCCCACGGGATGCTGGCGCCTGGCTGTGCTCGTGTTTTTCGATTCTTGTTTGCTGCTCATTGCCAGAATACCCAACCTATGGGTGAGCACGCAATCACGAACCCGTGATAGTCGGCCTTTGCAGCCGGTTGCCGTAACAAACTGTTGAGTGCCGTTGAATGTCGGCAGCGCGGGACCGGAATTGGTCGTTCCGTCAATTCCGCACCGCGCAATTCCCGCGAATCACTGTTCAGTGCGAACCAATTTGACCTGCCAGAATGAGCGAGCAGCTTGGTCCTGTGACCAACGCATAAAGCCTTTCGATATTGGATCTGTCAGGCGCGCAGTGGCGGTCTCGCACTCAACCCCAACAGCCTGAAACCCCAATGAAACATGGACCGGAATTGGTCGGCGGGTTTCAATTCCACCTTCCGCCTGTCTTCCGCCCCGCGCGCTCTGCTTCGCTGTCCGTGCCCCCGCGAGAGGGGCGTCAGGCAAATGGAGCAGCCATGAAACAATTCCAGACTGAGGTCCTACATGAACCCCTGAACCTGCTGGCCGACTGGATCAGCCGCGAGCAGTTGGCAGGTGAACTTGGCATCACAGCCGACACCCTTGCGAGATGGGAGGCGCGCCGCCAGGGGCCGCCGTGCACACGCATAGGGCGAAAGTCGCTTTACCGCAGGATTGCCGTTCAAGACTGGATCCGCGCGCAGGAACAGGTGCATCCGGTGCGCAAATCACGGGGGCGGTCATGACCGCGCCTCTCTTCCTCCCCGCACCATGGCCCGCTGATCGCCTGGCCGAAGCCCGCGCTGTCATCGCCGATGTCGCCCATCACAGCGACCACCTGATCCGGCTCGCCTGCAATGTTCTGGCCGCGCATGGCGAGACCGACGGTGAACGCAAAGATGCGCGCGCGCTGCTGCTGGTGATCGACGCGCGGCGGCCGATCCGACAGGCCCAGCGTGAGGCCCAGCGTGAGGGCAACGGGGAGGCAGGGCAATGAACCGCCGTGGCACCCCCGAGGCCGATCTGCAGCGTGCGGTCGTGCAAGCGCTGCGCACCGTTCTGCCCCGTACCGCCATCATCCATCACTGCGCCAATGAGGTGACAGAGCCCGGTCCTCGCGGCGCCAAGCGTCAGGCGATTCTGGTCGGCATGGGCGTTCATGCGGGTTTTGCCGATCTGATGGTGATCTGCGACGGGCGCGTGCTGTTCCTTGAGCTGAAAGCCCCAAAGGGCCGATTGCGCCCCGCGCAGGAGGCGTTTCGCGATGCGGTGCTGGCGAAGGGGTTTGGCTGGGCGCTGGTGCGCAGCCTCGACGATGCGCTGGGCGCGCTGACGGAGCACGGCTTCACCACGCGCATCGCCGCCCCTCTTGGGAGGTCCGCGCCATGAGCCATGAAGCCACCAACTGGGCCATCAAGCAGCGCGGGTTGAAGCCCACCACCAAGATCGTGCTCTGGCATCTGTGCGACCGGTTCAACCCGGATTACGGCTGCTTCCCCTCGCAGGCGCGGCTGGCCCATGATTGCGAGATCAGCCGGTCAACGCTGAATGAACACCTCGGCCAGCTGGAAGCCGGAGGCTTGTTGCGCCGCGTGCCGCGCATTGATCCCGTGACCAAGCGCCAGCTGCCCACCCGCTACATCTTGGGCTTCGAGCAGGGCTTCACACCGGCGGCTGTGGTTCCATGTCCGGAAACCGGACACGGGTTTGCGCCCGTTGATCACAGCGATGAAGCGGCTGGTGAAATCGATCCCAATGCCCGCGTATCAGTCGAGCCATGTCCAGAATCCGGACACGGAATTGACCTCAAAGCCGTGTCCGGATTTTGCCCCGACCCGTGTCCGGAAAATGACCAAAGCCGTGTCCGGAATCCGGACACTAACCTTGTAAGAGAACCTTTAAGTAAACCAGTAAAGGAGGAGGAGGACGCGGCTGCGCGCGAGATCGAATTTGAGAATTTCTTCGCAGAACTGCTCGGCGCCCTTGGCTTTGCCGCCAACGCGACCCTCCCGGCTTGGTGGCAGGGCGAGCCCGCTCGGCTGAACGTGCGCCGCTGGCTCAACGACCTCGGATTGTCTGAAGACCAGATCATCGAGGTCGCGACCGAGACCCGGCGCGACCATCCGAACCCGCCCGATGGCCCGAAGGCGCTGGATCGCTTCATGGAACGCGCAGCCCAGCGCGATGCGCAGGCCGCCGCAGATGCCAATGGCGGCAAATCCAAGCGCAGTCGCACGGCGCAAGGCAAGCCGACAGCCAGCCCGGATGAGCTGGCGGCGTTCTATGCCGCCAAGGTGAACTCGGACGAATTCCTACCCCCCAGCATGATCAGCAACGCCATCTGCGAAGCGATGCTGGCTCGCAGGCTGGTGACGACCGACAGGCTGCGTCAGCGGGGGATCCTGTGAATGGCATGGTGCTTCGTCCCCGGCACGGATTGTCCCTCTGCGCAGGCGGCGGAGGCTTGGATATGGGCCTCATGCTCGCCGAGCCCGGTTTCCACACGCGTGCCTTTGTCGAATGGGAGGACTGGCCCCGAACTGTGCTCATCGCCGCCCAGCACGCAGGATACTTCGCCCCCGCCCCAATCTGGGATGATCTGGGTTCATTCGATGCAAGCCCCTTCCACGGGGCCTTCGACATCGTGCTGGCCGGATATCCCTGCCAGCCGTTCAGCGCCGCTGGCAAACGCGGCGGGGCCGACGATCCCCGCCACCTCTGGCCGGAGGTCGCCCGGGTTGTTGGAGAATGCGCTCCCGAGTGGGTCTTCCTCGAGAACGTCGCCGGTCACGTCAGCCTCGGTCTTGAGACCGTCCTGCGAGAGCTTTGGGGCATGGGCTACACGCCTGCGGCGGGTCTGTTCAGCGCGGCAGAAGTCGGTGCGCCGCACCAGCGGCAGCGCATCTTCATCCTGGCCCACACCCATGAGCCTGCATCCCGGCACGGCAGCTTACAACCCGGCAGGCAACAGCGACTTTACCCGCAAGGCCGAGGCACTGGCGCTGGGCATCACCAACTGGTCGACACCGAAGGCAACGGATGGCGCGAAGGGTGGGCCGGGCCAGAGCTATGGCTCGGGCGGGATGCCACCCCTGCCAGCGCAGGCGGCCCAATGGCAGACCCCGGTGGCGGACGATCAGGTGGACCGGCTCCGGGGCAAGATCAACAGCCGGGGCGAGCCGAAACTGAGCGCACAAGCGATCCAGTGGCCGACACCGGCCGCGCAGAACTGGAAGGGCAGCAGCCCGGACAGCGTGACGCGGGCGGATGGCAAAAGCCGGATGGATATCCTGCACTACCGGGCGGAACAGGGCTTCACCCGCCCGGACCCGGTGATCGGTATGCATGGTCGGCGGTCCTCGCCACACGCCCCGATCTCGCGCCCGCTCTGGGCCTATCTGATTGCCTCGCATGGGCCGGTCGTCTCGCGGCGCATTCTGAAAGCAAGAGCACGGCGGCGGCTGAACCCGCTCTTCGTCGGATGGCTGATGGGCTGGCCCATCGGTCACGCGCTTTGCGCCTGCTCGGCAATGGAGTTCACCCACTGGCAGCAGCACATGCGTGGCGCACTCTCGCGGCTGCCCACGGCCTCGGGCCCATGGATCTGGCGGCCGACGGACGAGCCAGAGGGCCCAGCGCAAATGACTCTTTTTGAAGGATTGCTGCCATGAGCATGCAGGGACGGATCGGCCGCGCCACCGGCGGACGGGTGAAACGCGCGCTGGGCGTGCAGGCGGCGCTGGAATGGGCGTTCCGGGTTGAAAAGGCGCAGCTGGAACTGCCCCCGCCGAGGGATGTGGTTGAGGAAGGCTTTGAGTTCGGCTTGGAATATGTCCTGATGCAGCGTGGGGCGCTGGGCTGCAAGGTGGACGGCGGCCAGCACAAAATGGGCAGCTGCACCCACGCCGACGCAGAGGTGATTGCCGCCACCGTCGCGGGCATGCCCGACCGCCTCGGCGGCATACGCATGGCGATCCGCGTGGCTGAGCTGGCCCGCGCCGGGCTGACGCCCGACTGGATGCCGGGCGTGGTGCCGCGATGTGTGCCGGTCGAGACCAAACGCAACCAGCACGGCGAGCGATCAACGACGGTGGTGGTTGGCACAGAACGTGTGCTGACCCGAGGCAAATGGCGCACCGTCGAGGTGCTGGCCTGCCCGGTGACCTGGCGACCGCATCCGGAACAGATCGCCTCCGCTCGGCGTGGCTATGAGGATTGGTGGCAGGCGCTGGATTGGGTGCGGGATGGGCTGGTGGCAGGACGCATTTTGCGGGAGGTCGAGGTGACGGCGGCAATGCCGAAGGGGCGGCCGTGGCTCCTTACGCGAAGCAGACCAATCAAGTGCTAGTAAAGTCTGGCAAAGTCTGGCAGCTTCACCCTAAACATCTCGAGAAGGAGCAGGTCCATGGCGGACCCTATTCTCACTTTGCCAGAGGTCGCAGTATTGTTGAAGGTTGCAGAGAAAACTGTCTACACGATGGCGCGCAAAGGTCAGATTCCGGCCTTCAAAGTCCGCGGTCAATGGCGTTTCAAACGCGACGATATTGATCGGTGGATTGATGAACAAAAGGCGGCAGTAAAAGAGCATGCTGGAAGAGGTTCATCGGATGTCTGAGCAGTTCTTTGAAAAACCGATCCTGAACTCTCCTTATGCTTATCCAGGGCGCCATTGGGAGCTCGACATTGACGGGCAACCCACAAATCGGATCCTTGAGAGCCGCAGGCGATCTGACCTCATCACGCCAGTCCCGAAGACTAAGAAACAAAGGCAGAACCAAAAGCAGAGTGCCATGCTTCTCGGCGCGAGCGATGAACTCTCGTCCGAAGATCAGGAATACAACCCCACCCCGATCATCAATGAAGTTCGGGGCTATGTTGAAACCTGGCGCAAACTGCCGAACCCTGACCAATGGCTTGTAACGCCGGAGACGGCGCGGTTGCTGCAACATTGGCGGCACCACAAGTTTGAGGGCATCCGCCCTTTCTTTTGCCAGATCGAAGCTGTTGAGACCGCCATCTGGCTAACGGAGGTCGCTCCCAAGATGGGGCCTCGTGTCGCCAAGTTCTGGGCTCACATCAAAGGGGCAAATGAGCAGGCAAACCCGGAACTGATGCGACTTGCGCTAAAGCTTGCGACGGGTGCGGGCAAAACCACAGTGATGGCAATGCTGATTGCCTGGCAAACGGTCAATGCTGTGCGTCACCCGAACAGCAAGTCGTTCTCCAGCCGTTTTCTGATCGTCTCGCCTGGCATCACCATCCGCGACCGCTTGCGCGTTCTGTTGCCCAACGATCCGGAAAGTTACTATCGCAGCCGCGAGATCACCCCGCCCGACATGCTACGCGACATCCAGAGCGCAAAAATCGTCATAACCAACTATCATGCGTTCAAGCTGCGCGAAAAGCTGGTGATCGCCAAGGGCACCCGTCAGGCGCTGGAAGGCTGGCGCGGCGACAAGGTCCAAACGCTTGAGACCGAAGGTGAAATGATCCAGCGGGTCATGGGTGACCTTATGGGTCAAAAGAACATCGTTGTGATGAACGACGAGGCGCACCACTGCTATCGCGAGCGGGTGAAAGATGCTGTGGGCGACACCGAAGATGACCTGAAAGGCGATGACAGGAGCGAGGCCAAGGAGAACAACGAAGCTGCCCGCATGTGGATTTCGGGCTTGGAAGCCGTCAAACGCAAGCTGGGGATCAGCCTCGTCTACGATCTGTCCGCGACCCCGTTCTTCCTGCGCGGCTCGGGCTACATCGAAGGCACACTGTTCCCGTGGACGATGTCAGACTTTTCGCTGATGGACGCAATCGAGTGCGGAATCGTGAAGCTTCCCCGCGTGCCAGTGGCCGACAATATCGAGGGTGGCGACACGCCAAAGTTCCGCAACCTCTGGGAACATATTGGCAAGAAACTCCCCAAAAAAGGTAGGGTAGCCGGAAAGCAACTCGATCCGCTCAGCCTACCTGCCGAACTGCTGACTGCGCTGGAGGCCCTCTATGGGCACTATGAAAAGACCTTTTATCTTTGGGAGAAAGAAGGGATTGGCGTCCCGCCCGTGTTCATCGTCGTTTGCAACAACACCGCGACGTCGGAGCTGATTTATAAATATGTCTCTGGATTTGATCGCGTCAGCGACGATGGCACAGAGACCACGCTGGAAAATGGCCGACTTGCCTTGTTCAGAAACTATGATGATTTCGGTAACCGGATGCCGCGCCCGAACACGATCCTGATCGACTCTGCCCAACTTGAATCCGGCGAGGCGCTGGACAAAGACTTCCGTGAGATGGCTGCTGCGGAAATCGACCAGTTCAAGCGTGAAATGATTGAACGCACTGGCGACATTACTGCGGGCGACAAGATCGACGAATCCACACTGCTGCGCGAGGTGATGAACACCGTCGGTAAGAAGGGCAAGCTTGGCGAACAGATCCGCTGTGTCGTTTCAGTCTCGATGCTGACCGAAGGCTGGGATGCCAACACAGTCACCCATGTTCTCGGCGTGCGCGCGTTCGGCACACAGCTTTTGTGCGAGCAGGTCGTCGGCCGCGCTTTGCGGCGCCAGTCCTATGAACTGAATGACGAGGGACTGTTCAATGTCGAATATGCCGATGTCCTCGGCATCCCATTTGACTTCGCCGCCAAACCTGTCGTGTCACCCCCGGCCAAGCCTCGCGAAACTGTCCGCGTTCATGCGGTCAAGCCCGACAGGGATGCGCTGGAAATCACCTTCCCCCGTGTCGAAGGTTACCGGGTGGAGTTGCCCGATGAACGGCTCGAAGCGAATTTCGGTCCCGACCATGTGCTTGAACTGACGCCACAATTACTTGGTCCGTCCAGCACCACAAATCAGGGCATCATCGGTGAAGGGATCGACCTGACCCTTGAGCACTTGGAGGACATGCGCTCGTCCACCATTCTATTCCACCTGGCACGGCATCTGCTCTATACCAAGTACCGCGATCCGGGCGAGGAACCTAAGCTGCACCTGTTCGGCCAGCTTAAGCGCATAACACGGCAGTGGCTCGATGGCGGCTACCTGAAATGCACCGGCGGCACATACCCCGCCCAGCTGGTCTACAAGGAAATCGCCGACATGGCGGCCGAGCGGATCACGGCAGCCATCACGGAAACTCTGCAAGGTGAACGCCCAGTCAAGGCAATCCTCGATGCTTACAACCCAACTGGCACGACCGCCTTCGTCAACTTCACAACCTCCAAGGAATTGCGCTGGGAGACCCGCGCGGACAAATCCCACGTCAATTGGGTGGTCTGCGACAGCGAATGGGAGGCGGAATTCGCCCGCGTGGCCGAAGGGCATCCTCGCGTGCTGTCCTATGTCAAAAATCAGGGGCTGGGGCTGGAAGTTCCCTACCTGATGGGCTCCACCCCGCGCAAATACCTGCCTGACTTCATCGTCCAGATAGATGATGGCCGCGTGAACGCCGAAGGCCAGACCGATCCACTCAACTTAATCGTCGAGATCAAGGGTTACCGGGGCGAAGATGCCAAAGACAAGGCCAACACCATGCGCAGCTATTGGGTGCCGGGGGTGAACAACCTCGAAAAATTTGGGCGCTGGGCTTTTGCAGAGTTCACTGCAGTATATGAAATGGAAATGCAATTTAAGAAGCTGATCAACGAGCAATGTGAAGCTGGCATGGTCAAGATCGGTTAAAAGGCAGAAAGATATGAAACAGGCAGCATTCAGAACGAACCCAGTCAGCCTTGAAGAGTTGCTGCGCCATTGTGCGAATGGCAAAATTCAGCTGCCCGACTTCCAACGAAGCTGGGTATGGGACGAGGAACGGATCAAAAGTCTCATTGCGTCCATTTCGCAGGCATTTCCAGTTGGAGCGCTGATGACACTGGAGATGAAATCTGGCACGGCCGAAACCTTCGCGCGCCGTCCGGTCCAAGGGGCGCAGGCATTGGCCGCTGCAGAAATTCCTGATCAGCTTTTGCTGGATGGCCAGCAGCGGATGACCTCCCTCTACCAGACCTGCATGCGACGCGAGGTAGTACAAACAGTCACGCCTCGCCTGAAACTGGTAGACCGCTGGTTCTACATCGACATTCGCGCATCCCTAAATGGTGATGTCGATCGTCAGGATGCCATCATCAGCATCCCAAAAGAGCGCAAGGTAAAGTCGCCTTTCGGTAAGGCGATAAACCTCGACTTGTCATCGCCCGAACTCGAATACCAAAATCTGATGTTCCCACTGAATCAGGTCCTCGACTGGGACGAGTGGCAGGATGGCTTCAACGATCATTGGAACAGCAAAGATCAACGCGAACTGTTTCGCACTTTCAAGAATGAAGTTCTCCAGAACTTCAAGGGCTATCAGGTTCCTGTCATAGCACTGAGCCCCGACACGTCGCATGAAGCGGTCTGTCTGGTTTTCGAGAAGGTCAACACGGGTGGCAAGCCGCTCGATGCGTTCGAGCTGGTGACCGCAATGTACGCAGCCCAGGGCCATCGCCTCCGCGACGACTGGTTGGGTGCCGATGGTCAGCTAGGAATGCAGCACCGCCTTCAGGTTTTTGGCAAGGCAGCAGATCAAACGTTCGGCGTGCTGCAAAAGGTGGCTAGCACCGATGTCCTGCAAGCTATTGCCCTCGTATACGGCGCGCAGAAGCGCGAGAAAGAAATCGCCGAGGGCCGCAAGGATAGCGAACTCTCCGCAGTACGCGCCTCGCGTCAATCCCTGCTTGACCTGCCGCTATCCGCTTACCTTGAACATCGCCAATCGGTCGAGGATGGCTTCAAAACCGCCGCCCGCTTTTTGCGCCAGCATCACATCTACCGCGTCATCGACTTGCCATATCAGGGCCAGCTTGTTCCCTTCGCAGCAATTCTCGCACGCATCGGCGCAAAGTCCGACCATGCCACGGTAAGGGAAAAACTCGCCCGCTGGTACTGGTGCGGCATCTTCGGCGAGCTTTACGGCTCGGCCGTGGAATCACGCTTCGCCAAGGACATTCTCGAAGTACCCGCGTGGCTCGATGGCGGCCAAGAACCCAGCACTGTCACTGAAGGCCGCTTCCGTCCTGAACGGCTTCGCACAATGCGCACACGCCTGTCTGCCGCGTATAAGGGCATCCACGCCCTTCTGATGGATGTGGGCGCTAAAGATTTCCGGTCAGGGCAGACTTTCATTGATACGCGGTTTTTCGATCAGAACGTCGATATTCACCACATCTTTCCACAGAAATGGTGCAACGACGCGAAAATCCCGGTCACCACCTATGACACCATAATCAATAAGACCCCGCTCAGCGCCAAGACCAATCGCATCATCGGCGGGGCCGCACCTTCTGCTTACCTGGCCAAACTGGAAAAGGGCTACAAGGATGGTGATGAGGTCATCCCACCGATCAGCGCCGAATTGCTCGACGGCTACCTTACCAGTCATGGCATCGACCCGGCACTGTTCCGCGCGGACCGCTTTACCGATTTCATGGCCGACCGTGAAAATCGCCTTCTGGCGATGATAGCCGCAGCAACCGGCCACACAATCGCCAGAACAGCGCCTGACCCGGAGGAAGGTCAGAACGTGCCACAGAATGACGAAGGCTTCGATCTGGCCGACCCGAATTCAGAAGAGGCCGCATAATGGCGAAAAAACCCCTCGAGGTCGAAACCCTCAAGCATGACGCCACGCGCAAGAACATTCCGACGGCGGAGTTCGAGAGCATCATGCGCGAGCAGGACAAGACGCCGATCCAGCTGGCGTATGAGCGGCGCAACAAGGATCTGGATCCGCAGCTCGTGTGGCGCGGCAAGGATATGGCGGATTGGTCCGATCTGATCGTGCAGGCGCCGCCGCTTTATATTCAGGAAAAGGTGCATCCCAAGGCGATCATCGACGATCTGAAACGCGAAAGCAACGCGCGCGCGACGGCGGCCGAGGATGCGCCGCAGTTCGATATGTTTTCCGATTTCAACGGTCTGCCCGATGCAGAGGCTGCGACGGAGTTTTACCAACACGATCAGCACTGGTCGAACCGGATGATCTCGGGCGACAGCCTGTCGGTGATGGCGTCACTGGCCGAGCGGGAGGGGCTGCGCGGATCGGTGCAATGCATCTATTTCGATCCGCCCTACGGGATCAAGTTCAACTCCAACTTCCAGTGGTCCACCACCACGCGCGATGTCAAAGACGGGTCCAAGGATCACCGCCCGCGCGAGCCTGAACAGGTCCGCGCCTTTCGCGACACATGGCGCGACGGCATCCATTCCTACCTGACCTATCTGCGCGACCGGCTGACCGTGGCGCGGGATTTGCTGACCGACAGCGGCAGTATCTTTGTGCAGATCGGCGACGAGAATGTGCATCGCGTGCGGGCGCTGATGGAGGAAGTGTTTGGCGAGAACAACTTCATTGCCGAAATTGTTGTCGAAAAAACACAGGGATCAACCAGCGATTACGTATCAGGCGTGACCGACTACATTCTTTGGGCTTGTAAAAGCAAGGTGAACGGGAAGTATCGTCAGCTTTTATTTCGAAAGGCAATCGGAGAAACTGGCGCTACCGGATATACATTCGCAGAAGATCAGGAAACATGGGGAATAAGAACGCTACGGAAGGATGAGATCGCAAATCCCAAACTTATTCCCAAGCACGAATGGCCGTTAGATGGGACACCACTTGTTTCTCAAAGCGGAGGAGAAAACTCGCGTTTACCTGTGTTACTCGATGGCAAGAGCTATGTTCCACGTGCGGGTTTTTGGAAAACTAGTCAAATCGGCTTTTCTCGATTGATTAACGCAAGACGAATTGTCAACTTTGGAAATCGTTTAGAGTATAAGAGATTTCTTGAAGATTACCCAGTTTACCCAATGAATAATATGTGGCTTGGAACAGGAGAGCGAGGGTTTGTAGGTGACAAAATCTATGTTGTTCAAACTGCAGCCGAAGTAATCAAACGCTGCATCCTGATGACCACTGACCCCGGCGACATTGTTCTCGATCCCACCTGCGGTTCTGGCACTACGGCCTATGTTGCCGAACAATGGGGCCGCCGCTGGATCACAATAGACACCTCGCGCGTGGCCATTGCCCTTGCGCGATCCCGTTTGATGGGCGCGCGGTATCCCTACTACGTTCTGGCCGACAGCAAAGAAGGTCAGGAAAAAGAGGGAGAGATCACACGCACGCCGCCTAAAACCACACCCACCTATGGCTCTGTCCGCCAAGGTTTCGTTTATGAACGTGTCCCGCACATTATGCTAAAGGATATCGCCAATAACGCCGAGATCGACGTGATCTGGGACAAGATGCAGCCAGCCGTCGAACAAAAGCTGGCCGAGCTGAACCACGCCCTCCTCGACACTGCCCCGCCCTTCAAGGTCGAGACCGGCGGGCGCAAGGGCCGCAAGATCACCTTTAGCGAAGGCGTGCCGGAAACCCTCCCCTCGGGAGAAGAAGTCGCATCGTTCAAACTGCTGGAATGGGAAGTGCCGCGCGAGGCACCTGACGGATGGTCCGCCCCCGCCAAATCCCTGCTGACCGAGTTCTGGGAGGCCCGCATCGCCCGCCAGCGCGAAATCGACGCCAGCATCGCCGCCAAGGCCGATTTCGAATTCCTCTATGACAAACCCTTTGCCGACAAAGGTAAAACCCGCGTCGCTGGCCCCTTTACCGTGGAGTCGCTGTCGCCCCACCGCACCCTCGCCGTGGATTGGAACGACGAGTTGATCGACCTGCACGAAGCCGCCGAAGGCAAACGCCGCGCGGCAGAACGCTCGGACGATTTCACCGACTTCGCCCATATGATCCTCGAGAACCTCAAGGCCGCAGGCGTGCAGCAGGCCCATAAGGAAGACAGGATCACCTTCACCACCCTCAAAGGCTGGCCCGGCGACCACATCAGCGCCGAAGGCACATTCATGGAAGGCGACGTGCAGCGCCGCGCAGGCGTGTTCATCGGCCCCGAGTTCGGCACAGTGTCGCGCCCTGATCTGGTCGCCGCCGCGCGCGAGGCTGGCGACGCGGGCTTCGACATGCTGATCGCCTGCGCGTTCAACTATGACGCTCATTCCTCCGAGTTCGATAAACTGGGCCGCATCCGCGTGCTCAAGGCGCGCATGAACCCCGATCTGCACATGGGTGACGACCTGAAAACCACGGGTGCGGGCAACCTGTTCGTGATCTTCGGCGAGCCTGACATCCGGATTGCAGATGCAGGTGACGGCATGGTGACAGTGCAGGTGTTCGGCGTGGACGTGTTCAAGCCCCAAACTGGCGAGGTCCAGTCCGAAGGCACCGACGGCATCGCCCTGTGGATGCTGGACACCGACTACAACGAGGAGTCGTTCTTTGTCCGCCACGCCTATTTCCTCGGCGCAAACGACCCCTACAAGGCGCTGAAAACCACGCTGAAAGCCGAGATCGACACGGAAGCCTGGGACAGCCTGTATTCCGACACGTCGCGCCCATTTGCCAAGCCGAAGTCAGGCCGGATCGCGGTGAAGGTCATCAACCACCTCGGCGACGAGGTGATGAAAGTGTTTGCGGTGGAGTGATGGAATGAAAAGTGCAACCGACGCCGTCGATATTCCATTCTTCATTCCGCCCATGAATGACGGGAAGTCCCACCATGTGATATCC
>Ga0307966_1001684_pt1 | contig 17216 bp, 15 predicted proteins | sample OrgLakmetagen646_FD_203141 | JGI IMG/M metagenome (GOLD analysis project Ga0307966, IMG submission 203141) | Saline water microbial communities from Organic Lake, Antarctica - #646 | ecosystem: Environmental > Aquatic > Non-marine Saline and Alkaline > Saline | place: Antarctica: Organic Lake... | reverse complement strand
GGAACAGAAAGTTGTGCATTAATCCCTTCATTAGCAATATAAATTCGCCCTAAAACATCCATCTTGTTCCAATGGATAAAAAGGAAGTTTCTAAAAAACTGTGGATTTTTAATGTGTGCGTACGTATAGAAAGAAAGCGTTAAGCGGTCTTCACCAGCCTGTTGTATTAGCGCTGCTCTTTCTTTTGCACTTAATTTGTTGTACAGTTGCATGCTATACTTTTTTAAGTTAAAAGAAATATTTTTGCAAATGTAAGGTTTTCATACAAGTTAAAAAAGTTCGGTTATTTTAGTTTTTGTTGAAGGTTTAATCTCTTTTGTAAAAGCGTTTATCCCTGTTTTTAAATTGGACTTACACAAACTGTAAATGAATCCAAAATAAAAGAAAAAAGCCCCGCATAGAGCGAGGCTTTTTTCTTTTAAAATTTATTTGTTGTAAAAAACAACAAGGGTGGCTAATTCGTTGTTATACATTAAAATTTTAATATGCTAAGAACAACAACGTCAGCCACCATCTATCTTGCAGCCACTTACACTCGCAAAAAAGCAAATCTTTCCGCGGCTATTTGTAAAACATGTTTTCTTTAAAAACTTCATAGTTATATAGGATAGATGATCTTATTTAAATTGGTTGCGTTGGTAAATTAAAAATAAAAAAAGTTGTACTTTTACCCTTAAAGAATACAATTCTACATAAAAAAATTTAAAATGGCCAAAGACAGCAGTGATAAAGATGCAAAATTAAAAGCTTTACAATTAACATTAGACAAACTAGATAAAACCTACGGCAAGGGTACCGTCATGAAAATGAGCGATCAAGCCGTGGTAGATGTGGATGCAATTTCATCTGGATCTTTAGGATTAAATATTGCTTTAGGCGTGGGTGGTTATCCACGTGGTAGAGTGGTTGAAATTTATGGGCCAGAATCTTCTGGTAAAACTACACTTACTTTACATGCTATAGCAGAAGCACAGAAAGCAGGAGGAATTGCTGCATTTATAGATGCAGAACATGCCTTTGACAGAACCTACGCAAAAAGCCTAGGGGTCGATATTGATAACTTGATTATCTCTCAACCCGACCACGGTGAACAAGCTTTGGAAATTGCAGAGAATCTAATTCGTTCTGGAGCAATTGATATTGTAGTTATTGACTCCGTTGCAGCGCTAACTCCTAAAAGCGAAATTGAAGGAGAGATGGGGGATTCTAAAATGGGACTACATGCTAGATTGATGTCGCAAGCCCTGAGAAAAATGACCTCTACCATAAGTAAGACCAATTGTTGTGTGATGTTTATCAACCAATTGAGAGAAAAAATTGGAGTTATGTTTGGTAATCCAGAAACTACAACGGGTGGAAATGCACTTAAATTTTACGCTTCCGTTCGGTTAGACATCAGACGGTCTACACAAATTAAAAACAGCAATAGTGATGTAATGGGTAATAAAACCCGTGTAAAAGTGGTGAAAAATAAAGTTGCTCCACCGTTTAAATTAGCTGAATTTGATATCATGTACGGCGAAGGCATCTCTAAAGTCGGCGAAATTATAGACATAGGAGTTGAATTTGATATCGTAAAAAAAGCAGGTTCTTGGTTTAGTTATGAAGACACCAAACTTGGTCAAGGTAGAGATGCCGTTAAAACTTTATTGCTCGAAAACCCAGATTTAATGGACGAACTTGAAGTAAAAATTATCGCTGCCATTAAAGAAAAGGCAAGTGAGAAGTAAAAAAAGTCAAATTTATTTCAGGACTTTTTTTCTTTACACGCAACCAATTTAAAATCAAACATCTATTAATTAGTAACATTTCATTTTTTGGGCTTAAAAAAACTTATTAAAGCTTGTGTAGATGGCGACATTAAATCGCAACGCAACCTTTATGAGTTGTTTTCTCCAAAGCTTTTTGGGCTTTGTATGAAATATTCCAGAAATAAAGTGGAGGCTGAAGACAATTTACAAGATGCTTTTTTGTGCATTTTGGAAAAAGTAGGTCAATTTAAGCATAAAGGTTCTTTTGAAGGTTGGATGAAACGCATTTGTATTAACACCTGTCTTGCCAAGTACCGCAAACAGCAGTTATTTACATTGGTTAATGAAGAAAATATTGAAGACAACAGAGTAGAAGATTATGAAGAAACCGTTTCTCTTCAATTTTTACTCGGTTGTATTCAAGACTTGCCTAATCGGTATAGATTAGTATTTAACCTATATGTGTTAGATGGATATGCACACAAAGAAGTAGCAGATATGCTAGGTATTACAGAGGGAACATCAAAATCTAATCTTGCCAGAGCAAGAGCTATATTAAAAACAAAAGTGGAAGCGTACCAAAAGCAAATTAGAGAAGTAGGACAATAAAATGAGTGACCAAAACAAACATATAGACCGTATTTTTCAAGAAGGTTTTAAGCATTTTGAAGCGCAGCCTTCTAATGCCGTTTGGGACAAAATTCAAGGTCAGTTACAAACTAAGAAAAAAAGGATTTTTCCTTTTTGGTTAAAGTCAGCAGGTATTGCAGCATCTTTATTGTTGGCTTTTGGATTGGGTTACTTTTTACAACCTAACCAAACAAACCAGCAAAATTCATTTACAAACTTCAATATTGCAGATGCAAAATTCAGTATTCCTACCAATTTCAGCACTAATTTTGAAAAAGCAAATCAATTGCTGAATAGTATAATTGATGAAACCAACACATTAAATACAACTATTACATCTTTTAATTCTGAAATTGCATCCAATTCCAGTTCAACAGAAGCTAATTACAATGAGAATAAGACTACTAAAAACGAGCCTCTTCAAAATGAAGAAATTGCTTCAATAGAACCTATACCTTCTAGTCCAGACGCTGTTTTTTCAACTGAGGAAGAAAATCAATTCAGTAAAAATTTAGCTGATATCTTACAAACTAGTTTCCTCTCTAATTTCAATTTAAGTGGAAATACTTCAGAAGAAAACAAATTAGCTAGCCTAGAAAATCAAATAGAAGAAAAAAGACAGTTTGATGAATTGTTAGAACAAAATGAAGTTGTTCAAACTACAGAAAGCCTAGATAGATGGTTTTTAAAACCAGTCTTATCCCCTATTTTCAATGCTGGCAATAACGCCTCTTCAGCTTTAGGAGCAGAGGTGGCAAGCAATTCATCAAGTGGAGATGTAAGTTTTTCTTATGGTATGCAGGTCGGCTACAAATTGAATAAAAAGTGGAGTATTAGAGCAGGTATTAACCAAGTGAATACTTCTTATACAACAGAAGATGTAATCTATGCCCCAGCAGCAAGTGCTTTTATGCCAGCTAATGAAACTTCTATTTATGGGCTTTTTAGTCAAGACTATTATGAAAATGATATTTCAACAGGCGATAATAGAATTTTTTCTGAAGAAGGTAGTTTAAACCAGCAGATGAATTTTGTTGAAATTCCCTTAGAAGTTGAATACGCCCTTTTAGGAGACAGCAAGTTTGGCGTGAGTTTGACTGGTGGTGCCAGCACGCTATTCCTTACCCAAAATGCATTAGTGATGAACACTTCAGATGGCGGGATAAATATTGGCGAGGCACAAAACATTAACCAAACCAGTTTTAGCACTAATATAGGACTTGGCATAAACTACCGCATAAGCAAGAAGCTTCAATTTAATGTAGAACCTGCATTCAAATATCAAATCAATACTTTTCGGGGTAGCAATTTAAACTTTAACCCTTACTTTTTTGGAGTGTATTCTGGGCTTCAATTTCAATTTTAAAACTTCATAAAATAAATTGGCTTTTATTTTTCGCTGTTTCAGTTAATATTGTTTAATTTGGGTAATCTTATTTAAACAGGCTTACAATGAATATCACTCTACACATCAAGGCTTTACTTTACAGACATGATTGTGTTGTTGTGCCTGGGTTTGGTGCATTTTTAGCTCAGTTTCAGTCAGCAAAAATAGACGAAGAACAAAACTTGTTTTATCCACCAATTCGATCTATTCGATTCAATGCTCAGTTGAAAAATAACGATGGCTTATTGCTCAATTATTTAGAAACCGAAAACGGCTTAAATTATGTAGAAGCACAAAATGCAATCAAAGATTTTGTGGTAGATGTAGAAACTACGCTGATACATCAAGGAAATGTAGTTTTTAAAGAATTGGGACGTTTTACCTATCAAAATGAAAACCAATTGGTTTTTGAACCCTTTTCCAACAACTTTTTGCTGGATGCTTTTGGTTTAGACAGCTTAAGTAATGCTAAGATTGTTAGAGAGGTAAAACTTGCTACTGAAGAAAAACAAGCAGCTAAAGTAGTGGTGCTTTCTTCAGAAAAAAGGAATCCTAATGTGTTTTTAAGATATGCCGCAGCTGGCATAATTACAATTGGAATAGCTAGTATGCTAGGGTATGCATGGTATACCAACGATGTTAAGGAGCATAATTTGCAGGTGCAAAATAAAGTTCAACAAGAAGTAAACAGCAAGATACAAAATGCTGAATTTTCTATAACTGAACCCTTGCCTAGTTTACAAATACAAACCAAAGCTCCAGCCTTACCAAAAAATATTCATATTGTAGGTGGTGCTTTTAGGGAGGAAGCCAATGCAGAAAAGAAACTAAGACAACTTCAACAACAAGGATTTGATGCAAGCTTGATAGGTAAAAATAAATATGGATTACATCAAGTAGCTTTTTCAAGTTTTAGTGATGCTCAAGAAGCGAAGATTCAACTAAGAAAAATAAAGAAGAACCATCTTAAATCTGCTTGGTTATTGATTCAGTAAAAACTTAGGGTCTGTGATGAAATAACTTAAATATAATTTACGCCTTTATTTTTTCTTTATTTACGCGTAATTTTAAAGCAGAGAAAGGAGAAAAGAACAAGTCAAAACCTTCAAATTATCACTTTACAGACCCTTAGTATCTAATCCTTAAGGTTTATCTTTGCAAAAAAATGAGCATGGAATTAAAAACCCCAGAAGAATCTAAAACAATATTAACCGATTTGGTTTTACCTAGTGAAACCAACCCCCTAAACAATCTTTTTGGTGGAGAGCTTTTGGCTAGAATGGATCGTGCAGCAAGCATTGCAGCAAGAAGACATTCTAGAAGAATCGTGGTTACCGCTTCTGTAAATCATGTTGCCTTCAATAAAGCTATTCCGTTAGGAAGCGTGGTTACTGTAGAAGCAAAAGTTTCCAGAACCTTTAAAACCTCTATGGAAATATTCTTAGATGTTTGGATTGAAGACCGAGAAAGCGGCAGAAGAACAAAAGCCAACGAAGCCATTTACACCTTTGTAGCAGTAGACGACATGGGACATCCTATCCCTGTTCCAGCCATAGAGCCTCAAACTAAATTAGAAAAAGAACGCTTTGCTGCTGCCTTAAGACGAAAACAACTCAGTTTAGTTTTAGCAGGAAAAATGAAGCCTAGCGATGCAACCGAATTAAAAGCCTTATTTGAATAACCCCCTAAACCTTAAATTATGTATGCAGCAATAAAAATAGTACACTCCTATTGGGCGTATTTGGTCGTCTTAATTTTATTATTAGGCGCTTTTAACGCCTTAATAAAATATTTTTCCAAAAAACCTTATGAAGCAAAAGACTTTAGAATTTCACTATTTACCCTAATTGTAAGTCATATTCAGTTATTAATAGGCTTGGTGCTTTATTTTGTATCGCCTTATTTCAGCGCGTTTTCAGAACAGGGCATGGGTGAAATCATGCAAGATAGCAACCTTCGATTATATTTAGTAGAACATCCATCCATTATGATTATTAGTATTGTACTCATCACCATGGGATATTCTAAACACAAGAAGAAACTATCTTCTACTCCAAAATTTAAAATACTAGCTATTTTTTATACCTTGGCTTTAATCTTAATGCTTAGTAGAATACCTTGGAGTGCTTGGTTAAACTAAATGAAGTAAATACTACAAACAAAAAACCCGAATTGATTAAATCAATTCGGGTTTTTTATTTTGTGTAAATTAAGGTTAAGCCTGGAAAGGCTCAATAGAAACATAAGATTTATCTTCTTTTGTTCTTTTAAATTTTACAACTCCATCCACTTTTGCGTGAAGGGTATGATCTTTTCCAGCGTATACATTTTCCCCTGGTCTATGAGCGGTACCGCGCTGTCTAACAATAATGTTTCCAGCAATAGCAGGTTGTCCGCCAAAAATCTTAACGCCCAAACGTTTTGATTCTGATTCTCTTCCGTTTTTAGAACTACCAACACCTTTCTTGTGAGCCATCTCTTTAGGTTTTAAAAATTAATATTATTTGCTTAGCACTTCAATTAATTCTGCTTTTTTCAAAGTAGAATAACCTTCTAAGCCTCTTTCTTTAGCCAATTTTTTTAATTCAGCTACTGTCATGCTTTCTAAATCTGTACTTTCCTCTTTTATTGCATCAGCTTTTTTAGCTTCTGCTTTAGGGGCTACTTTTTCTTCTTTCTTTGGTTCAGCTTTTTTAGCACCAGAAGCAATAATTTCTTCAATTACTACTTGCGTAAGGTATTGTCTATGTCCGTTTTTCTTACGGTAACCTTTACGTCTTTTCTTCTTAAAAACGATTACTTTATCGCCTTTTAAATGCCCTAAAACTTTCGCTTTAACTTGAGCACCTTCTATAGCCGGGGCGCCAACAGTTGTAGTATCACCATCCATTAACAACATTACATTGTCAAAGCTTACGCTGTCTCCTATTTCAGAAGCCAAACGGTGTACATACACTTTCTGGTCTTTTGCAACTTTAAATTGCTGCCCTGCCATCTCTACAATTGCATACATAGTGTATAAGTTTGAAATTATTTTAAAAATGTCTGCAAATATAGTTCTAAAATTTGAAACAGCAAAGTTTGTTTTTAAAAGTCTAATTCTTTAATAATCAGCCTCGTTTAATTAAATCATACAGAACACCTAGCCTTTAGTTCAGATAATTCTAAAGGAGAAAAACTTGTTTGATTTATATGAGTAAGAAATTAATTAATTAAAGAATAATCGTAATTATTTAAGCCTATTCTTAAACAACTGCATAAAGGATAAGGTTAGTACAACAGTAGTGGCTAAGCCCATCAATAAGACAATAAATGAAAAGGTAGCAATGCCAATATCGTAGTGATTAGCATATTCTGTAAACAATTCATTTAAAAAATTAGGATCTACTTCTGTAGCATAAACTGACATGAATATGGTAAATAAAATTGTGCTGATAAAACCCGTAATTAAGCCTGCAGAAAATCCAATAGCATAATTGTAATCTTTACCTGTTTCTAATCTTCTGTAGCGAATAGCTTCAAAAATTGCAAAACCTGTTATTACACCATTAAATAAACTAAAAAAAGGATTAGTATGTAAATCAAATAAAGACAATATTAAGAAGTAAGCTATTAACGAAGTTGTTAAGGCAACAGCAAAGCGTACAGGAAGAGTAAATTTATTCATTTCATGTTGTTTTATTGTAAAAATAGAGTTTTCTTCAATTTTACAAATTAAATACTTGTTAATTTTAAAATTTGTTTAAGTTCTAAATTTATTTTGGACTTTATCTTACTTAGACATGTTAGATAGTTATCAATTCAGATTGAGTCTTTTATATGTAACAAGCCTTGCTAAAAATAGATCTATCTATAGGTATTTTAATGAATATAAAAGTATATCGATTTTACTCTGTCTTCGTTTCTTCAATTGAATTACTAAATGTTTCTTCGGTTTCAGTATGAGCTACCCCAGCTACTTCTAGCTCATTTCTTTTTTCAGCAGCATTTAAATCGTCTCCTAAAATCTTAGACCACGGCCGTAATTGTTCTACATTTTCGAAGATAATTTTTAAAATAGCGACAAAAAGGATGGACAAAAACATACCTGAAATTCCCCAAAGTGCTCCTCCTAAAAATACAATGACAATAGCAACAAAGGCATTAATAGAAACCTGTGATGAAACTACTTTTGGCACTACGTAATAATTGTCGAATAATTGTATGCCGGTATAGGCTGCTGCTATTACAACAGGGATAGTTAGGTTGTCACCTCCAGTAAGCATGTACATTAATATAGGTAGTGAAACTCCAATAATTCCACCGATATAGGGAATCAAATTTAAAATTGCGCAAATTATACCTAGCAAGATTGCATATTCTAAACCAATAATTAGGTACGCCGTAGAATTCAAAATGGCTATGATAATCATCTCTAGCATTAATCCAACTACATAACCTTGAATGGCAGATTTGGAGCTTTCTAAAATTGAATGAACTTTATCTTGTTGTTTATCTCCGAAAATTTCATAAAAGAAATTCACAAAAAGTGGCTTATATAAAAGGAACATAAATATGTAGATAAACACCAGTAAAATATTGGTAAGTAGGGTAAGAATGGAATCTAAAAAAGTACCGATGTAATCTTTTGAATTTTCAACCAAGTTATTCAATGCATCAGATTGTGCCTGCTTGTCGAAGCCCAACGAATCAGTTACCCATAATTGCAAACTATCTTTTATTTCGCCACCACGAATTTTAAATTGATCTCCATAATCTGCAAAACTGGCTACCTGTGTATAAATGAAAGAAAGCAAGCCAATTACAATTCCTAAAGCCAGTAATAAACTAAGCGAAATAGCCAGAATTTTTGGAATTCTCCATCGTCTTAATCGGTTTACAATAGGGTTAAGTAAAATGGCAAACATCAATGCAAAACTGATAGGAATTAAAACATTACTTAACAAGCTAAGTACATAAAAAAACAAGCACACGCCTATTAAAATAAAAGTCGCACGCATGTAAAAGGGCTGTGAACTAACTTTGATAATGTTTGCTGGACTTACTTTAGACATGACGGATAGTTTTGGGCAAAAGTAAACATAAATATTAGCAAAACTACTTCATTAAAAAAACTACAATTAACGGTTCTTTTTGTTTTGTATTAAACGAACAAACTAATTTTGCAACTTGTATTAAAATAACTGAAGCTTAAACTTCAATATATTGCTCAAATGCAACAAAAAGAAAATTTAGTAGAAGAAATGGGTGTTCATTTTGAGCGCTTGTTCAACTTGCCTCCATTGGCCGCGCGCATCTATATCTTGTTGCTGTTAAGCGACAGAAGCGGTTTGAGTTTCGATGAAGTTCGCGACTTTATGGATGCCAGTAAAAGCTCAATTTCTGCCAATATCAATTTACTATTACAAGGTGAACGCATTAATTTCTTAACCAAACCCGGCGACAGAAAACGGTACTTTAAACCTTCGCCAAGATTTTTGAATATTCGTTTAGAAGAAAGTTTAGGCTTGCTTAAAAAAGAAACTGAGATAGTGAACCAAATCATGACTTTTAATACAGAAAACAACATCAACGGATTTGAAGAAGTTCAAACCAAATTGGAAAAATACGCTGAGCACCTTCAAGAAGTTCAGGAAAAATATATAAAAAGCTTAGACTATTTTCATGAAAACAATTAAAGCATTAATACACCCAATTGCTCGTATTTCTTTTGGAATACTGCTACTTCTTGTAAGTTTTTCTTGTTCAGAAGAAGAAGAAAAACAGAAGCAACAAAATGAGCCTTCGTCTTTTCCTGTAATTACTATTGAAAAAACCGATGTAACTACACAAAAAAAATATCCTGCTGTGGTACAGGGTGTTATTAGCAGCAATGTGTTGGCCAAAGTAAGTGGCTACGTTACCGACGTGTTTGTAAATGAAGGCGACTTTGTTCAAAAAGGGCAATTACTCTTTCAGTTGGAAACCCAAGCATTAAACCAAAATGCACAAGCCGCTAAAGCTAGGGTAGATGTAGCTCAAGTAGCAGTTAACCGTTTACTGCCTTTAGTTGAAAAAGAGATTATTAGTGAAGTGCAACTACAAACTGCAAGAGCTAATTTACAGGATGCCAAAAGCAATTACCAAAGCATACAAGCTAATATTAATTATGCTAGAATTGTAAGTCCTGTTGATGGAGTGGTAGGTAGCATTAACTACCGAAACGGAGCTTTGGTTAGCGCTCAAGATGCAATGCCACTAACGCAAGTTTCACAAATTGATGAAGTTTTTGTGTATTTTTCAATGAATGAAAAGGATTTTATCGGTTTAATGGAAGAAGCAGATGGAAAAACAACCCAAGAAAAAATTGAAGCTTTTCCAGCTGTTGAATTTATTTTATCCAACGGAAAAACCTTCAACCAAAAAGGAAAAATCGAAGCCATTTCAGGAAACATTGACCCACTAACAGGAAGTTTGAGTTTTAGAGCACGATTTGAAAATCTGGAAGAAACACTTAGAAATGGTGCTAGTGGAAGCATTGCTGTGCCGTCTATATACCAAAACAAAATTGTTGTTCCTAAAGTTTCAACTTTCGAACGCCAAAACAAACGCTTTGTATATGTGGTGGAAAATGATAGCATTTCAGAAAAAATGATTAGTGTGCAAGATGAAACCAAGTCTGTTTTTGTATTGAAAAACGGAATAGAAGCAGGTACTAAAATTATGGGGAAAGGCGTAAACCGAGTAAAAGATGGCGATAAAATAAAATCAGAAAAAGCGAGTATTGAAGATATTATCAGTTCTTATGAAACCGTATTCAAATAAAAGAAAGTATGCTCAAAACATTTATTAATCGGCCTGTACTTTCTACCGTAATTTCCATCATTTTAGTGATGTTAGGTATTTTAGGAGTGGCTGATTTGCCAGTGACGCAGTATCCTGATATCGCTCCACCAACTGTGCAAGTATCCGCGACTTATCCTGGCGCCAATGCAGAAACCATTATCGAAAGTGTCATCAATCCGTTAGAAGAGCAAATCAACGGTGTAGAAGGTATGACGTACATTACTTCCACTGCTAGTAACGATGGTTCGGCACAAATCAATATCTTTTTTAAACAAGGTTACGACCCCGATATTGCTGCGGTAAATGTGCAAAATCGAGTGGCACGTGCCAATGCGGTTTTACCAGAAGAAGTAATTCGCTCGGGAATTATCACCCAGAAGAAAACCAACACAGCCTTAATTTATATTTCTGCTTTTTCATCTAATCCTACCTACGATGATACCTTTGTGCAAAACTACCTCAACATCAATGTTAAGCCAGAGCTAGAACGAGTTGATGGTGTTGCTGAAGTAAATGTATTTGGTGGAAAAGATTATGCTATGCGGGTGTGGTTAAATCCTACTAAAATGGCTAATTATGGTTTGAATTCTGCTGAAGTAATTGCTGCTATTCGGGAACAAAGTACAGAAGCTGCGGCTGGTGCTTTGGGGCAAAATTCAGGTGAAGCGTTCGAAATTACCATTAAATATAGCGGCCGTTTTAAAAGCCAAGAAGAATACGAAAATATCATTATCAAAGCATTTAACGATGGTAGAATGCTTCGATTGAAAGATGTAGCTGAAATTGAATTGGATGCTTTTTCATATGTTTCTAAAACCCGTTCTAAAGGCTATCCAGGAATGAGTTTTGGTGTTTTTCAAACACCAGGCTCTAACGCCCAAGAAATTATCGAAGAGTTGTATGTAAAGCTAGAAGATTTGAAAGCCGACTTCCCTGATGGAATGGATTACATCATTAATTACGACACCAATAAATTTCTTACTGCTTCAATTGACAAAGTAAAAACCACATTAATTCAAGCTTTTTTATTGGTTTTTGTAGTGGTTTTCATTTTCCTTCAAGACATTAAAACCACTTTAATTCCTGCCATCGCAGTACCTGTTTCCTTAATCGGTACTTTCTTTTTTATGAATTTATTCGGCTACTCCATCAACTTGCTTACGCTTTTTGCTTTGGTGTTGGCTATAGGAATTGTAGTAGATGATGCCATCGTGGTGGCGGAAGCGGTATATACCAAAATTGAAGAAGGATATACCAGTGCTAGAGAAGCTTCTATTACCGCCATGCAAGAAATCAGCGGGGCAATAATTTCAACTACTTTGGTGATGGCGGCTGTTTTTGTGCCGGTTACCTTCATTAAAGGACCTGCAGGGGTATTTTTTGAACAGTTTGGTGTTACCTTAATTATCGCCATTTTTATTTCTTCAGTAAATGCATTAACCTTAAGTCCTGCACTTTGTGCCTTGATTTTCAAACCAAAAAATCAAAAGAAAACAACTTTTTTAAACCGTTTTTACGATGCCTTTAATGCGGGCTTCGACGCCAGTAAACGAAAATATAGCAAATCACTTAGTTTTTTATTGCGATACAAATGGATCAGCTTCGGAATCTTAGCATTGGCAGTTGGTTCTATTTTTTGGATGGACAGTCTGACGCCGAAAGGTTTTGTACCTACCGAAGACAGAGGTGTTATTTTTATGAATGTAGAATTGCCTCCCGGTGCAAGTTTAGACCGAACTTTTACTGCAACAGATAGTATTTATGAACGTATAAAAGACATCAAAGGTATTCGAAATGCATCCATTACCAGTGGAAGAAATTTCTTTGCAGGCTCAGGAAGCTCCTACGCATTGGGCTTTGTAATTTTAGATGCTTGGGAAGAACGAACTACCGAAGAAACCAGCGTGAATTCATTGATAGCTAAAATGAATGCAGCTACTAGCGATGTTTATGATGCCAATATTATTTTCTTTACTCCATCGAGTGTTCCCGGATATGGAAGTGCAGATGGTTTTGAAGTGCAGTTCGTAGATAGAAAATACGGGAGTTTATCTGATTTAGACGAAGCTGCAAAGGAGTTTGTTGGGTTATTAAATCAAGATGAACGGGTTGGTTTTGCTTCCAACTCCTTCAACACTAATTTTCCACAACTTCAATTGGATATTGATGTAGCCAAAGCCAAAATGAGTGGCATTCAGATTAGTGAAATAGTAGCTACACTTCAAGCGTATATCGGCGGTTTTTACGTAAGTGATTTCAACCGGTTTGGTAAACAGTTCAGAGTATTTGTACAAGCTTACCCAGAAGACAGAAGAAAAATTGACAACTTAAACAGTATTTTCATCAAAACACAGAATGGTTCCATGGCGCCAATTTCGGAGTTTGTGAGTCTAAATCGAGTGTATGGTCCACAAACGGTAAAGCGCTTCAACTTATTTAATGCAGTTGCAGTCAATGGTTCTGCTGCCCCAGGATATAGCTCGGGCGATGCTATTCAAGCCGTAAGGGAAGCAGCTGAAAAGTTACCCAACGATTATGGCATCGATTTTTCAGGAATTACCAGAGAAGAAGTTAATGTGGCTGGCCAATCGGTGATCGTGTTTTTATTGAGTGTATTGTTTGCTTATTTCTTTTTGGCTGCCCAATACGAAAGTTATTTGCTTCCCTTTGTCGTGATTTTATCTTTGCCAACAGGAGTCGCTGGCGCTTATTTGGTTACCTATTTATTTGGTTTAGAAAACAATATTTACTTCCAAATTGCATTGGTTATGCTAGTCGGATTATTGGCCAAAAATGCCATTTTAATTGTGGAGTTTGCTATTCAACGCAGACGGCAAGGCTACAGCATTGTACGCTCATCCTTAGATGCGGCCAATACTAGATTGCGACCAATTTTAATGACCTCTCTTGCTTTTGTCCTTGGCTTATTACCTTTGGTTTTAGCTACGGGTGTAGGCGCAAAAGGAAATCAATCTATTGGAACGGGAGCCGCTGGCGGATTACTTATCGGAACGATATTCGGCATTTTTATCATCCCTATTTTCTTTAGTATCTTTCAATTTCTACAAGAAAAAATTACTGGAAAACCACAAATTACTAAACCAACCGAATAATGAAGAATTGGAAAACCTACAGTTCATTTTTAGTGTTTTTGAGCTTTATCGGGCTTATGCAATCTTGTTTTGTGGCAAAAGACTATGAAACGCCAGAAGATTTTACTCCAAATGAAAAGTTATTCAGAACAGACGAAGTTCAGCAAGATTCAACTTCTATAGTAGATTTTTCTTGGCGGGAAGTATTTACCGATTCTATTTTGCAAGAACACATTGAAACAGCATTGGAAGCCAACATCGATATTCGCATTGCGTTGCAGCAAATTGCCATTGCCAATTCTTTTGCCAAAGAGGGTAAAGCAGGATACTTTCCTAGCTTGGAACTAAGTGGTGGTATTAACTATCAAAATTTAGCGCCAAACTCTCAGTTTGGTAATTTCTTTAATTCGTTAACACAATACGAATCTTCGGTTACACTTTCTTGGGAAGCAGATGTGTGGGGAAAAATAAGAAGCAATCGCAGAGCCACACAAGCCGAATTTTTCCAAAGTATTGCAGGACATCAAGTGGTAAAAACTAGATTGATTGCCGATTTAGCTACTGCCTACTTTCAACTTTTATCTTTAGATGAACGTATTTCCATTACCGAAAAAACAATTTCCACTCGCGAGAAAAGTTTAGCCACAACAGAAGCTTTAAAAGATGCTGGTCAATTGAGCGCGGTTGCGGTAAAACAAACCGAAGCCCAACTCTACACCGCAAAAGCTATTTTAATCGATTTAAAAAATGAATTGCGCATTGCAGAAAACACCTTGTCCATTTTAAAAGGGGAAGAACCACAAACTCAAATGCGAACTTCGCTTCAAAAACAAGAAGTCAACCAAGAAATGAAGGCAGGCGTTCCATTGAATTTACTGAGCAACCGTCCTGATGTATTGCAAGCCGAAGCTGCTTTCAGAAATGCATTTGAGTTGACCAATGTTGCTCGAACCAATTTTTATCCTTCCTTTAATTTAACCTCAAGTGTAGGTTTACAAAGTTTAAGTTGGAGCGATTTTTTTAGTTTGAATTCTGTTTTTTCCAATGTATTGGGAAATTTCACTCAGCCCTTATTCAACCGAAGAGCTATAAAAACCCAATTGGAAGTGAGTGAGTCGCAACAGGAAATTGCGGCACTTCAATTTCAACAAACGCTATTAACAGCAGGAAAAGAAGTTTCAGATGCCTTGTATATTTATGAAATGCTTTCTGAAAAAGTAGAAGTAAAAGAAAAGGAATTTGAAGCTTATCAACTCGCCTTTGAGTATTCAGAAGAATTGCTCAAAAACGGATTGGCTAATTATTTGGAAGTCTTAAACTCACAAGAAAATGTACTCAACACCGAATTGGACTTGGTAAATAATCAACAAGCTTTATTTCAAAGTAGCATTGATTTATATCGTGCTTTGGGTGGTGGTTGGCGATAAAGTTGACTAATTAATTTCCATTTTAAGTTTTGTTTTTATAATGTCATTTCCAAAATAAAGAAAAAATAAACTTATCAATAAACAAGGTATTAATCCTGTTGTAAATCCTATGGGAAGCCCTAGTACAACCACAGCAGCTAACAAATAAACTACATAACCAAAACCAAATTTAAGCACACGTTCATTACTACTCATTGTATGTGTAAAATTGACGATAAACAACGGAATTAAAATACTGACTATAACGCCACCGAACAAACTGTTGGTATTTGCTTCAGAATCCAAAGTTAGAAACCCAATAATTCCCATCAAGATTATATTGAAGACTGCAAGAAAAATTCCCTGAACAATTTTAGTAAATACACTTTTGGTTTTTGTTGAATTTGTATCAACCATAAAATCTTCCAAATCAATTTCTAAAACATCACAAATAAGGCTAAGTGTTTTTCCCCTTGGTTCATTTTCTGAGTTCTCTATCCGCTGAATAGTTCTCAAGTTTAATGAAGCTTTTTCAGCAAGCTCATCTTGAGTAAGTCCTTTCAATTTTCGTGTTTCACGAATTTTATCACCTATTTCGTTCATATATATTCTTTTAAGAGGCTTTAAAAATATAAATTCTGAATATTATTTTTAGTAGATTTCAACGGATTTATTTACGACACTTGCTTTGTCATAAAAATGTCGTCAAGCTAATATTCAAATTTCTACATTGTATAAGTAAACTAGGATTCGAATAAAACACTTAAAATTTTAGTGACTAATTAGTTTCAAAAAATCATATGATTATTGTAAATAAGTAATCTATTATCATTCATTTGCGTATGATTTTCACGCAGAGAACGCTAAGCATTTCGCAAAACACACAAATTTATATCTCTCTAATAATAAACACTTTGCGTTTCTTTGCTTTATTTTCTTTGCGAACTTTGCGTAAAATAAAATTATGATTATCAATGTTCTAAACATACTGATTAGTTACAATTTTATTCTATCAGTAAACTTTTAAAGCATTAGTGAAAATTAGTGTTATTCGTGGTAAATACATTTTTAATTTTTACTCACCCAGCAGACTTTCATCAAACAACTTTAAAATACGTTTGTACTCATCTTTCCAACTGCTGGGTTGTGTAAATCCGTGACTTTCGATGGGATAAATCGCCATTTCCCAATCGTCTTTTTGCAATTCGATTAAGCGTTGATAAAGGCGAACTACATCTTGAAAATGTACATTGGTATCAATCATTCCATGGGCAATGAGTAGATTTCCCTGCAATCCTTCCGCAAAATAAATTGGACTGGATTTTCGGTAGGCTTCTGGGTCGTTAGTGGGTTCGTTTAAAATATTGCTGGTGTAGCCATGGTTGTAGTGCGCCCAATCCGTAACCGAACGCAAAGCAGCTCCAGCAGCAAAAGTTTCCGCTTCATTAAACATCGCCATTAAGGTGATAAAGCCGCCATAGCTTCCGCCGTAAATACCTACTTTTTTTGGATTTATTCCGTGGTTTTCTACTAAAAACTGAACTGCATCCACTTGGTCGCTTAAGTCTTTTCCACCCATGTGGCGATAAATTCCAGTTCGCCAATCGGCTCCATAACCCGCACTTCCTCGGTAATCTACATCAATAACCGTGTAGCCCAAATCGGTGAGCAAATTATGAAACATATATTCCCTAAAATACCTAGACCACCATTGGTGTGCATTTTGTAAATAACCTGCTCCATGCACAAAAACAACGGCCGCATCATTTTTTACTTCTGAAGAGGGTGCGTACAATCGAGCATGTACTTGTGCTCCATCGGAAGCTTCAAAAGTGACGAATTCTGGTGTTTTCCACGGATAAGCTGTAAATTCTTCTGAAGCTGCATCGGTAATTTGTTTGGCTTTTGCTTTAGCCGAATTTTTCTGAAGATACAATTCCCAAGGTTGATTTGCAGTAGAATGTAAAATTGCCAACTGCTTTTCATCAGGTGAAAGGGTAACTAAATTGCTTCCTTTCATGGAAGTAAGTTGTTGTTTTTTAGTTCCATCTATCTTCATTTTATAAAAATGGCGTTCCCCTGAATGAACTTCAGAAGAACTGAAATACCAAGACTTCCCATCCTT
>Ga0307966_1001681_pt1 | contig 17223 bp, 18 predicted proteins | sample OrgLakmetagen646_FD_203141 | JGI IMG/M metagenome (GOLD analysis project Ga0307966, IMG submission 203141) | Saline water microbial communities from Organic Lake, Antarctica - #646 | ecosystem: Environmental > Aquatic > Non-marine Saline and Alkaline > Saline | place: Antarctica: Organic Lake... | reverse complement strand
ATATAAAAACTTTAACATATTTGCATCCTAGCAATAGCAAGACTTTCGAGATATATAATTGAAAATTACGGTTTAACCGTAACAAGTGTACGGTCAAACCGTAATCCAAATGTTTTTATGTCACTTACATTTGATAATAATCAAAATAGTGCCAATGGAAGAATAGAATTTAAAATAAAAAGAGAGAGCTCCTACTAGGTAGAAGCTTCTCCCGTAAAGGCATGAAAACATACACTTCACTATGAATTGCAAATGTATAATTTTTCATGAGATGTCTCACTTCTTAAGTCATGAAGTTTAAATAATCCTGTATGATTAAAAACTGCTCAAATCATTATTAAATTACAATTATGAAAGATTTAAAACAAATATCAGAATTATTAGAAATTGAAGAATTATCATCTTTTGATCAAACTGCTTTAGAGGGTGGTGGAGATAAGCAAAAACAAAAGCAAACAGTTAGAGGCGATGGAGATACCACCATTGGATCTGGTAACGACGTTGATGTTTAATATTTTTTAATAAGTCATGATTTTAAAAATCATGTGATATAACTTCTTGATTAAGAAGTCTAAAAGAATCCTGTATGATTAAAAACTGCTCAAATCATTATTAAATTACAATTATGAAAGATTTAAAACAAATATCAGAATTATTAGAAATTGAAGAATTATCATCTTTTGATCAAACTGCTTTAGAGGGTGGTGGAGATAAGCAAAAACAAAAGCAAACAGTTAGAGGCGATGGAGATACTACCATTGGATCTGGTAACGACGTTGATGTTTAATATTTTTTAATAAGTCATGTTTTTTAAAAATCATGTGATACGTAACTTCTTGATTAAGAAGTCTAAAAGAATCCTGTATGATTAAAAACTGTTTAAATCATTATTAAATTACAATTATGAAAGATTTAAAAAAAATCTCAGAAATATTAGAAATTGAAGAATTATCACCTTTCGATCAAACTGCTTCAGAGGGTGGTGGAGAAAAGCAAGGAGGAAAACAACAAAGAGGCGATGAAGATACTACCATTGGATCTGGTACCGACGTTGGTGTTTAATATTTTTTAACAAGTCATGATTTTAAAAATCATGTGATATAACTTCTTTATTAAGAAGTTTAAGAAGATCCTGTATGATTAAAAACTGCTAAACCATTATTAAAATTACAATTATGAAAGATTTAAAAAAAATATCAGAAATGTTAGAAATTGAAGAATTATCAACTTTCGATCAAAATGCCTTAGAGGGTGGTGGAACTAAGAAAAAGAAAAAGGAAACAGTTAGAGGCGATGGAGATACTACCATTGGATCTGGTAATGACGTTGATGTTTAATATTTTTTAATAAGGCATGGTTTATATAATCATGCCTTTTAACTAAATTTTAAAACCCTTAAAATAAAAATTTGTAAAAGCAGATGCTGAAACTTATAAAATATATTACAGGTTGTAATCAAAATAAATTAGTTGAAGAATTTAGAAAAATAAACATTATTGAAAATCAAAACGAAATTTTAGATAAGACTTTGGGTATGGAAACTAATAAATTTTTTAAACTTAATTAATATGATAAAAGAAACAGATAAAAAACTTGATAAAAAGTTCTGGCAAAATTTTTTAAAAAAAAATGACTTTTTTAAAAAAACAAGTGTCTTTAAAAATGCTTTTACAGAAGAAGATAGAACTCTCTTATATGAATCTGTTCAAAATGTTTTACTAGAGAGGTTTAAAAGAAATCATTTTGAAGATGGTTTAAGAATATGGCGAAGTGGTAATGAACTTGATGCAAAAGAAGTTAAATCGTTTTTTACTGAGAATCCCATTGATAATGAATATAATTTATTGGAGTATTGTCGTGAAAGTTTTAATGAAAAATTTGGAATTATATTAAATAATAATGAATGTTATTCAGAAGATATTGCGTCTAGAATAGCTGAAATGATTCAGCCTTTGTGTGATCTTGTTGGAGTTCCTCCCAAAGGTTATGAAATAACTGTCTTCATTGGAGATTATGGTTGGACTCCTCTAGGGATCCATACAGATCACCAAGGTGAGAATGTCATTCATTTTCATTTAGGTCCTGGTGATAAGCAAATGTATACTTGGGATGATAAAACATATAATGCATTAGTTCCAAAAAACACATTTAATAATACGAATATTGAACCACTTTTACACAAAGCAAATAAATTTGATTTTTCCAAAAATGACATTTATTCTATGCCGTGGTTTGAAAATCATGTAGGATTTTCAGGAGAACTTTCTATTGCAGTAACCTTATGGTTTAGAAGTTCAAATAATACAAATTATTCGAAAACCATATTAAACAATTTCACTAATCAATTTATGCCTAAAGATGACAGATCTATTCCTCCTCAAATTGATTATTTGAAAAATGACGATACTTTTAAAAATTTTAAAGAAACTGTTTCACATCATATGAGTGATCCTGATATAAGTGTTGATGAATTTCTTTACAATATGTATAAAGACTACAAATTGTGCTTGATGAGTAACGCTGGATGGAGTAAAGCACCTGTTTTGAATAATGACATTGTTGATTTTGAGAAATTTATTGATTATGAAATTTACCAGTCAAAACCTTTTAAAATATATAAAAGAAATCAAAATTCTAAAAAGCTTTACATTTTTATAAGAGGAAATAGGTTAAGAATTAGATATATTAAAGAAATAGAAACTTTTATAGATAATTTAAACGAATATAAGACTATATCTGTAAGGCAAATGTTAAGAGATACAGAAATGGATAATGATGCGCTTTTGTATTTAATTCATAATTTTTATAAATATAAGGGTATAAACTTAAAATAAAATAAATTTTGAATTTAGATTTACCATTCGTAAATAATAAGGTTAAGGACGTGAGGCAATTAAATAATATGGATTGTGGCCCCTCTTGTTTATTATTCATTTCTCAATATCATGGAAAAAAATATCCCTTAAACTACCTTAGAGAGCTTTGTCAAATTTCAAGACAAGGAGTTTCACTTAAAGGTATAAATGTAGGGGCAATTTCGATAGGCTTTAATACACTTCCGACTACTTTGTCTATTGAAAAACTTATTGAAATGAAACCCTTTTTACCTTGTATTTTACATTGGGATCAAAACCATTTCGTCGTTCTAAAAAAAATTGATAAAATTAAGTATAATGTTTTTTTTACAATAATGGATCCTAGAATTGGAAGTGTAAAGTTACCCGTAGTTGATCTAGAAAAAAGTTGGTTGTCTGCTTCAGGTAAAGGAACAGCACTTTTTGTAAATACATCTGAAATTTTTTACAATAAAGAAATCCCAAAAGTTGAACAAGTTAAGTGGATTTCATTATTAAAGTACTTAAAACCTCATAAAAGAAAGTTTATTGGTTTATCATTATCTGTTCTTTTTGGGGCAATGATATCTTTAGTACTTCCTTTTCTAACTAAGGCATTAATTGATGAAGGTATCACTAAAAAAGATATCGGGATTGTAAAGCTAATTTTGTTTGCACAGCTTGCATTATTTTTAGGTTCTTTGGTAATTAGTGTAGTGAGAAATTGGATTACCTTATTTCTTGGAACTAATTTGAACATAAAATTAATTACAGATTTTATCCACAAACTAGTTAAATTACCAATGAGACATTTCGATACTCAAATGATAGGTGATCTAAATCAAAGGATTGTTGATAATGAAAGAATAGAAAGATTACTTACAAGTGAAAGTGTATCAATTTTCTTTTCAATAATAACTTTTTTTATTTTCTCAGCTATTCTAATTTACTTTAATGTTTTAATCTTCACTATCTACACTGTTTTAACGATATTATCTATTTTATGGTCAGCTTATTGGTTAAAAAAAAGAAAAACACTTGATTTTCATGAATTTCAAATTAAATCTAAAAACCAAGAATCTATTTTCGAAATCTTTAGTGGAATTAGAGATTTAAAACTTTATCAATTAGAAAATTACAAGCTTAATAAATGGAAATCTGTTAGAAATGAACTGTTAGATCTGCAGATGAAGATGTTAAAAATAGATCAACTTCAAGGTTCGGGATACCAATTTATAAATCAACTAAAAAATATATTTGTCACTTATTTTGCAGCAAATCTTGTTATAAAAGGAGAAATGACCCTTGGTATGTTATTAAGTATATCATATATAATAGGAGAAATGAATGGACCTATCAGCCAGTTTGTTAACTTTCTTAGAAGAGCTCAAGATGGTAAGTTAAGTTTCAAACGCCTTTCCGAAATTAATAAAATTGCGCCAGAGGATAGTTCAAATCAAATTTCGTTACCAAAATATAAAGTTTTTAAGGACACAATTAAAGTTGAAAACTTGAATTTTTCATATAATGGAGATATCGATAATTACGTTCTTAAAAATATTAATCTAGTAATTGAAAATAAAAAAGTTACAGCTATTGTTGGACATAGTGGGAGTGGGAAAACCACTCTGATGAAAATACTTCTAAAATTTTACGATCCTACAACTGGGAATGTTTTTTTCAATAATGTGGATAGTAAACAAATTACATCTAGTTCGCTGAGAGAAAATGTTGGAACCGTATTACAGGATGGTTTCATTTTTTCTGAATCAATTGAAAGGAATGTAATTACAGGGAATGTTTTTGAAAAAAATAAATTTAAAAAAGCTTTAAAAACAGCCTGTATTTATGAGTTTGTAAATTCATTACCTAAAAAAGAAAAAACAATAATCGGATCATTAGGCAATAACATTTCAACTGGTCAAAAACAAAGATTCCTTATTGCTAGAGCATTGTATAAAAATCCAGAATATCTATTTCTAGATGAGGCAACCTCAGCTTTAGACTCGAAGACTGAAAAGAATATTCATAATAATCTTAAAGAATATTTTAAATTAAAGACTGTTGTAGTTATAGCTCATAGGTTAAGCACTGTTAAAAATGCAGATAAAATAATTGTTTTGGATAATGGGAGTATAGCTGAAATTGGAAATCACAAGGAATTAATTGAACTTAAAGGTAATTACTACGATTTAATTTGTAACCAACTTGAAATTGAAAAACTATAGTAATGAAAGGGATGTATAAAATAAAAAAATTGAATGACGCGGAATTCGAGTTTGTTACTAATTCAGGAACTAAATACAATTTAGAATTAAATGAAATGCCTTATTCATATTATTCTGATGTAAATAAGAAAATTAAAAAAATGAATTTATTTAATTTCACTTTGGTAGATCGTTCATACGCTTTTGAATATGATCAATTAAAGAGAAAAACAATCACGAATTTTCTTAGTAAAATTCTAATGGAAGACAAAAATGATTGTTTTGTTTTTTTTATTTGTAACGAATTTGAAAGAGACTCTCTCCAAAAAAGAAGAGGTAAGCTCAGGTTTACGATGTTTAAAAGAATGTTTGATCTGTACACAAAAAGATTTACATCTCATAACTATGGATTCTTTACCAATCAATTTTTTATACATAATCCCTCTGCTTATGAATTAGACTTTATCGGAATAATAGTTAATTACGATTCTGTAGATTATTTTAGCATTATAAAGTCATTTAACAAAATATGTTATGATAAATCTTATAAATTATAAAATAATGAAAAATAATCTTATAATATCATTAATATTCTGCCTTACTTGCTTTAATTCCTATACTCAGATTTATAAAGACTCTTTAAAGGTAAATGAACTCGAAGAGGTTATTTTAGAGTCTAAAACAGAATTTATAAGAAGGAAAGCTGATAGAACCATATTTAATTTTTCTGACCAGCCAATGTTGAGTACTGGATCCCTAAAACAAAGTTTAAGAAAATTACCTGGCTTAATAGTTTCAGAAGTAGTTGGTATTTCTTTTCAAGGGAAACAATTAAGTATTCATTTGGATGGAAGACCAACTAATCTTAATGGAGAAAATTTAGATGCTTTTCTGGAATCGCTTCCCGCTGATTCCATTTTGGAAATCGAAATAATTACTCAGGCTGGTTCAGAGTACCCGTCCACATTTGGTGGTGCAATTTTAAATATAATAACTAAAAAAACAAGTGAAGATTATTTTAACGCATCGGTAAATAGTAATTCATCATTCTCTAATTACTCAAAATTAAGATTTAGGTTTAATAACGTATTAAATATTAACTCAAAAAATGAATTTTTTGATTGGAAATTGCAGTTAGGCCAGAATTATAAAGAAACATTTCAAATCAATAATTTCTCAATAGGAGATATTTTGATTTCAGAAAATGAATTTGATAAAATCGGAAGATTTTATTTTATCAGACCAAGTTTTAAATTTAATTTTAATAAAGTTGAATTATTTATTGATTACGACTTTAATAATCAAAACGACAATTCAGAAATTACTTCGAATAACTTTGGTTTAGATCCAGTTCCTTTTTTAAGTGATTTAAATACAAATTCAAATGAAATTAATATTAAATTGGATAAAAAATTTGATAACAATAATAGTCAATATTCAAAGTTTGATTTTGAGTTAAATCTTAAAGATACTAGAAATAGATTTGAGCAACAAAGTTTAAATACAAATCAAGTAATTCTTCACAATACATTTGAAAATACATCTGGGCGTTTAACTTCAAATGTTTCAAAGGAAATTAATTTTTTAGATCAGTCTACTTTAAGTTCAGGTTTATACCTAAGTTTTTTGAATTTTCAAACCAATAATATAAGTGATGATAAGTTCAATTATAGAAATCATAATGAAGCTTTGTATTTTAAACTAAGCTCATCATTCAAGGATTATAATATTATAATGGGTATTAGGTTAGAAAATTATAGAATTAATGGTTTATTAAATGATGAAAATGTAAATGATTATAATAAATTCAATTTTTTTCCTAACATCACTGCTCAATATAACTTAAGCTCTGATATTTTCGCCTCTATTAGTTATAGTCGAAAAATATCTTTGCCATCAATTTCAGATTTAAATCCTAATAATAATAATTTGCGAAACAATAATATAGAATTTTCGGGAAATCCAACTTTAATACCCTCTATATCAAATAATTATGACTTTACTCTTAGTGCATTTGAATTTGCTTACTTAAGTTACTCTATAAATTCTGTAAGAAACCAAATCGTAACAAGATTTTTTGAAGATGAAGCCAATATTAATCAATCAACTTCAAACATTTCAAAAATTACAGTACAGCAATTTAATTTTGGTTTGCCAGTGCCATTTATGATTTTTTATAAAAAAATTACAGACATTCTTGAGATGGACATCAACCCTGATAACATTAATTATTTTTATTTCGATGTTGGATATTATTACAATAAACTTCCAGAAGTCAATAGTGTAGGATATTGGAACTTCAATCTTATGACAAAAATTAATTTCACCAAAACTGGAACAATAAATTTATCCTATAATACGTCAACGACAGGAGGTAATTATTTTTATTACGATATTGATTATCCATTGAACAATCAACTAGATATAACAATCAACAAACAATTTTTTGAAGATAAATTATCTTTAAATCTGACTTTTCTTGATGTATTTAACACAAATAAATTAGCTATTAATGCTGTCGATACAAATATTGAGTATGAAAATAAGGTTGACACCAGAAGGCTTATATTATCTATTAACTATAAAATCTAATTATGAAATTCATTTTTTTTTTAACTCTTATTGTTACAACCATGGCATACTCTCAGTCTAAACCAATTGCTAATTCCTATAATGGAAAAAATATCAATTATTCTGAATCAATTACTAAAACCAATTTTGCTTTTTCCGCAATCTTTAACGCTAACTTAAAGGCAGACATCATTGGACTGATCAAAATGCATTATCCTGATTTTGATTCAATAATAGAACTAGCGAATTCAGATTTTGAATATAAAATTGAATGTAAAAGTAAGAATGAACTTAAACTAGAATATAAAATAAAAACAAAAAATTATTTTAATGATAATATCACAAAAATAAGGTTCATAACCGACAAAATAAAAGCTTTAGAAAAAAAGTAAATTTAATTTAAATTGAGAAAATAGCTAATATATTTAATACTGCATAGCTAAAAATTTTCTTTAAAAGCTATCTAGAGACTTTAGATATGTTATTTAAATCTTTTTTCCTACGTTATTATAAAGTTGGTTTCGCAGCTAATGAAACTAAAAAATAAATTTTATTTTAAATATAACATAAACGTCGAAATATTTTATTCATATAAATTTTTAATTATGAAATCTAAACAACAATCTTTTTACGATATATCTAATTTTCCTCAATTAGATATATTATGCCAAAATTGGAAAATAATAAGGGATGAGTATAAACAATTGAATTTATCAATTATGAATGTAGATAGGGTCAATAAAGCACACGAAGAGGTTTACGAAGAAGTTTTTGATCAAGTCGTTAATAAGGGTGAGAATTACGGTTGGATTAAAGGCTGGGGTGAGGGTGACAAATCTAATTCTGACTGGCTTCAATATGGATTAATATTTAAAGACCAAAAAGTACCTTTTATAGGTTCAAGTATGTCCAAAACAATTGAATTACTTCAAGAAGTTGATGGTTTAGTTGTTGCGGCATTCTTGAAACTTAAACCACGCTCGGTTCTTCATACTCATAATCATCCTGACCTTATTGTTAAACAAGCTTTACAGTTACACCTTCCAATTGAAACTGCTACACATAATAACTTCAACTACATAAATGTAAATGGAAATTTTCGACAATATGAATGTGGAAAGCCAATAGTTTTTGATGGTACTTTAGATCATTTCGCTTTGAATGAGTCGAATTTGGAAAGAATTACCCTATATCTTGAATTTAAAAAATGATCAAATTATTTTTTAAAATAAAAAACTTTATTAGGCTTTCCTGAACGAGTTTTAGTTCACATTACTAAATATTGTATTTGTTCTTATCATTAAGTATATAAAAGTCAAGTAACTTGTTTGTTTGTACACACCCTTCACTATATCGAATAATTCATATAATAGGAGACCTAATTTAGGCTCAAAAGCAAATTTCCTTTTGTAATTTATTAAATTCATTACAAAAAGAAACAACTTATCTAAGTCTCGGATGTTGACTTTACTTTAGTTTTATCTTATTGAGATTTTATCCATTTTTAACTTGGATAAATTTTGCTTTAATGCGGTTTTTTTTTCGTTTTGTTTTTTGATACTGCTTTCTAGTTTCGGTTTCTGTTTTGACCCCTATAAAACAAGAGTATTCTTTTAAATTTCGTTTGTTAAATTATGCGGTTAATTTATTCATTAAAATTAGGTGTTTGTCAGCGTTCCATTTTTCCATGGGTGTTATTCTTCCTAATAATCCGTGTAGCCTTTCGTTGTTGTAAAATAGAACATATTCTTTGAGGATTTTTTCTATTCCCCCAAAGGTTATATATTCAAATCTGTGAAAAACCTCTTTCTTTAAAATTCCGTGATACGCTTCTATATGAGCATTTTCTTCTGGTGTTGCTATATGTGTAAATTCTTGGGCCACGCCTATAAGTCCTAGATATTCCCTTACATTCTTGGCAATAAATTGACTTCCATTATCACTTCTAATCACAACGTTATTTGGGTATTGATAGGTCATAAATAATTCAGATAGTAAGGCTATCACTTGAGCTTGTTTAATTGAAAAGGCAAAAAGGTCTATTAATATTCTTCTCGTATGAACGTCTATTACAGATAGAAGATAAGCGTTTTTACCAGCACTTGGAATCCAAACCATCTTTATGTCCATTTCTAAACAATCAAAAGGTTTTACGGTCTTCACTTTTCTGAATTTAACAAACTTGCGTCCAGAACCACTCCTATCAATGCGGTCTTCTAACTTCAATAGATTCGCTTCTTTCATTATTCTATATAGTTTCTTGTGGTTTACTGTATAACCATCACGAGTTAAATAAGCAGTCATTAATCTGTAGCCACAATCTATAAAAGGATGACTTAGTATGGTCTTTACAGACTCAATAACAGTATCCTGGTTAACTAATCCATTCTTACTATGATAGGTGAATTCACTTGGCTTATTTCCTTTTCTCCCAAAGTTTGGTTTGCGATAATAACTGCTATGAACCAGTCCTACCATTTCGATTATCCTAGTTTTACTGATATTATATTTATTAAAAATAGTATCTACTAGATCTTTTTTGGATCTGATGTCCCAAACTTTTTTTTTAAAAGTTCACGCTGGACTTCCAACTCAATATCCTTGTTACTTAAAAGCTTACGAAGTATTCTATTTTCCTCTTCTGCGTGCTTTAACTCTTTGCTACGAATGTCATATGTCACTTTTAAGCCTGCCTCACCTTGGGTGTCATATTTCTTCTTCCAACTATAAAAAGTTCCCGTACTAACCTTGTATTTACGACAGGCTTCAACGATTCCTAATTCTTCAGATGAGGATAGAATCTCTAGCTTTTCTTCTAAACTCCATTTCTTGTATTTCATATCTCAAAGGTATTAATTGAAATTTAAAATATCACTCCGAACTTATTGGGGGCTAAACTATATAAAGGTTCAGATAATCGGTTATACGTTACACACCATTTAAGTGATGTTCCAGAAAATAGGCGTCTATTTCCTTCATGAGCTTTGGCTTGTGATAAAGGCCAGTACGATGTATATTCAGGATTTTACATTGTTGTACAAGACTTAGCCTTGAATGGCATTTCACTACCTTTTGTATTCTTTCAGTAGCACTCATTTGCCTAAGACTTTATTTAAAAAATCATTCTCAACTTGTAATTGACTGATCTTACTGTAAAGCGGTGCTCTGGGAATCCGAATCTTCTTTTTCCAATTCGGACCCAAAGGCAAGATCTGCATTTTTTAAAAATACGCCTTTCCAACTTGATATTTGAGTAGGATACAGTTCGAATTTGGCAGCAAGATCTGGAAGCTTGTCTGCTCTTTTATCACCTCAATAGCTATCTTAGCTTTGAAGGATGCACTGAATTTTTCTCTCGTTGTTCTCATATTGACAGGGTTAAATTACAACTTAATTGCCTGTCCAATATTTGGGGAGTATTATACTTTTAGTAATGACAGATAAAGCTACTCTTTTAACAATGATAGAGAAACTAAAAGGTAAGCAAGCCATTGAAGTTTATGATAAAATGGAGCAGAGACTTACTCACTTTAGGTTTTCCTAGGTGAAGACATTGACCTTTGATAATGGTAAGGAATTTGCACAGCATCAAAAAACAGGGGAACTTTTAAATGCTAAAACATATTTACAAGATATTATACCTCCCAAGACAAAGGAACGGTAGAAAATAGAATAGGTGTGATAGGGAGATCTTTCCCAAAGAGAACAGACCTTAAAGAAGTTACAGATAAACGAATAAAAAAAGTTGAAAGATTATTATATATCCTTAAAAAATTTAATTATCATAACCCAATTGAAATACTAAAGAATAAAGGTTTCACACTTATGGATTAAATTCAATTAGTTTTGTTTATTGTCTTTAATCTTAATTAGATTTTTGGTAGACTAATTTCAAGTAGCGCGTTCACAGTTCACCTTTATAATGATATTTAAATAACTCTACTTAAATTCCTTAAAATCTTTATTGATGATTTTTTTTTATCATTTTCAATGTAAAGTTCATTTGGGTGTCTTCGTTATTTAAGAAGTCCTTTAAAGTTTGAGGTATGTTATGATCTGGAATAATTCCTCTATTATATTTTTGATTCGTTTTTTTCGGTACATCTTGTTCTAAATTAACTATAGAAAAGGTAACTAAGATTTTTGACATGGGTAGTTTATAACTAAAAGAGGTATGTCCGTTATGACCATAATATCCTCCCATTGTTTCCTCTCCAATAGTAGTTGTATTTTTATTTCCAGCTAACATTGAGGCAAAAAGACTTCCCGCAGATGCAACAGCAGGACTTATAAGTAGGTATATATTTCCTTCAAAGGCATTTTTATTTGGTGTTCTGATTTTGTGGTCATCACTATCTTTATCTTGATAATACTTTCCGCCTTTTTCTATCGGAAAAATATTTTCTATTTTCTTATTATATACGGGTAAAATTAGTGGTCTTATAAATTTAGGTATGAAAGTATCATAGTATTTACTTAAGGGTATTTTATTAAAACTAATCCAGGCTTTTTTGTTTTCTTGGAAATTTCGTTGAGCTAAATATGAATATGTAACCAAATCATTTGGATCTGTTCCACCTCCGTTATGACGAACGTCTAAAATTAAATTTTCTATTTTTTTATTCTTAATTTCAATAAAAATACTATCTAAAAATGATAAATAATTTTTATGTTGTTTAGAATTTTCATTACCTCCTATAGTGAAAGAATAAATTGTTAAAAGAGCAGTATTACGGTTTACTAATGTAAAATTATATTTTTCGCTTCCCTCTAATTCAGTATAATAAATTTCATCATAAGGTTTTGAGTGACGATGCCTGAAATTTTTATAATAATCAGAATAACTAATGCCTTTTAAACTTATAGTTTGCTCTACATTTGTATTCTTTTTTTTGAATGTAATGTTAAAATTAGTTTTTAGTCCATAATCCCACCTGTAATATTTCGAAAAATGGGTTCTTAACCCAATCCTCTTGCCTGTAATATTCTCCCCATCGGTTGTATAGTATTTATATAAATTATTAACAATTTCATAAATTTGGTTTCCATTTATTGATACAATTTCAGCATCTAAAGGAATTTCCTCATTTTGAAAATTTACTCTCCATTTTCCTTCAATCCACTTGATAGGATAAGGAAAATATCCAAAAGATTCTTTTTGCATATATTTCCAATATTTATTTGGAAAATCAGTATGATTGTGCAAACTGCCCTCAAAATCAGTTAACTTACAAATAATATTATAAAAATCAAGATAAGTGGAAGCTCTCTCTATTTCTTTATCAGCCCACATATATATGCTGTCAGTTTTTTTTTTTGTTCTGTATTTGTATAATCCTGAATTAGCCTGAATTCTTATTTCTTTGAAAACCTCTAAGTCTTTTTTCATTTTTTTTGTACAAAATGATTTGTCAATTGACTGACTAAAGACGAAAAAAGATGAAATTGTCAAAAAAAAAGTAGTTGTTATTTTTTTCATTTTTTTAAACTAAAATAATTTGCAAATTTCTATTTACTATTTAATATTACTTAAAATATGATTTACTTGATTTCATTTTTAGTTGTGTCTGTTATTTTAATTATTATGGAACTAACTCATTTGTATAAATCATCATCTAAAATTATCAAAATTTACTATTCAAAACTAACATAAAGTTTTCGAACGATATGTCTTAAGTTATAAAATATAATTTTACTTCTACTTTTTGATTCTTATTGTATTTAGATAAATCAGCTTTATCATAACCCATGTTAAAAAGACACAAGAGGTTTTATTATATGACTATCGGATTACTTGCACACAACGAATTAAACAGTTAACTTACTGTAATTAAACAGTTTATATATGTAGATTCAAGATTTTTTCAAGCAATATCTGGTTGAGATAAGTTGTAAGACTCAATTTAAAGCAGAGAAAGATTAACAAGGTGTTGTTTGTAAACGCAGCAAATGCCAAGAGCATTATTGGATATCGGCAAGAAGTCAATATCAGTGCAAATGATGTAAATTTAGAATCACCTTGCTTAGTGGTACTTTATTACACGGTTCTCAGCTCCCTTATTACTATTGGTATATTGGAATGATTATGCTTACTAGTACTAAGAAGAGTTTTTCGGCATTAGAAATACAAAGACAATTAGGGTATTTTTATTTTGAACCCACATGGTATATGTTTCATAAAATAAGGCATTCTATGGGTAAGGGGGATGATAATTATCTTTTTGGTAATGAAGTTGAACTGGATGAGGGCTTCTTTGAAATAGTTGCTAACAAAGAAATGCGAGATGAATTTGCAATAGAATTAGAGAATAATAGTGGAAAATACAAGCGAGGTAAAGGGAGTCAAAAACAAGCACTAGCATTGGTTACGGCAGAATCAATACTGGTATAACCTACCAAGAAGTATAGACATAAGCTTTGTGAAAAAGTACGATACATTAAAATGAAGCTGCTAAATGACCTGAGTAAAGAAACTACCCATAAACAAGTATAACAAACAATTGATGTAAAAGCATCGGTTACAACAAAGGATGCGATTAATTATACTGACTTAGTAGTTAAATTCAAGGACTATAATGCTGTAATGATCATAGATAAGAAAGAAATAAGTAAAATATTGCCTTGGGTTTATATAGCTATCAGTAATGCCAAGAGATTACTTATAGACGTACATTATTCTGTCGGTGAACAATATCTACAAAGTCATCTGGATCAATCCTGCTATAAGTTTAATAGAAGAAACTTCAGCTCTGTATTTGACAACAGGTAACCAACGCCATATGTTGTAAAGGGGGATACTAATGTGTAATTAATCCGATAGTCATATTTTATTAAAAGGAAAAATCGCTCCACTCAAATACGAAACAAAAGATGACGAAAAACGTTACATCACAGAAATTAATTGTTGTGAGAATTGTTACGACTTTGCAGAAAACTTTGACTATTTTTTATTAAAAACCCTCTTCAAATTCAGTAATCTACTGGGTGTTTATTGTCTAAAACAGCTTAAAGCGCTCATATTAAGACCCTTGTAAGGTAAAATCTAATAAATAGAGTTTTTAAATCATCTTAATCATTTGTATTTAAGGGCATTAAGGGTTATTTTTAAAGTATGAAACTACAGAAACATCCTACATTAACAGACGCGATTTGTGATTTGCGATCAAGAAAGATAAAAAGAACGTTTTTCAGCCAAATAAATACACTAATCGATTGGGATAGTATCGAAGAGCTAATAGATATTGATTATTCTAGAGTTAAATTGCTGTAGGTAAACCTTCCTATAGCGGTCTACTGTTGTTTAAGATGTGCCTTTTGCAAAGTTGGTATGGATTGAGTGATTATGAAGTAGAAGATAGGTTGAACGACAGCATCTCTTTCAGTTATTTCTGCGGGATGAATATAGATGAAGTTGCGCCAGATCATAGTACTCTTAGTAGGTTTAGAACTGCACTGACTAAAACTAAAACTTTTGAGAAGCTATTCAGCCTCATTAATGCACAATTGGAAGCTCATAACATCATTGTTGAAAAGGGGATCATAGTCGACGCTAGTGTTATCGACACCCCACTTCGACCAAAAGGAAAGGCCAATCACAAGGTAACCGAAGATCGGACTGAAGAAGATGTAAGGGTAAAAAAGCAGTATGCTGACAGTGTAGATACAGATGGAACATGGCTGAAGAAAAGAGGGAAATATTATTTTGGCTTTAAAAAACATCATGTGACTGATAACGAAGGTCTTTTCATAGGAGTCTTAACCACTACGGCAAGTAAAAATGAGATAGCCAATTTAGAAGACGTGTTAGAGACACTGACTATAGATTTACCAAAAGGCATCCCATTAAAAGCAGATAAAGGCTATCAGTCAAAGAAAAATGGAGAACTACTCAAAAAGCTAAATCTAAAAAATCATATTCTAAGAAAAGCTTACAAGAACAAACATTTAACGTGTTGGGAAAGGAAGTTCAATAAATTAATAGGTAGAACAAAATTCAAGGTAGAGCGTACATTTGGAGGAATAAAAAGATGGTTTAACGGAGGATTAGCAAGATATCGAGGAATAGAAAAAATCTATATCCAAAATCTTAAGGAAAACTATGTGTTACAATTTGTATCGAAGTCCAAGGATAATTACGTCCAATTGTAAAATTTAATAGAAAAAATAGTAAGAAAAATAACTACAAAGGCTAGAAATAGAACTTAAAAAGAAGATTTTAGACAAAAACAAAAATAATCAGCATAAAAAAGAAACTACAGCGAAATTATTGGATTATGCAATGGTCTTTATGTTGAGTTCTTAGACCTTATTTTTCAGTGAAAAACTAAGATTTAAGGCTTTAAAACAGAAAAAATAACCCAAAATGTATAAATATAAAAAATTTAACATATTTGAATCCCAGCAATAACAAGGCCTCCGAGAGATATAATTGGAAATTACGGTTTAACCGTAACAAGTGTACGGTCAAACCGTAATTCAAATGTTTTTATGTCACTTACATTTGTAGAAACAAAAACACAAACATTAATTTTAAAACTTAGAGTTATGAAAAAGATTATCGGAATTTTCACAATGGTATGTTTATTTTTCTTTGCAGGATGTTCACCAGAAGCGTTTAGCGACGATCAATACGAAGGAGAAACTCCAGAAGAGATTTTTGGAACAGGTGGAGAAAATAGAGCTCATAGAGCTACAAATACTCACGAAGATCCAGATGATTTATAAATTTTAATTTTAGTAGTTTAGGCAAGATTTTAGAAGAGTTTTAATGAAGCAGTTGATTTTTTATCTTGTCGTATTAATTTTTATTTTTAGTTGTCAATCCCCTTCAAGTAAAAGTCCTGAAGTTGATCCTCAATTAAGAGATTCTATTTTAACTTATTTAGGTAAGTTTGATAATAATAGTAGTAAAGAGATAAGCTTAAAAAAGACATTTCAGTTTGTTCAACAAATAAAAAATGATAGCTTACAAATTAAATACCTAGTTGCCCTTGATTTTCGAGCTTTAAATTCTAGTTCAAAACTATTTTATAAAATAAATAAGTTGGCTAGAGAAAAAGCTGAAAAATATAAAGATACTACTCGATTAGCAAAATTTTATTGGAATTTAGGTGATAATTATCTGAATAAGAATAAAAACGATCTTGCTTATTACGCATTTAATGAAGCTCAATTTCTTTACAATCAAAAAAATGATTTAGAAAATTACGCTCAAATGCTGTACAATTTAGCATTAATTCAAAGTCAAGCTAAAGATTTTACAGGCACTGAAGTGAATTTAATCAAGGTAGCTGAAATTTCACAAGAAATTCAAAATTACGAGTTACTCTATAAGGCCTATAATGTTTTGGGCATTACTAATTACAATCTTAAAAATTTTGATATCGCTATCAAATATCTCAATAATGCCCTTCAAGCTGTAGGCAAAGTTGAGAACCCTCAAATATACAGAGCAGCGACCTTTAATAATATTGGTAACGTTTACGAAAAGCAAAAAAACTTTGAGCTTGCTATCAAAAACTATCGAAAGACCTTAGCCACCAAAAACTTGTACGAAAGAGATCCTTATCTCTACGCAATGGCTTTAGACAATCTGGCCTATAACAGATTGG
>Ga0307966_1001679_pt1 | contig 17233 bp, 16 predicted proteins | sample OrgLakmetagen646_FD_203141 | JGI IMG/M metagenome (GOLD analysis project Ga0307966, IMG submission 203141) | Saline water microbial communities from Organic Lake, Antarctica - #646 | ecosystem: Environmental > Aquatic > Non-marine Saline and Alkaline > Saline | place: Antarctica: Organic Lake... | reverse complement strand
CGGGATCATCATAGTGGGTACGCCCCCAGTCAGTACGGTAGTGTTGAACAGCAGGGTGACCGTTATCTGAGGATCAAAACGGCAACTGCTGAGAGTAAGGGAATAGCAGCCGGTGTTGGTGCGGTTGGTTTTTGTATTGGGTTATGTTGGACATTTGTTGGCTTGGTAGTCGGAGCTGGAATACTCGACCTCTTGCCGTTTCTAATTATAGGAAGCGGCATGTTACTGCTTCTTTTTGGCTGGGAACTCTACCGCCCCTTCCCCCTACCGATCATCTTCAACCGCCGCACGCAGGAAATCTACTACGACCTGAACGGCAAGCTCTACCATATCCCCTGGGAGGGGATTGAGGCCGTTGCCTACGAATACCGCAATGTTAATCAATACGCTGGCAGCATGACCCACGCCAATCTTGACCTGATTCTCCAGCGTTTTGCCGATCCCGAAGACCGTATCATTCTGAATATTGGCGGCCACACCTCTGGCAAACACGTCGCGACATTGGCGGCGCTTTGGGAATATCTAAGAGCCTATATGAATGAAGGCCCATGGTTCGATGAAGAAGGCCGGCATACGCCGCAGAAGACCGCGTTTATCCGGGAGCAACTGAGAAAATCGGGTTTCACGATGCGAGATCAACTGAAACACGCCAAACAACAGCTAGCGAAAGCCAAACAAAACAAGGAGCGTGTTGGCGCAGCGCGCGGTGCGCTTTGGAGCGCTTATGTATTCCACCCTATGTGGTTCACGCAGGACATGACCTACCGCATCTGCCGTAGCCGCTCAGGCAAGCAGTGGCCAGAGGTCGTGCGCGAGCGCCTTGATCCTAATGGCCCAACCACCCGGCTCATCGATATTGAAGGCGAGCTCGCCGCCCGTTTAAAGGCGGAGAAAGACGCACGGATCAAGGCGCAAAACGCAGCTCTGTACCCTAATCAAACCAATGACTGACAAGGCCCATGCGCCGGTGGGGCATGGTTTCATCCCCATCTGAATGGCCTTGGAGTAGTTACCGGGCTGCCGCTGGCGAGGTTCCTTCGTTGGATTGCCTGGCCACAGACTGGCTGCTTTCTGTATTTGGCTCAACCAGATGTCAGGTACAGGCAGCCTAAGCCAGCGGTGGATATACGCTGAAGGAAATTGGAGACTACCTGGGGCTGAGCTATTCACGCATTAGTCGGGTAGTAAAGGAGTGCAAAAGCAAGACCTGATCCGGTGAGCTGGGGATCAGGAGACTGGTTTGATACTCTCGTAAGCCCGATAAGAGGGATACCAGACGCTTCACGAACAAGGAGATGATATGCCCTACCAGTTTGAAGATCTCAAAAACAGCTGCGATAACGAATGGCGCGCCTACATCGAGCATAGCTTTGTGCAGCAGTTGGGCGATGCGTCGCTAGCGCCGGAATCGTTCCGGCATTATCTTAAGCAGGATTATCTGTTCCTGATCCAGTTTGCCCGTGCTTATGCCCTGGCCGCCTACAAAAGCTCGACCCTGTCTGATCTCAGACACGCCAAGGAAGGACTGCAGGCGATTGTAGATGTAGAGCTGGACCTGCACATCGGCTACTGCAAGGAATGGGGTATTTCAGAGCAAGAACTTGCCCGCCTGCCAGAAGCCCGGGCCACCCTCGCCTACACACGTTACGTGCTCGATACCGGCAACCGCGGTGATCTGCTGGACCTGCACGTGGCGCTCTCGCCCTGCATGGTGGGTTACGGTGAAATTGCCAACTGGCTGAACAACCGGGCGGAAACGATTCGGGGCAACAAGAACCCCTACAATGCCTGGATCGCCATGTACGAAAGCGATGAGTTTCAGGACGCCATGCAGGTGGAGATACGCTGGCTGGATAACAGACTGGCCGATGTGTCCCCCACTCGATTCGACCAGCTCACCCGGATATTCAGTGACGCGACCCGCCTTGAGATCGACTTTTGGGAGATGGGGCTGAAACAGAACGATTGAAGCCACACTAAAAAGCCTCGAGAAATGACTGAAAATCTCGCTGACTCTGCCCGTTGCGCTAACAAAAAAACGGCCGGTAACGGCCGTTTTTTCTATTTCAAATCTATCGACTCTAACGTTACGGCATCAGCACTGTGTCAATCACGTGTACGACACCGTTAGACTGCATCATGTCGGCCGCGATCACCGTAGCCATGTTGCCATTCGCATCCTCTATCATCAACGAATCGCCTTCAAGGCTGAGCGTGATTTCACCCCCTTGGACGGTTCCCACGGCGTGGGCGCCACCATTATCCTGGACCATCTGAATGGCAGCCGATGACGTCGCCTCGGCGGCCACTACGTGATAGGTCAATATCGACTGGAGCTGTTCCTTGTTCTCCGGTTTCAGCAACATTTCAACCGTGCCGGCTGGCAGTTTTTCAAAGGCGGCATTGGTGGGAGCAAAGACTGTGAACGGCCCCGGGCCGGAGAGCGTTTCTACCAATCCGGCAGCTTTGACCGCTGCGACTAACGTACTCAGGTTTTCAGCTTTTACCGCAGTCTCAACGATGTTCATTTTGTCTTTGTCGCCCATCCCATAACTACCGGCGAAAACCGGCAGTACCACAACGGCACTGCCCAACATCATTGTAGAAACAACAAACGACTTAATAATTCCTGCTTTTTTCATGTTATTTTTCTCTCGTGGATTCCAGTTTCTTACATTTTTTATACGAATACACGATTCCTGCAGACTCTGAAGATTGGTTCAAATTGATTAATTTTAATACAGGATAAGCACCGTTCAGTGCCGTTGCAGTGAAATCCGAAGGGCGGTAGCGGTTGGCAATCGGGTGATGCGGCGATTCCAGGGTAGCTATTTTCTCTAAAAAGCTAAAAGCCAAGGCTGCAGATTGCAGCCCACCGCGTGGGGGTCGCGGTGGGCGTGTGATTCCTTATTTGTAACTTTACTTGGCGTAATCACGCGCAAAAGCAATCAATGACGTCTTCAAGTCATTTTCGGCAATCGCCGCGCCAATGCTGCGGAATTTCCAGCTGTTGTTGTCACGATATACGCTACCCATGATCATGCTCACTTTTCCCGAAAACGTCGGGTCATTGGCCACATCAAAGGTTGCGAATACGCTGCCGGTGCCGGCTTTGCCGTTGTGGATACGAATGCCGGCAAAGGGGATCACGCCGAAGTTTTGCTGTGAAAAAGAGTTCAATACCAAGGCTAGCGTAGTTACGCCACTGGGTACCTTTTTCAAGTTAATTTGGATGACTTCGTTGTCCTCGCCATCATCGCCGCCAGTGTCGCCCACACGGTCATCGCCGCTGTGCAGGATCGAACCACACTTAGACTTTAGCTGACGAAACCATATTGTATCGACCAAATTGCCTCCGGCATCAAACATGCCAACCGAGGCATCCAAATCAACGGCGACATGCTTCTTGCCGCCAAAAAAGCCTTTCTTTTCGATCGCGCCCCAGTTAACACCGATTTCGATGTAATCCAGGGTGCCTCCACCTTCTTTTTCAAGACTGATGCGCTGACCTTTTGCGAGATCAATAGACATACACGTTACTCCATTTGAGTATTAATGCCGGTTACCGGCATTGAGGTTACTAAAGGCCAACGTAAGGCCGTTGGCTGAATGCTAGTCGAAAAAGCCGTTCAAGAAAATTGCTTCGCAGTCATGGATACCTATTTGAGACGGTAAAGGATGCTGATGTAGTCAGATTAATTATGGCGATTCTCCATCGTTGAATAGCTAGGGGGTGGCTTGTAACGAGGCAATGCGTTTAGCCCAGTGGGTATGGCAATTCGCCTCCATCATCTGGCCATTGTCTTTAAATACGGCGTCACTGCTGTTAAGCAGGTCATAGGCCTGTCGCTTTTGGCGGGCTATTGCTTGAGCAAAGTGCTCTTCAACTAACGCTAGCTGTGCCGGATGAACGCAGGTCTTGGCGTAAAATCCCCAAGCAATGTCCTGTGCCACCTCCCGAGACAAAGTATCGGGCTCACCAATCAAATCACACACGGGAGCAGCCAACTCGAATCCGGCAGGGCGAAAAATAGTGATCAGGCGCTCAATGGTTGAGCGTAAGGGGGTGTCATAGATCGTTTGCCCCGGCTGGCGCTTAAGTCCTATGGCACCTAAAAGATCGTTAGCGCCAATGCGTAGCGCGATGATCGGGTTGCCTAGGGCTTCCACCGCTTTAAGGGTGGCGATTGTTGTTTTTTCACGAAACAATGACGGGGTCTCTAAAGTGGGCATGATGGCTAATGTCGGGTTGAGATCAAGCACCTCGCGCCACGCGGGCATTGCCGCATCATCGAACTTTGGAATGACCAGGCCATCAATGCGCGACAGCGCTTCAGTCGATTCAAGTAACTGGCGCAGCACAAATGGGTTGCGAGGCCTTACAAAGCGAAGGAACGGCACCTCTTCCGGAGCTGCCTTTAAGGCTTTTATCAGTCGGTGTACGGCCCAGGCGACGGCGTTTGGTGCTACTGAGTCCTCGGTGCACAGGATGATTGATCGGGCATCATGACAGCCTAGAGCCAGAACCTGTTCGAGAGATTTGTGCGTGGCAGGTACATAAAGCGATGCTCCCAGCTCGCCATAACGGGGATTCGCCATTAGTGAGCCTCCGGGCGCACGAGCGCTTTGATTAATGAGCACGCATGGAAGGGCATGTCGGGACGCACGTCCACTGGCACGCCTTTTTCCTCTGCCAACAACATTAAGTGTTCGACATCGGGATGACCAGCATCACGTACCATCAACAGAGCGGGGACGCGACGCAACATGACCCGGGTTGCCTCGGCGATGCCAGGCTTTATGTGATTGATATCGCTTATGTCATAAACGCGCTGAATCTGGCTGAGCATTTCTTGCATCAGGAACCGCTGGTGTGTGAGATCTGCTTGTGAAGGCAGCGCAGTGTCCTTGTCTGCCATGGACTGACCCAAGTGTTGTGCAACACGCTCAATGAACGCTTGAGTCTGGTCGTGCTTTGCCAGGTCGTTGTAGATGACACAGCCGTGAAAAGCACCATCCGGTACCTGGTGGTTCAATACTGAGCGCGACACGAGACCTGACACCGTCGCGTTGAGTATTCCTGACGGTATTGCGTAATCCTCGCAGGTAGCGGCGTAATCGGCCGTACCGCCAATATCAGAAATGACTGCCAGGCGTGGCGAGATTGTGCTTTTGCCTTCAGCGCGGCGGGCACTGTTGTAACGCGTCATGTCTGAGCGCAATTCGCGGGTGATAATGCCCTTTGCCGTCCAGGCATCGACAAAGATGATGCGCTTGGCATCCACGCCTGCCTGGTCCAGAAGATAATCCAATGCTGCGGTGTCGATTCCACGATCACGAATAATCGATACGCTGTAGTGGTGGGTTGTCTGGTCTTCATGATCCACCAGGGCGCGGCGCAGGAGCGCGCCAGCGGGGGTGCCAGCGCGCACCAGGCTGACCAGGGTAATGGGTGAGGCGCTATGGCCCAGATCGACCACTAACTGTCGGGCGAGCTGACGGACTTCCCGGGCAAGTCTCGGTGCGTAGCGATCACAGAGTGTTTCAAACAATGCCAGATAGCGTGGGCTCGGCGCTGCCTCACGATGGATCATTTCGCTGTAATGAGCTTGACCAGTCTGTATTCGGCGTTCCTTCTCCTCAATCGAGAGATACTGCGCCTCTATGGGGGTGAGAAGGAATTGGCAATCCTGCGGCTGATACGAGCCATGTAGAGGAGTAAGCGGGGCCAAAGCGGTCATTGGGCCAATTCCTTCACATAGTTCCAAAGCTGGCTGCGAGTAGGCATGACGGCCACGTCGCTCATCGCCATGAAACGAAAATCAGACAAACTGTCGCCAAGGGCTATGACCGTGTCTTCAGGCTGGAGCTGAATCACCTTTTCAAGCAAAAAGCGGCAGGCCTCGGCTTTGCAGGTATAGGGTGGGCGCAAAGCGGCATTTCGGGTGTTGGCATGCAGCGTCAGCCCGTGAGCACCGGCAATACGCGACAGCAGCTTGTGAGTCTCTAGCGGTAGCGATTCAGCCGTCTTTATCGATAAATATACCGGCACTGACAGGTCCTCCAGCTGGCGCAGTGTGAACTGCAGATGTGGATATTCACGAGGCAATACTTCGCACAAATCAGCGTAAGCTCGACTCATCGCCAGGCGAGCCTCTTCCAGTTGAGGTGCCAACCGCGACTGCCACGTCGGCAGCACTTGGCCCTGATAGGTTACCAATGCGCCATGACTCACAACGGCATAGCCATCAGGGAAGGATAGGGACACCCGGTCCAAGGCATAGCTGGTTCTTCCGGTGACTGGAATGATGAGGTCAGCCGTGCCGCTGAATAGCTCCCACAGGGTGCGTTGCTGGTGGGTCTGGAAGGAGAGTGGGGCGCCATTCCCATCTACAGCGGCCAGTTTTACGCGCGCCGCGTCATCAGGTAATGAACGTTCGCTCGCGAACAGGGTATCGTCGAGATCCGTTAAAAGAATCAATCGCCCGCGACTCAAGCTACCTGCTCCTGCTCTTCGTCCGCACGCTGGCGGTGTGATGTTTCAAGCGCCTGGCTCAGGTGAGGCAAGCCAATGCCATCAAACGCCAGCGGTATGCGTTGTAGCGGCGGGTTGTAAAGAAAATGGGTTTTACTGCTGTTGCCTGGAGCCGGGTGTTCAAGTTTGCTCACTACCTCGTCACCGAGCGCTATGGGCGAGCGGGTCGAGCTCTGAAACAACACATCCATCCCGGCATTCTCGAGCGCAAGCGCTATTTGGAAGGGGATGTCCAGGAACTCTCCCATGCCATAGACAACATATGGCTTGTTGATGTCAAAAGTGCGGGAGAGCAGTTCGTCGGGCTGTAATTCCTCGTATTTCGAAAATACCACGCCATAAAGGCCATGTTGCTCCAGAGGCAGAGCAGCAGGCTCTTGATCGCGCTTTGTTGTTAGCGTATCGCAGAAATCAACATCAACGTTATCAGGCATGGCGGCCTGGTAGTCCGGTGCGGCGGTGAAGGTGAAGGTTCCGGACATCAACTGAACGAATTGAACCTCTATGGATTGAGGCAGCGAAGCTAATAACTGCGCTTGTGCTTCATCATTCAGCCAGTTCACCAGTGAGACGATGTGCAGCCGCCTGATACCGGAAAGCTCAGGTTGCGCCAGTAAGGCGTTAGCCAGTTGCGCTAGGGTTCGCCCCGTTGATACTTCGTCGTCTACTAGCACCAGGTCCGCGGTGTTTTGAGCATTCAGAGCCGCATCACCCTGAAGGTGGGCCATGTGCATTGTGTCGGCGTGTGAATGTGCCTCTTGAATACGAATCCAGGGGTGGGTTACGAGGAAACGCGTGGTGTGCTGATAAACACTATATTGGTGAAGCTTGCCCAGGTGGCGTGCCGTCCCGGCGCCTAAACCCACGGCTGTTTCGGCCATGCCTACGACATAAGCGGAGTCGCCAATCAGGTCGATCGAATCGGCTAATTCGGCGTGGATACTGTCCATGTCTGAGGGCCGAACCGGTATGTGTTTTCCCAGCACGCGTGAAACAAACAAATAGCCCCGGAGGGGATTGAGCCGTGATGCAAAGGCAATTAATTCGTCGAGGCGGTGACCGTTTTCAGTTAACGTCATTGTTAAGCGACCGGCCTGGATGTCTTTAATCAATCTTTGCGTGCTCATAGCCGTAATTCCATGAAGGCTGATAGCTCTGGAAAACTTATTAGCCACTGATAAAGTGGTTTTTCAGAACGATCAAAGCCTAATACCGTGACCGGTGTTATTTACTATTTAAGGTGCGGAGGTTTGGAGGCCGCAGCCTCTCCCCCTTCGCTTATTAAGAGGCGCTCAAGCCATACTTAGAGGCGAGATCGCCTAGGCCACCGCTAAAGCCTTGACCAATGGCGCGGAACTTCCATTCATCGTTGTGTCGGTAGAGCTCACAGAAAATCATGGCGTCCTCTACCGAGTAATCTTCCGAGAGGTCATAGCGCACGACTTCTTGATCGTTGCTTTCATTGATGACGCGAGCAAAAGCGTTATCAACCTGGCCAAAGTTCTGGCCGCGGGAGGCGGAATCGTGAATGGTTACTGTGACAGCGATTTTATCGACGTCAGTAGGGACTCTGGAGAGATCTACCTTGATAACTTCATCGTCGCCATCGCCCTCACCGGTCGTATTGTCGCCAGTGTGTTCAACAGAGCCGTCAGTAGACTTCAAGTTGTTGTAAAAAATAAAGTCTTTGTCACTGCGGCACTTGCCCTCGCTGTTGACCAGGAAAATACTTGCATCCAAGTCAAAATCCTTGCCTGTCGTAACACGGGGATCCCAACCCAAACCGATACGGATTTGCTTGATACCCGGTGATTCTTTGCTCAGCGAAATATTGCCGCCTTTAGAGAGAGAAATAGACATGCTTTAAACCTCATCATCAGTTTATGAGTAACGTAAATTGGCCAAGCTATCGCCTGGCCAGAGAAAGGCCTTAGCCGAGGCCGTAACCAGTCAGGAAGGCTGTTAAGCCACCGGCAAAGCCATCGCCTTTAGCCGCAAAGCGCCATTCGCCATCTTTCTTATAAATTTCACCAAAGACCACGGCGGTTTCGGTGGAGTAATCTTCAGTCAGGTCATAGCGAGCGACCGGATCGCTGCTGCCATCTTTCAACACACGTACAAATGCGTTGTCGACCATGCCGAAGTTCTGGCCTCGGGCGTCAGCTTCATGAATAGTGACGACCAGCACAATTTTGACAACATCAGCACTGAGTTTTTCGAGATCAACAGCGATTGTTTCATCGTCGCCTTCACCTTCGCCAGTCCGATTGTCGCCAGATGATACGACACCACCGCAAGGAGAGGAAAGCTGACTGTAGAAAACCAGGGACGCGGCGTCACCTACCGGCTTACCATTGGTATCCAGCAACAGGGCAGACGCGTCCAGATCGAAGTCTGCTCCATCGGTAATACGGGTATCCCAGCCCATGCCCAGCGTGAATTTGGTGGCACCAGGCGCCTCTTTGGATAAATTGATACGACTGCCTTTGCTCAGATCGATCATGTAACTCTCCTTGGTACATTATAGTGTTTAGTGCCTCCCTTGGGGGAAGCACTGGACCGCTCATCAACACTAACGCTTTCTTCCTCTGGAGGGAAAATAAGTGTCTTGCCAAGACCCCGCCAAGAATCAGATCCACCACCATCATACTGACCTGCAGACCTAAGTCCGACAGGTTGCCAGGACTGAACTCGCCAGATTTGCTGGGACAGAGGTCAGCACCGGGGCAACTGCTGTCTCAGGATAAGAAGCCGCAGCGGCCAACATTAAATCGAGGTTATAAAAAATGAATCCAGCTAGCAGCTATGTTGAAATGTTATAACTTACGGGTATTGTCGATGGGGGAAGTTCATACTTTCAGCTTCAAACTGACGCGACTGATTGCAATCTTTTGGAACACTTGCAGCAAAAGAGTGATACCCGCGAATTTATTCAAGTGCCAGAAAACTTAAAAATAATGATCTAATAATATTTAGTTAGATGATCATTTTCACGCTTAAGGATACGTAACCTATGGGTACCAAGCTTATTGCAGGGCAGAATGCCAAGCTAAGTGATTCACAACTCACTTTTCGGCTCATCGTCGGTGATAGCAAAGGTGCCAGTCTTGATGCCTCGGCCATTCTGCTGGCCAAAACGGGGAAGGTGTCGACCGATGACGACTTTATTTTCTTCAATCAACCGCAGCATCCATCCGGCGCATTAGTTCAGAAGGATGGGTCGACCTTTGCCGTCGACCTAAGCAAGGTACCTGACCACCTTGAACGAATCGTGTTCGTACTGACCGTTGTGCCAGGTTTATCGGTTCTGACGAGCGGCTACGGCTTTGAACTATCGGGCAACACCGACCTTTTTGACTTCAGTGGTCAAGGCACCGGTCGTCCAGAGAAATCGCTCATTGTTTGCGAACTGTATCGTCGCAACAGCGACTGGAAAGTCAAAGTCGTTGATCAGGGCTTTGCCGGCGGCATGGCACCGCTCGCCGAACATTTCGGCGTTGATGTTGATAGCGATTCCAGGCAAGGGCCTCCGCCGACACCTGCCCCCGCGTCAGCGCCTCCCCGGTCCGAGGATAAAGCGCCAATCAACCTCAGCAAGATTACTCTTGAAAAAAAGGGTGACACCATCTCGCTTGAGAAAAAGTCGGGAAATTTTGGCAAAATCCACGTCAACCTTAATTGGGATCAAGCAACAGGCGCCAGCAAAAAAGGCCTGTTCGGTTCGTTGCTTGGCGGTAACCAAAGCGGCATCGACCTTGATTTGGGCTGTATGGTTGAGTTGAAGGATGGCTCTAAGGGGATTATCCAAGCCTTAGGTAAAAACTTCGGTAGCCTGGAACAGGCGCCCTATATCTTTCTCGATGGTGATGACAGGACAGGCTCTGTGAATCAAGGCGAGAACCTGTACATCAATGGCAAGCACTGGGGCGACATCAAGCGCGTCATGATTTTTGCCTTTATCTACGAGGGGGCCGCCAACTGGGCGCAGACCAATGGTCGGGTATCGATCAAGGCACCCGATCAGCCTGAAGTCGCAATCCATCTGGATGCTAGCGGTAAAGACCAAAATTTCTGTGTGATCGCGATGCTAGAAAATCGCAGCGGCGCCTTTAATATTGTTAAAGAAGTGAACTATTTCGGGAGTCATAAGCCAGCGGATGATCACTATGGCTTTGGTTTCAAGTGGAAAGCCGGCAGTAAGTAACAACACACAGCGTTTGGGTAGTGGCGACATAGTTTAACATTACCCTTCGTACCGCTTTATTAATGAGTTGAGGAAACCATGAGACGACTCCCTGTATATCTTGTGCTGGATAAATCCTATTCCATGGTCGGTGAACCGATTAATGCAGTAAACCAGGGCTTGCAGGCGTTGGTCGACATGCTGCGCCAGGACCCCTTTGCCCTTGAAACCGTCTACTTATCGGTTATCGAGTTCAGCTCTGAAGCCAAGCACACCGTTCCCTTGTGTGACCTGATGACCTTCCAGCCACCCACTCTGATTCCTGACGGCATGACGGCGCTGGGAGCCGCACTCAAGCTCACTGCTGAGCGTATCCGCGAGGAAGTCCAGCTGTCTTCAAGCAGCGCGAAAGGCGACTGGCGCCCCTTAGTGTTTGTCTTCACGGACGGTGCAGCGAACGACAATCTTGATTCGGGCATTGAGGCCATGAAAAGCGTTAGCGTGGCCAAGCTGGTCGGCTGCGCTGCTGGCGCCAATGCCGATATTGCCGATCTGCAACGCTTCTCTACCGACGTCGTTCGCCTCAGCAGTAACGATGCCGAGTCTATCCGTGCCTTCTTTGCCTGGGTGTCTGCCAGTGTGTCGATGACCAGCCAGTCGATTGAGTCCGGAGGCAGCGATGGCAGTGCCGAATTACCGCCGCCGCCCAATGAGATCAGCGTCATTAATCTGAGCAAAGACTGATCTAGGAGCTACCATGGATCGTCGTTTACCCATTTATCTACTCATCGACTCGTCGGGCTCAATGCGAGGCGAGCCTATTCAATCCGTTAACGTTGGTTTGTCCGCCATGCTATCGGCGTTGCGCCAAGACCCCTATGCGCTCGAAACTGTTTATCTATCGATCATCACGTTTGATCATGAAGTCAAAGAGCTGCTTCCCTTGCAGGCCTTGGAAAGTGCTCAGGTGAATGACATTGAGTTGCCGCGCTCGGGGGCGACCCACATGGGCGAAGGCCTCAATAAGGTTTGCGATTGTGTTGAGCGGGATGTTCTAACGTCCACGTCTGACCAGAAGGGCGATTTCCGACCCATGCTGTTTGTCATGACCGACGGCGCGCCGTCGGATCTGATGGATTTTGAGGCGGCGGTACAGCGCATCAAAGGGATGAAGTTTTCCGAGATTATCGCGTGTGCGGCTGGTCCCAAAGCGAAGCAAGAGCATCTTAAAAAGTTTGCAACCAAGACCGTGAGTCTGGAAACCATGGACAGCGCAGGCTTTGCGACCTACTTCCAATGGGTGTCAGCGTCCATTGCGGCCAACGCCAGTGGCCAACAAAACGGTGCAGAAGACGATATCACTCTGCCACCTCCGCCCGATGAAGTGCAGGTGGTCCTGTAGCCGAGGTTTCAATGAGACGCTTACCCATTTTCTTTGTACTCGATGTGTCAGAATCCATGGCGGGTGAGCCCCACGCGCAACTGCAACGTGCAATGGAGTCTATAGTTGAGCAGTTGCGCCAAGACCCTAACGCACTTGAGAGCGTTCATATTTCGGTGATCGCCTTTGCGGGCAAGGCGGGAACCGTGGTGCCTATGGTCGACCTCATGAGCTTCTATTCCCCGCGTTTGCCGCTTGGCGGTGGAACCGCACTGGGCGAAGCCCTGGACGAGCTGATGACTCGCATCGAGGTGGACGTTAAAAAAACCACACCGAATCAGCGCGGAGACTGGGAGCCCGTTATCTACTTGTTGACCGATGGTCGCCCAACGGATCGCACCGAGGCCGCGATCACGCGTTGGCGCCAGCACTATGCCAGTCGCGCGCACTTGATTGCAGTCACCCTGGGGGGCGTTGCAGACACTCAGGTGCTAAAGCAGCTCACTGATGACGTGGTGTCACTGGATAACGGTACAGGGGAAGATTTGAGTCGCTTTGCCCGCTGGGTCTCGGCGTCGGTCGCGGCCCAGAGCCAAGCACTGGAAACTGCTAGAAACGCACCCGGCATTTCACTTTCTAAGGCCAGCGACGTTGGCATTAGCCTGGTCAAGAAAGGTGACCCAGCACCGGTGGACGATCAGGTGGTTGTCTTTACCGGTCGTTGCCACCGCCATAAAAAACCTTACCTGCTCAAGTACAATGCGGTCGCGGTTCCTGGCGGCCTTGGCGGGATAACCTCCCGGGGTATTTATGGGCTAGAAGGCGCCTATCCCCTCAGTGAGGAATATTTCGAGTGGTCATCGGTGAGTAGCACGAAAGCGTCGGTCAGTAGTGAACAACTGGAGGGGGTGCCACCATGCCCTCACTGCGGTGCACTTTCGTCGTTTGCGTTGTGCCGATGCGGGAAGCTGATGTGTTGTAGTGGGCCGGGAGTGCAGGCTTGCCCTTGGTGCGACGCCGATATTGAGTTTGGTAAAGGCAGCGGCAGCAGCTTTGATGTCGGCAGGGGGCAAGGGTGAGGCGTTCACGAGAATACTACAGGCGCGTTCTCTACAGTTTGATGTGTGATGAACATAACCGACCCCTTCGCGCTAAGGATTTCGATCGCGTGATGGGAGAAACTGATGGGGCAGCGCTGATTGATGAACTTAGTGACCGTTTTAGCAGAATCATAGGGGAACAGCTTAAACCCGCAGGAAAGAGCGGGAGAAAAGCACAACAAGATCCTGCCAAGTTGACGGCAGATGTCACTGACCGGGATAGCGAGGAACGCACAGTGTCTGAGCAAAACAATGTAAATCCCAACGATGTTGACGCCGGTGCGCTAGACACCAGCGATGGCAATTCCCTGCAGCCAGGTGAGATACCCACATCCTCCCCCGTTGAACCTCGCCTCCCGGTAATGATCACTCGTACAGAGAATTTGCCCAATGGCCGTTCAGGGCAACCTTATAACGTTAGCCTTGATGAGCTACTGGACGATTTGCCGCCGCAGCTTCGGCTTGAGAATGATGCCGGGAGTGGGCTGTCGTTAACCGATGATCGCCAGTTGTGGGGAACACCTACCGTCAATGGATCCCTGCAGCTTGTTATTGTAGGCCTTGATGAAAAAGGCGATCGAATACTGCAGCTTCAGCTCAAGCTGGCGCTAATACCCTGCTCGCGTGATCTTTGGAAGAACCTGCCGTCAAATCCTGACGCACCCTATGCCAAGTCGGATGACGATGTCGATCGACTGCTTATTACTAAGGGATGGCGCATGGCAATGGGGTCGCAGCGTGGGCGCTCGCATGCTCATAGGGGTGGCCAGCGTGACGATCATGGGGTCATCGCTCGTGCTGCGTCAGGCTGGAACGTGTTAATCGTGGGGGATGGTGCCGGGTCATGTGAGTTTTCACGCCAAGGTAGCCTTCTGGCCACCACCGTAGCGCGCGATACGTTGCTTGGCTCTCTGGGAGGAGACGAAGGGGCGAGGTTAGAAGCCGCAGCGCTTACATGGTTGAAGGGTGGCGATTATTCACGCATGCCTCAAGAATTGTTGGTGCCGCTGCAAAGCACCGTGATTACCGCCGTCCACGCAGGACATCGTGCGATTTCACAAGAAGCAGCAGACTCGGGTCATTCGATAAAGGCATTTTCGACGACGCTGCTCCTTGCCATCCATAAAGAGACCCCAGAGGGCCACATCGTAGTGACGTTTGGCATCGGCGATGGCGCAATTGCAGCCCTCACAGAGGGCCGACAAGCTCGGGTGCTAAATACGGCGGATTCGGGGCAGCACGCCGGCCAAACCCGCTTTCTCGATTCACTGCTATTCCAGGAGCAGCAAGGACTTTATCAACGGGTGACCGTAAAGGTGTATGCCGATCTGGATGCGCTAGTCCTGGCAACTGATGGTGTTACCGACCCGAAATTCAGTTCTGATAATGATATGCACAACTCAGAGAGCTGGTGGTTGCTTTACGATGAGCTGGCGCCAGCCCTGGCCGAGCCGGACGAAAAGACAGACCGAGATCCATTACTGGATTACCTGAGCTTTTTTGTTGAACGTCACCATGATGACCGAACAGTGGCAGTGCTCTACCGTGACGCCAGTGAGTCAGTGCAGGGCGCCTCTGAGGTATCTGCATGAGTGACTCTATTGTTACGCTGACAGCCTCTAATGGTGAACAAATCCAGTTCCGTGACAAGATCATCGCCACTGGTGGCATGAAAGACGTCTATGCCAGCCCAGACAAGCGCTATGTCGTTGCCTTTTACCGCCGCCAGCTGGACGATGCTGCGCATCAACGCCTTGAGATGATCACCGGCGCCTATCGGGAGCGCATTTTCGACAATGAGCAGGGAGCTTACTGGGATCAACTGTTTTGTTGGCCCACGGCTACAGTGGAGCATAATGGCCGCACCGGGGTAGTGTCGCCGTTTTATCGTGACCACTTCTTTTTTGAGCATGGCTCGTTTAACAACGATATGCTCAAAATTCAGGGCAAGGACAAAGAAGGGAAGTGGTTCGCATCACCCAATAACCAGTTCAAATTCCTGGACCAGCGAGAGCGGGGCAATTGGCTCAATTACCTGCAACTTTGCCTGCGCCTGTCACGAGCGATTCGGCGTCTTCACGCTGCGGGATTAGCGCACAGTGATTTGAGCTACAAAAATGTCTTGTTGGCGCCCACCACCGGCAACATCTGCATAATCGATATGGATGGGCTGGTTGTGCCTGACCGGTTCCCGCCTGAGGTGGTAGGCACCCCCGATTTTATTGCCCCTGAGTGTGTTGCTTCGAGCCACTTGGCCAAAACCGACCCGCTGCGGATATTGCCCAGCATATTAACGGATCGCCACGCCCTGGCCGTTATGATGTATTCGCTGCTGCTATTGCGCCACCCTCTGCGTGGACAGAGGGTGCACGCACTAGATCCTGGCGAAGACGAACGTCTTACGATGGGTGAAAATGCACTGTTCGTAGAGCATCCAACAGATACCAGCAATCGAATTAATCCCTCGGAAGCAACCAAGCCGACAGAGCTGCCATGGAAGGATCCTCAAAAACTTCCTTATACGGTGACAGGCCCGTATCTAAAGGAACTATTCGACCGAGCTTTCATCAAGGGGCTGCATGATCCACGCAGCCGCCCCAGTGCTGACGAATGGGAGGTTGCGCTGGTCAAGACGGTTGACCTGATTCAGCCCTGCCATAGTGCTGACTGCCAGCAAGGTTGGTTTGTCTTTGACAACACCACAGCGCCGCGCTGCCCTTTCTGCGGTACCCGCTATAACGGGAAACTGCCGGTTATTAACCTCTACTCTGCACGAGGTGACCGCTATCGCCCGGATAACCATCGCTTAATGGTGTATTCAAATCAGAGCGTATTCCCATGGCACGTCGATCGCACGATCACTCCTAACGAACGCCTTAGTGATGAGCATAAGTCGAGGGTGGGATACTTCGTTTTACATCAGCATCGCTGGTTTTTGGTGAACGAAAAAATGCCCCATTTGAAAAATGCCAAGACGGGCGAGCAGATACCAATCGGCGGGAAGGTGGAGCTAAAGGATGAGTTACAGCTGCTCACCGGAAATTCGCCTGGTAGTCGATTGTTTTACCTGCAGATGGTTTAGGGGTATCTCCGAGATTTTAGCCAGACTTTAAGTTTACGAAAAAATGCGAGAAAACTGAGATGAAAAAAATACTGACAGTTCGAAACACCCTGATCGTACTCCCCCTCCTTATCTTGATTGCAGCACTTCACTATGCGCTGCCACAGGTTGATGTTGTGCGAGCCGTCGGTGTTGAAATAAAACGCGTAGATGTCACTAAAGATGATACCGGGCAGAGCCGCACACGCGACGTCTATCAACTTCAGATGGAGGCTGTGGACGGAGAACCCAGGGTCTATCGTAATCAAGATAATTTCATTTATTTTAAATTTGATTCTGCTGACTTACAGGCTCAAGTTCAGTCATTTGCGGCAGATAAACAGCTGGTTGCCCTGCGTCACTATGGTTGGCGTTTGCAGTTATTTTCGACATTCCCGAACGCGGTTAAGGCATGGCCTGTGGAAGAGGGGTATCGGCATATCCCGGTGTTCAACATAGTCGCTCTGACGTTTATTGGTTACCTCATCTTCATCCTGGTCCGGTATATCCGCCGCACGTTTAATGCATTGGATGCAAAACGACAATCTTTGGAGGCCCAGCGTGCAGCCCGTGAAGCAGCATCATTGCGTGAAGCGCAGGCGATGGCGGAAACCCGCCGGGTAGCAGAGAGAAAAAATCAGGATGACGTCAATACATTTCTGAGCACAGACGATCCCAAGTAGAACTGCCATTCAGTGAGAAATACGTCTGCAAAATGGTCGGAAAAGCCGGGCTAGTTTGGTTCGGGAAACTTTGTTCTAATGATGTTGTCATGGGCAGTAACGGCGATAGTGGCACGAAAAAGTATTTCTGGTTCTTCAATAATTGCAATTTAAGGAGAAAGATATGTTTGATTGGTTAAAACAAAATGTAGAACAGGCTCGTTCCAAGCTGACGGCAGAAGCCTCAAAATTTAAAAATCGCTCCTTCATGG
>Ga0307966_1001678_pt1 | contig 17236 bp, 6 predicted proteins | sample OrgLakmetagen646_FD_203141 | JGI IMG/M metagenome (GOLD analysis project Ga0307966, IMG submission 203141) | Saline water microbial communities from Organic Lake, Antarctica - #646 | ecosystem: Environmental > Aquatic > Non-marine Saline and Alkaline > Saline | place: Antarctica: Organic Lake... | reverse complement strand
GTCTTCAAAAATCTCCAGACGAGAGGACGTTTTCCCATTCCCGGCAGCAGAGATCGTTTTGGGGATATCCACTGAAATATAGGTCTCACATTGCAATCTAACGGTATGAAAAACACTCGTCGGACTTGGCGCTCCTTCTCCGCATGAATTCACCGGAACTACTCTCCAATACAAGAGGGTATTAGGTGGAAGTAAATTGTCAACTGTATATTCATTGACATCCCCAACGGCTTCGGAAAGTAAAATAGATGAGGAGTTGAAGTCGGGACTTTCTGCAATATCAATCCGATAAAAATCAGCATCCTGGACATCATCCCATTCAAAAGATGCCTTTTCAGGTACATTTTCTGCATTTGCTATGGGTAATGTGGGTATCAGATCTTCAAAATCATTGGATACAACAATAGCCCGTACCGGCACCACAATCGTATCGGCATCCATTGCTGTGAGCAGGATTTCGAGATCTTTTATTCCCGTCCCTGTGGCGCCAAAATCGATATTGACCTCTAACATCTCCCCTGGGTTAACTGTATTGGGCTCTGTAAAAAATGAAGCCTCCGGGGGAAGGTTAGTGATTCCTACTACGTTAATCTCTGAGTCAAAATTTCCATAGCCTTCCGTACTCAACAAGTAACTGGATATGTCAGGAGGACAAGCTTGTTGCACTGCCGGACTCACTCTGGCAATAAATCCAGGCTCTGTAGCATCCGTTATAGAAAAGGTCGATCCGGAGATATTGAAAAATACATTTTCACTCGCTTTTACTTTAATCCGAGCTGAATTTGTTTGAATATCAGGCAGGTTAAGCAAATAACTTCCTGTATTAGGTACACCGGCCTGTAATAAATGGGGATATGTGAAACCACCATCTGTGGATAAAAAGATATCTACTGTTGAGCAGTTCACAGGCGCTTCATCTGTGCCAGCGACATCCCACTCAATAGAAAGGGGATCTCCTACTTCATACATACCGGATATGGGTTCAACAACAAATGGACCTGCGGATTCAACTACATCCATAGAAACGTAGTCCCAAGCGATTACGCCTCCTTCAGGGTTCCAATCTCTTACTGTGCAACTGAACCTCATTCTTCGACTATAGTCGGGAAGTACTTCCCAAATAGAGGACTGGTTAAAGATAATATCCTCAATTTTTGGAAATACTCGCTTGTTCTCCGTGGTCGGGGGATAGGATCGGAATAATGGACAATTTCCCGTGGGTTCCCCAGGCTCGCAATTGGTCAGCCCGGCATCTCTTTGCTCCCAACAGTACAATAGATCGGAATCACCTTCAATAGTGGCATTCGCTTCTAGTTCAAAAGGGGTGGAGATGGGAATTGCTAAATTTGAATCCTCATCAAAAGGGAGATCAATTTCCGGTAGGGTATGATCCTTAGGAATAATTTCAGCACAATTGTTGCCAGGTCCGTTGTGCATGTGTCCGATGATGGTCTCTACTGATCCAATGTTGTAGTATCCATCTTTACCATTTTTTATATTTCTTATCCCGCATATGCCGCCATAAGACATAATGGTTGTCCCACTGCCCGGTTCAAATCCAAAGGCAAGTGACTCATTGTTGCCGCGGCAAAAATTGAACGAATGCGGAGCGCCCATCTGATGGCCCAGCTCATGGCAAACTAATCCGACATACCAGCTATCTCCAACGGGATTAAACCCACAAGAAACACCGCGCGCTTTACCACTATTACTACAGACCGAGGAGAGTTGAGCAAGACCTCCGGCATTGGTGCAAAACACATGGCCTATGTCGTAAGACCTTCCGGATATGCCTCTGGTAGCAATGAATGTCGGCGCTTCATTGATTAGGGCTTCTGTATTACCATCTGTCAACTCATCATTGTTGGGATCTAAAACGATCAAACTATCTATTTCATCAATAAATTCATATTCAACCGAGAATTCTCGTCGAGTGACTTCATTGACGCGGATAATCATGGTGGTTAAGGCACCGGTGACTAAAGGCAATGTCCCACCGTGAAAACTCGAGTATTCATAAGTCGTGATTGGTGCCATTCGATATCTGCGCAGAGGTACATTCTCCTGGGCAGAGGACGCCATTGCCTGACCTCTTTCCAAAGCGGAGGATATGGTCTTACCGGGTTCTTCAGGCTCATCCATCAAATCCTCAGTGCCACATTCAAATTGTTCATATGCTGCAGGTCGTTGGTAATCAGCTGTGTGGTAGACCGCATAAGTACTTTGGCCGCGAACCTTATTGGTTGGGTCAATATAAATATGTTCGGACCCATTTTGCAGGACTGCGTGAAAACCGTGCCCTGTGATATCTCCGTACCCTGTAAAATCCCCATTCACCTGCCGAAGTTTAAACGTTTTGATTTCCGGATACTTTTCGTAAAATTCAGTACCGGAAATAGAGTAAAAACTCAATTGAAATTGTCCGCTTCTTCCATCGGGCAGGGGTAAAGTGATACGTCCGGATTGTTCGACGGCTTTCGAAATAGCACCTGTCAATAAAGACTCTTCCACCTGATAGGCATCGTATGCCTCGGGCTCGAAAAGCTGCTGATTGTCAAAGTAGACTTGTTCCTTTTGAATGGGCTGAAATAAACTTTGACCTGAAATTGTCACAGCAATTAATAATAGTGCGGAAAGGGTGAGTAAAGTGTGTTTCATGAGAAATTAGGTGTTCTAATTAAATAATATTCTTCGGTCAGTATACTAGAGGTTCATTTATTATTAACTATGAATAATATATACTTATTGCAATATGAGCTTTTGAGTAAAGCTGTTTTTACCATTTTCTAGCTGTATGTAATACACTCCTGCTGCCAGCGATTGGCGATGCATGCGAATGATGGCTTGTCCTTCAATGGCTTTTTCTCGCACTAGTCGTCCCCGACTATCAAACATTTGAATGTTTCCGGCCTCAAAGTCCTTGGGGGGATGAATAAAAAATACACCTAGCGCAGGATTCGGGTATAACTCGAATTTCGCTTGACGGACATTTTCAGTCTGAAGTACTTCATCAACTTTTATGGGTAGGGTATCTATCCCAATCCATCCACCTTCCTCATCTTCAATGGTGAAGGTGATGTAATCTAAATCCTCCTGTGAACCATTGTGCTGGTATACTAAATGCCAGCGATCTAAAGCCCACTGAGTAAATTGACTGCCAGTAGTGACAGTGCTCGTTCCATGTGTAATGACCCCGTTTTGTGGTCCATCGACCACAGTGTACAAGATTCTGCTCGGATCGACACCCGACTTTTCAGCTTGCAAGTTTCTATCATTTATAAACTGTTCGTTTCCTCTACTCACGTAAACAGTGTCTTTACTGAAGTCTGGAGCAGCTTGAACCAATGCACCGCACAACTCGAGTTCCCAACTTTGAAAGCTACCACCATTTCCGGCGGTCCTGTCTTCTATGATGAGTTTCCATTCTCCGGAGGTGGATTCACCTCTCAATATGCCAAACTCATCCTGTGGCAAGTAAGTATTACCTCCTGTTAATGGGCAATTGATTTCATTGGCAGCTAAATCGCTAAAATTCACATTGAAATCTGACAAATTGAAACATCTTTCAGTAAATAAACGAACAGCTGTACCTGCAGGACTCTCTAAACGAGCGCGTATTTCTCCCATGAAAGGATGTGTACCTGTTAAATTGCGTACCTCTATTGCATCTACAGATCCTTCCGTTGGAACTGTTATGACTGATTCTGTAACGGCATTAGAAGTCGGTAAAATTGATTTGGGTAAATCAATAGCAGTATAGCGTTCACAACTCACAGCTCCTGTTCGAAAAGCAGAAATCACTGAGCCTTCTCCCTCCCCGCACTCATTGATGGGATATACTCGCCAAAAATAGGTGCGCCCAGTTTCTAGCTGGTAGCCTATGAGGGAATTAAAGTTCACGGAGTCACTGGATACGATAGCTTCTGCATCAATCACGTTAAAATCCGGACTTGCTGAAAGTGCAATTCGATACTCTAAAGCATCTTCCGAGGTTTCCCATCTAAAACCTGCTACGGGAGAAACACTTTCTGCATTGCGCGAGGGTTCCACCGGCAAAAGATCGCTAAAATCGTTGGTAATTACTGCGGTTTGAATTTCAACACCTACGGTATCCTGAAGGGCACTGGATAAAAGCACTTGTAAATCGAGATCCTGCTTTTCTGCGTCCCCATAATCGATGACCAGTGAAATATTATCCCCTGCGGATACTGCTGCTGGTATCGCTTCCCAGGTGGCTGTTGCAGGCAGTCCTTGTATTTCAGCCACAAAAATTTCTTCATCGAAGCTCAAAATTGGTGAAGTCGTTAATTCATATTCTACAACATTAGGCAAGCAGGCATTTTGGAAAAAGGCGGGATAGCTCGCGGTGAAAGTCGGCTCCGATGGTGTTCGAATCCTAAAAGTGGAACCGGAAATATTGAAAAATACATTATTGCTTGCTTTGACTTTAATTTTTGCATTGCCAGTGGGAATTTCGGGTGCATTAAGAGTGATTTTCCCCGAATTTGGCACGCCCTCAGCAATGAGGTGAGGATAGCTGAACCCTCCATCCTGAGAAAGATAAATATCTACCTCAGTGCAATTGATCGGAGCGGCGTCGGTGCCGGCGACATCCCAAATCACTTCTATTTGTTCGCCAATTTCATAACTTCCCGAAATGTCTTCTACGGTAAAGGGCCCGGCCGAAGAGGAGACCTCTAAGGTAGCCATTTCCCAGTCTAAAGTGCCTCCCTCGGGATCCCAATCTCGTAAAGTACACATGAATTGCATTGTCCGCTCGTAGTCTGGTAATTGCTCCCATCTATTATCCACCCCGTTTACAATGTTTTGAATACGGGGGAAAACACGGGTGGGTTCAGTGGTAGGTGGAAAAGATCTAAACAGTGGGCAATTATCGGTTGGAGTGACTGTATTGCAGTTAAAAGGGGAGGCGTCGTATTGCTCCCAGCAATACAATAAGTTAGGATCTTCTTCTGTGGTGCTCGCAGTCAACTCAAAAGGCGTCGATATTGGAACATGTAAGGCTTCGTCGTATGGTAAATCAAGGGTGGGCACTTGACCTGGACGCTCGGTCTCCTTGGCACAACTCGCTCCAAAACCATCATGCATATAGGCTGTGATAGATTCTATGGAACCTACATTATAATAGGGATCCGTGAAAGTACTTACATTTCTGCTCCCGCATAAACCGGCATAGGCCATGATTGTCGTTCCACTGCCTGGTTCATAGCCATTGGGTAAACTCTCATTTTCTCCTCGGCAGTGGTTAAAGGAATGTCGCGAACCCATCTGGTGGCCCATTTCATGGCAGACAAGATCAACGTAAAACCGATCCCCTATGGGATTGTTGCTACAGGAAACGCCTCTTCGTTTTCTGCTGTCATTACAAACGCCAGAGACTGAAGCGAGACCACCGGCATTCGTGCATAATACATGCCCGATGTCGTATAAAGAATCGTCGAAAAATTGTGGGATTTTAGCATTCACTTGACCGATGAGGGCCTCTGTATCTCCATTGGTGTAACCATCTTCATCCGAATCTAGAAAAAATAAGGTATCCGTGCCATCCACTAAAACGTACTCAACCGAGAATTCTCTGCGCATGACTTCATTGACTCGAATCATTAAATTGACGAGCTCGGAGGCAACTGCGGACTTTGTTCCACCGTGAAATTGAGAATACTCCGCAGTCGTCGAGACGACAAATCGATATTGACGAAGTGGAGGTCGCTCTTGATTGATTGACGATGATTGGCCATTGTCACGGGGGATTGGTGTACCTATTTCTTCTGTGGCAACAAAATCCTCCTCTACCTCACAAATCGCTCTTTGAAACTCGGTGGTAGCCGGATAGTCTGAGGTGTAATAGGAAGCATAGGGCTTGATTGCTCCTGTTTTTACCGTTGGATCCAGGTAAAACTGCCCCTCAGCATTTTGACCTACAGCGTGAAGTCCACGGGGCGACATCGCAGCAAATCCGTCGGTCACACCATCTTCTGAGCGAAAAGAAAAAGTAGTTATTTCGGGGTACTTGGCATAAAACCCAGCTTCAGCCAATGCGTATGGCTTCACTCTTACGGAAAGCATTTCTCCATCCGGCCCGGGGATGTCAAAAAAGCCGTTAGTAGCTAACACTTTCTTTAATTCGGACTCAATCCGCTGATCTTCCGCTCGATAGGCAGCAAAGGCATCCGGGGGGCTAATGGCGTCTGGAGCAAACTCGATTTGATCGCTTGCTAAGGATTCAAATGCAGACTGAGAATGCAGGTCAGATGCAAACATAAGCCCGATGAATACTATGGTGTAAGAAAGAAACCTTGTCGAAAGGGGAGGTAGCATTGTCATAAGTGTTGATTAAAGTTCTAGTTTCAAATGTAAGAAAAAATCCGTTGTGAGTGCTTTTCACATTCTCCTCACACAGATTCTCCTTCTATTGAAAAGTTGTGTCCATCTAATATAACGAAATTAAAAGCAGTATCGTAAGATACTTTGTCTTTTTTTGGGCGTGCCCCCGTCCCTGGCAGGGGCCCGGGACGGGGTCGCGTGCTCTCGGGGTTCCGTCCTCGATGAGACGCCATGGCGTCATCTCTCGGACCCGTTCGCTGCGCTCCGGCCCTGCCGCCCGCTCACGCGATTGATGTGTTTTTGAATAACATAGGATTCATTTGACACTAGAGGTGTAACCATCTCTTTGAGGAGGGGAAACAGCCGGCTTCGGACACACCTTATTCGGAAGCTACAGCCTGCATTTGCTTGGATACTGCTCGCATAGCTAAAAGGGAACCCGGCTCAAGTCCCCATCTACACGCATTGAATTATGGGCCCTGCGGAATGCTATTTATGTGGTTTTGGGTTATTCTACATCCGCAGAGACGCAATATTTTTTATGTCTCTACCCTGAATGGACAAAACACTCCATAAAATACAACTCAAGCTACTCCCTCTCAAGTACAATGTCTCTCATCCTATCTATCCTTTCATCCTGTAAATCTAAATTCAGACAAATAGGCACCCGTGCTGAGCACTCCCCACCAACGAGTTGGGGGCACGGCCACATCTGTCATCGTTACTTTTTGAAGACCAAAAAGTAACCAAAAAGTCTTCGGGCTGTGAATGGCTCTCCGATCGGTCCGTGCCGCTTATTCCGCTAAATGAATAAACTCGCCCGTGCGGTGCACGGGCTCAGACAACAAGTCATTTACGCCGCTTACACGGCGCACGCTCCATTTCGCGGGGACCGATGGCGTTTCGCCATTCAAGGCCCGCTGCATGATGGCGAGCCATCATAGGGTTTGCCGGCCCGCAAGGCAGTCTTTTCTTGGCCCTCTTTTCTTAGATGTTGGTTTTCTAACTTCTTGGTGCAGAAAAATAATCCGGACCCATCACCAGTGATAGCGGCGCGCTGAGCGGAATTGCGTTCGCGGGTAGCGGGAAGATAATATAAATGAGAAAGTCCGTGGTATGAGCCAAAGTACCGCCTGTGGCGGTATTTCGAATCGCCTACGGCGCTTCTCAACATGCAGCGGTAAAAAGCGACCGCGGTTTTGCTCCTGCAAAAATCACCTTTGATGGCTCCTTGATTTTTGTTTGCTTTTGGATCAAGCCAAAAGCAAGAAGAAAAATATAGTTTTACCGACCTCCCAATGCTGCAGACCAAAAAAAGAGTACTCCTCGCAATCGATGGGTGGAAGGAAGTTAGCAGTTGGAATGGCACCTTTTCTCAAGCACACCGTCTCTAACCCCGCCCATCCTTATTATCCTATAAATCATAGTTCAGACAAATGAGATGAAACAGATTAATTTCCAGGACATGGCTCATATCCTTGCACACTGGGGCTCCTTTCGAAGATGCCCGAGAGGATGGTTCAGGAATGTACCCTTATATTATATTATTCACTCTGGACTTTTCCAACAACTCCTTGCAATTGTGGACATTGAATTTGCGCATCATATTTCGTTTATGGACTGACACCGTTTGATCAGAAATGAACAACTCAGCGGCGATTTCTTTATTACTTTTTCCATCTTGGATTTGAGATAGGATTTCTTTCTCTCTTATTGTGAGTTCACTCTGCACCACAAAGCGGTCTTCCTGATCGAACTCTCTGCTTCGCGGGGAGCCATTCGGAGCATTAATTTTAGGTCCCATACTTACGTTTTCCCCCATGTAGTTCTCTCCTTGCAGTATTTTCGAGAAGCATTGAAAGATATCCTGTGGCGAGGAGCTTTTGAGCACGTAGCCGTCAGTTCCGCGACTAAAGGCCAGTTTGATGTATTTTTTGTTTTCGTATTGGGTCAACACGATGATCCGTGTATTGAGATAACTATCCTTGATTTGCTCCAATAAATCGATACCGTCGATTTCGGAAAGTCTCAATTCTGTAATTAATATCTGGACGGGATCACGCCGAAGAGATTCCATGAGTTTTCGACCTGAATGGACGGCCCATTTCACATCGATATCAAAGGGAGCCTTATGAGCAAGAAATTGCTCAAAAGCAGCAGAAAAAATTGGGTATTCGTCAGCTAAACCAACGGTTATTTGATGATGGATCTCTTGCATAAGCAATAACACATTGTTAATTCTCAAATATAATAAAAATTAATGGAAGGGAAATAGATTGGGTTTGATTGGAATTTTCAGCCCTTTAATCATTACCTTATTAGCGGAAAAGTAAGGAGTAAACGCCATGTAACTAATGAAGAGGCAAGGCTGCAAAGTGCATCGAAATGCCCCGCGCAAAGGATAGTAGGTGGCCGCCGAAGGCGGAGTCGACGAGCTAGTGTCACTACCACTAAATCAAAAATACTAATGCGCGATCTTTTTTCATATCATTATCGCTCCTCAGATGTACAGATAGTATATAATATATCATCCTCTTGTCTTGACGTGACAAGAAATTACTTTGACATTCCTAATAATAATTTAGTGGTAGGGACACAGGCGGCGACCGATAGCACCGCATAGCCTGACCCCGCTGCGATGAGCAGCGGGGATGCGCCCAAAACCACCATACGTATTACAAAAAACTATAATACGTATAAAAAGAGACCACTTTTTTCCTTAAATTGAAAAATTTCAATGGGTAAATCGTATATTTGGAACTGACTAAAGATTAAAACTGCTTACATATGAAGTACATATACTATTTGGGCCTTACTTTTTTTCTCTTATTTTCCTTCCAATCAGCGCAAAGCCAAAACTGCCCACTGGCTTGTAATAATAGCGTTATTGTGGCGCTGAACCCGAACTGCTCGGCACTAGTAACTCCGGATATGATATTAGAGGCTCCAGGTTCTGGTTGTGCTTATTCCGTTACGATATTTGATGCCAATGGTCAGCCGATAGGGGATATGGTGAATGGATCACACATCGGACAAACTTTGGAGGTGCGGGTTTTTCTCAATGGGAACTCCTGTTGGGGAACCATTACCGTAATAGATGGCCAGGCGCCGATAGTGGATTGCCAACAGAATGTAACGGCCTCATGCGCTGAACTGGATCCGGATGATGTGCCCACCTTTCTAGTCGATGACAACTGCGATCCCGATCCGGAGATCGAAATTTTAGCTGATGATATTATGAGTCAGTCCTGCTCGGGTCCCTACTCGGCGATTCGCACAATAACTTATCGAGCCGTAGATGCCTCCGGCAATGAAAGCGATGTCTGTACACAAACGATACAATACGAGCGCGAAGAATTGTCGGATGTGGATTTTCCCGCGAATAGAGATGGACTTACGCTCCCGGCTTTTCAATGCAGTGATCCATCTTGGGATTTGAATGGCAATAATTATCCCGACCCGGCAGAAGCGGGTGTGCCTACCATTGACGGCGTGGACTTATACCCCGAAGAAGTCTGTGACTTTTGGGTGTATTTTTCCGATGCTGAGATTCCCCTTTGTGGTGGTGGTTTTAAGGTATTGAGAACGTGGAGCGTTATGGACAATTGCTCTTCTGATATTATAGAGCAAATTCAGGTGATTAAAGTGGAGGATAGTTCCACTCCAACGATTCACTGTCCCTCTGATATAACAGTAGCTGGTGGATATGACTGTGGCGCGTTAGTAGAACTTCCAGAGCCCGTTATTGGTTCTGGTTGCTCTGGCACAGCTAATTATACGGTGTCCGTCAATGGTGGAGTGGTGAGTGAATCCAATGGGAGATTTATCGTCTCAGGTCTGGATGTTGGGACTTACATAGTGACTTACACGGTCGAGAATCCCTGTGGAGGTGCACCTACCTCTTGTGAGATTTCGCTTACAGTTACTTCCGGTGGAGGAAATGGCCCCATAGCGATCTGTGATCAAAACACGGTGGTTGCATTGGGATCTAATGGAACAGCCAAAGTTTTTGCCTCGACCTTTAATGATGGAAGTTATTCAGATTGTGGAGATGTGTTAGATATAAAGGTGCGTAGAATGGTAGAAGGTCAGTGCCCGCCCGGTGTAGATGACGACACAGAGTTTAGAGATTACGTAGAGTTTTGTTGTGCAGATGTGGCGAATAATCCCATAACTGTTGTTTTCCGCGTTTTTGATAGCAATGGAAATACCAATGAGTGTATGGTTTTTGTGACTGTGCAAAATAAATTAAATCCTACGATTCACTGTCCACCTGATATTTCAATTGATTGTGACTATCCACTCAATGTGAACGATTTATCTGATTTTGGAACCGTAGTGACAGATCCTAATGACCGCAACCCTATTTATGTTTATAATGGAAACTATCCGAATGGTTTTGTGGGCTATGATGGCTTGGCCACGGCAAATTGTGGTACGCTCCATATTACTGAAAGAGTAGATGACTTTACCAACTGTGGTGGCGGCTACATAAAGCGAACCTTTACAGCCACAGATCAAGGAGGTGCATCAGCTAGTTGTGTACAAAAGATTTATGTGAATAAGGACAAGCCGTTTAACTGTAATCAGATTGAGTGGCCAGACGATGTCGAGATCAATAGTTGCAGTTCAGTGATGACAGATCCCGACCAAACGGGCCGTCCGGAGTTTAACAGCATCGGATGTGGCAATATTATAGCCACGAATTATTCAGATGAGACCTTTTCAGTAGTGGATGGCTTTTGTTATAAAATATTGAGAACCTGGAAAGTTCTGGACTGGTGCGGTTCCGGTGGGACTCACAAAATTTGTGAACACACGCAAGTCATCAAGGTGAGAGATCAGGATGCCCCTGAGTTTACTTCAGGTTGTGATGATGTGACCATCTGTACTGACATCACTCAAGGTTGCGAAGGTTTTGTTAGTTTAAAGCCGACAATAGAAGATTGCACGCCGGAAAGTGACCTAAAGTACGAGTATTTTATTGATATCAATGATAACAATCCTGGAGGAAGGTACGATATTATTGGAACGACCTCCAGCATTGATCGTTATTTTTCCTTTGGAACCCATCGGGTATTATGGCGCGTAACTGACGGATGTGGCAATATAGAAACTTGTTCTTATCACGTCACGGTAGAAGACTGCAAGCAACCCACTCCGGTGTGTATTCACGGAATTTCTACTGTTGTTATGCCTGTCAATGGTATGATTGAGGTGGAGGCCACTGTATTCGATAGAGGGAGTTTTGACAATTGTACACCAGAAAGCGATTTGGTGTTTTCCTTTTCTCCTGATGTAAACCAAACAACCCGTATTTTTACTTGTGAGGATGAAGGAATCAACGAAGTAGAGATTTGGGTGACAGATGGAGCAGGGAATCAGGAATATTGTATTACGGAACTTTCTATTCAGGATAATCGCGGCACCTGTCCGGACACAGGTAGTATTGTGTCAGGTAGTTTGACAACCTCAGGTAACTTTTCCATCCCCAGCGCCCAGGTGGACTTAGATCACTCTTCTATGCCACAGGGAATGTCATCGACTTCTGATTATGAAGGAGCTTTCAATTTCGAGATGTTCGACCCGCCATTTATGACAGATATTGAAGTTCGCCCAACTTCAGATGAACAGCCATATTTGGGATTGACCGCATATGATTTGTATCTGATGCAAAGGCATATATTGAATCTCAAGCCTTTTGATCAATCGGCACAATATATTGCCGCCGATGTCAATAGAGATGGACAAGTGAATGCCTTCGATATGATTGCTCTCCGCGAGTTATTATTGAGAAACACCAATGAGTTTCCCAATAATCATTCCTGGAGATTTAGAGATGCTCGTTTTGAACCGGAAATAGAAGATGACCCATTTGCAATAACGGAATCCATCACCCTTAACTCACCCTCGAAATTGGCCGATGACTGCGATTTTATAGGGATTAAGATTGGAGATGTTGATTTGTCTGCACGTCCCGGGATTGATCTTAGGGCTGAGGAGACCAAATTTATTTATGCGAAAAACCAGCATTGGGAAGCAGGAGAACTCGTTAGTTTTCAACTCTCAAGCCAGGAGGAAGCAGAATGGGTAGCATATGAAATGTCGTGGGCAGAGCCCGCGGGTATCCAGAATGTCGATATTGCGGGTGTCTCTAAGACGGCCATGGGAGATAAGAGGGCAGTAGCTCAAGGTCAGTCCTCAGCAACGCGGGATGATTGGTTCATGGAGCTTCAGATGGAGACTTCCAATAGAATGTCTTTAGAGCAATGGGTTGACCAAGCTCAAATGACAATCATAGCATTTGATGAGGAAGGGACGCCTTACGAGTTGAAAATAGTAGTAGAACCGATGCCACGTTTCAGCTCACAAGTTTACCCCAATCCGTTTTTGGACTATCTACAGTTAGAATGGAGTGATGCAGAGGTGGCTCCAGCGCAGATAGAGTTAGTAAATGTGGAAGGGAAGCTGATTCAGACCTATCTATGGGATGGGACTGCAGGAGATGGGCAATTGAAGTGGCAGCTGAACTCATCTATATCGAAAGGAGTATATCTATTGCTCGTTCGAGATGCTGAAGGACAAATTATAGATCGCCATACTATAACGGGAATGTAGAAAGCACTTCAGTGCGATATTAATTGATAAAAAGTCCGTATTTTCATCGACTGGGGTGAAAATAAGGACTTTTTTGGTATGGTTTATGTTGATATTCCTATAAAAGAGAATATATTTCATACAGGAATAGGAATATGACTCTTAGACTTGTTATCTTTGCCCATTGAGATAAAGCATGGACTTTATAAAATAAACTTATGAGATATAAAGAGCAATTCACATTTTGGATCATAACGAGTTTGCTTGCTTTACTTTCCTCAGCAGCAGTTGAAGGTCAGACCCCAATTGATTTAATGGCAAGCAGCGCTACGGGTAACAATGGTGAGACAGTAACCATAGATATCACGACTTCAAATTTTGATGTAGTAGCTGGGCTTCAGTTTAGCGTTTTTTGGGATACTGATGTTTTGCAGTATTCTGATATAACTAATTTGAATAGCGACTTAGATATTATGCCTTCCTCCTTCAGTCTAGACAGTGATGGAAACATTGTGATACCTGGCGAATTACTATTTAACTGGAGTAGTTTAAGTGGGTTCACTTTAGATGATGGTACTGTCTTGTTCTCTGTTGAACTGGATGTGATTGGTAGTCCGTGTGACGAGTCTGATATAGTTGTTGATGAACCTTCGAATGCATTCCAGACTTTAGAGGTGTTAAAAATAGTTGAAGGAAATTTTGTTGACGTTGGCGCCAACGTATCTAACGGATTGTTTAATATCCCGGGTCAAAATTGTGATAACATGGGGGAAGGAGATGTCACTTTTATTGCTGCAAATAGAACAGCAGATCCCGGAGAAGAGGTTTGTGTGAGTATAACGGTGCAAAATTTTATAGATGTCACTTCAGCGGGCTTCACTTTGACTTATGACCCTTCAGTAATTGAATATGGGCAAATCCGAAACGCTAATTTGCCTGGGCTGTCGGGATCTAGTTTTAATCTAGTATCACCGGGTGAGCTTCGTTTTTCATGGAGCTCAACTACAGGTAGTGGCCTGGATCGTTCAGATGGGGCAACTATTTTTGATGTTTGCTTCACAGTAGTCGGAGCAAATGGGACAAGCACATCCATTTCTTTTTCTAACGCTGATGTAGGTATCGACGATAACGGAACTCCAGTAAATGTTATACCCGAAACAACAAACGGGTCTGTGATTGTTGGAGATGGGGCTTTTGACGGCTTAGAATTCAATTTGGGCAATGTGACTTTGAATGAGGGAGAAGAGTTTTGTATCCCCGTTGTAGTGCGTAATTTTGAAGATATCACATCATTTTCCTACGAAGTAAATTTCAATGAAAACCTCATTGAATTTGTAGAATTGCGCTCTTTTAACTTGGCCTTTTTAAGTGAAGCCAACTTTAATACTACAACAGCTGATAATGGAGAAATACGGACCTTTTGGTTCGACGAAAACGTTACAGGTGTTTCCGTTGATGATAACACAGTCATTTTTGAGTATTGTTTTGTTGCGCTTGGGGACTGCCCTACATCGACAACCTTGGATAACAATCCTGGATTTTCTGGCTTTGAAGCATTAGATCCTCAAAGTGAGGAAGTTCCATTCTTGATTCGAAGTGCTGAAATCGAGATCATTTGCGGGTTTAATATAGATCCTGTTATTCAGGAGGAGTCTTGTGGAGATGCTTGCGATGGATCAATAGCCCTGAATATAGATGGGGGGGTAGCTCCTTTTGATATCGAATGGTCTGGCCCAACAACGGTGGCCGATGACCAGATGGTAGCTGAGAATTTATGCCCGGGCACCTATGATGTAGTTATTACTGCAGACAATGGCTTTTCCATAGATACGAGTTTTGTTATCGAAAGCCCGAATACTTTTGACATATCAGATATTGATATAGAAGATGAGTTCCTGGGAAGCGATGGGAGTATTTTACTTACTATTTCCGGTGGAAGCGGTGATTTTTCATTTGACTGGAGCACAACACCCTCAAGGCAAGGAAACCCGATTGAAGATTTAAATGCCGGAACGTATACTGTAACGGTAACAGATAATGAATCTGGCTGTGAATTAGTCTCAGGTGAGATTTCCGTCGACTTAATTTTTGTAGTAGAAGAAATTCAAGTGACCAATGTGAGTTGCCCTACTGCTGGAGATGGCTCGGCAATTATAATATTAGCTGGTGGGTCCGGAGATTTTTCATTTAATTGGGACTGTAGCAATTCAGAAAGTAATAGTGCTGAAGGACTAGATGGGGGAGAATGCGAGGTTGTTATTACCGATAATGAAACAGGTCTTTCTATTACGCGATCTTTTACTATTGAAGAAGATGCCCCCATTACTATTGGACCAGATATTACAAATGATGATTCCGGTGACGAATCCGGTGCTATAATTCTAAATGTATCCGGCGGGTCATCGCCTTACACTTTTGGGTGGAGTAACGGTGAAACCACTGCAGATATCAGTAATTTGGGTGTTGGACTATATTTTGTTACTGTTACTGATGCGAATGATTGTTCAGCCGAATTTGGTCCTATTCCAATTACAGACGGAAGCTTATTGTTGAGTATCACTTCCTCAATAGAGGAATTTAACGGCAATGGGGTGAGTTGCTTCGGTAACTGCGATGGATTTATTGAAATTGAAGTTTTTGGTGGAGAACCACCGTATAGTATTGAGTGGAATGATGGCAATGGATTTGAACTTAACCCCCTATGTGCCGGGACCTACGAATACACCATAACTGATGCCGATGATTTAGTGGAGGAAGGATCCATTGAATTGACAGAGCCGGAGGAAATTGAGGTCGATATTGTGAATCTGGAATGTTCTGAAAATAATGACGGAAGTATCGAGTTAGAAGGTGTTGGCGGTTCTGCACCTTATGAGTATAGTTTTGATGGTATTAATTTCTCATCAGAAAATGTAAACACCAATCTTTCCACTGGGTCCTACAATGTATTTGTGCGCGATGCGAATGGCTGTGAAGTTATGATTCCTTATGAAATTAACAGATGTAGTGATGGTGATTGCTATGAAGCAATACCAGTAATTACACCAAATGATGATGGGCGCAATGATCAGTTTATTATTCGATGTGCTGATGATCGCGATAATACACTAGAAGTATTTAATCGTATGGGACAACTCGTTTTCGAGCAAGATAATTACAGGAATACTTGGGAAGGAACAGACTTATCTGGAGGCCTTGCTCCTGAGGGGTCCTACATGTGGGTGTTGATTATCCCTACTGATGCCGGAGGGGAAGAGATTCATAAAGGCACAGTTACGATTCTAAGAAAATTGAGATAAAAAGAAATTAATAACCATGAGAAATTACGTTTTAGGCTTAGTGGTTTTCCTATTGTGCTTTCAGGTAATGAATGCACAAGACCAAGGTATATATACTCAATATATGATCAATCCCGTATTGATTAATCCTGCAGCAACGGGTTTCAATGATCAACATGAGGTGTTTTTCAACTATCGAAACCAATGGTCTTCGACAGAAGGCGCCCCCAGAAACTACACTGTGAGTTACAATGGAAGAGTGTACGATAATGTCGGCATTGGGTTGATGGCTAATGCTGAAACCTTTGGTGCTTTGAATCGTTATCGCGCACTTTTGTCCTACGCTTATCAAATTCAATCAGACAAATTCAATTTGGGCATTGGCTTATCTACTGAATATCATCAGTTTTCCTTAACTGGAGGTACCTTGTTAAATCCATTGTTGTCCTTTGATGACCCTGTTCTTCAGGAGGCAGCCGACGGCTTGCGTTTTTTTGATGTAAGTTTTGGGATATTTGGGGACATTAAAGATAATTTTATTTTTGGCTTGTCATTGCCAAACCTGGTGCGAGCTCGAATTGATGAGCCGGCCTTTGACTCAGAGACTGAATCGACTTCCTTTCGATACTTCACTTTACTCACAGGGTATAAATTTGTTGTAGAGGATTACGATATTAATGTGTATCCTTCTATTGTTGTGAAACGCGTTTTTATGGGGCCTGAGGATGTCCACGCTGACTTAAATTTGTTAGTATCCTTTTTGGATGACCAATTGACCGGTGGCTTGAGTTATCAGGTTGGAGGGAGTAAGCGACTGGGTTTTTTGATTGGAACAAAAATTAATGGCTTTAACTTATATTATTCTTATGATGCATCATTTAATCCATTTCAGAACTATACAAGCGGAAGTCATGAGTTGACCGTGGGAATGATTTTAGGGAATGAAGATCAAACGAAGGGAACTTCACATTCCGCAGAGTAATAAAATCCTAAACTCTAAGCACTAAGCACTAAGC
>Ga0307966_1001675_pt1 | contig 17251 bp, 15 predicted proteins | sample OrgLakmetagen646_FD_203141 | JGI IMG/M metagenome (GOLD analysis project Ga0307966, IMG submission 203141) | Saline water microbial communities from Organic Lake, Antarctica - #646 | ecosystem: Environmental > Aquatic > Non-marine Saline and Alkaline > Saline | place: Antarctica: Organic Lake... | reverse complement strand
GCTTGTTCAACTCCAACCGTATACGTATTGCCCAGATTTGTTGTAGCTTTAACGGCAACTTTTGCCCAACAAGCTTGTTTTTATTCCAAGGTGCTTTAGGTTGATAAATTGTTAATTCGTTCATTTTAAATCTCCGGTGTTTATGGAGATCTTAGTCTAGTCGAATTAGCTGCAGCGATGTATCTCTGGATTGTAGGGTAACTTTGACCGATAAGCGGACTGTCAGGATTTTTTACACTTATTTCTGCTAGGAGCGAAAAGCAGACATAAGCACTTTCTATATTTTGCACAGCTAACAACCGGTTAGCAGACATAAAGAACTAGCCTCTTTGACACGCAAAAACCGTCTTGTGACCAGTCGATAATTTTATCTGCTTCTGCCATTCTTTGATCCGTATAGCGCAATCAAGGATGACAGTGGTGCTGGCAATTCAGCAAACGGCACAATACAAACGCCACCGACCGGAAAACACCTTGCTGTATCAACTGGTTGAGCAATACTATCCGGATTTCAAAGAAACCTTATCAGAACAAGGTAAACACTTACCCACGTTTGTTGAGCGAGAGTTTGACGAGTTTTTGCGTTGCGGTCGCTTGGAGTATGGATTTTTGCGAGTAGTATGCGGTGACTGTAAACATGAGAAGCTCGTTGCCTTTAGTTGCAAACGCCGTGGTTTTTGCCCTAGCTGTGGCGCAAGAAGAATGGCTGAAAGTGCTGCGCTTCTGGTAGATGACGTGCTTCGAGGATATCCAATTCGTCAGTGGGTGTTGAGCTTACCCATCCCCTTGAGATTACTCTTGGCTAGATATCCAAGCGAATTGAGCAAGGTAATGGGGATTATTCACCGGGCCATTTCCACGCATATTGTGAGTCGGGCAGGCTTTACAAATAAACAAGCAAAGACAGGTGCTGTCACCATTATTCAGCGTTTTGGCAGCGCGCTAAACTTAAACATCCACTTTCACATGCTGTTCTTGGAAGGTGCGATTAGCGAAAACGCATGGGGTGGCACCACATTCACTCGCATCAAAGCGCCGTCACATGGTGACATGGTAGAGCTAGTGCACATCATCAGTCATCGTATTGCGCGATATTTAGAGAAAGTCGGTTTAGTACAGCGTGATATGGAAAACAGCTATCTGAATTTACCAGTAGATGACGAAGATAGTCTGCTACATTTACAAGGGGCATCTGTAAGCTACCGCATCGCCATGGGACCTCAACAAGGTCAAAAAGTGTTTACTTTGCAAACTTTGCCTGCTAGCGCCGAAGGAGAATATGGCCAGTTAGCTAATGCTTCAGGTTTTTCACTTCACGCAGGAGTATTTGCCAATGCTGACGAGCCAGAAAAGTTAGAACGGCTGTGTCGCTACATAAGCCGACCCGCCGTTAGCGAGCAGCGTTTAAGTATCACAAGGCAAGGTCAAATACGTTATGAATTAAAGACCCCATACCGAGATGGCACCACTCACGTTTTTTTTAATCCAATTGATTTTATTGGCAAGCTTGCAGCGCTTATTCCGCCACCGAGAATTAACCTGACCAGGTTTTATGGCGTTTTCGCGCCAAATAGTAATATGAGAGCACAAGTCACGGTATCTCAACGTGGAAAAAACAGCCCTAAGCTTGTTAGAAAAAAAGATAGTCAATCTGATAAGCCGTACCATGCTAGGTGCATGACATGGGCTCAGAGACTTAAACGCGTCTTCAATATAGACATTACCGAATGTGAGAAATGTCAAAAGCACAATGTGACGATAATTGCCTGCGTTATCGACACCGTCATTATTCAAAAAATACTGGCACATTTAGACAAAACAAATCCAGTATCAACACAAGCAACGCTATTGCCATCGCTGCGAGCGCCTCCCGACGAGCAGCACGACAAAGACTTTGCTGTTCAACGCGACTTCGATTTTGGGGCATAGCACAACACGACACAATATTAGGAAAATCACTTTTTCATGGTAGGACCGTTTGTACCTTACTCCCCAGGTTTCAGTACCAATGGACTATTAACATAAGAAATTAACGACCCTCATAATCACGAAAGTTACCTCAAACTCCCTTTTGCTAGCATCGTTCCAACCTGAAAGACACCTGTAACGAAGGGTAGTGAATAGCGTTAATTTGTCCTATACTCCACTAACAGCCTCTCGAACATCGCTGAGAAGCAGTTTTGCTAAGTAATGGCACTGTTCAATATTTTGTTTTACTTCACCTTCAGATTTAATACTCGCCACCTGCAGATTAATAGTGAGTGCAGTAAGGTGATGACCTAATAAGTCGTGAATATTACGGGCAATACGTACGCGCTCATTTTGCTTTGTCGCTTCACTTAATAATGCCTGAGTACTCACGAGTCGACGATTAATATCTTGCGCTTCTTCTCTGGCTTCGCGTTCATTTTTAGCGGTGTTAACCGCGATTATCGCAAACATATTAAAGGTCCAAAATAGCAAGGTGCTAACGTAGGTGTGCTCGAAGCCCCAGTAAAATTGATAAATTAACAGCAAAGGAATTGACCACAAGGTCCCAACTAAGAGCGCAATGCGAATCGATAGAAAATAGGGCAGTGCGCCGCTGAGTATGCCCATTAAGATACTATTGAAGGAATAGGGGACGGTAAAATATATGGCAATCACTATCAAAAAATTGATAGCAATCACCGCTATATGCATTCGTCTGGCTTCGCGAAATAAATTCTCGTTTACGATGCACAACCATACGGTGATATACGTTATATAAAGAGCACTTGCACCAAGGATGCGTGTCATTGAATAATCGTTGTCAATCATCACGTTAATGCAAATACCAGCAACCACTAACCAAGTGATAATGCCAGATGCTTTATCGAGCCTAAAAATATTATTGGAGAGAAAAGCGCGCACGTTATAATCCAGTCAGACTTTGAATGAAGCTAGATTAACAACAAAGTGTAAGGGCGACTATAGGTCAGAAGTCATAATGTAAATTAGAGGCTCGGTCTGAGACATAAGCTTACTGCTTTGTGCTTTAAGCATTTCAAGGATACGAGAAAGCCCCAGCAAAACGAATACTTTGGTTTCATGTGTTTAATTGTAAATTAATTAGACAAAAGTATTTTTGTCTCCTACCTTTTAATGAAGATTATAAAATACACAGCTCAAAATCTAATTAACTAGACAAGGAACAGTTTATGGTTAAGCATCTCAATGTTATAAAATATCCCCTTCTAGGTATCATCAAAAATCTCGTCTTTTTATTATCTATAATAGGTTTTTCATCTCTCGCTCAAGATGGTGATCCCTTTGGCGGGGGCGGCGGTTCTGGCGCTGGTGATATTTATGTTCCACCCAAAACCTACAGTTATAATTACAGCGAAATAAATAATGTGCAGACCGATGTCACCACCTTAACGACAGCATTAATGGGTGACACAATTGACTTAGAGTCAGGCACCTTAAGCTTTACTCATACTGACGTTTCACTCCCCGGTAATTTTAATATTCCCGTTCAAATTCAGCGCACACTCTCATCACCCGACAATTGGTATAAAGAAACGCGTGATTTTAGTAACTGGAGTTTAGCTATTCCCCATGTTCGCTCAACCTATGTAATTAATCGAGGCAGTAATCCTTTAGGCGGCGCTATAGGAGGCAAAAAACCGTATTGGGCGGATAACAGAGCGTGCTCTGGGCACCTTAATAGTAACCCTGATTTCGTAAAGTATTTTGATTTCAGCCTAGCAGGCTCTGATTTGCTGTCGGTAGGTTTATTAAGCCCTTACGAATTGATGGCGAGAGATTATTGGAACGGAGACTCCATCTCAATTCCTGGAAAAGGCTCAACCACCCTTATTCAACTTAATGGTGACAAAGTAAACACAAAAAATTGGAAGGTTCACTGCAAAACCACAAATTCATTTGAAGTAACTACGCCGGATGGCACAAGTTACTTGTTCAGCGAGTTAAAAATAAGGGGCGCCATTAAACCTGTGTATCTGGGCAAAGCTAACACCCCTCCTACTCAAGGTGGTAGCGCAGAATATCCCAATTTCTTAGATTCAACATTTGCTAGCCCCCCACGAAGAGCTGAAACCAAAATGCTTAAAGTTCATGCATTTATGATGGTTACGCTTATTACCGACAGGCACGGCAATACAGTCAACTACAACTACGACAGCAATAGTCGATTAACCAGTATCGTTGCATCAGACGGCAGGCAAATCACTTTAAGCTACTTAAACGGCTTGGTCAGCAGCGTGACTGCAAATGGCAGAACGTGGACATACCAATACGGAGGCTCAACGGGGTCAAATAACATCACTAAGCTGGTTAAAGTAATACAGCCTGACCAAAAACAATGGAGTTTTGATTATACACCGACTGGCTTGGATTTTTGGGCGCTTAGAAATATTAGCGAGCATACGCAAATTAACGCAGCCTCCTCAACGTCATGTTTTGGTCAAGCGAGTGGAAAGTTTATTGAAATTACGCATCCTGCAGGAGCTGTTGGTGAATTTCATTTAAGAGAGCGTTGTTTAGGTAAAGCCGGTGTGCCAGAAATTGAAACCTACAATGCGTATGGGCAAGGCGGCGCGCTGCAAGGGTATGAAATACAAACTAGCAGTTTACTATTTTCAATTGACAAGAAAAAACTGACTTTGAGCGATAGCACAGAGTATGAATGGGATTACGGTTATTCTGAAAATCAAGGTGTGTTTCACGGTCGAACGATATATTCATATCATCAAAATCTCAGTCCTTTTGGGATGTTAAATCCACCGGTCATACCTAACCCTTCTTTGAGCCCGGAGTTTATCAATGCGACTTACATTGTTAATCCAGACGGTTCTCGTATTGTCCACTATTTTGATAGACGATACGGCCCTAGCAACAGTAACTTAATTCACAGCGGCATATTTAGCCCCGCTAACACACTGTTGCAGCGAAAAGACTTTACCTATACTACCGGTAATCCTTACGGCTTTTCTAAAAATTGGACAGTAGAATTTCCCAACGTCAATAATCAAACGCATCCCTATTTAATATCTCGACCACCTCCATATGACAATGATTTTAGGTTTCGTACGGCGTTTAGTGATACAACGAATCAATTAGCTGCGGTTACTACCACAACGGTGTATGGTGATACTGGCGGTATGTCAATATACTCAGAAACCATCCATGCTCGTAACGCAAGAGAGGTGCCTATTGCGCTGTCACAAGTAAGCGATACAGCGTCTAGATATATTGAATTAGAGTATACCGAAAATACATCTTTGTGGATTTTAAACCAACCCACAATTGTGCGAGTCGGCACCACATCGCAAGATACAACAGTGATGTCACAAAATACTTACTATAGTGAAAATTCTACTTATCCATTCATGCCATATCAGCAGAGTTGGTTTGGTGAGCCACGTAAAACATTTTCTTCTTACCACTCTGATGGCAATTTTAATCGGGTTGAGCTTAATGTGGCACTAACTACTAATATCAATGAAAAGCGTGATGTTATTTTTAGCAATTATCATCGAGGCCAAGCGCAAGTGGTGAGTGTCCCGCGTCGTTACACCAATAGCCGAATGACCCTATCAAAAGTCGTCGATGACAATGGCTGGGTGACTTCAACAACAGATTTCAATGGGACTTCAACCGAATATGGTTATTGGCCAATGGGCGATATTAAATTCGTAGATTTTGAAAATGATGGTGCGCTTGTATGGCAGGATACATGGTTTTCTTGGTCACAAGATAGTGAAGGCAGTCCTGTTCGAATATCAAAAAAATGCACACTGAATTCAGCTCAAACCGGATGTAGTGGTGCTACCTTGCTTACTAGCACAGAATATTTTGATAGTTTTTATCGTTTACAACTATTGAAAACATCAGGCGCAGGAGGCGACCGTTATCAACACTTTGATTATGATTATAAGAATCAAAATACGTTCACCTCAAATAGGCATAGTACTAGCAGCTCTCCTTACGGTAAGAGCTCGGTATTTGATGCCTTAGGTCGAGCAAAGTCAGTAACTTCATCAGGTATGGGTACTGTCTATTATGCTTATTTAAGCGGCAATCGAATGAAGGTTACAGATGCAGAGAATAACGTTACCACAACGACGTATCGTGCCTTTAATACTCCATCTTTTAGTCAGGCGATATTTATAGATTCGCCAGAAAATGTCGATACGTCGATGATTTATGATTTATTTGGTAACGTTGAATCAATAACGCAATCGGGTTTCGGGGACTCAGGTCAAGCGGTTTCTGTTACAGAAAAACGAAAATATGATAGCAATAACAATCTTTGTATGACGTTTAGGCCAGATGTGGGTGCCACAGCAACGCGGTTTAATCTTTTTGGTGAAATGCAGTGGCAAGCGCATGGGATATCTGGCGTGAGTGCGAGTAACTATTCCTGCCTTTTTTCAGCGCCTAGCAATGCGGTATTTGTGACACAAGACAACTTAGGTGAGTCTTGGCAGCTTACGTTTTCTGATTCATCGCCTGATGTCACGCAAACAAAAGACAACAATGGCAACCTCCTTAGCTTAGTTGCGGGCTCGGTCACTCAAACATACTTGTACAACAATCAAAATTTGCTTGAAAAGGAAACCCTAGTAATTCCCGGGCATGTCGGGTCAATAGAGTTTGACTACCATTACAACGGTATGATGCACGAAACAGGCATCACGTATCTCGGCAATAACACAGTGAGTTATGCGCCTAATGCTTATGGTGAGCCAACAAAGGCAAGCCGAGCCGGGCTGAACTATGCAAGCAATGCGTTTTATCACCCTAATGGTCAGCTTGAGAGCTTTACGTATGGTAATAATACTGCCCATAGCACAACTCAACATCAAGACTCTCAGCTCCCCGATGTTATGAGTGATATCAGAAATGGCAGTCGCATTGTACATTTTAATTATGCGTTTGATAATAACGCTAATGTGACGTCAATTGCAGATGGTGTTAACAGCGCTTACAGCATATCGGCAATGCAATATGACGGCTTAGACAGAATAACCAGTATTAACGGCGGCAGTGGTATTGGCAACAGTTCAATGCAATACGATTCTATTGGAAACATAACGTACTTTGCGAGTAAAAATAGAACCTTGGACTACCATTATGATTATGGCAAAAATAGACTCAACAGCGTCACTAGTATCGGTGCTGATGCAAAAAATTATACGAGCATTACATACGACGATCTGAAAGGGCATGTCACAAACAATAGTCATTTTACAATGACATATAATGATGCCAATCAAATGACTTCGGCAAAAGGCAACGCTTATCTTTACGATGGGCATAATAGACGCGTTAAGATAAACGATAATGACTTTAGTGCATATAACCAAGCCGGAAAGTTACTTTATCGCCAAGATGATGGCGTTGCTACGCACTACATTTATTTGGGTGGCAAACTTATTGCTAAACAGAAAGACAGTGAAACAATATATGTGCATACTGATCAGCTTGGCAGCGTTGCTGCTGAATCAACGTTTAGTGGTGTTGTAGAGAACCGAATGCATTACAAAGCATTCGGCGATACTATCGAGCCCCCAACGGATGACGTTGGTTATACCGGCCACAAATTCGATGCTGATTTAGGTTTGAGTTATATGCAGGCACGATACTATGATCCAGTTATTGGGCGGTTTTACTCAAATGATCCAGTGGGTGTGATGGGGCATATTGGACGTGGCAATCCAGTGCATGGATTTAGCAGATATACTTACGCGAACAATAATCCCTACAAATATACTGATCCTGATGGAGAGTTTGCGATTCAGTTGGCCGCAACATTTATTGGTGCTGCAATAGGCGGAGTAACAGAATATTTAACAAATGATAATGCAACCTTTTCATCAGTCGCTAGAGCATCAGCAGTTGGGGGAGCCGTTGGACTAGCAACCTCTCTTGGTGGTGGAGTTATTTCTTCAGCGTTACTCGGTGGTGGAGCAAATGCAGCTGGTGAAGCTGCGAATCAACTTGCAACGGGAGATTTTGATGCAACAAAAGTTGCCACTGCTGGTGTAACAGGTCTTGTTGGTGGTGCGTTAGCTAAGAATACAGCGAATGCAGTTAAAGGAGCGTTGACTAAAGGGCTACCTGATAATTCAGTTGCACAAGCGGGCCACAATGCGACACAATCGACTTCTCAAAGAGTGCTCAGCAATTCACAGTCTCTAACAAATGCAAGCAGTAAATCTACATCAGCGGGTCTTCAAGTCGGAGCTGGTTACGGAGCCGGCTCGGCAGCGGGAACTGCGGCAGCAGATAAGGTTTGTACAGAAAATTCAGGTTGTTAAATATGAGCTCGTTAAAAATTTCTGATTCGAGAACAGAAAAAGGTAAGAAAATAAAGCTACTACTACATCTGATAAACGTATGTATAGTAACATTTATTTATATAACACTAGTCTATAAGGTCGGTGCCGCGCTTGGCGTTGATGTGGATAAACCTCTTCGTGAATATGACAAGTTAACTGTGTTGAGTGGGTTTTTACTAATGCTATTGGGACTGTCTATTTTATATGGTACTTCGTTTAAAATATTAAGTTGGTTATTCTTCAAGTTTAGGCTTTAGTTGTTTCTAAATGCGAAGACAATGAATTCGCTGGCATGTATGTCTAAATGTTAGAGCACGATTGTCGGCGAGATGGGCAGCAACAACTGGTTTTTATGGGCAGATTGTTTCAGTGGCGTTGGCAATTCATGTCAGCGCCACTATCTGGTGACACCAGTTGTTTTGACTAGCTTCGCTGTTTTGTTCTGCCTATTACAACCAGTAATAAGTGCCCAGTGAAATTGCAAAAGAGCTCGTTACACTAAATGTAGTCGAGTGAGAGTCGATTATCTTTTTCTCTCGTTTTATTTAATTTGCCTATCAACCATTTAAGGCCTTTATGAGAATCTGGTAGTTTGTACTTTTGGACGTTCATGGCCTCGGCCATTTCTTTGACTATCAAGAAGTTGTCACCTTTGTATTTCCAAAAACGAAATTCCTTTCCTTGTTCTCGAGAATAGAAAAGGCCAATATCTTCAGCGAGCATAATATTTTTGCCATTGATCCACATTCGTTCTTCAGCTTTTTGAGGCGATATATTGAACTGAGACTCTGGTATGATCCGAAAAAGCAATTTATTACCTTGTCTAAAAACATATTTGTTAAGGTAATGCAGAATTTGATGGGCGACATCATGAAACGGATTTTCAGATAACACCCAAAAAACGTCATGATGAAGTGCGTATTCAAGCTCTACGTATTCGCCAATGTTTTCTCTCGCTTCAGCTTCTCGTAATAAAGCAAATAAACATGCCAACGCTTCATGAGTTCCAATCCGCATCAATGCCTCCATGGGCTCTCTTTTCATTTTACTCAACGACATCGAACTGTTTCTTCCAGACTTTACGGTCTTAAATCGATAGCAGAGCGTTCGTAAGTCTTCACCTATGCTTGAATAAAAATCTGTCCAGTACTGCTGCGTTTGTTCGCCAGCTTTTAATGCTAGCCAAAGTGGCGAATCGTAGAAATTTAATGCTGCTGGGTATTTTTGCTTTACCAAAGCGAGCGACTCTTTACGTGGGGTTACTCCCTTCAAATATCGGTCCCATTTACAAGTTCTAGTTCTAGCATTGTTTTTACTTGGAAATTCGTTGGGCTCGAAAAACTTCTCAAGTTGATAACCCGTTCTTAAGTTTGGATTTTTCCACTGCAAAGCGCTCATTAACGAGAGAGTGCGAATGATTTCAACTGGATTTTTAGGTGGCCTGCCTTTTCTCATTTTTAAAATCTGAAAGTATGTTCACATTAAATTGAACATAAAATATACACGTAGTCACGTGCAAACACTAAAAATAAAGTATTTTCGCCGAATATTAGAGGATCAAATATAGGTATTAAACACTTCTTGTTATCGAGCAAAGGCAAGCGTATGTTGAAAAGACAAGTTTTTCGTGTGTAAGCGTAACCTAGAAGTGAATGTATGACTGAGACAAACCAAGACGAACTAATCTTGATATTAGCGAAAGAGTTAGAAACAGATATGTTGTCACTTTATGGGCCAACAATGTTTGGGAAGCATCTGATACAAGCGCTTGGGTTCGGCAGCGCTGATGCGTTTCGCCAAGCAGTAAGCCGAAAAACCATTCCTGTTGCTATTTTCCCTATAGAAAAACGTAAAGGCAAATTTGCTTTGACCAAAGACGTAGCATATTGGTTAGCGGCGCAACGCGTTATTAACTCAATGGATATGGAGGTGCAATAACGAATAGAAATTTAACGAATTAAATACTGATAGGCCAGAAAGCAAAAAACCTATGAGCGGTAACTCATAGGCTTCTTTAGTTGGTATCGATTTCCACCGATATCTTCATAATAGTCTTTCCATACAAAAGTTCAAGCGCTTTGTTCTAAATTGTGCTGGCTTTTGTGTGCCTTTCGCTTCCAATAATGTTGCATTCAATCAAATTTTGTAAGTGCATCAATTTAGATAAGGCCATTATTATGGATATGAAAATAAGGCGAGAAATCGTCAGACAACTGCTAAATACTGATTACTCAAATCATCATATAGCGCGCAATGTCGATGTAGCGCCTAATACCGTTAGACGCCATCGCAAAGTACTTAAGCGAATTGGCATTCTATGGGCTGATGTAAAGGACATGAGCGACTCTGGATTAGACGCACTCTTTAACAAAAAGCGTCTACCGTTGCCGCACAAACGCCAGCCAGACTGGGCATATGTTCACACCCAAATGTCAGCGCACAAACACCAAACCTTGGTGCAGTTATGGGATGAATACTGCCTAATTGAACCAAGCTCAGCGTACAGCCAGTCACAGTTCAATCATTACTATCGTCAATATATTAAGCGTATTGATATCAGCATGCGGCAAGTTCACTATGCGGGTGAATGCGTTTATGTCGATTATGCGGGTAAAACAATTCCGTGGACGAACAGTGAATCCGGTGAAAAATGTTTTGCGCAAGTGTTTGTTGGCGTACTGGGTTGCTCTCAATACACATTTGCGTTTGCCTCTAAAAGTCAAAAGTTAGAGGATTTTATTGAAGCTCACAATAAAATGTTCGCCTTTTACGGCGGTATACCGCAAGTGATTGTGCCGGATAATCTAAAATCGGCCGTTACCACGCCTGGTAAATTCCCTGTGATTAACCAAACATATTTGGACTTATCGCGGCATTACGATTGTGTCATTGAGCCCGCTCGCGTGCGCCGACCCCAAGATAAGTCCCTTGCTGAGATTGGCGTGCTCCTTGTTACGCGCTGGATAACGGTTGCACTGCGGCGTCGTGAATTCTTCAGTGTTGATGAAATCAACGATGCTATTTTGGCTTTATTACCGAAGGTGAATGACAGGCCATTTAAACGCATGGATGGTACGCGTAGTAGCCGTTTCGAGCAGTTGGATAAGCCACTGCTCAGCATACTTCCTGCCGCGCCGTTTGAGTTCGGTAAGTGGGTAATGCCGCAAGTCGTTAATAGCGACCACCATGTTATGGTTAATAATCACAGCTATTCGGTGCCTTATCAATATCGAGCTAAAAAAGTCTCAGCGTGGGTAACGTGTAAAACAGTGGAGTTTGTGCATGATAATAAACGTATCGCAACTCACCCTCGAAGCGATGAAATAGGCGGTGCTACTACCTTAATGATACACCGCCCTGCGCATCATCAAGCGTATGCAAAGCAAAACTATGAGCATTACTCTACTTGGGCAAACACCATTGGTGAGCATGTTATTGCCGCCGTTGATGCTCAGTTTGTAGGTAAAAATAGTTATGCTATGACGGGTAATAAAGCATGCTCACAGTTGCAATCACTTGCCAAGCTTTATGGCCATGAGCGGTTTGAAGCAGCATGTGCGTGTGCCAATGAAATTGGCTCACTAACAGTTAAAAGTATCCGCTCGATATTGCAATGTAAAATTGATATGCAAACACATGATAAGCCTGACCAAACGCAACTGCCGCTGCATCACAACGTACGTGGCTCAGATTACTACCAGCATGGAGGGCATTAAGATGTTGACTCAACAAACGATAGAGAAATTGAAAACGTTAGGTTATTTGGGAATGGCGGAAGAGTTCCTTCGGCATGAGCAGCAACCCAATGTGCAGCGTTTATCATTTGAAGAGCGCTTTGGTATGTTGGTGGACGCACAAACCCACTTTGTTGAGCAAAGGCGATACTTGCGCATGATGAAGACAGCTAAGCTTAAACAACCAGACGCTTGCATAGAGAATATCGACTATCGAACAACACGAGGCTTAGACAAAGGTGCTTTACAATCATTGTTTCAATGCAAGTGGCTGGAGAATCATCAGCATATTGTGATCACTGGCTCAACAGGTAATGGCAAGAGCTACCTAGGTTGCGCATTTGCTCAACTGGCCATTAGAGAAGGCTATTCAACCTTATTTTATCGCTTTCCCCGATTGTTAGAGGATTTGGCTACTAGTCGACTTGATGGCTCTTTACCGAAGTTGCGTATGCGATTATCTCGATTTGCTAACTTAGTGATTGATGACTGGGCGCTCTCGCCACTCACCAACAACAGTAAACAAGATTTACTTGAAATCATTGAAGACAGAACTGGCTCAGGCTCACTCGTAATAACGTCACAACTGCCACTAGATAAATGGCATGACTACATTGATGAGCCTACGTATGCAGATGCCATTATGGATAGAATTGTGCACCGTGCGCATACCATTGAGTTATCGGGTGATTCGATGAGAAAGTTGCTAAGTCCGTTGACAAAGACTAAGCGGAGGTCGAATAAATGAAGTCATTGACACATCACGCTAATTTTACAAATAGTCCTGCTTATGTCGCAATGGAGGTACACGAAGAGGCGTTTAGTCATGCCGCCATTACACAAATGGAGGCTGCAAACGCAATTGAGCAAGTTTTTCAATACTACCAATTAACCTTTAAACATAGACCAAAGCTTAAAGCGTTTGTGCACACATCGACTCGTATACCCGTCGGGTTGAAGGCCGCACCGCTGATTGGTGCAAGTGACCGCACGTTAGGTTTACAAATTCCCGAGGCTCGAACGACATCTGGTGGCGCGACAAGAGGGATGCTTAAACGTGTGGGGCTTTTAACAACGACTGGCGGCGAATATTTTAGGGGGTGTATCGTTTTCGGTCATCGAAATGCCGACAAGCAAATTATCGCCGCTACGGGTATTAGGTATGGCGTTCGCATAAGGGCGCATGAAAAAGTCATGCTGACGTGGCGATTGCCAAGCCCTGATGAATACAAAATAAACGCTATCGCACGTGCGAAGGAGAACTTTAATGAACAAGCCCTCTAATCAGCGTATATGGTGTTGCGTAAAGTATTATCTGCGTACTTGCGCAGCAAAAGGCCAAGCAAGCGATACTATTCGCGGAAAATACTCAGGGTTACGCAAGTTCTTTATATGGTGTCTTGAACACAACCTATATCACGTGACGCAAATTAACCTCGATGTTATGGATGCTTACATGGAGTATTTAAACGCATATCGAAAGCCGCTGGACAATAAGCCATTGTGCTTAAACCAAAAACGGAACTTGCTGACCTTCGTAAAAACATTTATTAAAACGATGCACCGCAAAGGTATTCTAACGACTAATCCTTTAGAGTTTATTGAACTTCCAGGTAAAGAATACTCATTGCCTAAAGGTCTGTTTAATGAAAACGAAGTGGAGCAGATCCTTGACCAGCCCTTGTATGCGGGTGAGCGCGGATTTAGAGATAAAGCCATCATGGAAACATTCTATGCCACAGGCATAAGGCGGACGGAGCTTATGCATTTACGCTTTAGTGATGTTAACTTTCAAGCCTGTGAGGTTACTATTACGCATGGTAAAGGTCATAGGCAACGAATTGTGCCTATAAGTAAACGAGCGCTTGAGTGGATATTACTCTATTGGCAGCGCTATCGTCCCATTTTAGCCAGCATTGGGAGTAGTGATTATTTGTTTCTGGCCAACAGTGGCAAACAATTTTTGCCAAATAAGCTATCTGACTTAGTTGCAAAATACGTCAAAATGGCGGGATTAAAACGACATGGGGCTTGTCACTTGTTCAGGCATGCCACAGCCACGTTTATGCTTGATAATGACGCTGATATTCGACATGTGCAAGTTATGCTGGGGCATGCGAGTTTAAGTACCACGCAGATTTACACGCATGTTAGTCAGAAGAAGTTGCATGCTGTCTATGCTAGGGCGCATCCGTCTGCACTATCGCACTCAACGTTAACCTAACAATTCACAGTGATTCGTTTGTTTCGAATAGCTTGCGTGTTTCGGTTGTTTCGTCTATATTCTTCAGTATGTATTGCGTATATCAGCAATCGTACTGGAGAAATTGACGATGATATCCACTAAGCACTATGACAATGTATTTAGTCCTACTGAGCATGATGTTGACTTGGCGAAAGCAGGTGCCCCCATTCTGTCGCAGATATTAGGACGACATAGAAAAGAACTCGATTTTGATGAGCGTATTGAATTTATTGACGAAAAAGGTGAGCAGGTTGTATTGCCTGCCTCCGCGTTAGAATTGTTAAAAAATATACTTGTGCAAATGGCACAAGGTAATGCTATGACGCTCATGCCAATTCATGCCGAGTTAACCACACAGCAAGCCGCCGACATTTTAAATGTATCCAGACCCTATCTTGTTAAACTACTTGAAGCGGGCGAAATACCTTTTGCTAAAAAAGGTACTCATCGGCGTGTACTTTTTAAAGATATTGAAACATATAAAGCGAGGGTTGATGAACAAAGAATGGAAGCTTTAGATGAACTAAGCGCACAAGCGCAAGCGTTGGATATGGGGTACTAACAACGTGAAATATACAGCTATCTTAGATGCAAATGTCCTCTATCCGGCTCCTTTGCGAGACCTGCTAATGAGACTGGCTGTAACCGATATATTTGCTGCAAGATGGTCAAACAGAATTCACGAAGAGTGGATGCGAAATCTCTTAAAAAACAGACTAGACATTACACGTGAACAGTTAGAACGAACCAAAAGCTTAATGAATAAGAGTGTGCGCGATTGTGTTGTCGAAAACTATGAGCAGTTTGAAGACCAATTGGTGTTGCCTGACCTTGATGATCGCCATGTGCTTGCGGCAGCCATAAAGTGCAATGCACACGCTATTGTTACGTTTAACCTCAAAGACTTCCCTAGTAGTGAACTAAGCAAATATGACATCCAAGCAATAAGTCCCGATGAATTCATTCAAAACCAATTGGATCTGAATTTCAGCTTGGTATGCAAAGTAGTGAAGCGGCATCGAGAGTCACTTAAAAACCCACCCAAATCAATAGCGCAATATCTTAATACGCTTGAGAGCTGTGGGCTTGTTATTTCAGCTGATGTTTTACGAGGCTTTGCGGAAAACTTATAATATGTAGTAACTTGATAAGCGTTAGTTAATGCTGTATTTATCTATATGCAGGCACGGTATTATGATCCAGTGATTGGGCGGTTTTACTCAAATGATCCTGTGGGGGCAACAGCGCACCTCAGCAATGCTGAAGGCGTAATGGGTTTTAATCGATATTCGTATGCAGTAAATAACCCTTATAAATATACTGATCCAGATGGCAAAGCGGTAATAACCATAGGCGCGCAAGGTAATGCAAATGCCGGGAAATCGGTAAGTGGTGCTGGCGGTTTCTATATAGATATAACAAGTGAGTCAGTTTCTTGGGGTGTGTATGGAAGTGGTGAAGTAGGGGCTGCTGTCGCAGCTCCCAGTGCTGGTGCAGGTCTTGAAATTTCGATATTTCCTACTGCTACTGCAGAGCAAGTATTGAACGGAGTTTATAATATAACAGGTGCAGATGTAAGTACTGTGTCAGGGGATGTTATTACTACGATGCCCACAGATGGCGGTAATGCAGCCATGGGTGTACAGGTTTCTGTGGACTTGGTTGGGACCCTAACCGACTTGGGAGTTCATACTCGCACTGGCGCAGGAGGCTCGACCGAATTAGGAAGCGCAGAAATGCCGGAAGTAGTAACAAAAGTTATTCATTTTCATAAAGAAGCTTATGAAGCACTCGCGGATTTATTTTAATGAATAAAATATTCAAGCAGCAATTAAAATTAGTTACTGGCTTGTTGTTGGTTGCGCCGCTCTTGTTATTTGTTTTTTACACATTAACCTTCCGAGGAACAATGCCAAAATCTTTTTTTGAAGAATTAGTGATAGATTCTGAAGAGTTTGCTGTCAAGATTAAAAGTCAACAGTTTAGTTTAAGCCCACAAATGAACGATTCATCTTTTAGAGTAAATAGCATTAGAAGTTTTGCAGAATGCCTTCGCAAGGCTGACTCAAAATTTTTGTCACTAGGAAAGAATTCTGAAGATCACGATATAAGAATATATTTCGACTCACAAGCGATAAGTTATGAAATAAAGGTTTTTTGGAGACCATCTAAAAGTATTGCTTATGTCATGTCTTATGCAGACAAAACAACTAAAGACAGTTTGCAAAGTGAAAGACTCAAGTCAGGCAATTACGGTGGTGTTTGTTTGCACAATTCTCTTCAAGTTATGTTAAAAAAAACCTAGCAAAAATAAGTGGACACCCAAGATGTCGCACCAGCTCAATCAGAGCAAAATCACCAGTTGAAATGGGCAGCTGTTTCCGGTTGAAGTGGGCATGACGTTTCGGCGTGATGCGCATTTCGTCCCAGCGCCACTATTTGGCGACACCAGTTGTTTTGACTAGCTTCGCTGTTTTGTTCTGCCTATTATAACCAGTAATAAGTGCCCAGTGAAATTGCAAAAGAGCCAAACAGTCTCAGAAGGGCAGCACCCAATATATTCAAGGGCAAATATAGTCATGGAGCGTCATATCTTATAACAAACTCCTCAAACCGACCTCCACTGCGTTGCTCGTTTTGTGCTTTTTTTTCGTTACGCTCGCACAAAGCAAACAACCCCGGTCCGTCGGCTTAGATGAGCGTTAACTTTTCGTCCATTTTGGGCCTGACAGGCGAGATTAGCCGCAAACTTTACTTCTGAAAATGACGTAAAGCCGACATTAGGAAAATCTGTTTTGGAGGACGGCATTGAGCGATAACCGATGTATGGACTCCACCACCCTAATTGGTTAGCGTGGTAGTCGACAAAAACAAAGGAGTCCATACAATGCAAAAGAGTAACGTAATCGGTATTGATTTAGCAAAAAATGTTATCCAAGTCTGTG
>Ga0307966_1001661_pt1 | contig 17334 bp, 15 predicted proteins | sample OrgLakmetagen646_FD_203141 | JGI IMG/M metagenome (GOLD analysis project Ga0307966, IMG submission 203141) | Saline water microbial communities from Organic Lake, Antarctica - #646 | ecosystem: Environmental > Aquatic > Non-marine Saline and Alkaline > Saline | place: Antarctica: Organic Lake... | reverse complement strand
AATACAACGATGTGAGAGTTAACCTTCTGGCGTATTCATTACTTCAGGTATGGCGTGAGCCGCTTCCTGTAGTGCTACGAAATGAGATCATGGATCCGATTGGAGCATCTACAACCTGGCGCTGGTTTGGATACGATCAGTCGTGGACGGAAATTGATGGCAGGAAAATACAGAGTGTGAGTGGCGGCGGGCACAACGGAGGGGGTATGTTTATCAATACGCTGGATCAGGCGCGATTTGGTCTTTTGTTTGCAAGAAACGGCGTGTGGAACGGGGAACAGCTTGTCTCAGAAGAGTGGATCGGGATGGCACGACAACCATCTGAGCCCAATCCTGACTATGGCTATATGTGGTGGACGCTGAAAGGTGATGCCGACTGGGGCGATGTGCCGGATCATCTGTATTACGCGGCAGGCTTTGGCGGCAATTATATCGTGGTGGATGATGAAAATGATCTGGTGATCATAACACGATGGTTGGATAATTCAGTACTGGGCGATTTTGTAGAACAGGTTTACGAAGCGATGGAGTAGTGCCGCTAAATTCCAGAGCTGATATCAAGGAAAAAAAGCTGATATACATGCGCAATGCTGGATGAGGTCACGCCTCATCCTCAATCTTTTTCTCTTTACTTTTCTCTTTTTCTTCGAACTCGTCTTCAAGCCTGATGAAGTAAATGTAGATGAGCTGGGATAGAATACCCGTCACTGCTGCAACTGCAGCGATCCAGCCGCTGAGCTCTGACTCAACCGAGAGGGAAATTCTGAGTATGACGGTAGAGCAGACAAATCCTGCGTTTCGCAGAAGCCGGGAGTAGGTCTGGCTGAACATGAACGAGGCTATGAAAATAAAAACATCAGAGAATATCATGATCGTGTAGAACTCAACGAAAAAGATGACGCCCAGGTCAATAGTAAACGCCTCACCAAACACAATGAGCCGGTAGGTTTCAATTGTAAAATCGTAAACGGAAAAAAGAGTGAGGCCTATAAAGATGAATAGCAACAAAAGGGCTACCCGCTCTTTCAGATAAACAAACCTCCGAATCTGGTCTTCGGTGAGAAAAGAGAAATTTTTCCGTTTCAGGCTAACCTGATAGAATACTCCAACCAGGAAGAATAAGAGAAGTCCGCTGCCAAGATCTGAGGCAATTCTGGTAATTACCTCTGTTTGCTCAGCAAGCTGTTCAAAATCATCAAACATAGAGATGTCCTTGAACACATTCCTGATAATGATCAGCGAAATAATTTCGTACTGTTTCCTAACGGAATTAGTAAACGAGAGCGGAAGGGCCAAAATCAGGAGATAGACCTCATAAACCAGAATAATGCTGAATGGAGTGTAGAGCGCCGATAGGTAATTTGCGCTAAGCGGCTGGAGGAGTGCGAAATCCGGGAATGTATTCCGAAGACCAATCAGCACGAGATGCGTAATGAAGAAGACGAAGGAAAGGTAGACGGTCCAGATTTCAACCTTCTCTTTGACCGGCTCCCGACTTAGGAATTGATATAATTTTGTGTGTTTACTCACGACCTGAAAACTTATGACGGTCGATATTCATTCCCATGCATATGTTCGCCTGCGTCGATCAGTTCTAAAACATCAATTAAAAACTAATGTTCAACTACAGATTCTCAACAATAATAGGTTCTGAATTTATTGATGGTATCGTCGCTGCCTACGATGATGAGCTCGTCGTGCTCTTCAATTTCGAAATCAGATGAAAAGTCGGTGATTGATGTGCCGCTCCGTTTGACCATCACAATAGTGCTTCCGGTTATTTTTCGAATCTGTTTTGGGTTGGGTTGAATTCCGACAAGTTTTGGTGCAACCGTGCGGACAATTTCGTAGTTGGTATCGGATGATAGGATGTTGTCTGATTCCACAATTGCCGAAAAGATCATTCGGCCGGAGACAGTGGAGAGATTCAGGACGTAATCGGCCCCGGCGCGGTAGAGTTTGGCGCCCGTTGTGGGTTCGTTGGCCCGCGCAATAATTTCGATGCCTGGATCGATATTTCTCAAAATAAGAGTGGCGTAGATTGCGGTGTTGTCGTTGCTCACGGCAAGCACAACGGAAGAGGTGTTTTCAGTGACCGCTTCATTTAGTATTCCCTCATCTGTAATGTCGCCTACAATATCTACGCCGTCCATCTCTATGTTGTCGAGAACACGGTTTGGGATGTTGTTGTTTGTCAGATATTTTTGGACTGTTTGCCCCACCAGACCATAGCCGGCAATGATCACCTCACCGGTTTTTTTCTGGCCGTTTCTAGTCGTTTTATAGCTTAATTTCTCCAGAATATTGTGTTTACCGCTAAACAGCAGAATTGTCTCTCCGGTGATAACCTGCTCCATTTTTGGGTTCGGAATAAACTCTCCGCTTTCCCAGAGTCCGAGTAGATCGGCCCCCTGAATGTCCTGTAACATTGAGTCTGCCAGGGTCATACCGTCCAGATTGCTTCCAGACTCTACAAGGATCTCTGCAATCTCCAGTTCGGCGCCAATTTTGGTAATGCCCTGAAGCTCGCTCGAGAGATTAACAATTACTTTTTCAGCTAGACCTTTGCCAAGAACCTCGCGTGGATTTATCATCTTATCGGCACCCGCAAATAGATGGTATCTGGCAGTTTTCGAATTGGAAGCGATGGTGATTATCTGGATATCATCGCGCATGTGGCGGGCAGTCAGCGCGATTATGGCGTTGCTTTCATCGTCGAAATCAGTCACCAGCGTTCGTGCCTCTTCAATATTTGCCGCCTTCAGAATCGCCTCATCTGCAGGGTTGCCATGAATGGCGTCGATACCCTGTTTATTGAGCTGAAGGACGGTCTCCCGGTCTTTGTCGATCACAATAAATGGGATTCGCTTTGATGTAAGCTCTTTTTTGAGAACTTCCGCCCGCCTGGAGTGGGAGCAGATAATGATATGATCAGATTTAAATGTTTGCTGCTGAGCTTTGGGTTTCATCGCTTCGCGAATGAGCGGAACCAGGAACATCGGAAGGGCAAAAAAGATCAGAACAACGCCGGTTAGGTTCATGACCAGAACCATGATATTCATAACATCGCTGCTCCAGGGAGAGTCTCCGCCATAACCGGCCGTAGTGATTGATTCAACTACTACCTGAACAGACTGCAGATAAGTTTTATCTACATCCTCGTAAATATGCATCAGCTGCTGGTAGACAGCGGCGTAGGAAAGTACAACTACCAGAACAACAAAAGCGCCGTTCACAACGCTGCGCAGCCATGTATTTTCCGGACGCCGAAACGTCTCGAAGACGCCGTATACCAGCACCAGAAGCACGAAAACAATAAATATTAGTCCGCCACTTTCCATATGCAAAAGGCCTCCAAAAAATAAATGAACGAGGGCGCCAAAAGTATCTGCTACTTCTAATTTAGTAGCTTTTTACTAAAATAAGAAGCTTCGTACTGCAGGCAAGACTGGTTTTAAATGAATTTGTTGAATCGCGGGTATACTTATCCCAAACAAGCTCTTCTGATGTTTGGGCAAGGACTATGAAATCCACTCGCGCGGGTTTTTCAGAGTATCCAACAGTTTAGCCTCGTCAGTCCCTTCCTCCGGATGGTGATCATAATCCCACCGGACTTCCGGCGGAAGACTCATTAAAATAGATTCAATGCGTCCGCCTGTTTTCAATCCAAAGAGCGTGCCCCTGTCGTGTACAAGATTGAACTCAACATAGCGTCCGCGACGAATCTCCTGCCAGTAGCGCTGTCCAGGCGTGTATGGCATCTCTTTTCGTTGTTCGGCGATAGGACGGTAGCTTTCGACAAACGCACGTCCAATATCGGTTGTGAACTCATACCAGTCGTCAAGTGAGGTTTCTTCCGTCGCACGGAGATAATCAAAGAAAAGTCCGCCGACACCCCTCGCCTCTCCGCGATGAGAATTATAAAAATAATTGTCGCACTCTTTTTTGAATTCAGGATAATAATCGGGATGATGGCGGTCGCAGGCCGATTTGAGGGTTTTGTGAAAATGTTTTGCGTCCTCCTCGAACAGATAGTAGGGGGTGAGATCGGCGCCGCCACCAAACCAGCCATCAGTACTTTCCGTCATTGATTCGTCATCGTAGAGCTCGAAATAGCGGTAATTTGCGTGAACAGTCGGCACCATAGGATTTTTTGGATGCAGGACCAGTGAGAGGCCACCAGCCCAGAATGACCCCTGATCTACATCGAAATGTTTCTTGATAGGATCGGGGAGCTCGCCCCAGACCCGTGAAATATTTACGCCGCCTTTTTCAAAAACCCCGCCTTTTTCTATAACACGTGTACGGCCGCCCCCGCCCCCGTCCCGGTCCCAGTCATCTTCCCGAAAGCGTGCGCTCCCGTCAATCTCTTCCATCGCGGAGCAGATTTCATTCTGGAGATTGTCGATGTAGTTCGAGAAGTTGTCTTTGATTTCGGACATGTTGTTAACAAATTAATTTGGGTTGAATACATCCCCTCTCAAGAGGGGAAAGGCGAAATGGAAATAGCTTAGCTATTTTTCACGAGCGACGGTAGTGTATACGAAGCGTTGATTAAAGTAGCCGGATTTTTTCGATATCCCGGGCTCGTCTAACACAACCCCATTGCTACACTAAACGCTCCGCAATCTGTCCCCAAAGGTCTCAAGAAGGGATTGAACTACTCACTTTTCAAATTTTATGTCTCAAATCTCAACCCTCACTCCCATACTCCTTCACGGTATTCACAAATGCACGGGCGTGATCTACCGGAATATTTGGCAAAATACCGTGACCCAGGTTTGCAATATATTTTTGGGTTCCAAACCGGTCGATCATTCGTCGCGTCTGTTTCTCAATTTCAGGAATGGGGGAAAGCAGGCGGGTGGGATCAAAATTACCCTGTAGAGTTATTTCGTTTCGGGTTTTTTCACGTGCATACTCTGGACTGACGGTCCAGTCGATGCCGAGGGCTGCCGCCCCGCTTTTATAGCTGAGGCGCTCCAGCGCATACCAAGAGCCCTTTGCAAACAAAATCACAGGCACATCTTTGATTGACTGAGTGATCTCCATCAAATATGGCAGAGCCCACTCGTTAAAATCATCCGGACTAAGCAGTCCGCTCCAGGAATCGAACAGCTGTATTGCCTGTGCGCCTGCCTCCACCTGCGCCTGCAGGTAGTCAATAGTCGCCCGGGTAAGCTCTTTCATAACGTGACGTGCTGCATCCGGGTGCTGAAACAAAAACGCTTTGGCTTTATCGAAATTTTTTGATCCCTCGCCCTGAACCATATAGCAAAATAGTGTCCATGGTGCGCCGCCAAACCCGATCAGTGGTACGCGCCCGTTTAGTTCATGGCGTGTCAATGTGATCGCCTTCATCACGTGATCCAGCTTTTGGGGCACATCTTCAGCAAGAATAGAAAAGGCATCATCTGCTGTTTTTATATTGTTCTCCAGAACTGGACCCTTCCCTTTCACAAGATCCACGTCTATGCCCAGCGCCTGCGGGATGGTGAGGATATCAGAAAAGATAATTGCGGCATCCGGCTCCAGTTCGTCGATCGGCTGAAGCGTTATCTCGCAAGCCAGCTCGGGGGTCTCAACCCGTTCAAAAAAGGTATATTTTTTTCGCAGCACCATGTATTGCGGCAGGTACCGGCCCGCTTGTCTCATCATCCAAACAGGCGGACGCTCAACCTCTTCACCTTTAAGTGCGCGCAGAAAAAGATCGTTTTTAAGTTTTGGGAAGTTATGAGGCATGATATAGGTTATAACATTTTAAAATTTGTTTAGATATAAATAAATCCCCTATGGAGAGGGGAAAGGTACTGATAATAGCAGAAAGCTAACTTTTGCACCAAGGGGTGTGTTCCTTCGGCTCAAGTGAGGATGGTTTATACTTTGCAGACTTGTGAACACACCCCTGACCCACTCGCTGAACGCTCGCAGATCCGTCCGCTCTCAAGAGAGGAGGTATTTGTCATTTCACATTTCACCTTTCAATTTTGCCTCGCCTAAAACTCTTGCAACAAATGTCAGAAATACCTCTGTATCGGGTTGGGGGGAAATGTGAACGTGCTGCCCCGATTCAATACTGAGATCTTTGGCTGTTGTAGGGCCAATGGCAAACAGTTCCTGCTGCTCTGATGTATGACGGAAACCACCGCTTTGCCGGAATGCCTGAACAGAGCTCGGGCTGTAAAATAATAGTCCATCAAATGTCTCAATTTCAGGCAGATTCATTTGATTCAATGTGGTTTTGTACACAACAATATCCTTGATGGTGATATCTGATTCTGAAAGATAATGCCTGAGTTCATCGCGTCGTTTATCACCGCAAAAATGCAGAATCTCCGCATGTTTCAGATCAGGAGTATTTAGCATATCATCAATTATCAGATGTGCCAGCCCAACGCCATTCTGATTCTGAGGTATTTTAACATCGCTAAACCCAATCTGTTGAAGCGCCTTCTTGGTTTTTGTCCCCACGGCATAAACCGGCACACCCTCCGGCATTTCGATTCCTGCCCCCATAAACTGTTCAAGTGCTTTTACTCCGTTCTGACTTGTAAAGGCGAGTACGGGACGTTTGGCTCGCTCAATGGCTGTTTGAACGGCGAGCCAGTCATTTCTAAATTCAATACTTATGGCGGGCTTCATCTTAACATTCAGGCCCAGATCTTTGGCAAACGCAAGCTGGCCAGCTGATAATTCACGGGTGATGAGTATGTTGCTGAACGTAAACATGTACTGTAGTCTTACCGGTCCGAATTATAGTTGAGAGCACGCAGAATGGGCAGTAAAAGAGAAAAAAATGCCTATTTTTTCATCTCTTCGACAAGTTTATCTGCTCCTTGTACGAGCAGCTTCCGGGCAGCTTCTCGTCCGAGTCCACTTGCACTGTCGGCAGGAGCCGAAAGCTCAATATCGTACGACAGAGATCCGTCTGTCTTCAGGGCAGTAGCTTTTAAATGAAGAGTCTGACCACTTTTATCAAGCCATGCAAACGCACCAACGGGAGCACTGCAGCCGGCTTCCATTTCATTTAGAAGCTCGCGTTCAATTCCCGTGCACAGATTGGTTTCCGGATCATTCAGCTCCGATGTAATCTTAATCATTTCATCGTCGTTTTCGCGCACCATAACTGCCATTGCGCCTTGTGCCGGGGCGGGAACCATCCAGTCTAAATAGTCTGAAATGTGATGATCCAGTCCGATTCGTTTCAATCCCGCAGCGGCAAAAATAGCTCCGTGCCACTCGTTATCGGAGACTTTCCGCAGGCGGGTATTTACGTTGCCCCGGATATTTGTAATGGCGTGATTGGGGTAGCGATGCAGCCACTGTGCGCGCCTGCGGTTACTGCTGGTCGCGATAATGGCCTTAATGGATTCATCATCAAGGAAGTCGATGCCGTCCGGAGCAACAAGTGAATCGCGCGGATCTTCCCGCTCGCATACGGCGGAAACAATCAGCGGCAGTGGATTGTCGGTGGGGAGGTCTTTGTATGAATGAACGGCCAGATCAATCCTGTTATCGAGAAGGGCATCATCAAGTGCTTTTGTAAACACACCTTTACCGCCCATTTCAGTGAGCGGTGTTGTAAGGTCGATATCACCTTCAGATTTAACAAAAATTAGCTCGGTTTCGAAGCCGAGAGCATTCAGTTTTCCTGCGACATTGTCGGCCTGCCAGGTTGCAAGCTCACTATCGCGGGTTCCAATTCGGATGAGTTGTGACATTAATTTTCGTCCGCTTCCAGTTTAAACATATCGGAAACCATTCGAGCTACATCTTCGCTTTCATGATGGTCGCGAAGGTGTTCAATACTGTATGCAGCAATTTTGTTTACTATACGCCGCGTCAAATTATCGATTTTCTCCTGATCGTTGGCGCTTATTTTATTTTTAAAGAAATCAAATTCATCTTCCCTGATCGATTCAAACTTTCGGGTCAGTGCTTTGATGGTGGGAACTACTCTCTGCTCATTCATCCAGAGCTGATAATCTGACAGCTCTTGTTCAATAATTTTTTTCACGAGCGGGACCTCCTCCTCACGCTTTTTGTACGCTTCGTCGGTTACATCACCCAGCATATCCATATTGGCGACATCCACAAAATCGAGCCGGGCCACATTGGGATCGATGTTCCGCGGGACCGACAGGTCGAGCATCACCTTGAACTTCGGGTTTTCCATCGACGGGCGCATATGTTCAGGACGAATGACGGGTTCGGAAGCTCCGGTTGCTACAATCACAAGGTCGGCATCAGCGATCTGTTGCGGCAGCCGATCCATATCAGCCACTTCGAGGTTGAAGCGGTCTGCAACGAACTCCGCACGGTTTCGTGTTCGGTTAATCAGTGTGAGTTTACTAGCCCCGAGATTGATCAGGTTTTTACAGGTCACCTTACCGATTTTACCGGTTCCAACAAGCAGAATATTTTTATTGGCAAGACTTTCAAATGTCTGGGCCGCAAATTTTACAGCGGCATACGCAACGGTTGCCGCGCCATGCCCCAGAGATGTTTCATTGCGGGATCGCTTGTGCGCTCTGAATACGTGCTGCATCAGCCGGTGCATTTCACCCGAAACCACGCCTTCTTTGCTGGCAAGTTCATACCCCTCTTTCACCTGTTTTACGATCTGCAGATCGCCGAGGATTTGTGAATCTAAACCGGTTGCCACCTTAAATATATGTTCAATGGCTCTGTAACCTTCAAGTTCAAATCCATATTTATGAAACTCATCCAAATTTCCATCAGAGTAATTAGTCAACAGCCGAATCAATTCCTGCGCAGTTGCGCTATGTGCAATGATTTCAGTTCTGTTACAGGTAGATATAATAAAAATACTCTGAATTCCTTCTCGTCGGGCGGCATCAAGAAACAGCAGTTTTCTGGAATCATCAAGGCTGAACTTCTCCCTGACTTCCACAGGGGCGTCCCAGTGATTTATGCCGATGAGCGTGAAATCGTTAGTTGTTGGATGGATCATCCCGTTATACAGTTACTTCTTTTTTTTGAGCCTTATCTTTTTCCCATTCAATGTCATCAGGATTTACTTCGTGTTTCAAAACCCGAAGAGATTCCTGAGCAAGTGCTTTAATATAGTGCGGATGATCATTTAAGCCTTTCATCACCTTCATGCTTTCAAACTCAAACCCTTCTTCTTCAAGATCTTCCACCAGCTCCACACCCAGTTCATACAGCGTTTCGATGTGATCGGTTACAAACGCGATTGGAATCATCAGGAAATTTTTGATCCCATATTCAAGGTGTCGTCTCACCAGATCTTCAGTATTTGGCTGTGTCCATTTCTGAGGGCCTACCTTAGACTGAAAGCCAAGCCAGTATGAGTGTTTCTCCTCACGGCGCTCCATAACCGCCTCCATGGTCTCTTTAACTTCAACGGTATACGGATCGCCGCTCCGAACCTCAAGCAGCGGTGTACCGTGAGCACTGAAAATCAGATGTGTTTTTTGACGAGTCTCCTCATCCAGTTCAGCCAGCGATTCATCAATCCTATCATTGATAGCCTGCAGATAGCTTTCATTTCTGTGGTAGTTCTTCACATGAAACTGTTTCCAGGGAGCGCCATGTTCACCAAATTTCTCCTTCTCTACATCTTCCCAGTCTCTGAAGCTACTTCCGGTTGTTGTCCAGGAAAACTGCGGATAAAGCGGCATTAACACCGTATGCGTTATGCCATCTTCAACCATATCATCCATAATCGTATCGGCAAACGGCAGCCAGTAGCGCATGCAGGTATATACCTTCGTATCTGCATTTGGCAAAATTTCGTTGAAGTATTTTTCAAGGCCGCGGCGCTGAGCTTCAGTTAATCCATTAATAGGGGAGCAGCAGTTTGAAACAACCTTATTCTTTCGATTGGTGCAGTGCTTGTTCCCTGTGCATCCGTTGGGACATCCGTTAATTTCTTTGTAATCTTCGGCTACGGAAGGAGCTCTCAACTTAGAAATTACATTTGAGAAGAGATTTTGGGCGACTCCGCCTCCAAGTTTAATGATATCTTCATCCCGAAAGAGGTTTTTCAGGAAAATACGGACGTTGTCTTCACGGGTCGGACCGCCAAGATTCATTAATACAATACCAATTCGCATAAATACGTATGTTAGAGTGACTCTGTAGTTGTTATAACAGCCCTAAATAACTCTTTTTTTGTGAAATTGGAGTGAAGAGAGCTTTATCAGATTCAATCTAAATAAGTAGCAGTGCGCAATAAGTGGCTAAAGATTTTACATTTAGAAGTGATTAGAGCTGAATTGAAATCAGATTTTGCCGATAATTGAGAGTAACTCTGGTTTAGAAAAGTCAGGGACTTATTGATCCATCTATTTTTGATTCGTCACAATATACCATGGGTAAATTTCTAACAGAGGGATTTGGAACATTACTTCTTGTGCTCGCGATCGGGATTTCGACCGACCCCGTTGCAGCCGGACTAATGTTAATAATTCTTCTCTATATTGGGTATTCGTTTGCTGATGTGCATCTAAATCCTGCCGTATCAATAGGAGTGTGGACACTTGGTAACGACAAGACGTCTGCCCTTATCAACCGGGTTGCCGGGCAGTTTACGGGCGCGTTTTTCGGAGCATATTTAACGCTGTGGATCGCCCTGATTCCGTATGTGCCTGAACCTGCATCTTCGGTGGGCGTAACGATGTTTATTCTACTTGAACTAATTTTCAGCGGCCTGTTTGTATTGCTCTTTCTTCTGATGGTATTTCCGGCCACAAAACGGGTTCGGTCTATTTCAGTCGCAATTATAGGAATAGGCTTTATGGCGTGCTTGCTGGTAGTGGAACCTCTCATTGGGTTTGGAATGCACCCCGCGCTCAATTCAGCATTTTCTTATGTGGACTACATGCAGGGGGGCAGAAGCTATTTGCACTTACCGGTCTACTTATTCACGCCGCTTGTGGCCGGCATACTTGTTGCTCTAGTCTATAAAAAACTACTGTTCCCGTTGATGGAAGACTAGAGTATAGGCCTGAGGCAAAGCCGTTTGATTCAATATCTGCACCATGTTAATGTTATAAACGCTCTGCTTCAGGTTTATCAATTGAGAACCAAAACAGAGACCCTTCACCCGGTGTACTCTCGATATGAATAGCTGACCCGTGGGCGGTAAGAATACTTTTTACGACAGAGAGGCCAAGTCCGGTTCCGCCTTTATCTCGAGAACGGGCTTTATCTGTTCGGTAAAATCGATCGAAAAGTCGCAACAAGTGATCTTCGGATATCCCGATTCCCGAATCCTCAACTTTTACCGTAATGTCGGTTTCTGATTCAGTCAAAGATACCTTCACATACCCTTTGTTGGTGTATTTAATTGCGTTTGATACCAGGTTTTCGAGTACCTGTTCAATTTTGTTGGGGTCTGCAAATATCGTGACCGGTTTCTTGTCCACAATCAGCTCGAGATCTTTCTCCGCCGCCTGACTCCGAAACATTTCGTCAATATCCTGAAGCGTTAGCTGCAGATCAAACGGCTTTTTTTCTATAAAATAGCTGTCCGAATCATATCGCTGGAGCGTCATAAGGTCTTTAAAGAGCCGGTTAATTCGTTCGGTCTGCCGTGCTGCCGTTTCCAGGTATCTTTGACGCTGCTCGTCAGATAGTTTCTTTAATTGCAGCATCTCAAGCGATCCCGATATTGTGTGCAGTGGATTACGGATTTCATGGGTGATATCGGCAAAAAACTGTCGCTGTCTGTCGTACAGACTTTTGAGCGCCTCATTATCTGCCCTCAAACGCTCCGCCATCTGGTTGAGCGACTTGGCCAGTGCACCGAACTCATCTTTCCGGTCGAGCTGAAGTGTTCGGTCTACATTGCCCCCGGCAATATCTTTTGCCGCAGATTCGAGCTGGATGATCGGCTTGGAAATAGATCTTGAAAAAAGCACACTCACCAGTATTACGAGCCCCATCGAAATAAACATGCCTGTGTAGATTATCCAGCGAATGGTTTTAATCGGTTCGTAGATTTGATCTTTCTGGATACTGACCTGAATATAGCGTGCCGGATTCACTGATCCTTCGATCGCGTTATAAGCAATAAGCTGTTCACGTTCTTCTTCATTTACAATCTGTACGTTTCCGCCGCTTCGCAGCCGAGATCGTTGTGTTGCGGGGAGCTGTTCACGGCCAAGCGACGCATCATCATAGGGGACAGATGCAAATATAGCACCGTCCTCATCATAGATAGCCAGACGGTAGCCGGAAGTGCGTGCCGCCTCATTCAGGTTCGTCTCAAACTCCTCGTTATTCTGCAGGTTTTCAATGGTGATTGCGAGCCATTCGGTGTCGTTTCGAATCTGCTCTTCTCCCTGGTCCAGCAGGTAGTTTCGGATAAAGAGGATGGAGTAACTGCTGATGGCGGTAATGCCAAAAATTAGGAGCAGTATAAAAGTCCAGGCAAGTTTTGCGCGAATGCTCATGGCTGGAAAAGATCCCTGTTGAGGCCATATCCAAGTCCCCGGTACGTTTTAACCACATCGGATGAGTCACCCATCTTGAGCCTCAGATTTTTTACGTGTACATCCACGGTTCGGTCGAACACAAATTTGTCATCATCACCAATATGCTCCAGGATCTGCTGACGGCTGTAAACCATTTTTGGGTTCTTAAAAAACAATTCCGCCAGTGAATACTCAGTTGACGTGAGGTCTACGCGTTGCTCTTTGCGGTAAAGGTCTTTCCCCAACGTGTCGAGATAGAGATCTCCGTACTGAATCCATTTGCTGTGCTGTGGCTGCTGTCGCCTGAGCAGCGATTCAACATGAGCTTTTACAAGTTTCAGACTGGCAGGTTTAGGAATGTAGTCGTCTGCGCCGAGTTCAAGTCCTTCTATTTCATCTTTCTCTTTATCGCGTGCGGTTAGAAAAATGACGGGTATTCCCGATAATACAGGGTGCCGCCGAATTTTCTTACAGATTTCTTTTCCATCAACGTGTGGGACCATGATATCCAGGATAGCAAGATCAATGACGTCAGCACGGTTTTCGATCAGGGAAACGGCTTCTTTTCCGTCATAGGCCACCAATACCTCATAATCCTCTATTTCGAGAAAATTAGCGAGCATATCCGCAGGTTCTTTTTCATCTTCAACTAAAAGAATAGTGTATTTCGGGTGCATAAGTTCTGTTCATGCGTTATTATTTGTGAGGGAAAATAGCGAAAAGCTTGCAGATAGTTCAATCGTTGAATATTTGTTCCGGATCTACCCTGTCAAGAACACTAATCAGCAATCAATGTATTACAAAAACAAAGTCGTTTGGATCACCGGCGCATCATCGGGTATAGGAGAAGCGCTCGCTTATGCGCTTAACAAAAAGGGGGCTCGGTTAATTCTGTCAGCACGACGGGAAGAGCAGCTAAAACGTGTGAAGGCCAACTGTGATGGTAATCCGGACGATATCGCAATTCTTCAACTTGACCTCACAGAAACGACGTCATTGGCTGACAAGGCGAAAGATGCAGAAACGCTTTTTGGGGCAGTGGATATTCTGTTCAACAATGGTGGAATTAGCCAGCGTGCACTTGCCCTCGATGCAGAGTTAGACTCTGTTCGGCATCTTATGGAGATCAATTTTTTCGGGACTATTGCGCTTACAAAAGAAGTTGTGCCCGGTATGATTGAAAGAGGCCACGGCCATATTGTGGTTACCAGTAGTGTAATGGGGAAAATAGGAACAAAATATCGCTCAGCTTACGCCGCGTCCAAACATGCGCTTCACGGCTGGTTCGACAGCTTTCGCCAGGAAGTGCAGGATCAGGGCGTGGATGTGACGCTTGTATGCCCGGGCTATGTAAAAACCGAGATCACTAAAAATGCTATCACCGCCGATGGATCTGCTTATGACAAGATGGGAAGTGCCCACAAAAAAGCGATGACGCCCGAACAGTTTGCCGACAAACTGCTGCCGAAAGTTTCGGCCGGCAAAGAGGAAGTTTATATAGGCGGCAAAGAGATTGCAACAGTTTATATAAAACGTTTATCTCCAAGGTTACTCAATAAAATTCTGAAGAGAGTAAAGGTCACCTGATAGATGCTGAAAATACCTTACATCAGCCGTTTTCGTTTATTCAGATAAGCCAGTAGCGCCAGGTCCAGTGACTTCTGCGTGTCAATCTCCTCAAAATCGACCAGGGCATCACTGCAGGCAATTTTAAATTTGTGGGTGTACTCGTTTACCTTTTGTTTGTAGTCTTCTTTTACCTGGCTTGGAATAACCTCAATTTCTGACCCTGTTTCCATATCTTCAAACAGAAACTTTCCGTCGCTGAAATCGAGATCACGTTCGCTTTTATGCTCCAGCACGTTGAAGAGGAGAACCTCATGTTTTTGATGCCGAAGGTGCCTCAGAGCTGAAATAAGAGCATCATGACCGTTTACATTTTCAAACAAGTCAGTAAGAATCACAACGAGACTCCGCCGGTCAAGTTTTTCGGCCAGCGAGTGAAGAGCGTCAGCCGAGGCGGAGCTTCTTTGTTGCGTCGCCCGTTTCTTCTCCTGTTCAAGTTCTTCCTCGAGGTGCTTGAAAATGAGCCTAAGGTGACTCTTAGTTGATTTTTCCGGCAGCCGAACACGAATATCCTCATCAAACAGCGTAAGTCCCGTTGCATCGCGCTGGCGGTTCATCATATAGGCTAACGCCGAAGCGAAATGGATTGCGTAACGTAGTTTGCTCCAGTCCGCAAAATGCCTGAAGTACATGGAACTGCTGACATCCAAAGCGATGTGCGCGCGCAGGTTGGTTTCGGCTTCGTACTGTTTCACATAAAAGCGCTCAGACTTTCCATACACTTTCCAGTCGATATGCTTAAAATCGTCACCCTGGTTGTAAGGGCGGTGTTCGGCAAACTCTACACTGAAGCCATGGTACGGACTTCTGTGGAGCCCGGACACAAATCCCTCAACGATCTTGCGTGCTTTTAGCTCGAGGGGAGCCAGCTGGTTTAAAAGTGCATGGTCTAAAATCATATGGGAACCTACCGGTTTATGGACGCATCAGCAAGGTGAATAGTTTCTAACGAACTATTTTGATCCATCATTACATTATAATTACTCTTACATTCCTTGCCCTGAAGCAAACTACTCTTAGTAGCAAAAAGAAAAGAGTTTATTTAAAAAAATTAGCAAACACATGTCTACCGTAATTACCTCTGTCGACGAACTCGATTTTAAGCGTTCTGATTTAAAGCCAATGCCGGCCCCGTCCAAAGTGATGATGGTTGATCCATCTGAATTCGATGTGGAGTATGTAATCAATCCCTACATGAAGAATCAGATTGGCGCTGTTGATAAAATTCAGGCCAGGAATGAGTGGGAACACCTCCGTGACGGCTACAAAGAGCTCGGATTTAAAGTGGATGAGCTGAAAGGCCGCGAAGGGTATCCCGATATGGTATTTTGTGCCAACCAAAGTTTACCCTACATCAGCCCGGATGGGAAAAAACATGTACTGATGTCCATTATGAAAGCGGACCAGCGAAAAGGCGAGGTGCCATTTATTGAAGAGTATTATCAAAAACAGGGCTACGAGATTCATCATATTGATGAAGATACGGTAGACTCTTTTGAAGGTATGGGAGATGCACTTTGGCACTTTAAGAAACGACTTATTTGGGGAGCCTATGGATTCCGCAGTTCGCTTGAAGTGTATGATCAGATTTCGGATCTGTATGACGTTCCGGTTATTGCTCTTGAACTTAAACGTGAAGAGTTTTACCACCTCGATACGTGCATGTGCGTACTTAATGAAGATACCGTGCTCATTTACAGCGATGCCTTTACCGCTAAAGGGATAGAGCTTATACGCGCCATGTTCGATACTGTAATAGAAGCGACGGCTTACGAAGCTGAAAAACTGTTTGCTGTGAATGCGGTTTCACCCGATGGAATGAATGTGCTTATCCAGCAAGGGTGCACCGATGTAAATCAGAAACTGCGCGATGCTGGCTTTTACGTGCATGAATACAGTACCTACGAGTATCTGAAAAGCGGTGGTAGTGTATTCTGCATGAAGATGCTGCTCTGGTGATTCGTTAATTGGAAATTAGAAAATTAGTGAATTCGTAATTTTTTCTGAACAAGAAGTCGGTTCCTATATTTACTAATTCACAAATCAACCAATCAACGAATAACCAATTACTGATTGCTGATCCTGTGCCGAATAATTTCTTCAAGCGGCAGATCGTCACCACGCTCGGCCTGAAGCTCCTCAATAAGAGACGTGCTGACGCCAATTCTCTGCATTCGGATTAATTGATCGGGTGTTACGTCTCTGTAACCAAGATCATGAATGTTGCTGGTGTAAAAGGCGGTAACGCCTGCATCGCGAAGCTGTACCAGGTCGTCGACGGTAAGGACGTATCCAAGTTCAATCATCATTGCCACAAAAGCGGAGGATGCATCCGCTCTTGCAAGTCGCCTCGCGTCATCAAGCGTCAGCTCATCAAACCCAAGAGACCTAATATTAGAAATGTAGGTCGCAGTAACACCGTCCTCACGTAATGATGTCAGATCTTCATCTGTGAGGTCAGTATAGCCCATCTCAACCATGAGCGCATTCATTCGATCTAAAAGATCCTGACTCGGGCCTCCAAAGTCAGTGACGCTTGATATAGCATTTGTTGGACCATCGGACGAAAAGAAGCCTGTTCCCGTTATAAATGAGAGTCCTACGAAGACGATGACAATAGCCAGGATGATTCTTCCGGTAACGCCTGAAGAGCTGCTACCGGATTCAGGCGTTCGGGATTTGTCTACCATCTTTTCAATATACGTGTCCAGAGGATCGTCGTCGGTATCTCTCCATTGATTTTGGTAGTTGTCAGATTTTCTGTTCATGACGCATAAATGTGTTGGATTTTAAATCACACTATCATATTACGCAGAAATTTAGGATTTGTTTTAAAATTGTAAGCTTAAATTGGTAAGCATTGACAAATATTATAACGTAGAATAATTCTATCTTTGATACAGAATAAATACTCACAGATGTGACTCCCATATATTACTTTTGAAATGACTCAGATGAATAAAATACAGCGATATCTAACACTACTCTGCTTTTCTCTCATATTAATAACCTGCGCCCGTCAAGCGGAAGAGGCAGCGCCCGCAACAGAAACTGTTCAAGAACAGGCACTAAAAGATGTTGAATATTTGGCGTCAGACGAACTCCAAGGGAGAGAGACAGGAACACCCGGCAACGAAATGGCACAGAGATATATTGAAAACAGATTCGATTCTCTTGGGCTGAAAATGTTTGGTAACAGCTACCGGCAGCTGTTTGATCAGGCTGTGATAACCGGTGCGTCAAC
>Ga0307966_1001660_pt1 | contig 17360 bp, 14 predicted proteins | sample OrgLakmetagen646_FD_203141 | JGI IMG/M metagenome (GOLD analysis project Ga0307966, IMG submission 203141) | Saline water microbial communities from Organic Lake, Antarctica - #646 | ecosystem: Environmental > Aquatic > Non-marine Saline and Alkaline > Saline | place: Antarctica: Organic Lake... | reverse complement strand
GGGGTGGTGGTGTACATGCTGTCTGTAATGGTTGCACTGCTACCCATGCCTTTGAAGGTGGTAGTGTATGTATTGTACAAGCTGTGGATTTGGGTGCACTGACAGCGATGTCTTTGGGAGTGTCTGTGTACATGCTGTGTGTTGGTTGGGTGGGCACCACGGTCTTGCGTATGTACCCACAACAAAAGGGCAGACTGAGCAAACAAGCAACGAACAAAAAGGGGCAACGAACAGTGAGGTGTGCAATGCAGTTGAGTCTCGGACCAACCTCATATCACGCATTTTTCATTCCCCCCTCTGTGCACATGCCGTGTTTCGGTCAAGTGCATTGGTGCACGACGTGTTGTGATTGTGTGACGTGTGCTGAACGCATTGCCAAGGAGGCGTCTATGCACAGCCGACCCATCAAAACCTCAGCCTCATTGTGAAAGGCTGCTACAAAGATAACAGCACCTTACTCAGCTTTCACCTTCCTTTCTTCAGAAAGGTGGAAGCCAAGTTATAAGTTGTTTGATCCTCAGCAGCCTTGTACGGCTGGCTAGCCCTAATTCCTCACTCATATCAAAAAGAGCTCACAACTCACAGCCTACATTCAAATTTAACTTACAGCTGCGCTGTATTTCCGATACTTGCAATTTGCTAACACTGCGACGCCACACTAAATTGATCATGTTCTCTAATTGTGAAATGGCTTCTCATTGTAATCATGCTTGTGATCGTGCCAATCTTAACATCAACGTACAGCAAGAAAAGGCAATCAATGTGCCTGGGGTCTTTAAGTAACCTTATAACTAGCTGGTCATCCCAGCGAGGCCTAACTCATTCTCCCCACTTGTGATTAAAACCCACCTACATATTACTTAGCCACCGAGGTGAACGCATACCACTCGTCTCAACCTGCTTGTGTATTAACGCACCTATGCTTGAGCTCTGCCTCCATGAAAGACGCCCACCACTGAGGGAAGAGCGACTTAAAGTTCACCAGCGGCACGATGTGGGGGTTGGTCTGGCTGACCTGTGAGCCAGACATGAGTACGCGTATACGTGAGCATGTGTATTTGTGTTAACCTGTGTGGGTACGTGTATGTGCACGGGCAACAGTGAGTCAGAGTAGGCCCAAGTGTGTGTGTGTGAGAGAGTGTGTGTGTGCGTGCGTGCGTATGTGTACATACATGTATGTAGAACATGCAAACATTTAATGCAGGGCCCAAACGGCAGTCTTATACGGTAGATCTAAACAGTCTAGTTGGCTCTAATTGTGTACTCAGGGCATGAGCAGGAATTACGATATGAGATCTAAACGGTCTAGTTGGCTCCAATCGTGTACTCAGGGCATGACCAGGGATTACAATATGACCGTAGCTTATAGGCATAAAGTCAAAAAAAGCCTGCTTTCTTATAACAAGTCAGTTTTGTCACACCTACCAGGAAGTGATTGCAGTTAAACATCTCTCCAAGGGCCTGCGCAGGCAGGTCAAACTCAAGGGAGCCGTCACGCCACCTTCGCTGCAGTGAGTTCACGCCCACGTCTTGGTGCATCCTAAATTAATTGGAGAACAGGAAAAGGGGTTTGTAAACATGGCTTGTATGAATTCATGCCGCCATTCAAAGCAACATCCTTGCTTCTGTGAGGGGGCAGGCCAGAGGAGAGCAAACCGATTGTATGCTGTCAAAGTCAAAGTCAACACAGACTTGCTGTGTACAGAGGGGTTTATTCAAACATCTTATGATACAAGTACATGTTCTCATACAAACGCCTTCCATTCCAAGAAGCCAAAAGACTATTCACTCTCAATGACTTTCAGCTTTCAAGGGATTGATTTACACAATCGTTTCAGGCTCAATCAGGTCACCAGTGGGGCAGAGAAGGTCATCTGCAAAAGTGGCACTACTCATGTTGTTGGCTAGATGAGTATGAAGCATGAAATCTATTGGGATACAAGCATGCGTGTAGCCGCGTCCTGAGTGTAATCTTAGGAGGGCTCCATACAGAGTAGAAGAAATAGAGAGTGTCTCCTTGTTTAGTAACCCTTTCTATGGATATTTTGAACTTTGTTTGTACAGACCCCGGAAAGGAGATTTACTTGAACGGTGGCAGGATTACAGAGATTTCTGACAGCGTCTATGGCATTAACAGAAAAAAAGCCTCAGCAGCAGAGTTTTCACCAGCACAGTAAGGTGGTTGATCCATTGCTTGTAATCTCATCACAGGCTACGGATTTACTAGCACATCATGAGTTGTACCAAGTTGCATGTGAAGTTTATGCAAAAAAGGTGAGAAGCCTCAGCAGCAGAGTTTTCACCAGCACAGTAAGGTGGTTGATCCATTGCTTGTAATCTCATCACAGGCTACGGATTTACTAGCACGTCATGAGTTGTACCAAGTTGCATGTGAAGTTTATGCAAAAAAAGTGAGAAGCCTCAGCAGCAGAGTTTTCACCAGCACAGTAAGGTGGTTGATCCATTGCTTGTAATCTCATCACAGGCTACGGATTTACTAGCATTATTACACAAAGTTGGGAAAATTTTGAGAAGCCTCAGCAGCAGAGTTTTCACCAGCACAGTAAGGTGGTTGATCCATTGCTTGTAATTTCATCACAGGCTATAATGTAAGCATGACGTTTTCAATCCATCCCTAGGTTAAATTTATTATGCATGCATTGCTGTTATTAATGATACACTTTCAAAGCTCACACGCATAAGAAAGGTCAGCTAATCTGCCTTTCCTATTTGGGGAGGGATGGGAGAGGAGGGAGCAGTAGGCACTGCTTTTCAGAAAAGGTGGAGATGTGTAAGGCGTGCACGTCTGTGCTGCCGTCCTAGAACAAGACCAAGGAAAGGCACAGTCATTAAGAATAATGTGACATTAAGCAGGTGCTGCATTGAGAGTAATGTTTTGTCTGGTGAAAGAGAGACGCTATGCAGACGCAAGGATCAACTTCCTCGGCGCCTCATGAGCATGGAGTATGACACGCGAACAGCTTTGCAGGACAAGATGTAAATAATTGCGCTTGGTCATTCGCCCGCCGGCTACTAAGCTAGCACAGCAGCCGCTGTTAATGTGATTCACGTATGTGACACGTTGATGGTCTGAACTTGGCGTTGCTTTCAAAGCGCAACTCGATGGAATTATGTATGCAACCACAAATGCCTCCGAGCCAACGAGTTTGCTGGAAGCTGAAAACATGTTATCGATCTGTGTATATAATTATAATTGCCTACCTGCAGATCTGTCCTTGGCTGTTGCGGCCGACCAGGAATTGCGGAGGATACAGTCCAGGGAAGGAGGAGGAGGCCGCCACACCAGACCAAACCAGCACCTGTTGGGATTCAAAAGAGTGTAAGTGATTGTGTCGGCAGCTTGGTCCTACAAAAAGCACCTGTTGGGAAAAAAGGACCAGAGTTATGACATCAGCGCCCTCTGCACATGTGAGGTAGAACTTTAGGGCAAAGGCAGCACACATGAAGATAGCAGGGGCAGGAAAGAAGCGAAAGGAGGAAGATGTCACAGTCCTCACTGGCATAAAAAAACATGCTTGCCTGCATATACGTACATGCTGATCAAACACACAATCATCCACACAAATTAAAGCTTTGCAAGCACACAGCGCTTATCGCGTCCACATTTAAGATGCACGCATGCACGCATGCACATATCACATAACACACTACTTACATTGGGAGCGGTCATGTAATTCAAGAGGCGGGGGGGCTCGTTCGTGTCCGCAGGGCACACAGTCACATTGAGGATTCGGCCTGTAGGCAAAGTGCACAAAGTACTTGTGATATCAAACCCCCTTTCAACACACTAAACCCAGTAAAGCCAGTTCAAATAACAGCATGGGAGAGACATATACGACCACATTGCCCACCACAAAAACAGGCGCACATAATCATGCTCGCAAGGAGCAATTCGTGCCACTCGTGATTGATCAAACAAATATCAAGTCAGTGGGCGTGTGTGTGTGTGCATGCAGCTGCCATTCCAGACGCTAGACATTATTTTGTCAATTATACGCAGACGTCTGAGGAGGTACAACAGGGAAGTGAAAGGAGCCATGTCTGAGCTAGTGCCACAGGGTGCTTGACTTTTTCTTATCACTGGCTGATCAAATCAAGTGACGTTGAAGGAGGCTCATGAGGGCACTAGCTCTGACACAGCACTTCAATTACACATAAATACAACGATTTGGGTCGTGTGTTGAACGCTTGTGAGGATGCACAAGCTCATTGCCTGATGGAACAGTGCATGCTGTTGTTGTCAATGCAGGCATCCTTGCATAAATGTGTCTGTTTGTGCGGGCGAATGAGCTCATGCACACAAAAATGTATGTGAATGCATTACTTTGTATAAATTTACTACTTTTGTTCGTGGCATTTGATGTGCATACATTCGCAGAACAACAAGGACACACACATGCATCACAAACCAACCACATACACCTGTGCGCTCGTACGCCTCAGCAAACGTGCAGTCTCCCAGCAGCTCCCTCAGCTTGCCGATCATGGTGTCCATGTCATGCAGGTGCCCCTTCTCGATGGCCTGCTTCATCATGGCGTAGCAGTTGTTGTCCTGGAAGAAGCCCTGCAAAAGTTTGTGAAGTCAGGTTTGATCGATTGTCAGTCGCTTTGCAGCTTGGCTCATCAAGCTGCAGCAATTGTGGTCCTGGAAGAAGCCTTGCAAGGTTGGTGGGAAAGGGTTGATCGATTGGAAGTCTCGTTGCGGCTTGACTCATTGGGCTGTAGCAGCTGTTTTCCAAAATTGAAGCAAAGAAGCCTCGGAGGAGACAGGGGTACATACAAAGGGTGAGTAGCTGTATGCTTTCTGTTGCATGGGCAGCACTTAGTGTAAACCGTAAGCAAGTGCTCATTCCTGCTGCCTGTGCATCCTGTATTGGTAGCACTTAGTGTAAACCTTAAGTGCTCATTCCTCATTCCTGTGCACAAGGAAGCACTCGTACTTCCCTGTGCACAGGCAGCAGGAACGAGCATTTACTCAAGGTTTAAAATAAGTGCTGCAATTACAGGCCCAGGGATGAGGACTGTGCGAAAACCTCAACAATCAACAAGCCATTCACTCAAAATCTGGCATGGCACTCACGCAACAATCAAAATGATTTCACTCACTGAAGCATTGCATCACACGATTCCCGCAGATGAGTGCAACAAAAAGTCCATCAGTACACTGCACAGCATCACATCAGTACACATCAGTGCACTGCATCACATCAGTACACATCAGTACACCGCATCACATCAGTAAACATCAGTGCACTGCATCACATCAGTACACATCAGTGCACAGCATCACATCAGTACACATCAGTGCACCGAATCACATCAGTACACATCAGTGCACTGCATCACATCAGTACACATCAGTGCACCGAATCACATCAGTACACATCAGTACACCGCATCACATCGGTACACATCAGTGCACTGCATCACATCAGTACACATCAGTGCACTGCATCACATCAGTACACATCAGTACACCGCATCACATCAGTACACATCAGTGCACTGCATCACATCAGTACACATCAGTACACCGCATCACATCGGTACACATCAGTGCACTGCATCACATCAGTACACATCAGTGCACTGCATCACATCAGTACACATCAGTGCACTGCATCACATCAGTACACCGCACAGCATCAAACGTACGTACAGGCCAATTCAGTCGGCAGCCACTTGCTTGGGCAACAACAACTCGTTCATCTCTGTAAAAAACGAGCATGCCTGAGCAACCCACCATATCAAACTTGACAAGGTCGTCAAACGTGTCACGAAGCTCTGCGTCGGTGCGTACGCACATGGCCGCACACACTGCGTACGTGGTGTGTGTATGTGTATGTGTGCGTGTGTGTGTGCGTGTGTGTATTTTGTGCGTTAACGTATATGATGTGTGTACGTGTGCACGCCTTGTGCTTGTGTGCGTTAAGGTCGTGTGTATGCATGTTGTGTGCGTATGCACAAGCATTGTGCGTAATGTCGCAGTAGCAAATTTACATTCAGTCAGCCATCACATGAATACTTGTGAAGGCTAAAAAAAAGGGCGAATTAGCTAGGAAGTCACACTCTCATTTGAAAGTCATGAAAGAGGTAAAGTGCCCAAAGTTGGGCTTAACAGTACACAACTGAACAGCAAGCTATGGCTTTACAATAAGGAGCAAGTCGAATGTTGCAGAAAAGACATTCGTTCCCCACTTGCGTGACTGACAATAGGGAAGGGTTCTTCCCCGTGCCTAGGCTAGAGACTGTGTCAAACACACACACACCCTGGACAAAACGAGAACAAGTCAGATGAACAATGTCCAAATGATGATCAGGAGAAGCAAGGGGAGAGGAGAAGGGGGGTGGGTTTGATCAAAAAGACATACAGGAGACAAGCCATACAAGAGACAAGCCACACGAGACAACCCACACACGAGGCAAGACATACAGCCACTCACCGATGGAACCGACGCTGGAACCTGCCAGGATTCGAGGAAGCAGCTTGCACTCAAACAGGCCTCGGCAAACACCCTGCAGGAGGTACCAACGCATGCAGCTGTACGAGTTAGCAGATGCACAGGGACGTGTAATGGATTGTGTGTGTATGTATGCATGTGTGTGTGTGCGTGTGTGTTTGCATGCGGGTGTGTATGTGTGTATGTGTGTGTGCATGCATGTGTGTATGTGTATGTATGTGTATGTGCATGCTTGTGTGTGTACGTGTGTATGTGTGTGTGTGTGCGTGTGTGTGCACATGTGTGTGTGCGCATGTGTATGTGTGTGTGCGTGTGTGCATGTGTGTATGTGCGTGTGTCAGATGCACGGACCCATCCTCTATGACCAAGGATATGTGCAAGGGGGGACTCAGAAACAGGGATGCATTTGGTACAGCACACCTAACGCACGAAACGACATGCAATGCCTTGAAAACACAATCGCTGAAAATATGCGCATGTAGGATGTGCGCAGCATTGTACACAACACACAAACGCACACACCATACACACCAAGTGGAAGATGCCCAGGCCGCCGCCCCCACTCAGCAGTAGAGCCGTGCGGCCAAAGGTGTGCCGAGTGACGCGGAAAAAGGCCAGCTTGTCGTCCACGCTCAGCTCATGGTCGGGCCAATCACAGATCTGTGTATAGAAGGAAGAAGCAAGGGAGCGTAAGTCACAGCTCATGGTCGGGCCAATCACAGATCTGTGTATAGAAGGAAGAAGCAAGGGAGCGTAAGTCACAGCTTTGAAGCAGGCATTGCCATGCACGCTCAGCTCATGGTCAGGCCAGACGTAGCACTGTTTATATAGAGGAGCAAGTGGTAGGCAGCAGGAATCTGCCGATATGTTCGTTCCCTACCGTCCACTGCGTTTCAAACGTTCAGTTAAGGCAAGGGTGCTGGTCTACACCATGGCAAGCTCTCAGCAGTAGCAGTGGGGTAAAAAAGAATAGGGCACAGCAGGGTAGTACACAGGGTGTTCAAAGTATTCGGGTAGACCCGGAACAGCCTGTAAAATTATTCAGGATCTCTCAAAACTGCTTTTAAAATTGTTCAGGGTGTTATAAATTTTACCAAAGCACGATGTTACTTTTCAGGCACTGAAGGAGTTAAGCAAGAGTCGAGGGCTTCGGTTTACAAATCGGAAAGTTTGCTAAATCGTTAGATGTCTTCAAAAGCACTCACAGCCACCGCTCGAGGTTATATGCTCGTATATGCGTGTGTGTAGATGTGTGTGCGTACGTGTGTGCGTGTGTGTGCGTGCGTGCGTGTGTGCGTGCGTGCGTGTGTGCGTGCGTGCGTGCGTGAGCGGGCGCGCGCGTGTGTGTGTTTTGTGTGTTGTGTTTGTGTGTTGTGTTTGTGTGTGTGTGTGTGTGTATGTGTGTGTGTGCGTACATGTTTGTGTGTGCATGTGTGTGTGCGTATATGCGTGTGTATGTGCGTGTGTATGTATGTGCGTGTGTGTGTGCGTGCGCGTGCGCGTGTGTGCGTGTATGCGTGCTTGTGTGCGTGTATGTATGTATGCGTGCATGTGTGTGTATGTGTGTATGCATGTGTGTATATGTGTGCATCTGTGTGTGTGCTCGCGTGTGCTAGACATTGCTTCTGGTTTGCGCATGGCTGCTGGTTGAGGCCTGCCTCATCAGGGCCAGGGGCAGGGGGAGGGGGAGAGCAGAGGGAGGAGGAGCGGGGTGCTTCCATCAGGAGTCAGTCAGTTTGGTGCAAGCAGCCAAGGTGCAAGCTGCCATGCAAGAAGCAAGCACTCAAGCCCAGCACTCACATGCTTTGTAGGAGGCCTGGTCAGGAGGAGGAGCCTTGCTGGAGTGGCTGATTTCTCCCCCTTCCTGCTGGCTGACATTTCCCTCTTCTTTTTATTCTTGCAGTGTCATTCTCACTGTCATTTGCAAAATTCACTGCAAACTATCTGGAACTGCATTAAAATTTTTACCGGGTCTTGAGACCCGGACCGGCTTTGGGCTGCCCCTCCAGGACAGCCCAAACATTTGTTATTTATTCCGGTTACCGGACGGGATGTACAACCCTGGGGCACAGGCTTTGTCTCCCTGTACGCCTCCCCTGCGTGTACCTGCTTGATGCCGTGCAAGCTGATTTTAAAGTACGCGTACGTAGCATCAAACAAGTGCTTTCCGTATTAGCCCGACCTCTTGAATAAAATAATCCGACCCCCGAGTGCTTGTGGACCTTTCCTCTAATAACACCCCAAAACCTTGTAGGAATATCTAGTCATGGCTACAATCCTTTATACGTTCTGCCCGGCCAAAGCCGGCGAACGTATAGAATCGGGTTGCAAAATTTAGTAGCAACTAACTATGGTACCTGGTACGTGGGGTCAAGTTGCAGCTGGCACTGCAATATGCTATGCAGCGGCGCCCCCCACCTGCAGCACCGGCAGCGCTCAAAGAAGATGCAGCTACATCTATTTGATACCTGCTGATGCTGGTGAGCGCAGAGACCAACGACAGTAAGCCTCAGGGCGTAGAGACCAACAAACACCAAGCTCACCTGTTGGAGCTGGTCTTTGACTTCTTGCATATAGCACTGGATAGGCTCAGGCACGGTGATGAAGTTCTGGCAGTGCTTCTGGCTGCAAGTGTTTGGAACGGGAATGCACTTTCAGTCCTCATGTAATGTTCACATCTTTGTTGTGCGCGGGGTGCCAAGGCGGGAGAAGAGACCTGAGGGTGTCAGGTCCCTCCTCGAGGCATTGGAAGTGAAATGTGCTTCTTGCGTTCGTGTAAACTTAACCTTCTGTTGCGCACAAAGAGTCGAGGCGGGAGGATGCACAGGTGGAGGGAGATGCACAGAAGGGGGTGCAGGGGGGTGCAGGGGGTGCACAGTAGGCTAGACAGGGTGGGAGGGGAATGCACACAGGCTTAGGGCAGGCAGTGTAAGGTTGGGAGTGTGATTAAGAAAGATGCATAGAAGGGTCAAGGCAGCGGTAAGCCAACCTACTCATTGTGTATGTAGGCACATGCACCATGCACAGCAAACATAAGGGTATGAAGGCCAGTGGCTCATGAAATTATCACGCCTCATACAAACAGCACATGGCATTTATTAGAGCGTGACACAAGGCTGCGCTCGACACAAGGATGGTGGCGGCGCTGCTTTGCCTGCAGTGCATCGAAAGAAGGCAGCAGCCGTACCTTTTGGCGATGTTGGCCACGTTGCGGATGAGGTCAATGCGAACAGCGTGCATCATCTCCCCCACTGCGCCCTGAGCGTGAATACGCCTTAAGTGCGTAGTCTTCTGCAGCAACAGCCTCCTGTCATAGTCTTCTAGCTTTTGGGGGACCTGAGTGTACAGGTGAAAGGAGATGAAGATGGCTGTTTGTCTTTGTCTATGCTTGGCGAAATCATTGGAGATTTCTGCAATGGGAAGTGCATATGCGGTACATATGCCCACGTACGTGCAAATAATAACACATTGAAATGCACACAACATAGTGCAGCCTACATCCAGACTGAAGAGAGCGCCCAGAGCATGTTCAGAAAAGAGGACAGAAGAAAAGGAGAATTGTGGCCAAGCCAGGCTGGAGCCCTTTGCAATTCAAACATACTCAAGTGAGGAATGCACCCCAGGAGCACAAGGCGTGAAAACAAAACAGCACCGGTCGGACCTGCTGCTGCTGGGGAGACATAGACCAGCATTCTCACTCACATCGCCATGATGGAACTGAAACTACATTTGCTCAAACAAACAGCTTCAGCTTCCACAGGGAAATGCCGCGACAAAATGGCAGAGGCAGCATGCCCCAATACATGCGCATCAAACCAATCACTCAAGATACATACTTGACCAACAACACACACACACTCACACACACACACATATACACTCACAAACTGAGCACCAGCGCGTACTCATTACGCGTCCACCCCCAACCCCACCCACATGCACAAGCTCGTGCATGCGCACACACGCACACATACACACACACACATACACACACACACAAATACACATGTAAACAAACACACATGAATACAAGTTCATCCGTGCTTGAATGGCTCCGGATGCGTACGTGCAGACTACTCTGTTTGTACTTGCCTTCATGCCCACACCCACACCCACGCCCTCACTCACACCACCCCAGCTACGCGCCTTGTAGCCATGCAGGGCCTGCTCTGCATCCAGCTTCTCAATCTGCAGGGCCCAGCCGCGCCACTCCTGGTAGGACTGGGAGAGCAGCATGCGGGCATGCAAAGCCCTTCTCCGCTTCTTTCGCTCGTCGTAGCGGTCACGGACGCACTGGATGCCGGAGTGTACCAGCCCTCCCAGGATGATGGCCACTGCAGGCAAAACAGGTAATCCGGCGTGACAGGCTGACTCGGCAAACCACCTCATTCGAAAGCGGCGCAAAACACGTTTGAAATGCCAAACAAACATCAACAAATACGCACCCAGACTGAGGTGCCAGCGCTTGACGTCCGTGCCGAAGTAAAAGTTAGAGGCCCTGCACATCGAGGCCTCCCGCCCGGACAGCCAGCCTATGAGCTTCAGCACCTGGCGCTGAACGTGGAGCGTGATGGCCAGCAGCGACTTGCCCATCCATATCTGCACGGAGAAGAGCCGGGCCAAGGGTCCGCCCAGCGAACTGCCAACGCTGCTCAGCGCCTTCCACAAATTCCACAGGATGAGCTGCACGAAGAAACGCCATAGCTTGTCCCATAGCGAAGGCTCCCGCGCGAACAGCCCGCTGGTGTTCTTGTACTTGTATAACTCCCTGTTCGTGAGCTGCTTGCGCTTGATTCCTGCCATCCAGCATTCATTCCATTCGATGCGTCAAAAAATAAAATATAGAATATAGAATTAGTTGGTCGACCACAGCCATTGCTGTTGCTCCTATAATCGTATTATTTCTTATATTGATTGCATGTTCCAGATATTGACGGAATTAAAATTTGACCAGCTGCATGTCAGCACAGAATGCTGGGACTACCTACACTTATTGTTGCTTACAGATACTGATGCTTAATAAGTATTGGTGCTCAGTTCAGTTATGAAGCGTTTTCCAAGCTGTCTCCCACATGGTTATAATTCCAGCCGCCGTTATGCCGGCAGGCGTCTAGCAACCTCACAACACCAACAACTTGCGTGTTTGCTGCCAGCGGATAAGGAAGAGACTAAGTCAATACAGGAGCAGAAGGAATAGGCCTCAAATTTCAGGAGTATCCGGATTACCAAAAAGAGAGTAGGTATATATATCTATGCAGGTCTGATCCAGATCCAGAAAATCCATAAGTAAGTACAATCCAGACTGTAAAATCCATAAGTAAGTACAATTTACTTCTCGCTCATTTATCCAGTTAACCATTTTGGCCGCTACGCTACATACATATGGTATCGAAGCTCAAGGTCCTCGATTCGAGTCCTTTGGCCCGTTTCCGCGCCGCTCCAAGTGGACTCCGTCTAAATCAAAAGCCACTATCATGTAAAAACCGTACAGGTTTAGGGGTTGTGATTGTGATATGCTTACGAGGACGCAAGCACTTGAAGGTGGGGCGAATGTAACATTCATAAGTAAAGTACAATTTGCTTATCGCTCATCCATCCGGTTAACCATTTTGTCCGCTATGCTACATAGACGCCGCTCTTACTTGTTGCAAGTTTCCAACGCGTTGCAACTACCGGAATCTGTAGTAAATAGGCGAGGCGGTGCTCTAGTGCGTTATGTATGTGTACATGCTCAATCAATGTAGGTACAGCGCACGCAGTACAGGCCAGCACCTTTGGACCAGCAGCCTTTGAGTTTTTGGTGGTGAAGGGAGTGTTGGAGTGTCACATGTATAAAAATGGCGTATCGTGCCACATGTATAACGGGGGGATCGGAACAAAAAGAAATCAAATATGGATTTGAGGGTGTGTGTGATCTTTAACACCCCTTAGTTCTGAATGGTGTACTGAAGATGTACTGAAAGGTGCACTGAAGATGTACTACCTAGGAACACCTTCATCAGCTGCTACTACAGAGAATGCATGTCCTAGCTGAATGGTGTACTGAAGATGTACTACCTAGGGAACACCTTCAGATGAAGATGTACTATTTAGGGAGCACCTTCATGTACTACCTACTACCTACTACCTACTACCTTCAGATGAAGATGTGCTATCTAGGAACACCTTCATCAGCTGCTACTACAGAGAATGCATATCCTAGGTGCTGAAATTTAGAATGCCGTTTGCTCGCCCAGATTGCCTGATATTGCTGCACTGCGTTTAAAAGTGCTTCCAAAGTGCTTACACCCATGACAGCTCCGCTCTTGCAAGCGTGGGGTGTGTGATGCCTCTTTAAATGGCAGTTACCTAAAGAAAATTCACACAAGCAGTGAAAATTCACTCCCCACATTACTCAAGGATTAAGAGCCAAATTGGTACCGGGTACCGTAGAACTCCCTGTCAACGAAAAGAGAAGCATTAAATGAGAATCAGGAAGCAGGCTTCAAGTTGGCCTGAAACCGGCTCCTGGTGAGAGTTGATGATTTAAGAAAAGCCTATGTATGAAAGGCTCCAATGTGTGAGTGTTGTAGATGGTGCCACCCATGCCCAAAAGGATAGTGTGGAGAGTAGTGGAAACTCCTTGGATGGTGCAGATATCTTCATGCTGTTCCTGTGCGGCACTAAGCTGGTCGGCTAGTGTCTTCACAGCCTCACTTAACTTCATCTCAACAACAAAGATGTTACGTGTACTGAGGTCTCTGAGATCTTTTGGTTGGTGCTGTCTGGGGAAGGTGGATCCACTGATGGCTGGCGGTGCTGCTGCAATGCCCCCAGTCTCCCTCAGTTGCCCCTTGCCACTCCGAGGAAACCACCCCACCCCACTCCATTCTTATTTCGTTGTTTTTTGCCTTCTGTTGTTTGCAGAGATGGAGGAGACCAGCATAGCATTTGAATGGCTGGAGGCAATCCGTTTCTGTCTGATAAGCAGGGAAAAAAGAGCAACAAACAACAGCTAATTACTAGGCAGCATGATCAAGGGAGGGGTTATGTAAGTGCCCGCACCAGGCAATCCCTCCGCGCAAACACATGAACAAGTTAGTGTACGTCAGGGGGGTTGTGTGCCGTGGCACCCAGACCCGCACTTTGACTGCTGTATTCCTTTATTAAGGAAGTTGTATTCCTTTATTTCATAAAACTCTGGCTAGTGTGAGTACAAATTGAAAGCCTTTCCTTAATGCACGCTGGTGTTTTCCAGTGTAGACTTTTACGTCTACTTTTACCATGGTGTTATGCACTGCTCACGTTATTATTGCCTGCCGACTGTCATGACCAGCAGCTGTATCAGTCAAAGTACAAGATAGATAGCGCCACCAATCCCCGAACCAAACATGTGCCTCTGCTAGAGGGGCGTGACACGACAGTGGAGTTCATCCTGCTAATCAGTGTGGTAGCCTCAGTGCTTCAGCTATACTGGGACTCATTCCGTTACAACTAGATACGCACTGGCGTTGCAGTTTGCAGTTCTTTCCTGGCATGCAGAAGGTGTGCAAAGTATAAAAAGAAAGCATACGCAAAGGCCAAAAGGTAAAGGAAAAGTAAAAGTCCACACTGGAAGTCACCAGCGTGCATTAACGAAAAGCTCTCAACTAGTGCTCACACTAGCCAGAGCCCCACTGAAAGACGAAAAAGAGAAACAACAGAGACTAATGAGGATCCGGCGGGTTGTCAGCCATGCGATCCGGCCTGCGCCTAGCCCTCCTGAAGCCAGCCGCTCTACCAGCAACCCCCCTTCCAGATCCCCCCATTATCACTGTTGCTGTTGTTTGTGTATTTTGTGTCTTGTTTTTGTGATCTTGTTAAATTTTTTTTGCATGGCAGTGTAGTTTAGTAGCTAGTTGGTGCACTTTGTGCGTGGGGATGCCCATGTTTAGTAGAGGGGTTATGGTGTACTGATTGTAGATAGTGCCCCCGACTTCAAGAAGTATAACATGAAGTGTAACTTTGTTGTTCGAGAGATGCCTCAGAGGCTCCTTGTTCGTAGACGCTGGATAAGACTTTGATGTTGGTTGTGTGCTATTTCTAATGTCTGTTGCGGGTTTATGTTTGAGCAGAATTTGAATTATACAAGATGTATGTCTCTGTCCCTAGTGGTAATCTGTTTGGGATCCAAGTGCCTGCCTCTTCCCTCAATGGGCATAACTAACACGCCATCTGGACGGCTTTAATGTCTAGTTGGAAGGCAAGAGCAAAAGGTACGAAATGTAGAAGGTATGAAACGTAGGCACTAGACACAGGTACACACAGGCTTTCTTTCTTTTTCGTGCTTGACCTTCATGTACACGTTTTGCCCTTCTTGCCATCAACCTGGTTGCCCCCCCTACTTTCTTCCACTTCTTCCAGCCTGCCTCTCTTGCTTCTATCTTGTTTTGTAACTTTCGGGGTTGTTCATCCTCGTAGTGAGTTTGCTATCTCCCCTTGACCAACGTAAGCAAGAAAAAAACAAATACTTATACCATGCAAATACCTGCATATACACTAAAATTGGCGCCATAAGAACACTACCAGCATGGCTGCTCCCTGAGCAACCAGAGAGTGACAAAGCCTCCTCTTCTCTTTTCGTTATGCCAAGCATAACCTACTAAACTACATTATGTGCCGATACTTCATGCCCATGGGAAGCTTGGCAGAATAGTTCTCTTTTCTTTCCATCTGGAAAGACGATATCAAAATGATTATTTAGTAGCCCTTTCTTTTTGTGTTAAGGAGCTTAAAATTTCTTTCTAAACCGCTAAGACTCCTTTGCTTAGTTTGGTTTTCACTAGGTATTTGTGTAATATTCTCTCTTTCATTGAGTGCACAATACACACAAAAGGGAAAGCAAAAACTCCGTAATCCTGAATAAAGGAGTAGTTCGATCTAGTTAGTAACTAAGTGGTAGAGGGCATGGACTGAGTGCGCTGATCTGGACTTTGCTGCAGTGATGGCATCGAGCATTTTCGGTCCTCGCCCCGGTCGTGCTGCTGCAGCAGCTGGGGCGGTCGATGCTGTTTGCCATACGTGCTGGATTGCTCTGCCAGTCCGTTCCCTCTAGGCTGCTGCTGCTGCTGATGCTCTTGACATCGGTGATGCTTTTGCTCCTGCTCTTCGATTTCTGTTTGCTGCCCGCAACACTTGTCCTGCCCGCCTAAATTGATGTGTATGCAGTAATCGCTTTGGTCAGGCAGCTGTGCTGCCATCTCAGCTGCATTGCGCTCTGTGACCAACCCATGTTCGCCATGCTGTGGTAAAAACAGGGCCTCGACATGATGCTGCTCTTGCTGTGCGTGTTGTTGTGTGTGCTGCTCTTGTTGCGTGTGCTGCTGCTGTTGCTGTGTGTGCTGTGTGTGCTGCTGCGTGTGCTGCTCTTGTTGCGTGTGCTGCTGCTGTTGCTGCGCGTGCTGTGTGTGTTGCTGCGTGTGCTGCCCTTGCTGTGTGTGTTGCTGCTGGTGCTGCCCTTGCTGTGTGTGTCGCTGTTTGTGCTGCTCATGTTGCGTGTGCTGCTGCTGGTGCTGCGTGTGCTGTGTGTGCTGCTGCGTGTGCTGCTCTTGTTGCGTGTGCTGCTGCTGTTGCTGCATATGCTGTGTGTGTTGCTGCGGGTGCTGCCCTTGCTGCGTGTGTTGCTGCTGGTGCTGCCCTTGCTGTGTGTGCTGCTGCGTGTGCTGCTCTTGTTGCGTGTGCTGCTGCTGTTGCTGCGCGTGCTGTGTGTGTTGCTGCGTGTGCTGCCCTTGCTGCGTGTGTTGCTGCTGGTGCTGCCCTTGCTGTGTGTGCTGTTGTTGTAACATGCCTTCCTGCTGCTGCAGTTGCATATTTCGCTGCCCCTCCTGATCTCTTCCTGCATGCTGTGATTGCCGCTGCTGCTGCTGCTGCTGCTCTTGTTTCTGTTGTTGCTGCTGCTCTGGCTGCAGCTGTGACTGCTGCTGATGGGGCAGCGGCTGTGGCTGCTTTAGCTGCGGCGACTGCTGCTGATGGGGCAGCGGCTGTGGCTGCTTTAGCTTCGGCGACTGCTGTTGTTGCTGCTGCTGTGCCCCCGGCAGAAGGGAGCGTTTTGGTGGTGTTGTCGCGACAGGCGACAATTTAACAGGGGGATTCACGGCATCCACAGGCGGTGGTAGAGCTACAGTGACAAAGGGTGGTGCTCTGCTCGATGGTGGGAATGTGGCTGTCAAGGGGGGCGCTTTCTTTGCCGAAGAGAGAAATCCGCCATTAGGGTTGACTGCGTAAATCAGAGGTTGGTATATAAGTGTACGGCAATTTGAATAGGTGATCAATTGAATAGGTGGCCAAGGGTTGAATAAGTGGCCAAATGTTGAATAAGTGGCCAAGGATTGAATAAGTGACCAAATGTTGAATAAGTTTTAAAGGATTGAATAAGTGGCCAAATGTTGAATAAGTGGCCAAGGATTGAATAAGTGGCCAAATGTTGAATAAGTGGCCAAATGTTGAGTAAGTGGTAAAGAATTAAATAAGTGGCCAAATGTTGAATAAGTGGCCAAGGATTGAATAAGTGGCCGAGGATGAATAAGTGGCCAAGGATTAAATAAGTGGTAAAGGATTGAATAAGTGGCCAAGGATTGAATAAGTGGCCAAATGTTGAATAAATGGCCAAGATGAGGGACACCGAATCGAACGTCAGAAGTGCGGGCTTGGATTGGAAGCGGTATATAGGTGTACAGCAATTTAAAGTGGCCAAGATGAGGGACACCGAATCAAACGTCAGAAGTACGGTTTTGGATTGGAAGCGGTTTATAAATGTACAGCAATTTAAAGTGGCCAAGATGAGGGACACCGAATTGAACGTCAGAAGTGCGGTCTTGGATTGGAAGCGGTTTATAGGTGTACAGCAATTTGAAGTGGCCA
>Ga0307966_1001655_pt1 | contig 17374 bp, 25 predicted proteins | sample OrgLakmetagen646_FD_203141 | JGI IMG/M metagenome (GOLD analysis project Ga0307966, IMG submission 203141) | Saline water microbial communities from Organic Lake, Antarctica - #646 | ecosystem: Environmental > Aquatic > Non-marine Saline and Alkaline > Saline | place: Antarctica: Organic Lake... | reverse complement strand
CCCTCCGCCACTTGCCTCTATCAACTCGTTCTCCGTTCGTACCGGTAGCCGGATTTTCCCGTTTTTTTAGAGGGTTATGCGGTTTGGGCTCAGGACTGCCCCAGCCGTAGGATGCCCGAAAGCAGTCTCTCCGGGCCAACATTCTCCAGACCTAATGACTGCTCCGATGTGGTGTTCAGCTTATAAGATTCTGTAAGATATTGCTTTTCCTTGATGCCATTCGGAACACTTCGATGCCGGTCCTGCTCGAGCAGATGGAACGGAAATCGAACCTTAGTCGGCGGTTCGTTATCTACGTCGAACTTTCCACTGCAGTGCGGCAAGCGACCGCCCAAGGTACGATGGGGGCGTATTTTGTTGAAAAACTCTTCCTTGATCGAGAGCTGAACTGCTGATTCAATTCCTGCAACTGAGGGGAGGATCGGCGATGATGGGACCGAGGCAAGAAGCGCAACCGGCGCTCTTCTACGAGTTCTCTCTGGAAGATCACGTCCCTGGAACCACCTGCTGCGATCTATCGACCGGTTCGTCGATCTGAGCAGCATTCGTGCCCACCTTGCAGATTTCTACAGCCACACCGGCCGTCCCTCCGTCGATCCCGAGCTGCTGATCCGGATGCTTCTGGTCGGATATTGTTTCGGCATCCGTTCGGAGCGTCGCTTGTGCGAAGAGGTGCATCTGAACCTGGCGTATCGCTGGTTCTGCCGCCTCGATCTGAGCGACCGGGTGCCGGATCATTCGACGTTTTCCAAAAACCGTCACGGTCGGTTTCGCGACAGCGAGCTGCTGCGCCATCTGTTTGAGACGACTGTCGTGCGCTGCATCGCGGAAGGTCTGGTCAGCGGTCAGCGCATGGCCATCGACGCCAGCCTGATCGAGGCGGATGTCAACAAGCAGAACTCCACACCGAAAGAAGACTGGGACGCGGCAAGCATTGACCCGGCAGATGCACCCCGCGCGGTTCGCGAGTATCTCGACACGCTGGACGAGGCCGCCTTCGGTGCCGCCAGCGAGGTGCAGCCCAAGTTCACCTCGCATTCCGATCCGGCCAGTCAATGGACTGCCGCCCGCAAAGGCCCGGCATTCTTCAGTTATTCCGACAACTATCTGATCGACACGGATCATGGCGTTGATCGTGGATGTCGAGGCCACGCGGTCCATTCGACAGGCCGAAGTCGGCTCGACACGCACCATGCTGGACCGCGTGAAGGTCAGGTTCGACCTGCATCCCGAACGCCTGATCGCGGACACGGCCTATGGCACCGGGCCGATGCTGGGTTGGCTGGTCGAACGCAAGATTGCGCCGCACATTCCCGTCTTCGACAAGTCCGGACGCACCGACGGCACCTGGAGCCGGGCGGACTTCGAATGGGACACCGAGAACGACCAATACATCTGCCCCGAGGGCCAAGAGCTGAAGCAGTTCCGCCGGAACTATTCCGACCCAAACCGGGGGCCTACCGGACAAGGCAGAACCAAATACCGTGCCCTGAAACTGACCTGCCAGGCCTGCCCGTCCAAGGCGAAATGCTGCCCGAACGCAGATGCAAGATCGATCACTCGCGAAGAACACGAAGACGCCCGACAGGTCGCTCGCGACATAGCGAAGACCAAGCAATACGACATCTCTATGAAGCTCCGGAAGAAGGTCGAGATGCTGTTTGCACATCTCAAGCGCATCCTCGGCCTGGGGCGTCTCCGATTACGTGGCCCATGCGGTGCAAATGACGAATTCCTGCTCGCCGCAACCGCCCAGAACCTCCGCAAATTGGCAAAGATCTTTCCTGCACCGCAGCAAACGCGAAACGCCTGATAGGAAAGGCGCGCGCCGAATTTGGAACAGCTATTTCTGCGTTCGCGAACGAGTGTTTTTCCACAGAATCGGCCGACCACTTCATTATGGCGCACGGGGTGGTGAACTTCGTCCACAGAAACGCTACCATCACGAAAGCCCCACAACGGGCAAACCTATCTTGACAGGTGCGCCAACAGATCCGCCACGTGCCGCAGGCCGGTGTCCTTGGTCCGGCGGCGGTGCCAGCCCAGCTGCAGTGCGAAACCCGCGACGGCGATCGGCACCGGCAGGCTGACCAAGTCACGCCGGTCGGAAACGATCCGCGACGGCAGCATCGCGATCATGTCGGACCCGTGCAAGAGGGGCGGCACCAGGCCAAAACTCGGCAAGACCAGCCCGATCCGCCGGGTGCGGCCGATCCGGGTGAGTTCGGTGTCCAACGGACTGCGCGCCTCACCCTTTCCCGACACAAGAATATGTGGAAATGCAAGCCAGCTGTCGAGATCGAACCCCTCGATTGCCGGATGGCCGGCGCGTAGGGCAAGGACATAATGTTCGCTCAGCAACTCTTGTTGGTGAATCTGGTCGTCGGCGCCCGAAAAGACCGAGATCGCAATGTCAGTGGTTCCGGCGATCAGCGCAGATGCCGCTGCGTCGGCCCCGTGCCAGGGCTGGATGATAAGGTCGATCCCCGGCGCAGAGCTTTGCAGGGCGCGTTGCAGCGGGCTGGCTACCAGTATCGCCGGGTAATCGGCCATTGAGATGCGCAGCGTCTGACGGAGGTCTGAGAGAGATGGTTCCTCGGGATCAACCAGCTCGCCAATTTCCGCCAGCAGCGATTTCAGTGGCGCGCGCAAGGCTTCTGCCTTGGGTGTCAGTCGCATTGTGCCGCGCCCCCGTTCCAGAAGGTCATCCCGGAACAGGTGGCGGCAACGCTGCAAGGCGGCAGAAGCCGCAGGTTGTGACAGGTTCAATCGGTCAGCCGCACGGCTGACATGCGCCTCGTCCAGAAGCGCGTCGAGGATCACCAGAAGGTTAAGGTCAAGGCTCCGTAAATTCATGAGGTGGATAATAGATCAGATCATCAATCGATTGGAGTGATTTGGTTGATTCCCGCATCCTGCCTCTTATCGCAACGCAGGAGATGACCATGACCCGCACGTTAATACTGATCTTCCATCCCGATCTCGCCCAGTCCCGGGCCAATGCTGCCTTGGCAAGGGCCGCCAACACACTCCCCGGTGTCGAGGTGATCGACATGCAGGCGGCCTATCCGGACGGTATCGACATGACCCGCGACGGCGCGGCAGAGGCGGCACGGCTGTTGACCGCTGATCGCATCGTACTGCAGTTCCCGGTGCAATGGTATTCCGCGCCGCCACTGCTGAAGGCCTGGCAGAACACTGTGCTGACGCGGATGTTCTACATCCATTTCGAGGATGAGGGGCGACGGCTCGCCGGTACGCCGCTGATGATCGCGGCTACAGCCGGCAATGTCCCCGAAGCATACCGACCCAAAGGCAGCAACGGCTTTTCGATGAACGATTTGTTCATACCGCTGCGGGCCATGGCACACCGCTGTGGGCTCATATGGGCTGAGCCATTCGTGCTCTATGGTGCCATGAAGCTCTCGGATGCTCAATTTGAGGCGGCTGGCGCTGACTATGCCACAACCTTGGCCCGCTGGATCACCACGTCCAACCGCAAGGCGGCCTGACCATGGAAAAATCACACGACACCTTTACCGATCTCTCGCGCGGAACGCCGGTCTGGTTCACCCTCTCGGCCCGCGCGCTTCCCGTTGGCCTTCTCACGCAGTTTCTCACTGCCGGCAGCGCCCTATTCCGCGATCAAACCCTATGGGCCCTGCACGGGGTAATCGGAGGGGCGCTGTCCGTTCCGGTCCTTGCACTGCTCGCAGGTGCAGTCTTCATCCCCCGGCTCCGTGGATTCGGCTGGTGGGCTGGACTGACCTTCCTGCTTTACGTGACCCAGATCGTGCTCGCCTCCGGGGGCAGTCCGCTGCCTCTGTCACTCCACCCGATGAATGGCGCGCTGCTGTTGACGGCCAGCCTTATTCTGATCGCCAAGGTCGAACGGCGACGCACCCAACCCCTGTCCGGAAGGATTCTGTCATGACCCCCACACGCCGCGATATTCTGCGTCTGGCCAGCGCCTTGCCGCAAGTGCCGTCGCCACGTCAATGTCCACCTTCGCAGCACTTGCGGGAGGGCCGGCCGGAGCGGAATCCGTGCCCTCGTTTTTCTCCGATCATTTCCGCCCGGTTCTCGATGAGGCGACCACGTTTGACCTGACCGTCCGGGGGGCCATCCCGCCGGTGCTCTCACGACGATATTTTCGCAACGGACATAATCCGAAGGAAGGGATCAATCCGGGCGCGTGGTTCTATGGGGCGGGCATGATCCACGGGCTGCGCATTTCCGGCGGACGAGCGGAATGGTACCGCAACCGCTGGGTCAGAACCCCGGCCCTGCTGATGGGCAAGCCGCTGTTTACCGATCAAGGCACGATCGACCTGACCGCCAGCGCCGCCGGAACAAGCGTCATCGCCCATGCGGGCCGGATCCTTGCCTTGCAGGAAGTGAACCTTCCGTTTGAGATCACGCCCCAGCTGGAAACGCTGGGGGCCTATGATTTCGGCGGTGCTTTGACCACCATGATGACGGCGCATCCAAAGATCTGCCCACGGAGGTGCGAAATGCTCTTCTTCGGCAACTCGCCACTGGCCCCACATCTGACCTATCACGTCGCCGATGCCAGAGGCCCGCTGACCCTTCAGCGGTGCTCGATCTTGGTCTCGACCAACCGTTTCCTTAGGCTTGGAACGACAGTTACCCCGCGCGTATCGTCGTCATCCCGCGCGACCGCAGCAAGGGCGGTGTAAGCTGGATCGACGTGCCCTCTTTCTATGCGCCTCACTTCGCCAATGCCTGGGAAGATGCAGAGGGCAGGATCATCGTCGAGGGACCGTATTTCGACCGGCCGGCGTGGGACCAGGCCCTCGACTTTATCAACGGTGTCGCAGCACATGGTGCGCCACCAGCGGATGGTTGCGTGCGGGGGCAACGGCGGATCGATCCGAAGGCGGGCACTGCAACGGTGGCCTTGCTGGACGATCCGACGGTTGAGTTTTCGACGATCATCCTCGCGCATACCGGCCGCGAAAGTCGCCATGTCTATGCCTGCTCTTTCCCCGGTGCGGGTCAGCAGGGCTGCGGCATTGTGAAATATGATGTCCGCAGCGGCCGACGCGCGCTGCTGTCCCTGCCTGACAGCGTCATGGCGGGCGAGCCCTGCTTTGTCGCCGATCCGGCGGGGACGGCAGAGGATCACGGCTGGTTGCTCACCTATGTCAGCGACCTTCGAAGCGATGCGGCCGAACTGTGGATTCTTGACGCCACGAGGATCGAGGCGGGCCCGGTCGCCGCAATCGAACTGCCGGTCTGGGTGCCTGCGGGCGTCCACGGCAGCTGGATCGACGATCTGGAAATCTGATCCGGCAGCGGCGGGCCTGCGCAGGCTTGCCGCCACTTTCGCCCATATCGCAAACCGCCTCAAGCCGCACACCTCACAAGGAGACATTATCTTGATTCAAAACCAAATGGCTGCCCGATATGCAACCAATCTCGTTCCCGCAGCACGAGACAAGACCGCTCGCTATCTGATGATCGCGCTGTCTGTTGCGACCCTCGGCGCGTTTGCCAATGCGGTAGCCGAGTTCGGAACGTTACCTCCCGACCGGCTGATTGTCGGCACCTGGCAAATATTGGGCTTTGCGGTCTTTGCCGGGCTCTTCGCGCTTCTCGCAATTTGGCCACAGCGCATGCCGGGCTTGTGGGAGTTGATCCTGCTCCACAAGCTCGGGGTCACGCTGATGAACATCGGGTTTATTGGAACTGTTTCCGGGCCGATGGCGTCTGATAATCCGACAGCCGTCGTGATGATCGACGGCACCCTGGTTGCAATAACATTGCTTGCCTACGTTCTGGCCCAGGGTTGGCGTCCGTCGTTTACGAGGTCAGCGCAGTAAAGGGGGCCTGCTCCCTCCGGCTTCAGACCCCAAATGCTGCAGGGCCGCGACGATCATTGCGGCCTCGCATGCAAGCTGCGCCCGCGTTGGCGTTCGACCGATCACGACCATGCGCCAATAGAGCGACGCTGGAATGAGATCGAGCGCAAGTTCCCTGTCTATGTTCTGCCGCAGCTCTCCCCGCGCAATAGCCCGGTCCAGAATCGCGATTCCCTGCGCGCGTCTGGCTTCGGCGATCTTGGTGTTGAGTCGGCGCATGTCACCCGAGCGTGCCGCCTCGGCGTGAAGATCCGGTAGGATACGGCGGATCAGAGGATGGCGCAGTACCGTGCGCAGCCGGGTGAGAAACGCCAGAACTTCGGCTTCGAGATCGCCGTGATCCGCAGCGACCGCAATCTTCAGACCAAGGGCCGAAACGGCCGCCGCAGCAAAGGCCTGGCGCGAGGCGAAGCGACGATAGATCGCCGCCTTGCCGGCACCGGCCCTCGCTGTAACCCGTTCAAGGCTAATGGCAGCGAAACCGTGTTCGGCCCAATCCTGAAAGAAAGCCCGGAAAAGCGCCTCGGTCAGATCCGCGCGGGGCACGGCAGCTCCGCTTGGCTTGCGGCGTGTTTTTTCGTCGGAACGGTTGCGTTTCAACCAAAGATCTCCCATTTGGACGATACGATAGCGTTCCAACCATAAGAGGTTTTGCCATGACTGACAAGTTCGAGATCTTCTCCGGCCTGCTGGGCCAAGGAGCGTCTGGTCCTGTCACACGGGCATTACCATTGGCAGCACGAGCCGGCCTGGTACGCTGTCCGGGGAACTGGGCACTGGGCGGGGGATCGCAAGCAATCGATGCTCTGGAGCATCCAGAACCGCAACCAGGATGCCGAGACCGTTCACGGGACCCAGAAGCCCGTGGAGTGTATGCGCCGGCCGATAGCGATGGCTCTGCACGAAGAGTTGGACGACACACACAGGGCAATCAAAACGGCCATGCGCAGGACGGGTGCCGGCGAACGCACCGTGAAGTACTGGTTCTCGGGCGAGCGGGGGCCGAGCGGCGATCATCTGATCGCCCTCGTGCGGCATTCGGATGCAGTGCTCTACGTCGTTCTTGCGTTGGCTGGCCGCCACATTGTCGAGGAGGCAGACGATTGAGAGGCGATCGATGGTCGGCAGCAGTAGGGGGCAGCTCACTCTTGTCTCGTGTGCGTTTTTGGTTATATTGAATACACGCAAGATAAGAGGTGCTGCGCCATGTCCCGAACGACCACGATGACCGTCCGCCTTGGTGGAGCATTGAGTGACTTCGTATCGGCCAACGTAGGCGATGACGGGTCCTATGAAAACGTCAGCGAGTACATCCGCGACCTGATCCGGCGTGACAAGGAGAGGGCGGAGCAAGAAGCCTTCAACCGACTGAAGGGCGAGCTGACCCACGCATTCGCAGCCCCGGAGGAGACGTATCGACCGCTGACCGTAGCCGAGGTGATTGCGCGGAACAGGGCCTGATCCGATGCCCGCCATTCGAATCCAGGAAGGGGCGTCCCACCGCCTCGACGACATCTACCGCTACACCCGAGACAGGTGGGGAGATGATCAGGCCGAGACATACATCACCGGCCTGTTCGCCGCCTTCGACAAGATCGCTGACCACGGCGTTGCATCAAAGCCCATCCCAGCCGAGTTCGGCGTCGAAGGGTTCTTCTTTCGATACGAGCGCCAGTTCGTCTACTGGCGACATCTCTCGAATGGCGACATCGGGATTGTGACAATCCTGCACGAGCGCATGCATCAGATCGACCGGTTTGGGGAAGATTTCGGGCTCGCATGATCGGATGCCTTTTCAAGGCGCATCAGATTTGCGCAGGGTGGTATCGTCGATGTTTGCACGGCCTAGGGGTGACCGTAGATACCAACTTGCTGGAGGTGAGGAGGATGCCGCTCTCGTCAGACGGCATCGCCATGTAGGGGCTAGCCTGATCCGGGAACCAACGTGCCCCCTCGGCGTCGAGACCATCGTAGGCACAGTTGGACAAAACATCGACGTCATCCTGCGCAAAAGCCGGGGATGCCACGATGAAAGCCAGGGGGCTTGCTGCAACTGTGATCCGTTTCATTTCGTGTTCCTTTTGCCGAAAGCTTGAAGACTTTTATCCATGCTTCTCACAAGAGGTGGACATCAAAAAAATTCCTGAATGGTGGCTTTGTTCCTATAAACATTGGATTGGCCTATCGTTTCCTCGGTCCTTCACGCTGAGTTCGAGATAGATCCCTGACTTGGCGGGCTCTTGATGCACAGGTGAACTTGTCATGAGCTCCTTGCCTTTCGGGGCCTGCTTTTTCCTGCAAAGGGCCGAGGAATGCACGCTTGTCGATCGTCCCACGGAAGCGGCGCCTCAAGAGCGGTTCGTCCCGTGCCACGCGCTGGACTTGACCCGCGGACGCGGTTTATTCAGCTAAAGCGGATTCCAAATCCGTCGTGTTTTCGTCACAGGCCCAACCAGCGCAAGCAGTATGGAGCAAGCAGTTTTGACTTCTACCGATCAGACTGAATTTGCCGAATGGCTCGACCTGAATGACACACATGTCATCGCCGGTGAACTGAACCGGAGTACCCGTGACGCCCGAATCTACTCGTTTCGACACATGCCGAAAGACAAGGCAATTCGTGTCATGGCCTTGCTTGAACCGGTAAATCAGCGCGATATCCTGATGGCCCTTGGCACGGGCGACCGCAAGGACGTGCTCGAAGGGATGGAGCCTGATGACCGCGGACGTCTGTTTTCACAGCTGCCTCGGGAGCAACGCACCCGCTTGCTGGAAGAACTTTCGGCAGAAGAGCGCCGCCTGACGCTGGAAGTCCTTCGCCACCCCGAACACAGCGCCGGGCGCATCATGACGCCGGAATTCGTTCGTCTTGTGCCAGAGATGTCGGCTGGTGAGGCATTGGAAGCAGTCCGTTCCGGTGCCGGTCGTGCCGAGACGGTCTATCTCATGCCCGTTGCAGGTGAGGATATGCGCCTTCTTGGCATGGTGGATCTGGCCGAGATCGCGCTTGCGGCACAGGACGCACGGATCGCTGATCTGATGACCAAAGAGGTGCCCGCAGTTTCAGCCAGCGACGATCAGGAGGACGTCGCCCGGTTGATGAAGTCGGCCGATCTTCTCGTTGTGCCGGTCGTCGAGGGCGAGGGTCGGCTGGTGGGCGTCGTGACCTTCGATGACGCGATGGAGGTGCTGGAATTTGAGGAGGGCGAGGACTTTGCCCGGACCGGCGGGGCGGAGCCGATCGCACGGCCATACCTCTCTGTCCCGATCACACGCCTGGTTCGTTCGCGCGTCATCTGGCTATCGGTTCTGGCCGTTGCGGCGACGCTTACCGTCAATGTGCTGAATGCTTTTGAGGAAACCCTCGATAACGTGGTCAGCCTGGCACTGTTCATTCCGCTTCTGATTGGGATCGGCGGCAACACCGGTGCGCAGTCTGCAACGACCGTGGTTCGCGCGCTCGCCGTGGGCGACATTCGTCCAGGCGACGTGGTCAAGGTCGCGCTGCGCGAAACTGGCACGGGCCTCCTGATGGGATCTCTGATTGCGGTCCTGGCCTATGCCGTCGTTGCGGTGATTTTCGAGAGTGACATCGCATTGATCGTGGCATTGACGCTGGTGGCGATCTGCACGTTGGCCGCCTTGGCGGGCTCGCTCATGCCGATCGCGGCGCGCGTGCTGTCCGTAGACCCTGCAGTCGTCAGCGCACCGTTCGTCACCGTGACCGTCGATGCAAGCGGACTATTGATCTACTTCCTCATCGCACAGACCGTGCTTGGGCTCTGACGTGAATTGAATGGGGATGCCGACATAAACCGACGTCTGACTGGACATCGGCGCAGAGCGGACCACACTTTTTAAAATGGGCGTTGATCGAGTTCTTATCATTGCACTTGCGGGTCTGCTCGTCTGGATGTTGAGCGACGTTCTTTTGCTGATCTTCGTCGGTCTCCTTCTCGGAATTGCACTCGATGCCCTTGCGACGCCGGTCGCACGCCGCACGCCGTTGCCCCGCAAGCTGACGCTCGTCCTCGTGGCGTTGATGCTGGTCACCGGTCTGGGCGCTTTCGCGGCGGTCATCGTGCCGCGAGCCGTGGGACAGATTGATCAGCTCTGGAACGTCGTCGCCGAAGCCGTCGAGGCAGCAGGCGACACCGTGACCAGCTGGGGCTGGCCCGACGTCGAATTGGACGACGCCAGTGACATCAGTCAAGGCCGCTTGCTCGAGGTGATGCAAGGTATCGTCGGACAGCTTGCAGAAATAACCATGACAGCCATCGGGTTCGTCGGTGACCTCTTCGTGGCCACTGCCATAGGGCTTTTCATCGCGTTCGATCCCGCTGTTTACCGTCGCGGATTTCTCGCCCTCGTTCCGTCCCGCAAACGGGACTGGGATGCGGCGATCACAGAGACGGGCCGGGCCTTGCGTTGGTGGTTCCTTGGCCAGCTCGTCTCCATGATCGTGCTTGGCGTGACGGTGTCACTTGGCCTAATGCTTCTCGGCGTGGAGCTTTGGCTGAGCCTTGGCCTGCTGACCGGCCTGTTCACGTTTGTGCCGATTCTCGGGCCCATTATTGCAGGCGCGCCGATCCTCCTTGTCAGCTTTACCGAGAGCACGGATGTGGGCCTTTCAGTGCTCGTGTTCTATCTTCTGGTCCAGAATGTCGAAGGCAACTTTCTGGTGCCATATATCCAGCACCGTGCCGTTCATCTGCCGCCCGCGCTCTTGCTTGCGGCGATGGTCGTTCTGGGCGCGCTATTCGGTCTGCCAGGTTTCATTCTGGCAGCACCCCTGACTGTCGTGGGACTGGTGCTTGTGAAGAAGATCTATTTGGAGAAGGCCGATGATCTGAACTGAACGCCAGAACTGGAACGTTTTTTTTGTTGGCGGCTCCGGATGTCGTAACGTCGTGGCGTCTTCGGATCAATGAGTGACCTGACCCGGCGCTCGTTTCGCACTCACTGGCTGTTCCCGGCGACAAACGCGACGGCGCTGGCAGCGGCGAACAGGGCCCAGCAGATACGCCACTGGAAACCCGGCACGACCATCGCGAAAGCCGCGACACCGGCAAGCGTGATCCCGACGCTGGTGCCTGTGCTGATTTCTGACAGCGCGGTCGGACGATTCACATCACGGATCTTGCGATGAACGGCATCGTTGAAAGCCGTCCACGCGAACCCGGCACTTGCGGCGGCAAGAAAGACGCCATCGGCAAGAACCGTCACGTCGGGCGAGGTCGTGACGACCAACAGCCCGACCGTGGCAGGCGTCAACCCGGACAGGACCGGGACCTCCGGACTGCGTCTGTGCAACAGGAATTGTGCCATGATCAGACCAAGGAAGAAGCCCGCAAAGCCAAGACCGGATATGAATCCGACGCTGGATGAGGACAACGAGAAGTCCTGTCTGAACTCTGGCATGAAAAATCCGAACCCCATGCAGGCAGGGCCATAGCTGATGGCTTTGGCTGCGAACCCGCGGCGGACAAGCTGTGAAAGTAAGTAATGGGGCAGCCCTCCATTCTGCTCGGGAAATATCTTGGATGGAGGCATTTTCCATGACGGCTTGGCGGGCGGTTCGTGCAAGTCAGCCAATCAGACGCCCGCCCTTGCGCCTGATTGTAATCAACTCGCACCCGGAACAATTTGGCCCGCATTCTGTTTGTCCGCCGAGTGACGACGTCGACCGGACACCCTCATCATTGGCATTTCGTCACGTTGGTTCGCGTATTTGCGCTTGGTTTCGCGGGGGTCGGTCCGGTCTGGAAGGTCCCGAAACTGGAACGGAGCGACATCATGATCACCCGCAAACTGCATCACGCCGTATCTGCCTTGTCCTTGGCTGCCTGCCTGACAGGTCCTGCCGCACCTGCCTTGGCGCAGGAAACCGGCTTCACCCCGCCTCAGGATTTCACGACCATCGTCTCCGAGTTGAGCCCCTCGGTGGTCGGAATCACTGCGCGCGGCATGGCGCCGCCGCGGCAAGCCATGCCCGACGGCATGCCGCTGCCAGAGCCGTTTGGTGGCAGGCCGGGGCAGGATGCACCGCAGCGGGAAGTCGTTGCTGGAGGGTCCGGTTTCATGATCAGTGAAGACGGCTACATCGTGACCAACAACCACGTCATCGAAGGTGCGTCAGAGATCGAGGTCGTTCTGACCGATGGGGCAACGCGCGAGGCGATACTGGTCGGGACCGATCCCGCGACCGATATCGCCGTTCTCAAGATCGACGATGCATCCGACATCGTCGTCGCCCCGTGGGGTGACAGCGATGCCATGGAGCCGGGCGCATGGACGGTTGCCATCGGCAGCCCCTTCGGTCTTGGTGGCACCGTCACGGTGGGCGTCTTGTCAGCCACGTCTCGCGTGATCGGCGCCGGTCCTTATGATGCGTTCCTCCAGACCGATGCATCGATCAATTCGGGCAACTCCGGCGGTCCGCTGTTTAACGGGTCGGGTCAGGTGATCGGCGTCAACACGGCGATCTTCTCGCCGGGTGGTGGCAACGTGGGCATCGGTTTTGCGGTGCCATCCAACATGGCGCAGGATGTGGTGCGCCAGTTGATCGACACAGGTGACGTCGAGCGTGGCTTTATCGGCGTGTCATTGCAGGGCCTTGATGATGCCTTGGCGCGTGCGTTGGGCCTTGAAGGCACGGATGGGGCCATTGTGACAGGCATTGAACCCGGCGCACCGGCGGACGCAGCGGGCATCCGGGAAGGCGATGTCATTCTCTCTGTCGACGGAGAGGCTGCCGAGGATCCCCGGCAAGTGTCCCGGATCGTAGCGAACCTCTCTCCCGGTTCGGAGGTGCCCGTTTCGGTCTCCCGCAATGGCGAGCAGATCGAAATCACGCTGACACTGGCGGAACGCGGCTCCGACCGGCAGACCGAGGACGCCGTGCCGACCGATGATGGCGAACCTTTAGGCGTGGCAGTCTCGGCAGTTCCCGAACTGGTCCGTCGCAACCTTGGCCTGCAAGAAGGTGAAGCCATCATGGTTCAGAACGTCCAGCCCGGCAGTGCCGCGGCCAACGCGGGCCTGATGCGCGGTGACGTGATACTCAGCGCCAGCGGCGAAGACATCGGATCAGTGGACGGCCTTTCGAGCGCCTGGATCACAGCACGCGAGGAAAACCGCCCGCTTTTGCTGCAGATCAATCGTGGGGGGAATGGATTGTTCATCGCGGTCGACCCGGGTCACGACCCGGACGCTGCCGCGGATTGATCGCCCTTCGGCGCGTGCCGACGGGTCGCCAGGTGAAGTGATCGTTGATCTGGCGGTTACGCTTTGAGCCCGCAGCACATTCGAAGGAACTTCTGCCAGATCATTTTGGTTTTTTAACCATCAAACAGTGAGGTTTATACCATGTCCAGCAAAGTCATTCTCTGGGGATCCGTTGCTATTCTGCTGATCGGCGCAGGCATCCTGACACTTCCGCTTGGTGAAAACGTGAACGGGCAGGGGCTGCTTTGGCTCGTTCCGGTGGCCTACTTCATGATGCTGTTCGGCGCACTCGGTCTGGCCATCGGCTGGTTTCGGAAGCAGCAGTAGGAATCCTGACGGTCGAGCAATATTGCGACAGGTTTCTTGGTTGTATTCAGGCCTTGGCGCGCGCTCATGACCAATTGATCGAGACCAACTGGCAGTCGGCTGATCTGGCAGAGCTCGTCCGGTCCACGCTTACGGCATATGAACGCGACGGATCGGTTGATCAGGTGACCGACGGTCCGCAGACGCGGCTGACGCCGAAACAAGGCCTTGGCCTTGCGCTGATCCTGCACGAACTTGCGACCAATGCCGCCAAATATGGCTCACTTTCGACTGCGGAGGGAAAGTTGCGCGTCACTTGGGACATCACCCATGACGATAGACCAAGCCAGATCCGGTTGACATGGAAAGAGCGTGGAGGACCACCGGTCACGGACGACGCGTCCCATGGGTTCGGCACGAAGCTTATCAAGCGCGCCTGCACCTACGAACTTGAGGGTGCATCGGAACTTCACTTCGCCCCCGAGGGTTTGACCGCCAAGATCGTGTTTCCCGTCGCCGGATGAGAGTGACCATGGCCAATGACGAAAACCCGCAAGCGCTCGCTGGCCGACGTATTCTTATCGTCGAGGACGAGATGCTGCTGGCGATGGACCTTGAGATGTTCCTTGAGGATCGCGGCTGCGAGGTTCTTGGTCCTGCCAGCAATGTCGCGGAGGCTCTCGCCATTCTCGAAGCCGAGCGCCCCGATGCAGCTACCGTTGATATGAACCTCAACGGCGATTCGTCCGCACCGGTCGCAGCCGCGCTGCAAGAGTGCGGCGTTCCGTTCGTTTTTGTCAGTGGCTACAATGACAAGCAGAACGACTACCCGGCCTTTAAGGACGTACCCTTTGTGAACAAGCCTTACGACACTGCCGACCTGCACCGGCAACTTGACCGGATGCTGGCGTGAAGATGCCGGACCGGACATGTATGAACGACTGCTTTGATGGATCTGCCATGCAGCAAGCTTGCGAACCGGATCGGACATCCAAGTTGCATCGGCGACCTATGGCCGGCCTGACTGTGTCTGACCCTGCGTTAAAGCTTTGCCGGCACCATCGTTGGTGGTCTTCCGCAAGGTCCAAGTGCCATTGAACTCCCGCGACGTGTAAAAAATTTGGAACAAATGAGTGCAGCAATCCATGATACTGTAGGATCGGCTGCGAATAGGCGATAAATGACGAGCAATTGACTGGATCGTGCAATGATGTCTCAGCATGTGCATATCACCGGCCGCGTGCAGGGTGTCGGGTTCAGGGCATGGACACGTGAGCGGGCGCAGGGACTCGGCGTCTCGGGATGGGTTCGCAACAGGTCGGACGGATCGGTCGAGGCCGTGGTATCGGGGCCGAACGGGGCGGTCGAGACCCTGATTGCGGCGCTTCACGAAGGCCCGCCTGCCGCGAAGGTCGAGGATGTCCGCACCGCCGAGACTGAATTGCCAACGGAGCACGGGTTTCGGATTCATGGCTGATCGACGGAGCAATATGCGGCCATCAATGTGGTTGGGCCACATTTTCCGCGAAATATTGATGGAGTTCCAAGGTGCGGCTTCACTGACGCTGTCATCTGCGCAGCAGCGTTTCGTGGCAGGCAATGTCGATGATGATGAGCCAGCGGGAAATTTCCGGGCATTTCGGGTCAAGGAAACGTCGGCAAATCGCGCAACACGCAAGGGGATGGTTGCAGTTTCAGCATGCTATTAGATGTGATTATCATCGGCCTCTGACCATCCACCGGGCGATGAAGTTGAACAGGGTTTGGCGAAAGGGAGCCAACGAATGGCAGATCAACCTTCACTCGTCGTTGGCCTATGCGCTCATGCCGGGAGGGTTTCTGTTTCTGGGCAGTTCGGAAAACCTGAGCCAATCCGACAATCTGTTTACGCCTATCGACAAGAGGCACCGGATCTTCCAGAGCCTCGATCTGGGGGATCAGCGCCCCCGCATAGCCATTCCGATCGAGGAAATGCGCGGTGCGGCCCACGGTTTTGACCATCACGAGATGCCGCAACGCATGAGCAAGCACAATATTCGCCAGCGCGCCGAACATCAGGTCATGGAACGCCACAGTCCGGCGCATGTCGTGATCCGCAGCGAGGGGGACATCGTCTATTACTCGTCGCGGACCGGTCGATATTTTGACACGCCACGCGGCGCCCCGAACCGGCAATTGTTCGAAATTGTAAGGCGCGAGGACGGTCGACATGAACGCCGTGGTGTCGAACGTCGAGTCGATGATCCGACGGACCCTATCCACCGAAATTGACGTCGAACTGGCGCCGGAAGCCGATCTATGGAAGGCCGAAGCAGACCCGAGCCAGAGTGAAGTCGCGCTGCTGAACCTGGTTATCAACGCGCGCGATGCAATGCCCGACGGCGGCAAGCTGACAATCAAGACCGACAACGTGGCTTGGGAGGAACCCGATCCCGACGGGCCGGATGAAATCTCCTCCGGCAACTATGTCGTGGTGACCGTGTCGGATACAGGTGTTGGTATGCCCGAACAGGTGATCACCCAGGTGTTCGAACCCTTCTTCACCACAAAGGACGAAGGCGGCGGCAATGGACTCGGTCTGCCCAGCGTCTACGGGTTCATGAAGCAATCGCAGGGCCACATCAAGATAGGCAGCAAAGTCGGTGACGGCACGTCTGTCAGGCTGTATTTCCCGAGGGCCGCAGGGGGCGGGTCAGAGACAGCGGTTTCCGATCAGGATGAAACACCGCTTGGGGATGGCGAGCACATTCTTGTGGTCGAGGATGACATCGAGGTTCGCGCCCTTGCCACTGCCCTGATCCGCAGTCTGGGCTATCGTGTGGTCGAGGCCACCTCCGGTCAGGAGGCCATGAAAATTATCAACTCGGGACAGCCTGTCGATCTGCTGTTTACCGATGTGGTGATGCCCGGTGGAATGCATGGCAGGCAGCTTGCAGACGCAGCACATGCGGTTAGGCCCGAGTTGAAGGTGCTTTTCACGTCGGGATATTCAGAGAAGACCATCCACGACCAAGGCAGACTGGCGCCAGATGTCGCATTGCTCAGCAAACCCTACCGGCTGAAACCCCTTGCCCGTAAAATCCGCGCCGTGCTCAGCTAAAGATAGCAGCCAGCGGCACCGTCTGCCGGTTGTTCTTTTCTAAGTGCAGAAGCGCCGGCGGCAGATGACCGGCGCGGTGGTGGATATGTAGTCCCGAAAAAGTCCTTCGACGACGCGAGATGATTTCTGGGCTGCTTCTGTCTACCAAGTGGGTGAATTCATACGATGACGACAAGGCTGCGATTGAACCTGTAAGTCAAAAATAGGCGAGCGCACCATCGACTTCCATCAGAACGCCGATGACGCCGCGCTCGCGTTGGTAGACCTGTGTGCCGCGGGGGATGGTGCCGGTCGCGTCAAGCGCTTTGAACGTGATGCCTTCGACGACTTGCGTCATGCCAGCTTCAAAGGGCGCGATTACGTTGTTTGAAATCATCAGTGGAAGCTCGTCGATAACAACCTGCGGTGCCAAAACCACCGTATCGCGGCGCAACATTCCAATCATGGTGTCAATGCTCAGGTGAGCGGGATCGGCGCGCGTCAGGACGACGATGTCAGGTCGGCCATATGGTGCATATTGCGCCTGATTTCCCACCGGATCAATGAACACCGTTGCATCGCCCCACTGCACCACAGCGGTGGCATTTCTTACCGCGATTGTCTCTGGGCCGCTTTCGGTCGGTTGTTGGGCAAGCGCGTAATCAGTCCAGAGCGCGCCCAGAACGGCGGAAGCTGCCATTAGACCGACCACCCAGTTACAAGCGTGATCCAGGAATGAACCTTTGGTAGATTTGCCAGACCCATTGCAGTGCAGGCCCTGAACGTCCTTATCGGCGTCTTTGGCCGCCCGACGCAATGCCGCCCCACATTGGCTCATTTCTGTTCCTTGGCTAAGTCTGAGTTCGCACGACACTTA
>Ga0307966_1001654_pt1 | contig 17385 bp, 20 predicted proteins | sample OrgLakmetagen646_FD_203141 | JGI IMG/M metagenome (GOLD analysis project Ga0307966, IMG submission 203141) | Saline water microbial communities from Organic Lake, Antarctica - #646 | ecosystem: Environmental > Aquatic > Non-marine Saline and Alkaline > Saline | place: Antarctica: Organic Lake... | reverse complement strand
CGAATTTTCCGTGGCGGAATCAGCTGACAGGCCCATCTCTAAACCAAGTTTCCTTACTAATAATATTGATTGATTAATATATAACACCAGGAAGAGTTAAAAGGGGTGTGCAACAGGGGGGGGGTATAAACGAAATCCGAAATTTCCTGGCTCACACGCCCATATTTTCCACCCGGTCTCAGCGTTAATATTCATTCATATATATAAGCGAACAACAAAAAGGTTTCGGCTCAATCCAAGCTGATTTGAGAAAGTGATTTTCTAACCGTAAGTCATCATCTAGGGCCTCCCCAGCGAGTGCCGAGCCTCGTTGAGGCTCGCCGAGCCTCGCTGGCAAATTCAGACACCCTATTCACCCACCCTTTATCATGCTTGTGTACAATCACGCGTGCGCATATTCATGCTTGCGTGTACAATCATGCGTGTGCATAATCATGCGCATGTATAATCATGTATGTGTATAATCACACATGTGCATGACTAAGCTTGTGTATGATCATGCTTGTGTATAACCATGCGTGTGCATAATCATGCGTGTGCATAATCATGTTTGTGTAAAATCAAGCTTGTTTATAATCATGCATGTGTATAATTACGCATTTGTATTATCTTGCTTGTATATAATCATTCTTCGAAGTAGAAAACAAACACATGATCAGGGTTGGCCAGAACCGTATACATACATCGTACATGCCCATATATTTGGTGAGTTCCCTGCCAAAAATACCGTATATACACCATATATATATGGTTATGGCCAACCCTACACATGATCTCTTTGGCCTACCCTCTTAGCATCTGTTGTACTCCTTTACTGCATTACACGCTTAGCCCTTGCACTCCTTTACTGCATTACACACTTAGCATCTGTTGCACTCCTTTACTGCATTACACACTTAGCCCTTGCACTTCTCTACTGCATGAAACGCTCAGCATCTGTTGCACTCTTTTACTGCATTTCACACTTAGCCCTTGCACTCCTTTACTGCATTACACGCTCAGCATCTGTTGCACTCCTGTACTGCATTACACGCTTAGCCCTTGCACTCCTTTACACATTACACCAAAAAAAATCGACTGAAGAGGTGAAGCATTCACACGCCACGTGCCCTCTCATAACATCTGGCTCTGCAGGCCTGCCTTTTGACTCATGACGCCCACCCACCTTGCTGACAGTTCCCCCTCTCAACAACCTGGCTCTGCAGGCCTACCTCATGACTCGCACCCACCCCTGCCGACAGTGGAACGAGCAGCAGTTTTCAGTCACGCACTGCATGCGCCTTTGGCTGTCTCTCGTTGACAGCCCCTGGTAGTCTCACAGTCATGCTGTCAGGCTGTTCATTGAGAGGCTTGTTGGCAGCCCCTGGTAGTCTCACCACAGGCATGCCGTCAGGCTGCTGAATGGGAGGCTAGCGCCAGTCTGGTAGCAATGCTGTGCATGTCCCTGAGGCCATCCTGTGCATGTCCCTGAGGCCAGTGCTGAATGGGAGGCTTGCACCAGTCTGGTAGCAATCCTGTGCATGTCCCTGAGGCCAGATGTGGAGGACAGCCTCTTGGCTTGGTACGCAACCACCCACACCGAGAGTCGATGACAGGAGAGGAGCAGGTTGTTTTCGACCTGAAATGCTCTGCGAGCCTATGTTTGACAGAGCTATGTCCACGTTGAACAGGGATGCACGGGATAAATTTGCTGCCGTGAGTTTGCTGCCGTGACATGGCGTTTGTTTGTTCAATTAAACGCTTGGATATCTAAGAACCATCCTGCAGCAGCCCTGACCGTGTCAAAATCCTCAGAACGCAACACACATACACATGCACGCACACACGTGCACGTCTTTGGCGTGAGTTTGCTGTCACTCATGGTGTCAGATCCAGTCACACAAGCTACTCCTGGTGTCGATGTCACTCAGGGTGTCGGTGTCATCACTCACTCATGGTGTCATCACTCACTCGTGGTGTCACTGTCACTCATGGTGTCAGATCCAGTCACAAGTATCCTGACCTTAAGGGCGAGAATCAGGCAAAGATTAAGTGCTTGGGATTGTGGGCCCTCCATTAGTGTAGCCATTTCTTTAAACTGCAGAGGTTGACCCCAGTGTACAATTATTGAGTCTGGCAGCTGTACATATCTTCTTCTATATTATGCCACCTTATTTTTTATGACCCAGCAAATAGTCGTATGACCTGTATGCATGTCTCTAAATCTCTTTGTTCCTCCCGCCCACTTGGCCAAGCCATTATTGGTCCTTTCTTGTCCTGGCTTGTGCTCCTACTAGCTTTAAGTCAGGCTGGCTTTTCTTGCGGGATTTTATACGCTTGGCATCTAGTTTTAAACTTTTGGAGCTCCTGGACAAAAGTTTGCCCTGGAAGTATCTTTAGCTTCAGGGCTGAAGCCCATATTTCAGTCCTTTTATGGCTCGTATAGAGTTACAGATAAAGCCATCAGTCAAAAGGTGCGACTGCTAGGCTGCATATGTACAACATGTCAAAAGTTGTGAGTTGTTGTAGCACCAGACTTGTAGCACCTACAAAAGACCCTTAAACTTTAAAGAGGGAATTTAAGGCACAACGACAAAATTGTGACATTGCAGCACTAACTAAAACCAGTAAAAACAATTAAGCATCTGCCAGGACCAGCCGACCGCATTAAATCAAAGAGGGGGTGTTTTGGGCACTTGAGCTTTATGTTGCTGAACTCTGTCACACTGAGGGAGGCAAATACCATCATACTTTAAACTCGTGTGTGAGGAGCAGCACATGCACGACGAAAGGGTCTGGAACATCAAGCATGGTCTGGTTAATCACTATTTTGCTGCGGGCCTTGCTGCTAGATGAACTCTGGCTGAACGAGCACTTGCCTGGCAAAGACTGTAAAAATCATGTATAAAGATCGAAATTGAAGTCACACAGCAAAGCACAATCAGAACCAAGGTCTCGCCTACAAGAATTAGATTGACTGTATTACGCAAATTTTCAGCAGATTCGAAGCAAGATGATCTTTCAAGTATTTATCTCTATAATCAGGGCAACAACTTGGGCAAATTCAGCGTTGCGTACACTTCGCATTCCAACAGTGTTTGACTAATGATCGAGTCGCAGATCCCCCAAAAAGTCGCAGATCCCCCAAAAATGCCCCTGAGAGTACCTTATGTGGTTATTGTGCAACAAGTTCCCGTGGATTCTTGACGTGCAGGAGCTACTTGGAGAGATCGAGAGGGGGGAAACTATTTATACTAATTCGATTATTACATTTTTAAAAAGTTAAAGCTCTATTGAACTTGATTTGGAAATTGCAGACGCCTCCAATGGCTGCCCCGGTGCTCCAGCAGATGAGCCAGACAGTGAAAGGGAGAGGGAAAATTAGTAGTCCTTCAATAGCTCTCCTTAAACCATGCTTGCAACCTCATCAGTGGTCCACAACAGCCATTCACTTCTTATGCGACAAGGAAAGGCCAAATGGCAGCCATCAGTGCACTTCTTATGCGATTGATTCGTGTGGTTCTTCCCTTCTTAACCCAGGACTTGAGCAGTTCATCATCAAACAGTAATGGCAGTATTAGGCATCAGCGGGACGACTTTGCTGTGATGAAAGAATGTGCTCTCCCAGCGCAAGGCACAAGCAGTAATAGTAGAAGGGGTCGTATGGAGCGCAAGTTCTTGCTCCGGCCTGGCCAGGCCCTCTCTCTGCCTACAGCTCCGTATCCTTTCCAGCAGGTGGGTTGCACATCCAAGAATTTGGGCAATTCTGACATCACACACACACACACACACACACACACACGCACACACACACACACACACACACACACACACACACTCACACACACAAGCATACAAACACAAACAAACACACATACATGCATGCATGCATGCATGCATGCATGCATGCACGCACGCAAGCACGCATACACACACCTACACACAAATACACACTCACACTTGCTTCTGCCCTGCTTGTAGGCAAGTCACCACTCCCCCTCTCTAGCACCATCTACACAGCCAGGACAGCAGCCTCATCTTACACCACCATCACCACCACCACCACCACCACCACCACCACCACGCTGGACAGTAACACCATTGCAGCACCAACCAAGGAGTGATCTACCACCTTCCACTCACCATATGCAGCCATCGGCACCAGCCCCACCTTTGCAAAGGCTAATCTCTCAGCAGCAGAATCAGCTGCAGGATTTCTCCCTACCATTGCCACCTCCATTCGTACAGCAGCAGGCAGGACCACCACTACCTTCACCACCACCGCCACCACCTCCACTTCAGCAGCAGCAACAAGAGCAGCAGCAGAGGCCGCCACCGTCACTGCCACCATCACCATCACCGCAGGTCGGGATTGATGCCGCCCAACAACAGAGATCACTGCCACCACCCCCACCACCTAGGCCATTGCCGCCAGCACAAACTCAACAGAATGGGGCACACATGACACAAGCACAAGCACAGCAGAATGGAGCACACATTACACAAGCACAAACACAGCAGAATGGGGCACACATGACACAAGCACACACACAGCAGAATGGAGCACACATGACACAAGCACAAGCACAGCAGAATGGAGTACACATGACACAAGCACAAACACAGCAGAATGGGGCACACATGACACAAGCACACACACAGCAGAATGGAGCACACATGACACAAGCACAAACACAGCAGAATGGGGCACACATGACACAAGCACAAGCACAGCAGAATGGAGCACACATTACACAGCACCAGCAGGAGCTCCAGCCCTCACCATCACCACCAACTCTGCAGCAGCAGCAGCAGGAGCAGCAGCACAGTTCCCGCCTGCTACCGTCCCCCCACATACCATCACACATCAAACCAGCACAAACACCTACGCAACAGCAGCAGCAAGTTTTGCTGCAGCCACCGTCACCCCACATGCCATCACGCATAAAGCCAGCAATGATAGCTGCAGTGCTGCAAAAGAGTTCTCACTCATCACAGAATGATCCACACACAATCCAGCAGGAGGGGGTGCTGCTGCTGCCACCTGTACCGTCAGTACAGCAGCAAAGCTCACTACCACCACCTTCACCATCTGCACAACAGCAGGAATCACGGCCACTGCCACATTCACCATCTGCACAACAGCAGGGATCACGGCCACCGCCACATTCACCATCTGCACAGCAGCAAAGATCACGGCCACCACCACCGCATCACACACCGTCGCGCATGGAGCCAGCACCAAAGAAGGCATCTCGCAGATCTCGAAAAAAGGTAGAGTAGGACGGCAAGACCAAGGTCGGCACGCACACGCACGCACACGCTCATAAAAATGCACACGCATACACACATGCACACAGGCAGAGGGCTCGTCTGGTCCAGGTGGAGCAGCCTGCTCAAAGATGGCCAGGTGAGCGTGCATACATGTTGTTGTTGTTCCTGCATGTAATAGCAAGCTCAGCAATTGCTCTTATTAGTAGGAGGTACACGGGCTCGACTTGCCCAGTTATTTGCCACGCACCTACACCCTACTGATGATTTGCTTCCATCCTCTGCAGTCAGGGGTTTATGAGATTACTGCATTGCTTGTACACAGGTTATTACAAAGTTTTAACGAATTGACAGTTCCTATATCTCTTTTTGGGGAGAAAACTCTGTCAAAGTGTTTCTAATGTAATTGTTGTGAATGACAAATCAGGCCGTGTAAGCGGGTAATGCTCTACTTGAAGCACTTTGCATGTTTTTACTTAAAATACTTGATCGTTGTTATCTCAAGTATCTACTTGAAGCACTTTATCACTGTTATATCATATATCACGTATCTACTCAAAGCTCTGTACCATCATTTTATCACGTAGCCTTTCAAGGAACTGGGTCTCGATTCTCAAATATTTAGGAAGCTTGCCTCCAAGCTCCATGTGCACTCTGTGAACTTTGCTGCTAAACTTGTCCATACCAGACGTGCACTTTCCAGTACTGTTATCAACTCTCATCAGGAGCCCATTTCATGCCAAGTCTGCAACCCTCCTGATCCCCATTGATTTTTCCTTTCTTTTTCGCGGTGGAGGAGCTTTACGGTACTCGGTACTAAAGTGGCTCCTTTTCCTTAATTAATGTGGGAAGTGGTTTTCACTGCCTGCGTAGTTTTTTCTTTTTGTTTTTACATGTCTATTTGAAGCTCTTTATCACTGTTATTTATCAAGTACACAGGTAGAATGTTGTGTGTCTCTGCATCCACTGGGTGGTCCAGAACACAAAACAACATCCTTTTGTAATCCATGCCGGTAGTGTTTACGCGATCTGCGATTTTTACTTCGCTTCTATATATATCGTACAGGTGTTGCTACAGCAGATCCTAATTTTTGCTCTGCCCATCTTCCAGATCAACAGTCTAGACAACAACATTTTGACCACACACACGTCCTCTATTCTCAGCATTTACAAACCAACGCTCTCTTTCTCTCTCTCACACTCTCTCTCTTTCTCTCTCTCTCTCTCACACTCTCTCTCTTTCTCTCTCTCTCTCTCACTCTCTCTCTCTCTCACTCTCTCTCTCTCTCTCTCTCTCTCTCTCTCTCTCTCTCTCTCTCTCTCTCTCTCTCTCTCTCTCTCTCTCTCTCTCTCTCTCTCTCTCTCTCTCTCTCTCTCTCTCTCTCTCTCTCTCTCTCTCTCTTTCAGACACACACACACACAAACACACACACTTGCACAAGTACACGCACAGCTATACACACTTGCACAGGTACACGCACACGTGCACACACGCACATACGCACTTTGATTCCCACCTGCTGCTTTTCATTGAATGTGACATGGGGCAAACATGGTTTGTATCAGCTATGCCATCTTGCTGACTCATTTGTATTGGCTCTGTAATAACGTTCACGCAACACACATACACACGCACACACACGCACACACATTCACATGCATATGCACACACACAGACACACATACACACGCACACACATTCACATACATATGCACACATACAGGAAAGAACAGACAGCGCGTAAGGAAGCATGAGAAATTGCAGCAGAGGCAGGAGGTGTAGCAGCTTAGTATGCTTGCTTGCACGGCCATGCGCACTCATGCAGGACATAACAGCGTGTGCAGGAGAGGCAGGAGGTGCAGCAAAATAATTATTGGCTTACGTGTCCATATGCACACATGCAGGAGAGAGGAGCGCGTAAGGAAGGAGCTGAATAAATGGCAGCAGACGCAGGAGATGCAGCAGCAGAGGGAGGATAACAAGCTGTTGTGGGAGCTAGAAAGAGAAGGGCTTGTGAGGGCAGAGCAGCAGAGGCAGCAGGAGGAGTTGCAAAAGCTGCAGCAACAGCAGGGGCTGCAGATGTCAGGGCAAGATGTGACGTGCTGCTCCCACAGTATAATCTCTGCTCTTTCAAAGGTATATTTGACTTGCTTGCCAGTGTATAATTCATCCGTCCTTGCATGAGTACCTTCTATTTCATGGCCACCAATCTTCAACTGTGCTCTGCTCTCACACACTACAGCAGGTTCCCTGCTCCTTAGAAGGTGTGCCAACAGCTTTCGTTACTGCGCTCTGAACTGCTGGGATTTGAATAGCACAGCCAAAAGATGCAATCATAAAAAGGCGTCTTGTGCCTTGCTGCTGACATCGTCCAGGAATGTGTCCTTGATTTTTCTAGGCACAAAATCACTGCCTGCAGTGCATACTTTTCTCTTCATTATCTCTCGATTTAGTAACAAGGGGGAGAGGAAAAGAAAGGGAAAAAACTAGGCAGGCAGTGAACACCAATCCCCACACATTCATCAAGGAAAAGGTGCCACTCTGGTACCGAGTACCATAGAACTCCTTTACCAATTGGGGGGAAGAGGACAGACAGCGTATTGTGTTTGCTATGTTTGTATTGCGATACCCAGAGGAATGCATAAAGATAGCGCACGTGGCAATTCATCTGTGCAATGCCAAAGGAACAGAAGTGCACGCTAAATTCAATACATAGTATGCATTGTGTAAGGCACAACTTGTGTCATTCCTTTGTGCGCTCACGTGAACTCACGCAGAAAGCGCATTTGCTCCCACATAGGTACATATTAAATTATTGCCTGATGTCTTTTCAGGATGCTCCTAAGCAGCTGGACCAAGGCAACGAAGATAGAAAACACACAAAAAAGGTGTGCGCAAATGATCAGAGTACGCCAGAGTATTACAGAAAATCTGAATCAGAGTTGGTTAGAGATCCTGAATCTGAAATACATCTTGTATCAGGTTATATGGAATACACATACTTATATAACATATACTTAGTCTGCCTGTCCATTTTGTGGGTTTACACTCCGCATGAGCTTCTGCAATATGCAATTAGGAAGTAGGAACGTCGTTGGCTGCTAAACACACATGTGTACGCATGCATACATACATATGTATGCACACACTCTCCCTACCCATGCACGCACATGCAGCACCACAAAAGCAAAAGTCACAGGCGCAGCAATCACAGGGATGAAGAGTCGCAGCAAGATCAGCGGCAGCAGCAAGCGGAGACTGCCAACCAGGTTTCACATTTCCAACAGCCGCAGCAACAGCAGGAGACACAGTCAAATGCTCAATTATACAGGCAGCAGCAACAGCAGGAGCAGCGAGAAGAGACATTTAACCACTCACACTTTCAGCAGCAGCAGCAGCAGCAGCAGGATTCCTTCACAAAGGAGGAGACCTTGAAACAGCAAGCACAGCAGCAGCAGGTTGTGGTTGTGGGCAATACGCGCTATGTGAAAATTACGGCACAAGATCTGGGCTATAAGAGAGTGAGCAAGGTGAGTATTTGGTGCGAGCAGTTGGTTGTGGGCAACATGCGCCCCCCTGCATGTCAAAGCGCTGCGTCTGAGCATGTGAAGCGGCAAAACCAGGGAACGTGTTGTTGCTTTGCAGTCGGTGCTCGTGACAGCTTGGCGCTACTTTTGAGTGCTCTCATTCACGAAAGAGGGCTACACAAGTAGTGGGATTACTGTGTGTGTTCGTGCAAATAATGGAATGGCAACACCTGGAGCAGACAAGGCAGCTCAGGAATCATAGGAAGCAACTTGTCCTCACATGGATTTCTTAAGGCAATGTGTTTGCACCTATTTTAATGCTGGGATAGCGCAAGTACTAAATAACTACTCTGCAGCTGCACAAGTGCTTGCGTTCTATTACGTTTGCATCGTGAGATGGAGTGGGATCGTTCGCAAGTAAATAAAAAGCAAGATTGATATAAGAGATATCACTATGCTCCACTATTAGAACTGGAGTTCAAGTGTTACACACTGAACTCAGCAGTTCTTGGAGGCTTTTGAGGTTATATATCCTAATGGCAAGCAAACGCGTTGGCTTGCCAATAGGATGTAAGACCTCCGATATATAACCTCAACAAAAATTGTAACCGAATGTGGGTTGCTATTGTCCGATAACCTCAACAAGTAAGTTGTAATTGTTCATATAACCTCCACAAGTAAGTTGTAATTGTCCATATTACCTCAACAAGTAAATTGTAATTGTCCATATAACCTCAACAAAAAGTGTAACCGAATGTAAGGTGTAATCGTCTTGACACAACTTGCGCTGTGGAAGCCATCTTAATTATGCTTGGGCCCCGGTCAGCGTTAAATTTAAGCTCTTGCTCCCCTGTGCCTCCCATGTGCTCCCCTGTGCCTCCCATGTGCTCCCCTGTGCCTCCCATGTGCTCCCCTGTGCCTCCCATGTGCTCCCCTGTGCCTCTTGACCTCAGCAACTTCTCTGTGGGGAGCAATGGGTGTCAAAGCCCCTGCGGCTAACTTTTGTTTCTTTTCCAGGAGGCCTGATTTTAGCCTGATTTGTCTATTGCTCTTCTTTGTAAAGTCAGTTGTTTCTTTTTTTGTGTGTTTTCCAGGCAGTGTTTTTATTACCGTTTCTTGGTTTTGGCCTCAAGTGGCTTGAATGGAATTGTCGCAAAATATATTCCATGCTCTTGCACGTGCATGCTCACTTACATGATTACCCACACATCATGGACGCACAAGCGTGCATCAATCGTTGTGCGCACACACATGCATGTGCACATACACACCCCTTGCTCCCCCATTTCTACCTTGTACACTCACACATGTGCACACACGCGCGTATACACACACAAACGCATACATGCACACATAAATACACGAACACATCAACATCAACGCATACACGTACACACACATACACACACCCAAATCAAACAGGACATGAAGCAGCAAGATCCCTCTGATTCAAACGGACCTTCTTTATTGAGGCTGACAGGCACAAAAAGAAAGCATCATGACGAGGTGAGTTCTTGTCCTACTGGACAAAACACGGGTGTCAAAAAAAACTTATTCATGGATCCAAATTCCTGACAAAAGCAGGGAGTGTTCTGTGCTGCTTCAGTTTCTTTTACACGCTGTGCCCGTGTTATGCCGTATAAGCAGAGCAGGGGAAAGCTGATACTTACGTCATATAAGGAAGCGCGTGTGTGCATGTGTGTGCATGTGCATGAGCGTGTATGGGGTCAAACACCTGATCCTCACTAACAGCCCAACCTTTTCCATTCTCAAGATATGATGCCGCGTCTTATGTTGTATCTCCAGGTGGTGCACAGCCCAGCACAACAACCTTCCCTAATTCTGTGCCAGCAGTGTTTATTTGAGTCTGCTGTTAAAGGACTGCTTTGCCACTGCAGTATGTGCTTTAGCAGCAAGATCAGGGCATTAACAAAGGATACATTTTAAGCAGATCAGGGCATTACATTTAAAGGATATACATACATATATTAAAGGATATACAGGGCATTACATTTTAAGGATACATTTTAAGCAGATCAGGGCATGAACAAAGGATACATTTTACAAAGTAATAGTCAGGACTGGACTGTGGAATTCTATTTCGCTTGCATTGTGAGATGCATAGGGCTCTGTCATTATTACCAGTCATTATTACCAGTCAACAATTGCCCCGCCCCGCATGGATCAATACAATCAGCATATTCTATCTTGGGTTCACACACAGGTGGCGCTCGTGAAAAGTGAAGGTGAAAAACCGCCTGAGAAATTACAGGTCCTTGGAGACGAGGTACGTGGACTGATACTCATCATTTAGGTTGGATTAACGGCAAGAACAAAGGAAGCGCGTTTCTGTGTGAGCCACTTGGTCTGACAGCCACTTAGTCTTGTAATATTAATCTAATAATTATGGGATTAGCAGGAGGCATATCTTTTTTAAAGGACCATTAAAAAGAGCCGACACATATTTGCTGGGATGCAAGCAGTTGATGAGGGTTATTTCTGAGCCTGACAATCAATAGCCCAAGCTTGTAACACAATTATAGGGTGTAACACAGTTATAGGGGTGAACGCAGGGACGGAGGCATTAAATCAGGGATATGTTAGGAGCTTAATGATCAAACTTGAGACATTTCCTTTGTGTGTATGATTAAACTTGAGACATTTCCTTTGTGTGTATGATCAAACTTGAGACATTTCCTTTGTGTGTATGATCAAACTTGAGACATTTTTTTTGTGTGTATGATCAAACTTGAGACATTTCCTTTGTGTGTATGATCACACTTGAGACATTTCCTTTGTGTGTATGATAAAACTTGAGACATTTCCTTTGTGTGTATGATCAAACTTGAGACATTTCCTTGTGTGTATGATCACACACATATGCAAGGACATGAGGAAGTGATCAGGGCAATCGTCAATGTTGCCAAAGAACGACCAAGTTGATTAAATATTGATCATTCAGGGACGGGAGCTGGAGATCAGGGCCATTAGGGAGCTTGCTGCAGCCAAAGAGAGGCAGCAGCAGCAGGCTGCTGACGCTGAGGCTGCAAAGCTGGCACGGTGAGAGGACAGTGATCACTTTGTTGTTTAGGTGGGATCCTCATATGCTCTCGTGCTTATTGCTGACAAAGGAGTTTTTACCTGTGCTCCAAAATTTTCCAGAGCTACCTGAAGACGTACATGTCCTGTCTCTACACCAATTCGATTAATGTCCAGCTGTTGTTTAGCTCAAGGCTGATTTTGAGCTATTCGATTAAAGTCCTGCTGTTGTTCAGCTCAAGGCTGACTTTGAGCTATTCGATTAATGTCCAGCTGTTGTTCAGCTCAAGGCTGAATTTGAGCTGTCTATTACCAGCAGTGTGGTTTTTCAAGCAGCCTACACACTGCCGTACTGCTTGCATCAAGGACTGTATGAACAGTACACATTAACGCACAGACACTGCAAACGCATAGCTACACTACGAAAACGTTCAACACACACACACACACACACATACACCCACATATACACACATATACACACACACTCTCTCTCTTGCACACAAGCAAGCACACAAGCAAGCATGCACAAACATACGTGCAAACAGGCTTCAAGCGGCTGAAGCTGAGCTCAATGCCGCGCTTGCCCAAGAGCAGCACCAAGAGCACCTTGCTCGGAAACGCATTAAAGAGGCGGAGGAGGAGTTGGAATATCAGGTACAGCAGAAATGTCAGGTACAGTAGAAATGTCAGGTACAGTAGAAATGTCAGGTACAGTAGAAATGTCAGGTACAATAGAAATGTCAGGTACAGCAGAAATGTCAGGTACAGCAGAAATGTCAGGTACAGCAGAAATGTCAGGTACAGCAGAAATGTCAGGTACAGCAGAAATGTCAGGTACAGCAGAAATGTCAGGTGCAGCAGAAATGTCAGGTGCAGCAGAAATGTCAGGTACAATAGAAATATCAAGTACAGTAGAAATTTGAGTGAGTTACCTTTTCATGAACCTATAGTACTCAGATGATATGTGAGAGACATTGGGTCCGTTTTGCTGCCTGTGCAGTTTTCCCTCGCTCTATGTGTAATGACACACACGTATATGCATCTTTAGTTTGTCAGGATTCATACAAAAGACTACAAAGGCCGATTGAACGCACTGAGCCCCCTTGATTTCTCCTGACTAGGTTGGCCAGAACCATATATATACGGTGTATGTACGGTATTGTTTGCAGGAATTTCATCAAGTATAAGGTTATATACGGCGTAAATATACGGTTCTGGCCAAAGCTACCCCTGACTGCTTTTTAACCGCAAACACTGTTGAAGGATAAAGATCTGCATAACTCACTGGAGCAAGCAGAAGAAGTCCAGTCCTTTGAGCGGGTGACTTGTCTAATGCTCCTTCCTGCCACGAACCACGACAGACTCTCTTACCTGTGCCCTTATTATTGTGTATCGTTTGCACCCACACACAGCATCGCCTCCTTCAAAAACAACAAGAGAAAGTTGAGGAGCAACGGAGCAAGGTATGCTTCTGACTGCTATCACTTTACGTGTCAACCTGAACCTGTAACCACTTGTCCAGCGCACAGACAGAAACGGTGTTGCATTGCATGCTTCAAAATTAAACAAGACAGACGAGGCATGCGCAAAATCACAGCGCAGTGTGGATTGTATCATAGCACTGTAATAACAATGGCTAGTATCGAAGCTTTAACTTTCCTCGCACCTGATTGGCACTTCGGTCCTTACGGACACTTTATTTTGCCTCGTGATTATGGTGTACTAAAAGGCTAAGTAAACGTACCTATCCGTATCTCAATGTCATTTACATTAATAAACACATGCCCATATATTATAAACACATGCCCAATATTATAGACACATGCCCATACACTAAAAACACATGCCCATATATTATAAACACATGCCATATATTATAAACACATGCCCATATATTATAAACACATGCCCATATATTATAAACACATGCCCATGTATTATAAACACATGCCCATATATTATAACCACATGCCCATATATTATAAACACATGCCCATATATTATAAACACATGCCCATATAATAAAACACATGCCCATATATTATAAACACATGCCCAATAATATAAACACATGCCCATATACTTATAAACACATGCCCAATATTATACACACATGCCCATATACTTATAAACACATGCCCATTTTTACCCCAAGCTCAATAAGTTTGTCCCTCTCATATTCCCAGATCGCCACCCTTTCTTTGTCAGAGCCTGCAGTGATTGCAGCACCTGCTTTGTGGTTTGTTCTCATCCCCTTGGTGAAAGGCTTAAATGTGCTGGCACCAAAGTGCTCCTTAATCATGCTTTATATCTGAACACTGCCAGCGTAGAATAGCTTCCCTTCTCTCTATATCCTTATCCCCTTTATTTTTAAAGAGACGTATGCACTTCCCCAATATACGCACAGCCAGGTAGAGCGTACCAAGGACAAGAAGGAAAAGAATCCTTTCCTTTATCAGAACCATTAATTTTCTGTTAGATCACCTTCCTGCTTAATTTTATTATTAATTGCTCGGCTTTGCAAGAAGCGTGCACTTCACTTCACTTCACTTCACTTCACAGCGCGCACTTCACTGAACTTTGCACAGGTAGAGCTGGTCAAGGATCTGCAAGCTTTGGAGAACAAGGAAGCCGGGTTACGAGTGCAGAGAGCCATTAAGCTTTTTGAACAATCCATTGAGTGAGCAGTGAAACATGCCAAGCTATTTTTAATTTGAGAATAAATTGACTCGCCATCAGCGTTTAGTAGAGTCGTACACAGCAAGACTGGTGCATATTGAAGGTATGTGCAAGCCTTATCGAGGTAGGCAGTAGTAGGCAAACTCCAGAGAAGGAGGGAGCTGTAGCGTCATGTTGCTATCATTTAGGGTATAGCTAGTTAGGAGGAACAGTCTTTACACATTATCAAGGTTGCTTACTAATAAAAGGGGAAAGACCCTTGAGAACACATATGCACGTGATAATTGGAGCTTCACGAGTTATCAGTTAATAAACTCTTTGTCCTTACATCACGTGGGGAGCCTTTCCCGTTGCCAGCGCAGCTTGAGTCCTGATTGTAAATGCAATACTAGATGAGCGGTCTCAAGAAATCACAATAAGCAAGCCAACGGGTTACTGAAGCACCTGAGAGCCAGGGCCCTGCCACGCCCCAAAAAAGAAAAAAGAACGCAGATAGTGTAAACACTACCGGCATGGCATCCTCTATGTCTATGGTCTTATTACCGCTTGGGTATGATGTTTCATCACACACAGCATTTTTATCTATGCGGTTGAGTGGTCTACAGGTTGATTAAGAAGCTATCAAAGTTACTTGATGCTTCATGGTTGACCAGTCTGCGGGATGATTTTAAAGCTAAAGACTTGAACGTTACTAAATTGTCGTAATAGATAAACAGCATAGGACGCGTAGGGTACGCAGGAAATTGAACTTGCGTGAAGGCCCTCACAGTTGATCAGGAAATAGGCCACTTAGAATACGCAGAAAATTTGCAGAGGGGGTTATCTGGGCAAAAGCCAAAACATGCTCCTTTTTGCATGAAAGGTGCAGCTACTCACACGTGACTTCATCAAATTGGACCCAACCTAGCTTCAAACTCATGCTAACTTTATAAGCTACCAGAGCATGTGCTCAGATTTAGACAAGTCTCCATGCGTACAGAATGACAGGATTAAAAGCACACGTCTTGCACCTGTACCCTTTATGGGTGCTTTCCAGGGGGGAATGGCACATTAATCTGCATATCTCGCCAACGACTTAGTCTTTTTGCCCCATTTTTCTTGAAATGATCTAAATCATTATAAGGACTTCAAAACACCAAACATCACTCAGCTTGGTGCGCTGGCTGGTCAGATACAGCATATGGCTGCTCAAAAAGTAGGGTTCACGCTGCGGCTGCTGAGGCAGGTGGTTCTAGCTGGCAAATTTCAAGCTCAGCTGCATTGGAATCTACATAGCAGAGCTGAGCTTGAAACCTGCAAGTTATGGCCACCTGCCCTAGGAGCATGCAAAAAGTATACCCAATTTCGGCCTTCCTGCAAGGACGTCCGCTGAACCATCTAGCAATTACTGAGCACTTCACGCTACTCACAAAGTAGAGGTGCACAACCTGTCCTCTCAAGTGCTTGCCAGGGATGGTGACGGGGAGGCTGTTCTTCCCCCTTCTATATTTATATCATAAAGTCCGTTTTGGTTGTTTTAGATGTTTTGTTTCACTTTTTGTTTTTACCGTGTTGGTGCGCTACTGTCACTGACGCAGCATGCCACAACCCGACCTGACTAATAATCTGATTTTAAAATTAAACTTCCAAAAAAGACGATGACTGATAGCGTTGGGTGGGACACTTTTGCAAAATGCTTTTAAGATCATTTTTGTTTTGGTATTTGTGATTGTGGCATTATGACTGTCAAACTTGACAGAAATTCGGGGGGGTACGCGGTGGAGGGAACTGGGATTCGTGTGAGAGATCTCGTCAGGAAGATTGATCGTTCAGTCCAAGAGTTCCAAGATAATCGAACCACTTAAATTCTTCGATTTTGGGCCAGTGGTTACTTTTTCTTTTTATTGACGCCACTACAGCAGTTCGATCTGTTGGGAGTTTCAAGCTCTCCTGGCCCCTGCTACATTTTGTTGTTTCGAAGCTATCAGGTTAGTCGCCATAAACCGGCACTTGGAGTTATTTGCTGCAAGTGGGTTTATAAACTGCTACGGCACCGCTGGGACCCCTCCTCCGCCTACACCTACTGATCCCATCAAGCTTGCCAAGCAAGAGTATTTCCTGCGGCGCTGCACAGACCTCTGCACAGTTCACGAGGTGAGTTTTGGAAGTTCACACTTTTACCTTGGAATTGCCAAAGGCAGAGATTTGTTCTTGTTTTGCTGCTCTCTTTGCTTGCCTGTTTGCTGCTATTTGCATTGTTAGCTGCAAGCCTCGAGCCCCTCTCTCGTACCACACCTCCTCCATCCTCAACTCGTAATCACGCTCTGTTTTCGTACAGAACTTCATGGAAGCCAAGGTGAAAGCGCTCCGGGACCTGATTGCTTTCCAGATAGCGCGCCGCCATCACCTCAGAGCATTTGCATTCCTGTCACGCAAAATTGCGTGATAGGAATGCAAATGCTCGCTCTGGAGGGAGGACTTGCATTTCGGCAATTGCCACAGGTGAGTGCGCTGCCTGCATGCATACAAATCAGCCTGTTGGCGTGTGTGAAGCAGCCTCCTTTTGTGATTCCTTGCTTCCGTGCCACGACTCCTCTTGTGCCTTGGCAACACAAGGCCTGTGCTGCTGCACTCTTGAACCTTTAAAATTGATTCTGTCCTCAGGTTCCTGTTTCTCCCTGGCAAGCTGCATAAGCTGCGAAAACTCCGTGCGCTTCATTTTTCAAATTGATTGCAGTACAATCTGTGGTAGAGAATAAGGTCGGCACCGCCTTGCTTCCACTCCTCCAAGGAGAGCTGCATGGAAAGTGCATTAGTGGCCTTGGACAAATCCTTGATTTGCAGATGTTGCCAAAGTGAGTAGTTGTTGGTACATGTCAGCAACTTCTACCATACTATCAGGTACTT
>Ga0307966_1001648_pt1 | contig 17417 bp, 13 predicted proteins | sample OrgLakmetagen646_FD_203141 | JGI IMG/M metagenome (GOLD analysis project Ga0307966, IMG submission 203141) | Saline water microbial communities from Organic Lake, Antarctica - #646 | ecosystem: Environmental > Aquatic > Non-marine Saline and Alkaline > Saline | place: Antarctica: Organic Lake... | reverse complement strand
AAGTCGTGCAGGGACTGCTTGATCTGAGTGAACATCAGCGCCACCCCGCGCACCCGGAAGAACTCCAGGGCCGCTGCTCGGTCCATCTCCAGCGGATCCTGGTCGCCCGCAGCGGCAGCGTCTTGCATTACCTGGTTGGCAATGTCCTGGATGTACTGTCCGGCATACCCGTCCTCGGGTGCCGGCTCCCCCAGCACTACCGCCAGCAGCGATCCCGCAAACCGGTCGATCTGACTGCCGTGATCATTGAAGTAGTACTCGCGGGTCACGCGGGCGCCGTGGAACTCCAGCATCCGCGCAATGGAGTCACCCACCGCCGCCCACCGAGTGCCGCCCAAGTGAATGGGCCCGGTGGGGTTGGCCGACACGAACTCGACGTTGACTGTGGTGCCCGTCAGCGATTCTCCGCGACCGTAATCCGCACCCAGGTCGACGATGGTGCGCGCCAACTCGCCTGCGGCATCGGCCGCCAAGCGGATGTTGAGGAAGCCGGGGCCCGCCGTCTCGGCAGAGTCGATGCCCGGATGAGCTGACAGGCGTGCCGCGAGGGTGGTCGCGACATCACGCGGGGGTGCGCCCGCCTTCTTGGCGAGGGTCATGGCCACATTGGTGGCCCAGTCGCCGTGCTCACGCTGGCGGGGGCGCTCGACCTTGACCTCAGGAACGTCAGCGGGCTCCAGGCTCAGTTCGTCCGCCGCGATCGCGTCCAGCAGGCACGCGCGGATGGCCAGGGAAAGTTCTTCGGGAGTCACCACCCAAGCCTATCGGGGCCTGCGTTCACGCAAGCGCGTGCTCGATGCCACGCTCGAGCACGACCAATTGCTCCTCGGGGGCGTGCTCAGCAAACGCGGTACGGAGGTCATCCATGGGCTCGGTGAAGTGTGCCCAGCCGTCGACATGGATGGCGGCGATAGCCGCGCGGGGCCATAATGCGGCCACGCGTGCACATCGCTCGGCGTCCATGGTCAGCAGCATGTCGCCCAAGCGCTCGATCCTGGCCGCCCCCGCGAACAGCACCGCGACGTCGACGTCGGGGAACGCCTCCGCCACCTTGCGGGCCTTCTTGACGGAGGAGTTGTCGCCGGAGATATACACCGTGGGCCACCCCTCGGCCTGCAACACAAAGCCCGTCACCTGCCCCATCACTTGCTTGACGACCCGCGGTCCATGCCGCGCGGGCACCGCCGTGATGGTCACGTCTGCGTCGCCCCCGGGCAGGATCGCCGTCTCCCAGCGCCGCATGCCCTGCACCTTGTCCAGCCGCTCCCCCGCATGCGGGGTCGACAGCACGTGCCGCACCCGGGACAGCAACGTGCGGCCGGCGGCGTCAAGGTTGTCCTCGTGCTGATCGTGACTCAGCAGCACGGCATCGACGTGACCGAGATCCTCCAGTGCCATCGCGGGGCCCGTCACCTTGGTGAGGTTGCCGTACGTCCCTGGAGGATCGAAGGTGGGATCGGTCAGGAATGTGAGGCCGGCGTAGCGCAACACCAGCGTTGGTCCGCCGATCAGGGTGGCCTTCACGGTCGTCACTACGCGTCCACCACCGGGGCCATCAGTGTCGTCATGCGTGTCACACTACCGCGACGCGAGCGCGGTCACGCAGACCACTCTGGTATCCACCTGCGCTGTGCGTCTGCGGCCCCCTCAGCCCCATCGCTGACAGAATAGTCGGCTCGTCTCCGGTGACGAGCAGTTTGCGTTCAATTCCGAGCAAGACACGAGGCGACGGGTTGCGGGTCGTTGACAGAGGCCGGTCTTTCAGGGAAGATTACGTGAGCGGTCTCGGTTCACTGAATCGGCGAAAGGCGGGGTACGTGGCCAATATACGCGATGTCGCGCGACTCGCAGGAGTATCCGCAGGCACCGTCAGCAACGTCCTCAACAGACCCAGCTACCTGAACGCAGAAACGCGCGAGCGCGTCCAGGCGGCCATCGACGAACTGGGATTTGTCCCGCGAAGTTCGTCGCGCCAATATCGCCCCGGGCGTGAACGGACGCTCGGATTCGCACTTGCGGACATGGGCAACCCCTTCTTTGTCGACGTGGCGCTCGGCGCCGCAGCTGCGGCAAAGGAGCGGGGCGTGGGCGTCGTCATCGTCCACAACGACGAGGACGTGGTGCGCGAGGAACAGAACCTCGACCTTCTCGTGCAGCAGCGGGTGCACGGCATCATGATTACGCCAGTCGACGAGCGCAACCCCCGGCTCGAACACCTCATTGCGCGCGGAGTCCCGCTCGTCTATGTTGACCGTATTTCGGGTGACAGGCCCTGCTGTTGGCTGGCAACGAACGACCGTGAGGGTGGACGCCTGGCGGGTGCGCACCTGCTCGACATGGGTCACCAACGCATTGCCTTCGTAGGATCAACCGCCATCTCACGCCAAGTGGAGGAGCGGTACCACGGCCTGCTCGATGCCACAAAAGAGGGCACCATCCCGGACAGCCAGGTCGAGCTGATTCCTGCCAAGTCCTGGAAAATACATGAAGGGCGTTCAGTGGGCGCCCAGATGGCGGCGCGCGCCCCTGCGGACCGCCCCACGGCCGTCTTCTGCGCCAACGACATGCTCGCTCTAGGCGTACTGCAAGAGTTGGTTCAGCGTGGGATTCGCGTACCCGAGGACATCGCGATTGTGGGATTCGATGATCTTGACTGGGCGCGCACCTCAACAGTGCCATTGTCGTCAGTCCGTCAGCCGCGCGCGCTCCTCGGCATGACCGCTGTGCGCATGTTGCTTGACGAAATCGAACAGGGTGTCAAGCACCAGCACGAGCATGTGAGCTTTGACCCCGAACTCGTCGTTCGTGCCTCGAGCGCGTCGAGGCACGTCGAACGCTAGTTCACTGCCTGCCACTCGCCGTCGCGGGTCGCGGACGTCTCTATCGCCTCGATCGTCCGCTGGATGGCCAGGGCCTCGCGGAAATCGGGCCATGTGGGCACACCTTCTGCAATCGCCATGAGCAGATCGTGCGCCTCGAAGATCTTCAGCTCGTGCAGACCGATGTTGATTCCCGCCATCGGCCACAACTCCCCGGCGTCTCCGTGCCCTGGGCCGAGTTCAATGGTCCGAAACCCGTGACCAGCAGCGCCATCATTGTCGAGCGCCACGTCAAGCTTGTGGCTGTCCTGCTGGTTAAAGCGCACCGCTCCCTTGGTCCCCGTCAGCACAAACGACACCTCGAAGGCACGGCCCGTCTGTACCCGGCTCGCCTGCATCGTGCCCGTCGCGCCATTCGCGAAGCGCAGCAGAGCATGCGCATGGTCGTCGTTGTCCACGGCCCTCGTCACTCCCGCCGCGTCGCGCCGTTCAGGAATCACTACCTGACTCACGCCGCTGACGTGCTCGACACCTCCTGCGAGATGACGGGCGATGGAGATCATGTGAGATCCAAGGTCTCCCAGCGCGCCACCGCCCGCTCGTGAACGATCGGTGCGCCAGGTATGGGGAACTGCAGGATCGATCATGGTGTCGGCGCTGAAGACGCCGGTGAACGAGAAGATGTCGCCGAGTTCTCCTGCCTCGACGAGCGCACGCGCCACAGCAATACCGGGGTTGCGAAGATAAGTGAACCCCACCATCGTCATGACCCCTGCGGCCTCGGCCGCGTCCGCCATCGCCGTGGCATCAGCAGCGGTCAGTGCAAGCGGCTTCTCACACCAGATGTGCTTCCCAGCCTTCGCCGCAGCGATCGCCACGTCGCGGTGATGGTCGTTCGGCGTGACGATATCGACGAGCCCTACTTCTGGGTCGTTGACGGCGTCCTCCCAGGACGTCGACCAGCGTTCGATTCCGTAGCGTTCCGCGGCGAGGCGGGCACGATCCGGGTCGGGGTGCACGATCACCACGAGTCGTGGCTCCACCGGGACCTCACCATAGACTGCGCGCACATTTCGCAGCGCCATCGTGTGCTCTTTTGCCATGAGTCCGTCACCAATGATGGCGACTCCAATGCTGGTGGTGCCCATGCTGTGCTCCAGTCGTGTGTCTGAGATACGGCCAAAAAGGTGTGGGGCCGCACCGACAAGCGTCGATGCGGCCCCACGGTAGAGATTCCAGGTGAGTCTCCTGCACCTGAGTGGTACCTACAGCGCGGGCTCCAGGTCGTCCACGTTGCTCTCATCGACGACGGTGTTCTCGAGGTTCACCACGGCGGGGACCTCTTCACCGTTCATGACCTGAATGAGCGTCTCGATGGCCAGTTCACCGTTGCGGAACGGCGGCTGGATGATCGTCGAGTACTGTGTACCGGCCTTGATCGACTCGAACGCACCGCGCTCACCGTTGATGCCGATCAGTACGGGCGAGATGTCGAGGCCACTCTCTTCGAGAGCCTGCTGGAAGCCCTTCGCCATCGTGTCATCTTGGGCGTAAACGCCGTCGATCTGGTCACCGAAACGGGTCAACAGGTCGCGCGAGGCCACCAGTGCCTTCTGCTGGTCGAAGTCGGCATTCACCGAAGCAAGAATCTCAAGGTTCGAGTCACTCGCTTCGAGCGCATCCATGAAACCGCCCGAACGGGCGATCTCGGTACCGTTGCCAGCCTGGCCGGCCAGCACAATCACGCCGCCCTCACCGTTCAGAGCTTCGTTGAGCTGATCAAAGCTGATCCTGCCCTGATCGTACTTGTCGGCGCCGACGAAGGACTGAATCAGTTCCATCGACTCGTCTCCCGTGGTCGTGTCAATTGCCACCACGGGGATGCCCTCTTCTTCAGCCCGGATCAAACCAGGAAGGTAGCTGTTGTCGTCGAGTGGCCACAGCAGGATGCCGTCTACCCCTCGTGACACGCAGCTGTCGAGCTGCTCGGCACCGGTCTGAGGAGAGAACTCCTCACTCACGATGGTGAGTTCAACCCCGGCCGCGTCTGCCGCCGCCTGTGCACCCTCGTTGGCGGGGGTGACATATGGGTGCGAGTTGGCTGCCGTGATGTAGCAGATGGTCTGATCCGATGCTTCGGCCGGTTCAGCCGGTTCAGCCGGTTCGGCTTCGTTGGTGACCTCGGCATCGCCAGCACACGCGCTGAGTAACAGCGCTGCAGCTACGGCCGCGGACGCGAACATCGTTGTACGTCGTCGTGCATTCATGATTTCCTCCTAGTTACTGCTGGGTTGGGGATAACCTCTGCCCGCGTCTTTCCGTGTGTGCGAACAGCCTTGCGCCCACCGCCGTCGACCAAACGATCGAGGGTGATGAGCAGGATGAGGAGCAAGCCGGTGTAGATCGCTTGCGTGTAGGACGGCACGCCGTTGAACTCGAGTACCGCTGTGAGGGCACCGAGGGCGACCACGCCGCCAAGGGTGGCCAACGCTGATCCGCGCCCGCCTTCGAGCCGGGTACCACCGATGACCACCGCGGTGATGGCGGGAATCAGCATCGCGGCACCAGCCACCGGCGAACCCGTCGCGGTGCTCAGGGCCTGGATCACGCCTGCCGCACCGGAACACAGGCCCGAGATGAGGAAGGTCGAGGCAATGTACGCGTTGGTGTTCACCCCCGCAGACGCCGCTGCGGGTGGGTTCGATCCGACCGCATAGAGGCGCCTGCCGCTTGGGGTGTAGCGGAGCCACACGAACATCGCGACGACGGCGAGCACAAAGAGGAGAGAACGCGGACTGAAGATCACGAATAGTTCCGACGTCAGGCCAAGACCGAACCGCGGGTCTGGTGAGCTCACGGGGCGAGATCCCGTGAGGAGCAGTGCCAACGACGCGAAGATCAACAGGGTCGCGAGCGTGGTGACGAGCGAACTCACGCGGAGCCACACCACGATCGCCGCATTGACCGCACCGATCAACACCCCCACCAATAGTCCGAGCAGCGCGGCCGGCACGTTCCCGACCATGGGCTGCAACATCACCGTCGAGATGCCGGCCATGGACAGCGTCGACCCCACCGACAGGTCGATCTGGCGCGCGATCAGCACCGGAGTCAGGCCGAGGGCGAGTAAGCCCACGATCGTCGCCCGGTTCAACACGGACTGGAAAGTGTCGAATGCGACGAAGTCGTTCACGCTGACGGCGCCAAGAATGGAGACCGCGACGAGCACGATCATGAGTCGGTAGTCGACCGCCAGCCGGCCCACAGCTACTACGGTGGCACGTGTCATGTTCTACCTTCCTTGCGTCGGAAGTAGACGTCGACCGCGACGGCGGTGATGACGATCACTCCCGTGATCAGCCCGGTGGACTGGGTGGGCAGGCCCGTGAGCACAATGAGGTTGCTGATGAGTGCAATGGCAATCACACCGCCGACGGTGCGCAGCACCGAGCCATTGCCGCCGAACAAACTGGTGCCACCGATGACCACCGCGGTGATCGCGACGAACTCGTAGCCGGTGCCGATGATGGGGCGGGCCTGCCCGTTGCTGAGTCCGATGAGCACCCCGCACAGGCCGGAAAGCGAACCAGTCATGGCGAAAGCGGCCGCTTTCGTGAACCGCACGGGAACTGCGCTCGCCTCGGCGGCCACACTGTTTCCACCCACCGCATATGTCCAGCGGCCAAACGAGGTACGAGCGAGCAGGGGTGCCATGATTGCCGCTGTGAGGGCGAAGATCCACACGAACACCGGGATGCCAAGGATGCTGCCCGACACCGCGTCCGCGATCGCGCTCGGCTCACCGTAGACGATGCCTCCTCCCACCAGCAGCTGACTCAACCCGAGGAGAACGAACCCCGTTCCGAGCGTCGCAATGATCGGGTTGATGCGCATGTACCCAATGAGCAGTCCGTTGATGATTCCGCCTAGTGACGCGACGAGAAAGCCAAGCAACGCTGCGGGAATGGGGCCGACAGCCTCTTGGGCGCCCAGTGTGATCAGCGCGCCCATCGCCACGTTGGCAGGGACAGAGAGGTCGGCCAATCCGCCGCTCACCGCCACGAAGGTCATGCCGAGTGCGACCAGCCCGACCGCAGCATTGGCGTTGAGGACGTTGAGCAAATTGCCCACGCTCAGGAAGGATGGCGACACGAATGAGCCAATGATCAAGAGAACGACGATGGCGCCGGGCACACTGAGCCGCGCCACTATCTCGCGGAGGCGGGCTCGTGGCGAAGCAATGGTCTGAGTCATGCTGTCACCTGCCCGGTCGCGGCCCGCATCACGGACTCCTCGTCGGCTTCACCACGTGGAATCATTGCCGTCATCTCTCCTTCGTGAAGCACAAAGACGCGGTCACAGACAGCGAGCAGTTCGGGAAGCTCGGAGCTGATCATGAGCACGGCTCCTCTGTCTCTGGCAAACTCACCGATGATCGCGTGGATGTCAGATTTGGCACCGACGTCAACGCCTCGGGTGGGCTCATCCAGGATCAGCAGTGAGGGCTTGGCGAGAAACCATTTGCCGAGCACCACCTTCTGTTGATTGCCACCACTGAAAGAACTGATCGCTCGCTCCACCAGAGGTGGGTTGACCTTGAGCTTGTCCGCGAGGTCTGCGACCACCGAGCGCTCCTTGCCCAGCGCGATGAGCAACCACCGCGTCACGCGCTTGATCACAGGCAGGGTGAAGTTCTCGCGCACCGACAGTTGCGGAATGGTGCCCTGGCGCTGGCGATCTTCGGGTACCAATGCGATGCCCGCAGCAAGTGCGCGACGGGGGTTGCGTGCGTTCACTCGCCGGCCGTTGACCTTCACGCTGCCAGAATCAATACGCTCCAGACCAAAGAGGGCGCGTGCGACCTCCGTGCGCCCGGCGCCCACCAGACCAGCGAGGCCCACGATTTCGCACTCACGCACATCAAAGGAAATGTCGGCGAATAGGCCTTCACTCGAGATGCTGTCGACTTCCAGCACCGGCTCGCCAGGCTCAAGATCAAGCTTGGGGAACATCTCCCCGAGCGATCTGCCGACCATCAGGCGCACCATCTCGTCTGGGGTGATGCCTTCGACATCGCGTGTCTCAATGTGACGACCATCCCGAAGGACTGTGACTCGATCACCAATCTCCAGCACCTCCTGAATACGGTGCGAGATGTAGATGACGGCAATCCCAGATTCACGCATGCGCCGAATGACATCAAAGAGAATCCGTGTTTCACGGTCTCCCAGGGATGATGTGGGTTCATCGAAGACCACCACCGCCGGACGCTCGGCCACCACTTTGGCAATCTCGACCAGCTGCTGCTGGCTGATCGACAGATCGCTGAGGCGCGCACCTGGGTCGATATCGGCCTCAAGCTCCTCCAGCACTGCCGTCGCATGCGCTGTCATCGCAGCGAAGTTCGCGAACGGGCCGCGGCGCGGTATGCGGGCCAGGCTGATGTTCTCCGACACCGACAGGTCTGGGATCAGGTTGAGTTCCTGATAGATCATGCCGATGCCACGCTCAATCGCGGCTCGCGCACTCCAATGACTCACGACATCGCCGTTGAGTTCGATCGAACCCGCATCCGGCTGGTAAGTGCCCGCGAGTATCTTCATGAGCGTTGACTTGCCAGCACCGTTCTCCCCCACGATGGCATGCACCTCGCCGGGCCTCACCTCGAGGCTGACATCTTGGAGAGCCTTCACTCCGGGGAACGACTTGGATATGCCGGTCATCTGCAACGCGAGTCTCGTGGTCATACGGATTGCTCCTTCCTCGGCGCAGGAACCACAGGGGGGTCTTGCGCAAGACGCAGGTGAAGGGAGTAGGTGGCGCTCTCTCCGGGGGCGAGCATCGGGAGATCGCCCGCGGCCTTGGCCGCAGCCCGACCCCGCACGTTCGGCGTGTTCGTGGGCTCGATTCCCAACACGTAGTGACCCTGCGCCTGCATCTTCCACTGGAAGATCGCTGGCAACTCCGAAGGATCAACAGTGATCTCCGCTGTGAGGCCGCGCGCTGGGTTGGCCACGACGGCTGTCACCGCTGATTGCTGGGGTAGGTCGTGTCGGTACACCTGCTCGCGGAAGCCAGCAATCGGCGGACCCCAGGCGTGATGCTCGCTGAGACCTGCCTCGGCATCCGCGTCGCGGGGCGACACCCCTGACGACGGAATGTCGATGGTCGTGTCATCGTCGACAAGCGGCCACCCGAGGTTGAAGTGATAGAGAATCATGTGCGGCTGGTCGCGATATGAGAGGTTGGTGACGGTGTCCTCGATCTGAAACTCGTCTGAGCCCAGCGGACTGGAGACCTTGCGCCGCAGCACGAGATTCTCCCCGAACACGACGGACTGGCGCACCTCCGCTTCAACGATGACCTCGTCGTCAGTTACCTCCGCGCGCAGGACAGTCGCCCGCATGTGGCCGATGCTCCCGTGCATGCCTGCGTGACCGTACTCGTCGTCAACCGGCGGACCGAACGAGTCGAGGCCGCAGGTGGCGAGTAACCCGCCACCAAACGTCTGCAACCATTCAGTGCCCATCTGGCGTGTGGTCGCTGGCCCGGTCATGCCCGGTGCCGCAAGCCACGCCACCGCAACGCCATTGATGGTGACCCGGCCGATGTCCAGCGCACGGTCGGGGTGGAGCTCAATCTCGAGCCCTCCCCCGTTCACGATCCGGAGTCTGCGAGCGCCGAAGGCAACGCCGTCGAGCTCCATGAAGGAGTCGATGCGCGCGACTTGAGCGACCGACCCCACGCGTTCGCGCAGCGCCGCTCCGGAGCGTCCGTGAATGCTAGGCATCTCTCCCCAGTTCAGCGTTGCCAGGCCCAAAGTGCTTGAGCATCACCAGGTCATCGGAGTCTGAGTGGTTCACCACGCGCACGCCTTCCTTCGCGGCGCTCTCGGACACGAAGAACTCATCGTCGGTGAGCTGCCCGAATCGAATCGTCGTGGCGGAAGCGATCGAGTGAACGCCGAGCCGGCCAGCGCCAGCGACGCAGATCAACCCATAGGCGTCGTCATCGGAGATGGTGACAGTCTGCCCTGGCTTGACCGTCAGCTCCTTGGCGCTATAGGACGCAGAGCGATACACGATCCACTTGTCGACATACTCGTTTTCTCCGTCAGCGACCGAACGGGCCGTCGAGTAGGGGGCCATGAATCGGTTGGCAACAAAGTGCGGGTCAACGTTCTTGTCCCAGTCGAGCAACTCAACGACGGCGTCGAGGTTGCCGCGATCTGCTTCGGGGATGTCCTTCCAAATGAGATCCTCGTCAACTTCGCGATTGTTGCTCCACGACTCGCACATACAGAAGACGTCGCAGGCCGCCTGTGGTTCATAGGTGCAGATGCTTGCCGGCGCGTGGAGGACACCCGGCGGAATATCCCAACCGGTACCGACCTGAATCCGGTAGCCAAGGGACAAGTCTGTAATTCGATTGTCGCCGCCGTTGCCAAAGCGTCCCAGACGCTCCTTGAATTCCTCCCGGCTCACGCCAGGTTGGAGCCCGAAGAACGAGATCGGTTGGTCGCCAAGATGATTGTTCATCTGAGGTGGGTAGTAATAAGACTCGGGCTTGCCTGGCTTGTCGACCAAGCCGGCCTTCTCGTCGTTGTGATGAACGTGCAGTGGCAGGGCCTGTTGGTTGTCGAAGAACTTCGAGAACATCGGCCATGCCTGATGCGCGTCCCACAGCCGCGAACCAATCAGCTGCCCGCGGTGGTGGCTGACGAATTCGTCGAACGGCAGCAGCGCTTCGCCTTCGGGATCGACCACGAGGCTAAGACCCTCATAGGGACCGGTCTTGGGACCGTTGTCCGCGCGGATGGCAGAGGCGAGCCAACGTTCGTCGACGCCGCCGCGGCCGTGCTCAAATGGGAAGTAGTCATCCGGGTGTAGCCGGATTCGGCGCCCAGGGGTGCAGAATGCTCGCGGCACCCAGGCGGGTGCGAACCGCACGATTCCGGCACCCACGTCAAGGGCCCGATCCATGGCCGATGCTGTCGCACCGACGCTTTCATATGCACCGTTCGCCATTCGATTCTCTCCCTATCCGTCACCAGTCCAGGCGAGAATCGCCAGGCGACGTTGCCTGATTTGGTTCAAAAAACCATCTGTTCAGTGAACCTAGCACCGGTCTTTTGGGCTGTCAACCATCGTGTCCAATTCGTGATGTTGACCCCCAGCGCACGCGCCCTGCCCCTGGCCGCAGCAAGCGCCGGCGCTATCATGAGCACAAAGTGAGCGAGGAGAATCCATGGCAACGAGCGGCAGCGTGCGCGCGGAAGCGCGACGACAGGGGATCCTCGACGACGTGACATCCACTGGCGCCATCAGCCTCTCTGAAGCGGCCGCACGGTTCGATGTTTCCATCATGACGGTGCGTCGTGACCTCGACGTGCTCGAGGCAGAAGGCCTGTTGCGGCGCGTGCGCGGAGGTGGCGTCGCCCCGCGCGGACCTGCACCCTTTGTCGACCGTCGCCAGGTGCGTTCACGTGCCAAGCAATCCATCGCGGCGAAGGCCCTTGCCCTCGTCCCGCATAGCGGCGCGATCGCTCTCGACGCCTCGACCACCGCCGGCTCATTGGGTGAACTCGTCGCAGGACAGGAAGGGCTGACGATCGCCACCAACGCGTGGGACAACTTCGAGATCATCCGGCGCGCAGGCGGGGCGACCCCGATTCTCACGGGCGGCCAGCGCGACGACGCGACCGGGAGCTTCGTCGGGCCGGTCGCCAATCAAGCCGCATCGTCGATGGTCTACCGCCGCTTCTTTGCTTCCGCCACCGCGCTCGACGCCGTGCACGGCAGTACGGAAGTCTCACTCTCGGAGGCGGAAGTGAAGCGTGCGTTTGCCAGCCGAGCTCAGGAAATTGTGCTCTGCGTCGACTCATCCAAGATTGACCAAGCCGCTGTGGCGGTGGGCTTCGCCCTTGCCGACCTCAGCGTGATCATCACCGAACTCGACCCTGCGGATCCTCGCCTCGACGCTTACCGCGACCACGTCGCGCTGCTCTAGGCCACTTGCGCAGAAGGGTCACTTATTGTTATGTTCACACCAACGAACATTCCGACCCGACAAGGACGTCCATGGGCACCAGTGCCGAACTCATCATCCGCTCCAATCGTCTTGGCGCTGACCCCAAGAACACCAACTACGCTGGCGGCAACACGTCCGCAAAGGGGCTGGACAAGGACCCCGTCACGGGCGAGGACACTGAGTTGATGTGGGTTAAGGGCTCCGGTGGCGACCTGGGCACGCTCAAGGAGAGCGGCCTCGCCGTGCTGCGACTGGACCGCCTGCGCGCACTGGTCGACGTGTATCCCGGTGTGGACCGCGAGGACGAGATGGTCGCCGCGTTCGACTACTGCAAGCACGGCACCGGGGGTGGCGCTGCGCCGTCAATCGACACGGCCATGCACGGCCTGGTCGACGCGCCCCATGTCGATCACCTGCACCCCGACTCTGGCATCGCGATCGCCACCGCCGCGGACGGAGAATCCCTCACCGCGACGATCTTTGGCAACCGTGTGGTGTGGGTGCCATGGCGGCGCCCCGGGTTCCAGTTGGGACTCGACATCGCCGCGATCAAGGAGGCCAATCCTGAGGCGATCGGTTGCCTGCTGGGCGGCCACGGCATCACCGCCTGGGGCGACACCTCCGAGGAATGCGAGGCGCGATCGCTCGAGATCATCGACACCGCCGCCGCCTACATCGCCGAGCACGGCAAGGCCGACCCATTCGGCGTGGAACTTGAGGGATATGGCGCCCTGCCCGAGCCCGAACGTCGCGCCAAGGCCGCCGCGCTCGCCCCGGTGATTCGCGGCATCGCGTCGACAGACAAGCCGATGGTGGGCCACGTCACCGACGACGCCGCGGTCCTGGACTTTCTCGCTCGCGCCGAGCACCCTCGACTTTCGGAGCTGGGCACCAGCTGCCCCGATCACTTCCTGCGCACCAAGATCAAGCCACTCGTGCTTGACCTGCCCGCGAGCGCCTCGATTGAGGAGTGCGTGACGCGCCTGCACCAACTCCACCACTCCTACCGAGATGACTACCAGGCCTACTACGAGGCCCACGCCACACCTGACTCACCCGCCATGCGCGGAGCCGATCCGCTCATCGTCCTGGTGCCCGGGGTGGGCATGTTCAGCTTTGGCGCCAACAAGCAGACGGCGCGCGTCGCAGGCGAGTTCTACATCAACGCCATCAACGTCATGCGTGGCGCCCAGGCGCTGTCGACGTATGCGCCGATCTCCGATGAGGAGAAGTTCCGCATCGAGTACTGGGCGCTGGAAGAGGCCAAGCTCCAGCGCATGCCCGCGCCCAAGTCCCACGCCACCCGGGTGGCCTTCGTCACGGGAGGGGCCTCCGGCATTGGCAAGGCGATCGCCACCCGACTCGCCGCTGACGGCGCATGCGTGGTCATCGCCGACCTTGACGAGGCCAAAGCCCAAGAGGCGGCGGCAGCACTGGGCACGGCCGATGTGGCGGTCGGGGTGGGTGTCGATGTCTCGGCCCCCGACGCCGTCCAGCGCGCGATCGACACCGCTGTGCTCGCCTTCGGCGGTGTGGATCTGATTGTCAACAACGCCGGGCTGTCACTGTCGAAGTCCCTGCTCGACACCACCGCAGCCGACTGGGACCTGCAGCATGACGTCATGGCCAAGGGATCCTTCTTGGTATCGCAAGCGGCAGCTCGGGCCATGATTGCGCAGGACATGGGAGGCGATGTGCTGTACATCGCCTCAAAGAACGCGGTGTTTGCCGGTCCCAACAACATCGCCTACTCGGCGACCAAGGCAGACCAGGCGCATCAGGTGCGGCTGCTCGCAGTCGAACTCGGCGAGTATGGCATCAAGGTCAACGGCATCAACCCCGACGGCGTGGTGCGCGGCTCTGGCATCTTCGCCGGCGGCTGGGGTGCCAACCGTGCCCAGACCTACGGCATCGAGGAGGAGAATCTGGGCGAGTTCTACGCCCAGCGCACCATCCTCAAGCGTGAGGTGCTCCCCGAGCACGTCGCCAATGCCGCAGCGGTACTCACGGGGCCAGACATGACGCACACCACCGGGCTGCACGTGCCGGTGGACGCTGGCGTAGCGGCGGCCTTCCTGCGATGACCGACTCCTTCGCTGCCGTCGACCTGGGCGCCACCAGCGGCCGGGTGATGGTGGGGCGCGTAGGGCCCGGTGAGTTGGACCTGCATCAGGCAGCGCGCTTCCCCAACGGCCCTGTGCACACGCCCGATGGCCTGCACTGGGGAACGCAAGCACTGTTCGCACACGCACTGGACGGACTGCGCGCGGCCCTGGGCCACGACGCCACCATCGCGTCGATCGGTGTGGACTCGTGGGCCGTGGACTACGCGCTGCTACACGGCAACCGCATTCTGGGCGAGCCTTACCACCACCGCGACAGCAGGTGCGAGCGTGGCGTGGAGCGGGTCCATGCGATGGTGCCCTTTGAGGATCTCTACGCGCGCAACGGGCTGCAGTTCCTGGTGTTCAACACCGCGTACCAGTTGGCCGCCGAAGAACCACGCCACCTCCTCGAGGTCGCGGATTCGATGCTGCTGATCCCCGACCTCATGGGCTTCTACCTGACCGGCGTGAAGGTGGCCGAGCGCACGAACGCCTCCACCACGGGGCTGCTGAACATCAACTCCGGCCACTGGGATACGGATCTTGCGCGCATCGTCGGGGCCAGCGAAGACATGCTTCCCCGTCTGGTCGATGCCGGCACCACGGTGGGGTCGCTGCTCCCCCACCTCCGCAAACAGTTGGCGATCGACCGCGACATTCCGGTCGTGACGGTAGGCTCACACGACACTGCCTCGGCGGTCGTGGCGGCACCGATGGTGGAGGCAGACAGCGCGTACATCTCCTGCGGCACCTGGGGACTCGTGGGCGTCGAGACGGAGGCGCCCGTGCTCACCGCCCACGCACGCGAGTCCTCCTTTACCAATGAGGGTGGCGTGGATGGCCGCACCAGGTTCCTGCACAACGTGATGGGGCTGTGGCTCCTCAATGAGTCGGTGGCTCACTGGGAGCGCGAGTCCGGTCGCATCGATCTCGAGCGGCTGCTGGCTGAGGCGGCGGCCGTCACCTCATCCGTCACCCTCTTCGACGTCAACGATCCCCGCTTCATGGCGCCGGGGAACATCCCGGCGCGCATCGGACAGTGGTGCGCGGAACACGATGTCGCCGCACCGACCTCACCAGCCGAGGTGGTGCGCAGCATCGTCGAAAGCCTTGCTCAGGCGTTCGCCGCCACCGTCCGCCAGGCGGGCGAACTCTCCGGACAGCGCATTCAGCGCATTCACATAGTGGGGGGCGGATCCCTCAACGCGCTGCTGTGCCAACGCACCGCCGATCGCGCGGGGCTCCCCGTCATCGCGGGGCCCGTCGAAGCGACCGCCGTCGGCAACATTCTGATCCAGGCACGAGCCCATGGCGCGGTGCGAGGCACGCTGGAGTCACTGCGTGCGCTGGTGCGCGACACTCACACACTGCGCACTTTCACCCCAGAGGGCCGCTGATGCGCACCCCGCGTCGCGTGCCGCGTCCGCGCGAAATCGCTCCCCTGCTGCGCTTCCGGGCGCCGATCATGAATGCTCGCCGGCGCCGCCTGTCCAGGGCGCTGACCATCGCCGACCTGCGCATCCTGGCTAAGCGCCGTACCCCTCGAGGGCCCTTCGACTACACCGATGGCGCCGCCGAAGACGAGATATCCCTGGGCCGCGCTCGCCAGGCATTTCGCGATATTGAGTTTCACCCCTCTGTGCTGCGCGACGTGACCGACGTCGACACCTCGGTCCAGATTCTCGGGGGACCATCCACGCTGCCGTTCGGCATCGCCCCCACCGGCTTCACTCGCATGATGCACACCGAGGGGGAACGCGCGGGAGCAACCGCCGCCGGGGCCGCCGGAATTCCCTTCACGCTGTCCACGCTGGGCACCACGTCCATTGAAGGTGTGCGAGACGTGAACCCCGACGGAAGAAATTGGTTCCAGCTGTACATGTGGAAGGACCGGGACCGTGCGAAGGCGCTCGTCGAACGCGCGAAAGACGCGGGCTACGACACCCTGATGGTCACCGTCGACGTGCCCGTGGCTGGCGCACGGCTACGAGACGTGCGTAACGGCCTCACCATCCCTCCCACCCTGACGCCAGGCACGGTGCTGAATGCGCTCCCGCGACCCGAGTGGTGGTGGAACTTCCTCACCACCGCACCGCTTGAGTTCGCTTCCCTGACGGAGTGGAACGGCACTGTTGCCGAGCTACTGGATGCGATGTTTGACCCAGCCCTCGACGACAGCGACCTCACCTGGCTGCGCGAGCAGTGGCCCAGTCAGTTGGTCGTCAAGGGCGTGCAGACGCTCGCCGATGCGCGCAGAGCCGCCGATGCGGGGGCCGACGGCATCGTGCTGTCCAATCACGGCGGGCGACAGCTGGACCGCGCCCCCATCCCCTTCCATCTATTGCCTACCGTGGCCGAGGACCTGGGCGGGGACCTGGACATCATCGTTGACACCGGGATCATGTCGGGGGCGGACATCGTCGCGGCCTGCGCACTGGGCGCTGACTTCACGCTCATTGGCCGGGCCTACCTCTACGGACTCATGGCCGGCGGCCGTGAAGGCGTCGACAGGACCATCGAGATACTGCACTCCCAGATCGCCCGCACCCTGCGGCTGCTGGGGGTGTCTTCGATCGCCGAACTGGAGCCGCGTCACGTCACTCAGCTCGAGCGACTGGCACCGGTGCGCCCACGCCGGTAGTGCGCAGCGCGCGCCTGTCACCCACGGCATTGGGTCTGCCATGCTGCGACCTCCACGCTCGAAAGTCATGGGCACTGGTAGTCTCATCCTCTGCGGGTCTCCCGCTCACCACGCCCCCGTAGCTCAGAGGATAGAGCGCCGGTTTCCGGTACCGAAGGTCGCAGGTTCGATTCCTGTCGGGGGCACTTTTTTCGGTCACGCCGAGGAGGCGGGGTCGTGCTGGCGGCCCCTGCCTTTGCGCGCGAACATCGCCTCATCTGCGCACCGCACACACTCGTCCACCGACGTGCCCACGCGCAACGACTCCCACCCGATCGATGCCTCCACGCCGGTGGCGGCAATCGCCTCGCGGATGCGCTCAATCACCTCGGGAGCCTTGGCGGTGCTGCAGTCACGCAAAATGACGCCGAACTCGTCACCACCAATGCGCGCCACGTGATCGCCGTCACGCATGCGCTGGGCGATGGCAGCGGCGACGGCCTTCAGCGCCTCATCTCCCGCAGCGTGCCCGCCGGGTCCGTCGTTGAAGGCCTTGAAGTTGTCGAGGTCGACCACTGCGACCACGGTGGGGTCGGCCAACTCTCCATAGTCGTTCTCGAGGCGGGCGAGCCATTGCTGCCACGCACGCCGGTTGCCCACGCCGGTGAGCGCGTCTGTGGTCGACTCTTGCTGAGCCCCTTCCAGTGCTGCTGCCAGGTGGCGTTGCTCGCGGTCGGCGGACAACGCCACCTCAAGCATGCCGCTGAGCGCATTGAGTGTGGGCCCCAGACGGGGCAGATCCGCCTGTTCTTCGGGGTCGAGGCCACAGATCACCCCGAACAG
>Ga0307966_1001647_pt1 | contig 17444 bp, 14 predicted proteins | sample OrgLakmetagen646_FD_203141 | JGI IMG/M metagenome (GOLD analysis project Ga0307966, IMG submission 203141) | Saline water microbial communities from Organic Lake, Antarctica - #646 | ecosystem: Environmental > Aquatic > Non-marine Saline and Alkaline > Saline | place: Antarctica: Organic Lake... | reverse complement strand
GTAATGGGAAATGTGAAACTTCCTCCTGGACAAAGCGAATTTGAAAAAGAAAAACTTGGAACAGTTGCCGGAACAACGGCTATCAACTTTTGAATTGTTAATGGACAACCAGCCGAAGCGTTCAATTTATTTGGGGTAAAAGTATAAGTTGTTGTGTTTTGGTTATCAAAAGCAGGCGACCAAGAACCAGCAACTCCATTATTGGAAACTGTTGGAAAAACGAGCGCATCATTTATGCAAATAGAATCTGGCAAAGTGAATGTTGGTAAAGTTTGTGGAACAACTTGAACCGTTGTTTGAACAGTATCTATACAATTTAGGTTGGTAGAAATAAAGGTGTAAGTTGTGGTAGTTTGATCGTTAAATACTGGCGACCAAACACCTGAAAAACCATTCGTGGAAACATTTGGTAACACTACATTTGTTCCTTGGCAAACTGGCGGTATTTGATTAAAAAGGGGAACTGTAATTTCTGTTAAACTGAGTGTGGTATCTGCAGAATTGTTTAAGAAATTACTCTCTGGAATTACGCCCAATTGTGTAGCGTCTTGGTTGGCAATGACGCTTAATGTAAAAGGACTGGTAACATTTGCTGGAATTGTAACACTTGTTGCCATTGCTAAACTATCTCCAATTAAAATTTCAGATGGTGTGAGAACAGTTCCTAAAAAAATAGTGTCGTTTGCGAAAATTGAAATGGGAGTTCCTTGGGGTAAAGTATCGTTGGAGTTAACGTTTAGAACTGTGAAGTCTGTGGCTAAGGTTTGGTTATCGCAAAGTTCTTGGCCTGTGATGGTGTCGATATTGACTGTTGCGTCGGGGAGTTCGGAAGGAATTGAGGTGATGATGTTGGAGATGAAACGGAGGTAGGAGGAGTTAACCAAAATTGTAGCATCAATATCACCAATATTTATATCTCCGCTAATATCAAACTTATCTACGTCCATATTCCAACTCGAATTACTTCCAGTAAAACTATTAGTACTATTAAAGGGATTATTGGCAGGGTTCAATGTGTTACTTAATATATTGCCATTAATTAAAATTGATTGTGCAAAAAATAAACTTGGACTTCCATTCCATGATAACAATGTCATATTAGCATTTGTCGTATTGGTGATATTAAGATTATCAATCTGGAAAGAAATTGATCCTAATTGGCCAGTTCCTATAAATCTAAATCCATCGTATATATTTAATTGTGTGCTTGTTATGGAAGGATCGGAATAAACAACTATAATATTCCATCCTGAATAGAAAATATAATTGCTGCAGTAATTCGGTAATAATGAATTTAAGTCCAAATTAGTTATATTGTATAGTACATTCCCCGAGTTTTGAACAAACAACGTAATATCTTTTAATGCTGAAAAATAAAATAAAGGAGAAGAAGATGGCGGAGTTATATTGGAAGTGTTAACAAAATCAGGGGTTTGAATATTTCCGTTTAGTGTAACGGTTGTTCCAAAACCATCACCGATTCCACTCCATATTAAATAGGCAGCTTCAATTGTTTGGTTAGGGGCTAAATTCAATGTTGCACTTGAACTTGTCAACATTTGACAAGGTGGGGGCGGATTTTGCCAATTATCAAATTCATTGTGGGTATTTCCTATTATAGTATAACCGTATTTTCCATTGAACTGTTGGAAGAGAGTTACTGGAACAGACGTTTGCGAGAAAAGCAAACTAGGCAATACCAAGAACACAATCAGCACAAATCTTTTCATTGATAAATAGTTAATTACTATTTTAATATGAACAAATATAGGCTAAAATGGTTTTCTCCCAAAAAAATTGATATTAAGTTTTGTAGGTAATGACTTTTTGATAGTGGTTAATTATCAATTGTTAATTATTAATGGTTAATTATCAATTGTTAATGGTTAACGCGATAGTCACAGTATATATAATTGTCAACCTTAAAAGCCAGACAAAAGAACCAGAAAAAGAGGATTAGAAATACCAAACTTCTTTCAAAAAGAGTAATAAAAGAGTAATGAGTTTTAATATCTTACAACACTATTCTTTTGGGTAATAATCTTTCAAAAGTATCTTTCTAAAAATAAGCGTAAGAAAGATAGAATAAGTTAACGCCATAACCATTAGACCCAATAACGAAAAAACAAATAAAGTCTTTGCCGATAAAGCGCTTTGCGTATCCGTTTTTATTTCTCTGATAATCTCATCTGTCGTCATCACACGAAACTCAGGATTATGGACTTTTAAAGTATCAATATAAGCTTCTTCTTGTGCTTCTCCATAGATTATATCCATTCTTTCTGTAACACGGTTATCAATAAAGGATGGATTAATTGTATCATAGTAAAAAAACATGAAAATCGAAACGATTAAAACATAAGGAGCTCCGGCTGTTAATCCATTTTTTATATCGGACAACGGAGTTCCCTTGCCAAATCCTTCCTTCTGCTTTTCAAAATACAAACCTAAACTTATGGCTAATAAAAGAAATAGATTATTAATTAACCCTGGTTTTATAACAGCGTCTTGGAATACACCGATTGCTAAAAAAGTTAACTTAAAGACGATCCAAGCTCCTGAAAATAAAAGAGCATACTTTATTGCTGGTCTCATATTAAATCTAACCGTTCATTGAATTTAAAAACTCGTCATTACTCTTTGTGTCTCTCATGTGGCTCTTCATAAATTCCATTGCTTCAATAGGATTCATATCTGCAATGTGCTTGCGCAATAACCATACACGTTGAAGTGTTTCTTTATCCATTAACAAATCTTCTCGTCGTGTTCCAGAAGTTAGAATATCAATTGCAGGATAAATACGTCTATTCGCAATTTTTCTATCCAATTGAAGTTCCATGTTTCCAGTTCCTTTGAATTCCTCAAAGATCACTTCATCCATTTTAGAACCTGTATCTGTTAATGCAGTTGCAATAATAGAAAGGGAACCTCCGTTTTCTATCTTACGAGCCGCTCCAAAGAAACGTTTTGGTTTTTGTAATGCATTTGCATCAACACCTCCTGAAAGTACTTTTCCTGAAGCTGGTGAAACAGTATTATAAGCACGCGCTAAACGTGTAATTGAGTCTAATAAAATACAAACATCATGTCCGCACTCAACCATACGTTTTGCTTTCTCCAAAACCATATTGGCTACTTTCACATGTTGTTCTGCTGGCTCATCAAATGTAGAAGCGATAACTTCCGCATTTACACTTCTTGCCATGTCAGTTACCTCTTCAGGACGTTCATCAATCAATAAAATAATTAAATAAGTTTCAGGATGATTTGCAGCAATTGCATTTGCAACATCCTTCAACAATACTGTTTTACCTGTTTTAGGCTGAGCCACTATCATTCCACGCTGACCTTTTCCGATAGGCGCAAATAAATCCATAATTCGAGTCGACATCGTCTCATCTCTGTGACCAGTTAACTTAAATTTCTCATCGGGAAATAAAGGAGTCAAATATTGAAATGGAACACGGTCACGAATAAATGCTGGATCACGTCCATTAATTGAATCTACACGAACAAGTGGGAAATACTTCTCACCTTCTTTCGGTGGACGAATTGTACCGAAAACTGTATCCCCAGTTTTAAGTCCAAATAATTTAATTTGGCTGTGGCTTACATAAATATCATCCGGAGATGATAAATAATTGTAGTCCGATGAACGCAAGAATCCAAAACCATCTTGCATTACCTCCAAAACTCCCTCTGCTGCAACAATTCCAGAAAGATCAAATTTCTTCTCTTTCAACTTCTGTTGATCGTTTTTACGATTTGGATTGTCATTTTTAGGTCCTTTAGAATTATCATTCTTTGGTGGACGTGGATTATGCGGTTGTGTATCTCCTGATGTATTTCGAACTGGTTTTGAACCGTCAGTATTCGCCTTTATAAAACCCTTGTTACCTTGGTTTTTATTATCCTGAGCTTTGTTACCTTGATTTTTATTATCCTGAGCTTTGTTATCCTGAGCTTTGTTAGCTCTAGGACTTCTATTCTCTCTAATTTCGTTTACTTCTTTACGAACCGGCCTTCTCTTAGCAGAGTCTTCTCGGGGTTCCTCTTTTAAAGATCTATTCTCTCTAATTTCTTTAACCTCTTTTCGAATAGGTTTTGCGCCGATAGTCTCTTTTTTATTTTCTTCATTGACTGTCTCAGTTTTCGAATTTTCTCCTGAAGAAAAACTATCCGATGTTTTATCTTTGGAAGTTACGTTATTTCTTGGCTCTTCAGCATCCTGTTTTTTGTCCGATGCTGCTATAGGTTTTCTTTCTCTAACTACACGTTTCCTGCTGGATGAATCATCTTCAACAGTACTTTTTGAAGCTTCAGGAGTTATACTTTTAACTTTTTCTTCTGAAGTAGTTTGATTTGAATTCGATTCCTCGTTGTTAGAAATTAAATCAATTAATTCCAATTTACGAAATGATTCAACTTTCTTTATACCTATTGCTTTTGCAATAACGCGTAATTCAGGGAGTTTCTTCCCAGCTAATTCGTCTTTTTTCATTTATTTGTATGAAATAATAATGTAAGAGATAACTAAAAGGTTGTTATATTTTCTTAATGAGATTACCGCAGAGTTGCGATTGTGCAATAATACAAATATTCTTTAGTAAAATGAGGGAAATTACTAAAAAAGTTAATACTTAATTAATAATAGTAATTCTAATGATGACATAAGGGCACCCCTAAAATCCCCTACGTTGGTTACTAACTGGTTTTTCTTCCAACTACTTCGTTGCCGAAATACTCATTTTGCCCAGCTAAATTCGATTTTCAGCGCCTTGTATCTGAAAAAAATAACTGCCTTATCATTCCAAACAGAGTTATTAGATGTGCCCATAAGACCGAATTAAATGGATCTATATGGAATACTTTGGGTAATCAACTTTAATCTTTCCAAAATTTAAGAGCTCTACTACTCGTTTAATTGGAATTTTAAAAAATTTATCAATGTAATCTTTTGTACTTTAGAAATAAATAGATAACACACTATAATACCAATAATTACTCCGCCAGGTGACTTATTAATAAAGAAAAAAAATTGAATAAAAATATTTTATTTGGATAATATAAAGGTGTTTTAAAGAGAAGTTTCCTTTAAAATCAGAATGGTTGTGAATTTACTATTCAGAATAATTACAGAACAAACTAAAAATAGCGTTAAGATTGAATTAAAAAGTCACCTATACAAAACCATAAAAAAAATAGCTGTCTCTAAATTAGAAACAGCTATTCTTTAATTAAAAAATTTTGTTGAATTATCTCAATAAATTTACTGTACCATTAAACTCATGTTTATTATCAGTTTCAAAGTCGAAAGCACGAATAATCCACATGTAAGTACCCGACTTCACAGGTTCTCCTCCATAAGTCCCATCCCATGCTCCGTCTGGATCAAGTGATTCAAAAACTATTTCACCCCATCTGTTAAAGATTTGAAGTTGGAAGTTTTGAGCATCAATACCAAGTAATTGAGTATTCCATGTATCATTCAATCCATCACCATCAGGAGTGAAAGTATTTGGAGAGAAAATAGTTACCACATTTTCAACCCTTACTAATTTTTCTAGCGTATCTGTACATCCATATGCATTTTCTACGACGAGAACTAAAGGATAGTTTTCTATTACTTTAGGGTATTCAAAGTTTGGATTTTGAATTGAAGAGTAATCTGGATTTGCGCCTTCTGCAAACCATTCATATGAAATAATATCACTCCCAGATTGACTGTAGGCTATTACTTTTGATTCAAAAATTGAAACTGGATTAGGATTCACATAAAAACTAGCTTCTGGATAAGGAAATCCTTCAATCAAATCTTCATAAGTTTTGAAATATCTACATCCTCTATCTGAAACTATTTCCATATCAACACCCCAGACTCCTAAACTAAATTCGTGAGCTGTATTATTGTCTCCGGCAACTGTATCTGTTTCTCCGTCGCTATATGTCCAGATTGTATAATCGATGCCCTCAGTTGTATTGGTGCTATTTGTAAAACTCACCTCAACCGGATAACATCCACCTGTTACATCAGGGACTAAAGTAGGATCAACTTCTCCTGGGTAGTTAACTACAACATAGGCTGTATCTTCGGGTGAACCACATTGCTCACCTAAAATAACAGTGTATTCTGTTGGAGCTGAACTAGGAGTTACTGTAACATTACTACCTGAAGCTTCAACTTGCCCGTTTGACATCCAAGTATAAGTAAATGGACTACTTCCACCTGAACCTTGCGCAAATAGATTAACCGGATCATCAATACATATAATTGTATCTTCAGAAATATTTTGCATGGATAACGGATTTGGCTCATCAACATTTATTGTCTCAGTTTCTACACAACCTCTATCATCTGTTACTGTAACTGTAGTTGAACCAGCGAACAAATCATCTGCTGTTGGGTTAATAGATGCAGAACCAGTCCAACTGTAGTTGTAAGGCACATTACCTGCTGTAACACCTACGGTCACAATTCCATCATCACCTGTATAACATGTCGCATCTACCTGGTTAACCACAGTGATTTCTAACCTCGGTACCTCAACAATAGTTTTTGTGATAGAACCACTGCAAGATCCAGATAAATCTTCAATTAACAATTCAACATCATGGTTACTCCCTGGAGGAAAAATATAAGTAGCATTTTGAGAAACTATCGTATCTGTTCCATTTAAAAATATCCACTTTGAATTATTGAAAAGACCTATTGAAGTATTTGTAAAAGTTACTGCTTCACCTTCACAAGGAGCATCGTAAGTGAAGTCTGGTGTTAATCCAGCATTGATTGTTATAGTAGCTGAGCACGTATCATCAATTCCATTTGTAAAAATGACATTGTAATCAGCTGTGTTTTGACCTAAGCAAAAAATAGTATCGGCATTGTTTTCCGTTCCATCTGCTAGCCAATCGTAGTGATAAGGTTGACAATTAATAGCTGAAATATTTACATCATCAATTCCCCAATGATCAAAATTTGCTCCCGAACCAACGTCTTGAAACCATCTAAACTTAGTACTTGTTGTTTCGGCTACAGTTGGAATCGTTACACAATAGTTATTCCATTGCGTTAACATAGGGTCATAACCTCCATTTGGTGGCCAGTACTGGATATCTACCCATGATGTACCCCCGTTTATAGAATATTGAATACGCACTCCTTCGTTTGGTTGATCTGGTCCTTCACAATTTCCAGAACCTCCTTGTGTTGCATATTTCATTTCGAAACATACATCACCTCCACAAGAAACATCAAAAGCAACTGTTTCCATTTCTCTCGGCTGAGTACCTAATCCAAACCATGCGGCTATAGAACCATTTGGTGGTGCACCACAAGGATTAGAATATTGAGGAGTTACATTTGAAGTCCAACCTGGACCTAAAGATGATCCATTGAAATTCTCAGATAAGGGCGATGAAGTAGATGTTCCAACTGCCGTTAAAGTAAAACAGTCTCCACATTCAACATTAGTTGTTGGTGTATTAATGACTACGGTACATTGTGAAATTGCCCATTGGGCTGTGAATAACACAAATATTAATGATATAAAATTTTTCATAATTATTGGTATTGAATATTAACTGATTCTAAAGAATAAGTAGAGTTTGCAGCACGCTTGCCACTATTCCCTGGTAAAAACTGCTGAAATAAGGTTAAACTTCTATTATTTGTGAGATCCCCGTTAATCACTTCCCCTGGGGACAACTGAATAATGGAATTTTCATCCCGACTAGAAGATGATTTCAGAGCTCCTGTTTCCGTTTTATAGGTGAAGATAGGAATAAATGAAACTGTATTTTGAGATGTATTCGTTATTTCAAAAGCATAATAGGTATTGAAACGATCGTTTACTTCATCAGTCAACTCCTCAATTGTGAAGTCAACTTTAAGTTTACTATCAGAGTAGATATTTTCTTGAGCGAGGAGAATTACTGAAGTTGAAATCAGTAATAAAGTACTAAATAGTTTTTTCATGGTTCTAAGTTTATAAATAGTTTTAAAATTTCCAACTATAAATCAATATTAATAAAAGGTTTAAACATTTATTTTTAACATTCTTAAATTAAAACGATAACTGAGCGTTATGGGTTGCCAAAATAAATAAATTTATATTATTTAATCATTAAAATTTAAGAAAACAATCATTTATTACCTATTGTCTGGTTGGAAACAGCACAAAATTAAAATTGATTCTTTTGCGTATATTTTACTTTTTTTCTCGTCGGATGATGCTATGGCATCTCCTAAAGAAATAAAACCAAACCGCAGCAAAGCAAGCTCATAGCCTGTCCCGAGAAACCAGGAAAAACCTTAAAAAATTATTATGATTGAATAAATACCTCTCATCCCGATAAAATCGGGAATAAAAATCGTCTGTTTCCGACTAGACACTAGATAAAAGTACGAATGACGAGGATATTGAGTAAAATAATTATTCGCAACAATGTTGCGTTTAATTGTTTTTATTAGTTATATTTGCATCTTTGTTGCATTAATTAAACAATATTCGTGTATAGAATTATACTGTTTTTATTTCTACTTTTTAATCTGAATGCTTATACTCAGGGTGAATCTTGTGGCTATCAAATAAATGGTAAAATTAATTTTGACTCATCGGAAACTTTTCAATCATTACGCGTTGTGCTCTTAAACACAGGCAAAGGATCAAGATTTTCTGAAAATGGGTCTTTTTCGATTTCAAATTTATGCCCAAAAACTTATGTGTTGCAAATTAAATATTTTGGAACTGTCTTATCTCAAGATAAAATATTATTAAAAAGAGATACAATATTAAATTACCAAGTAGAACTTAAAATCACCAAGCTTGAAAGTGTTGAAGTTGTAGCGTCAAAAAAGAAATACAGTACTTCCATTAAAGAAGAACTTACCATTGAACAGCTGGATAAAACAAAAGGTCTTTCATTGGGTGCAATACTGGAAGAAATTAATGGCATAAGAACCCTAAAAACAGGAAACTCGATAGCAAAACCAGTTATTCATGGACTGCACAGTAACAGAGTTTTAATTTTAAACAATAGCATCCGACAAGAAGGTCAGCAATGGGGTGCTGAACATGCTCCTGAAATTGATCCATTTGTATCTAATTCAATTTCAGTTATTAAAGGCGCAAGTGCCATAAAATATGGTTTTGATGCTATTGGAGGAGTTGTATTAATTGAACCACAAAAAGTTTCAGATAGCACAGGTACATATGGAGAACTCAACCTAATTGGATTTTCCAATGGTAGACAAGGCACAGTATCGGGGAGTGTTAGCAGCAGGTTCAAAAAAATCCCTGCATTGTCAATCTCGCTCCAAGGATCCATGAAAAGAGGTGGAAATAATCATACGCCAAACTATTTTCTTAAAAATACAGGTATAAAAGAATACAATTTTTCTTCTGCGGTAAATTGGGAAAAGAAAAACTATGGAGTTAATTTCTTTTATAGTCAGTTCAATACTGACTTAGGTATATTTTCGGGCAGTCATATTGGAAATCTCACGGATCTTCAAAATGCTTTTCAACAATCAGAACCTGTCGAAACTTCAGGATTTTCTTACCTAATTGATCGCCCGCGTCAGCGCATTGAGCATGAGTTAACCAAAGCCTCTTTTTATGTTAAAACTGGCCATATTGGGAAGTTAAACCTTGTCTATGGAAGACAGTATAATTTGCGCTATGAATATGATAAACACAAACCCTTAAATGATTCTTTAGCCAATTTGAATAATCCTGAATTAAAATTGGAACTCACTAGCCATACAGTAGATTTAAACTGGGAACATTTTGCACATAATGGTTTTAGTGGAGAAATTGGAGTTAATAGTATACTGCAAAGAAATACCTACACTGGACGAATGTTCATTCCTAATTTTACTAACCAAGGCATCGGAGCGTATTGGATTGAGCGAAAAAAAATTAAAAGACTACTCATTGAAGGTGGAATTAGATACGATACTAGAGTGCTTAAAAGTTATTTTTGGAAGAATGATGAAATTATCTCCCCGAGAAATAATTATGGTGATTGGGCAATGAATCTTGGAGTGAAATACACTTTTAAACCTAAAAATTCTATATCCTTTAACATTGCGAAAACTTGGCGACCTCCTAGTGTTAATGAATTATATAGTGATGGATTACATCATGGAGCAGCAGCAGTAGAAATTGGTGATCCAAACATAAGTAAAGAAAGTGCCTTAAATTCAAATCTTGAATTCAGGGGCAATCATAAGAAATTAGATATTATTATTAATCCTTATTTTAATTATTTTGGAAATTACATCTTCTTAGAACCCCAGTTGCCGCCTACTTTAACAATTAAAGGAGCATTTCCAACCTTTGTTTTTAAAGAGGCGAGAGCAAATATTTACGGAGTAGATATTCATGCAGGCTACCAGCTTCTTAAAGACTTGCGTTATGAATTAAACATTTCTATTGTTAGAGGAGATAACAGATCAATATCAGATTACTTAATACAAATGCCTTCTGATAATTATAGAAATAAGTTAGAATACACTATACCTACTTTTAATATTTTCCAAAAAAATGAAATTTCTGTTCGTCACTCTTTTGTTGCTGAGCAAACAAGAATTCCTGCCAACAGTGACTTCGCTCCACCCCCAAATGCATATAACGTCTTTGATATACTATTTACAACAACCATTAAATCTAAACATACGCCTGTCAAATTAACTTTTGGCGTAAACAATCTATTTAACACAGTTTACAGAGATTATTTAAACCGCTTTAGATATTATGCTGATGAATTGGGTAGAAATTTTTCAATAAGGATAAAAATACCGATTAACGGAAAACAAATATAAATATAAATCAAAAATCAAATGAAAAAAAGAACAACAACAATTGCAAAAACCTTCTTAGGTTTTGGATTAATCGCTATGGCTTTATCAAGCTGTAAAAAAGACGAAGATTTAGTTAAAGTTCCTGAGCCGGACTTGAATGAAAGTGAAGTAATTACAACCTTTAAAATAACGTTTGCGGATGTTAATGGTTCACAGCCAACGGTTAGCGCATCATTTATTGACTTAGATGGTGATGGAGGAAATCCACCAAGCGCATTTGATACCATTTATCTTGCACCGAGCACCTCTTATTCTGCAGAAATTCTACTCTTAAATGAAGCTGCAAATCCTACAGATACAATTTCCAATGAGGTATTGGATGAGGCAGTGGATCATTTATTCTGTTTTACACCCTCAGGAGCGAATGTTTCTATAACCAGAACAGATTCTGATGGAGTTTATGAACTCGGATTACAATCACAATGGATAACAGGAGCAGCTAGTGATGGAACAACACAAATTGTATTGAAACATCAACCTGGAATAAAAGATGGATCGTGTTCCCCTGGTGAAACAGATATTGAATTAAACTTTAACACTAAAATACAGTAACGAGATGAAAAGAAATATAATCATAATAGCTGGAGTTTTATTAATGACTGTAGTAAGTTCTTGTAACAAAACAAAAGTTACTTCTGAAAGATTTATTAAGGCAGGCGAATGGAAAGTCACAGAACTATCTGTTGACGGTGTAAACGAAGATGAACTTCCAAAATGGGAAATTGAGGATTGTGATATTTACGAAGAATCTTGTTTTGGTGAATGGAAAAATGAGGAAGGCGGACACGCAGAGTTTATCTGGCAGTTTAGTGAAAAAGCAAATACTTTTGAAATTTCCCATCAGGCTTCAGATGAACATGATCATGAAGGTGGTCACGCAGCTGAAGAAGCAGCAGTTCAAGCTTACAATTTTAGCGGAGTATATGAGGTTATTGAAAAAAGTAAGACCGAAATGGAGTTTGAATCTACGAGAACAAGCGGACATAGTGGAAACACCGTGAAAATAAAAATCGAAAAATTATAAAATAATATCTGTTACATAAGTTCATATAAACTTAGAATAATGTTTTTTACAATCTATGAAAAAGTAAAGTAGGGTAATTGAATCCTTCAAACTTAAATGTAAAGAGATAGAACCCGTGGATAAAAAGTCCTGAATTTATTAAAATTCAGGGCTTTTTTGTTTTTATGAGTAAACATTAAATAAAACAGATCTTGGATTTATTTCATTTCAATCATTTTTCTCTCTTGTGCTTTAATAATTTCGTTGGCTGATTGTAAATTAGAATACATTACTTCCATCTAATTCTTTTGAAATTTGACTAAGTGTAATGAATCATAGATTAAAAATCTTATTTTTCCCGTATGTTTGATGTAGAATAATATGAAAGAAGAACTTGAAATAAAAGACAAATCCAGAGCGACAGAAGGAATTAAAGTTGCTCAATTTAGGCCGCACATTCGAAAAACTTCACCCCACAAGCACAATAATTATTTTGAAATTATTTATTTGTCAAAAGGAGAAGGTTCCCATACTATTGATACAAGAGAATATGAAATTAAACCACCCATAATCTTTACTATTCGTAAGGAACAAGTCCATTTTTGGGATATCATCACAGAACCACAGGGCTTTGTACTAATCATAAAAAAGTCATTCATTGAAAACTGTTTGGATAAGGATATAAAACGATTGATTTCAGATTTAAGTGCTCAAACCTGTTTATTTCCTAAAGATAATTCCGCAATGGATATTTATACTATTCTACAAAAAGAGTATTTAGAAAATAAGCCCACCAAAAAGCCGATAATAGACGGATTATTAAAAGCACTTTTAGCGAAGATTTTGGAATCAGCATCGACCAATTTTCCAAAGCACATCAGCAGTACTATTTATCAAAAATATATTGAATTATTAAACCAAGAGAATATATTGAGTAATAAGGTGAATCACTTTGCTCGCCTACTCAATACTACACCACAAAATCTAAATGCTATTTGTAGAAAGGAAGCAGAGCAGTCAGCAAACGAAATACTTTCAACACATATTATTAATGAAGCAAAGCGACTTTTAATATATACAGATTTAACGGTTAGTGATATCTCTTCAAGACTTGATTTTAAAGACAATTCACATTTTTCTAAATACTTCAAGAGATATGTTTTTAAAACACCTCTAGGTTTTCGTAATGAGCATAGCTAAGTACCATTTATTTTTCAGATAGACCATTATTAAAGCTAGTTATTGTATACTTTTGTGGGGGTAGAACAAAAACATAAGAATATGAAATGGTTAATATTTATAATCGGTTTATTCTTTCTTTGGTCTTGTGATAGAACTGAAGATGAAAATACCCAAGGGAAATGGATAAAAGGAACTGAGCAGGAAAAATTAAATAGTATTGAAAAACATTTCAGAGGCTTTGATATGGCGATGGTAGAAACTGGATACCGATATCAAGAGTTGTATTGGGCTGGACAAGATGAAAATTGGGAATATGCCCACTATCAAATTAAAAAAATCAGAAAAGCTATTGAAAACGGATTAGAGCGCAGACCTAAACGAGGCCAATCGGCTGAGCATTTTCTAACCATAGCACTTCCAGAAATGGAAAAATCACTTGAAAAAAGAGACACCTCATTATTCAATAAAAATTTTCAAGACCTAACAAAAAGTTGTATAAGCTGTCATGCGATGGAGAAAGTTCCATATTTCACAGTTAAGCAACCTCTTCACAGGCAGTCACCAATTAGAAAATAACTATGATTCAAAAAATAATAAGATCAGACAATTCTAAAACGACCGTTATTATTCGTTTAATGGTAGGTGCTGTTTTCCTTTCAGAAGGTATTCAGAAATTAATACTCCCTGTTCTTCGTGGTGCAGGAAGATTTGAGAAAATCGGACTTCCATCACCGGAGTTTATGGGTGGATTTGTAGGCATGTTTGAGATTGTTTGCGGTACTTTAATTTTGATAGGCCTAATTACTAGGCTGGCAAGTATTCCAACACTCATTATAATGTTGGTCGCGATAGCTACAACAAAATCAGAAGTTTATATGAATGATGGATTTTGGCAAATGATGCACGGCAGTAGAACAGATTGGGCAATGCTTCTCGGTAGTTTATTTCTTATAATAAAAGGGAGTGGCAAGTTTTCACTGGATTGTTTAATAGTTAATAAGAAAAAATGAAAAATATAAATGAGCAAGAACTTTTAAGGTCGCTCACTTTAAAAGATGCAGTAGGAGTAGGTTTAGGAGCAATAATTGGAGCTGGTATTTTTGTAGTAACAGGTATTGCAGCTGGAGTTTCAGGTCCTGCTTTTCTTGTAGGCCTTTTAATAGCAGGAATCATTGCCACCTTTAACGCGTTAAGTTCAGCGCAATTAGCAGCTAAGTATCCACGTTCTGGAGGAACTTATGAATATGGATATATTTTGATTAACCCTGCTTTTGGATTTTCTGCAGGATGGATGTTTTTAGTGAGTAAGCTCGCTGGAGCAGGATTTGTTGCCATAGGATTTGGTAGTTACTTCTTTCAACTGGTTCCTATAGGTTCACCAATGATTTATTCTGTTTTAGCTGTTCTTTTTCTAACAATTGCCAATTATTTTGGAATTAAAAAAGCGGGAGCTTTGAATCTTGTGATTGTAACTGTAACCTTACTTTCTCTTCTTTATTTGGCATTTAGTGGAATCTCGGAAGTGAAATTTGAAAATTTTAAACCTTTTTCTCCATTTGGTATTCCAGGAATAGCAGAAGCTGCTGCACTCTTGTTTTTCGCATTTACTGGTTATGGAAGAATAGCGACACTTGCAGAAGAGGTTAAGGAACCAAAGAAAACGATTCCAAAAGCGATTATTATAACCATTGTAACAGCTATCCTTCTTTATAGTGTTATTTCAGTAGTAGCTATAGGCGTTATAGGAACGGAAAATATGGCAAGTAGTCCATCGCCTTTGCAAGTTGTTGCAGATGCATTGAGTACTCCAGCAATCAGTAGTATTATTACCATAGGAGCATCTACGGCAATGTTGGGCGTATTGTTAAGTCAAATTTTGGGAATTAGTCGAGTGATGCTTGCTATGGGGAGAAGAAGCGACTTACCGCCCGTATTTAAAAAGATTCATAAGCGTTACCGCGTGCCACACATAGGCATACTTATCACAGGACTTATAATATTGATACTTACTCTTATTGGTTCTTTCGAGTTTATTGTTAGGGCAGCCACTTTTACTATTTTACTTTATTATAGTATTACGAATATAGCAGCAATAAAACAGCCAAAAAAAGATAGAATGTACGGTAGATTGATTCCCGTTTTAGGATTAATAGGCTGTTTGACAATGTCAGTTTCATTGCCATTAAATGTGATGATTTCGGGAGTTGGCCTATTGGTAGCAGGTTTTTTGATGAGGTTTGTTTTTCATAAGATATATGGAGGTGACGGATGGAAAAGTTGATTCCTTTTTACTTAATAACATAAAAACAAAAAAGCCTCTCATTTGAGAGGCTTTTCAATTGATAATTTCGCTTAGGTTCTATGTTTTTATTAAAATGGTAATTTTCTGTGCCACTGCATTTAAGCATTTTTCTTTAGCTAAATAGTTAACTCTAAGAAATCTTACTCATTCTCTAACCTTCTAATCATCTTTTTCATTTCAGTAATTTCCCTCTCTTGTGCTTTAATAATATCATCGGCTAATTTTTTAACTTCTGGATCGCTTATATCTGCATTTTTACTCGTCAATATTGCAATTGAATGATGAGGTATCATTGCTCTCATCCATCTAACATCTTCTACTGGAACTTGCTGACGTACCAAAATTGTTGAAACTGACATTAGGAGAAGACTCACCACAATAATTGCAGTATTTTTTACTTTGTTCTTGTACATTTTCCGCATGAAAAGAAACATGATTATAGCCATTCCGCCAATTCCAATAAGTGTCATGTACATTCTTGTCCAACTAAAATACACATGACTAAATTCATAAGTATTAAAATACATGGTGATATACATTGAAATTGCTGAGCAAATCAACATTAGAATAAATTGGGTATAATTTGACTTTTCCATCTGCGTGTAGTTTTTTGTTTAGAACAACTTATTATAAAAATAACTTTTTTGTATTGTTAATGCAAATTCATCTATTGTGATTAACAAAACTCAAAATCTCTCCTTCTTGACAAGAGCTTAATTAATTACTTTTTTTCAACATAATTGTTTTATAGTTGTTTATACAGCAGAGATTTAAATTATGAAGCAACAAAACCATATAAATTGTCCCCTATGTAACAGTGCAAACCATGTACATTTTATATCAACCAATGCGATGATGCATAAGCCTAATGAAGAACGCTATAATTTTAATAAATGCAAAAATTGTGAATCTGTTTTTTTAAAGAATCCAGTTAAAGAGGAGAATTTAGAATATTATTATACGGAAAATTATCTACCTTACAGGGGGTCTGAAGCTTGGGGGAAATTTCAGTCTTTCGTGGAAAGAAATCAAAATAAGCTGGATAAAAAAAGAACGAATTTTGTATCACGTTTAGTAAAAAATAAGGAATCTATTCGAATTCTTGATGTAGGGTGCGGTAATCCTAGTTTTTTAAATGTTGTTCAACAAAAATTGAATGCAGATTGCACCGGTATTGACTTTTCGGATGAAGGTTGGAAAAACGAAAATTATATTTTATTAGACCTCATTAAAAGTCCATTTGAGGATTTTCAGCCGAATGAACTTTTCGATGTGATTACGCTTTGGCATTATCTTGAACACGATTATAATATACATCTAACGGCAGCAAAACTTTACGACTCCCTAAAACCAGGTGGAAAGTTAATTATAGAAGTCCCAGATTATAAGAGTTTAACGGCCAGAAAGCAACAAGATTTTTGGCAAGGTTGGCACAGTCCAAGGCATCTCACATTATTTTCTAGAAAAGGTTTTCGTACCTTGTTCCCTAAAGATAAATGGAAAATTAGAAAGCATTTAAGATACGGTACTTTAGATGCTTTCACACTTTGGTGGCTTGGGAAAATGGAGAGAAAACAAATAAACTGGTCAAAATCAATGGAAAAAGAATTTTGGCCTCTTGTATTTCTGAAAGTAGTAAGTTTTCCTATTTTTCTTTTTGAAAAAACCTTTCCAATGGGTATTCAGCTTTTAGTCATTGAAAAAAAAGAATAGTTCACCAAGTATTATCTAAAAATAAACAGAGAAAGAATATATGAATCAAATTACTACATGTAGCTTTTTTAAACTTGATAATTTTTCTGCTAAATGGTGGGCTTTTAAATAAATGCAATTGGGCATGCAATCCTTAAAAAATGTTGAAGGTCTTACTTTTTCAAAGATATTAGGTTCAGGAGCTAAAAACGGTTTTAGTGCCATACCAAATTTTGGCACATATGTTTTGCTTTGCGTATGGAACTCGGAGAAAAATGCTGAGGATTTTTTTAAAGAAAATCGGTTCTACCCTTATTTTAATGGTGGAATGTAAATAATTAGCCTTATGAAAAAAGGAGAACCCAAGAGCTTTGGTTGATCTTTTTGGTTGCGCTGTAATG
>Ga0307966_1001645_pt1 | contig 17455 bp, 16 predicted proteins | sample OrgLakmetagen646_FD_203141 | JGI IMG/M metagenome (GOLD analysis project Ga0307966, IMG submission 203141) | Saline water microbial communities from Organic Lake, Antarctica - #646 | ecosystem: Environmental > Aquatic > Non-marine Saline and Alkaline > Saline | place: Antarctica: Organic Lake... | reverse complement strand
TTAACTCATCTAATCAGTTAAGTGAACAGATTTCTAGCAACATTATCGAACCATCAGAAGATGCTCTTCCAGTGTTACCTGCACCGATTGTAAAAAAACTAAACAAAGAAATTGAACTTGCTGCAACCGATAACCTTGATATGAGCATAGCGGTTAAAAGTGCAGTTATGATAACGGAAATTGCCAAAACCCAAGTTGCAGAAATTGAAGTTGTGGAGACTGAAGTTACAGAAATCAAAGTTGTAGAAACCCAAGTTGTAGAGACTGAAGTTGTGGAGACTGAAGTTACAGAAATCAAAGTTGTAGAGACTGAAGTTGTAGAAACTGAAGTTACAGAAATTGAAGTTGTAGAAACCGAAGTTGTAGAGACTGAAGTTGTAGAAACTGAAGTTACAGAAATTGAAGTTGTAGAGACTGAAGTTGTAGAAACTGAAGTTACAGAAATCAAATTTGTAGAAACCAAATTTGTAGAAACCGAAGTTGCAGAAATTGCAGTTGTGGAGACTGAAGTTGCAGAAACCGAAGTTGTAGAAACCGAAGTTACTCCTACTGAGATTTTAGAGGACCAAGCCCCAACGCTTTTAGCCAAGGTATCAGAAACCTACACAGCAACATTGCAAGGTGGCATCACAGATACTCAAGTGACTACTTCTGAGAAGCCTCAGGTTGCTGACAACGTCAGCGCTAACGTAAACGTAGCGGTACGCAGCGAAGCTTGCCCAGAGAATTTTAATCAAGTTAGTATTCCGGCAAATGGCAAACTGTGTCAGATATTTGCCGCCAACTTTCCGGCATCAATGATTTTATTCATTCCGCAAACACCTGAAGAGGTGGTTCAGTATTATTTAGCATCTTCTAGCAGCTTTGTTGAACCAAAGAAAATTAAGCAAAGAACCATACTAAAAAGCACGGACAACAACACAACGTTAATCATTTCTAAAGACGGCGGCGGTACCCAAGTTGATATTCTTGTGAAGTCACCTGTTTCATAAAAGCAATATAATACATAAAGTTACGTTTGTAATGAAGTAGTATAAATCAGTATCTAAAATCATAGATACTGATTTTTTTGTGTCTACAAGGTACTTAATTTAATTTTTATTACGCTAAAACAAAAAGCTCTTTTTTCCCTTTTACATTTTTATTTTCAACTAAAAAAATCTATTGGCACATCAATTGCAAAACCAATAAATGCAGTGGGAAGGTTCCCTTTGCATTCTTAATTTGGTCTTGATGAGTTTCTCCCTCACTACAAAATTAAAGAAACTAACTAATGTATTAGGAGTCGTTATGGAATTCGCAATCGTACTTATTATGGTATTGATAGTTGTTGCTATTGTTGCTGTAAAACTCAGTGTTGAGGAAATTAGCTTCCCCTTTATGAGTAAAGCTCAGCTTTTCTCTCCCGTTGAACATCAATTTCTCGATATGATTGAAAAAGCCGTAGGCGATGAATTTAGAGTGATGTGTCGTGTTAAACTAACCGATGTACTAGCATTGCGCAGAAACACCAACAAGAAAATGGCAAAAAGTGCATTGCTGCGAGCTGGCAGTAAACAACTCGACTTTGTTTTAGTGAGTAAAACAGACATGACGCCTGTCCTGGCATTAGATCTTGTTCACTCGCTAGGTAAAGAAGGGCATAAAACAACTAGGGACTTTTTTGTCACTGGTGCGTTAGATTCAGCTGGTATTCCACACGCACGTATAAAAGCCCGTCATGGCTATAAAATTGAAGATATCAAAGCCTGTATTGAAGCCAAAATTATGCCACTTAGACGACGCCAGGGAAAGCTTCCTATACCCGTAGCTCATGAGGCTCCAAGCCTGTTTACCCCAACTAAGCGTCCTACTCGCCCTGTTCGTTCCTCAAGACAGGTCGCTGCTTAAGCGTTCGGCATAAATTAACGCAAGAATTCGTATGATTTCTTGCCTTTCTGTCCATGCTTAGTAAACTTCGGGGCAATTGAACAAAGAGATAACACATGAAAATAGCAATCTTAGGTGCGATGGATGAAGAAGTTAAACTCATAAAAGAGTCTCTCAATCACTTACAAGAAGTCGCTTACTCCCATTTAGCCTTTTTTACTGGTGAATTGCATGGTCACGAGATTGTTTTGGTCAAGTGTGGCATAGGTAAAGTGGCATCAGCTGTTGCTACCACCATGATAATCGACAAATTTGGTCCAGACTTTGTCGTCAATACCGGCTCTGCGGGCGGGTTTGATAAAGAACTCAACATTGGTGATATTGTAATTAGCGATGCAGTCACTCATCATGACGTTGATTTGACGGTCTTTGGCTATGCCCTCGGACAATGCGCTGGCATGCCCGAAAACTATGTGTGTAACGAGCAGTTAATTGAAGCTGCTGAGAAGTCAGCCAAACAAATTGAAGGTGTTAAAGTGAAAAAGGGCTTAGTCTGCTCTGGTGACAGTTTTGTTGGTAGTGATGAAATTGCATTGGCAACGCAAAAAAAATTTCCGACAATGATGGCCGTTGAAATGGAAGGTGCTGCCATTGCACAAACTGCTTATTTAATGGAGATTCCATTTTTAGTCATTCGCAGTTTATCCGACATAGCAGGTAAGACATCGACAGTTTCATTCCAAGACTATTTAGAAAAAGCAGCAAAAAACAGTGCACAGTTGGTAATGGGAATGCTAAAAGCACTTGGTTAATCTATGCACAGCCTCATCGATTTTATTACAACCCCCGCTATCTTACCCTGGTTTATTTTATGTTCCGTGGTGATTTTTGAGCGTTTTTGGCGCTTACCCACTCGAGCAAATCCTCTCACTTTTGTTCGTTTATTAGGAATAAGAATGGCAGAGCGAGTTTGTCCGCATGCGAACTCACCTGCATCACGTCCGAAAAAAACACGATTTTGGATATCTGGTGCGCTTTCGGCATTCATGATAATCACGCCCAATCTGATTATTTTATTCATATTCAGAGAGTTCGTTTATTATCCTGCATTATTCGATGCCATTATTTTATATTTGTGTATCCAATCTTCATCTCATATTCAACGTTTTCAACAAATTCGACGTGCGTTATTATCGGGTAAGAAGAAACTAGCGAAAGACCTATTGGCTCCGATGGTATTGCGAGAAACATCAATGTTATCTGACGTTGGAGTAAGTAAAGCCGCAATTGAAACCTTGTTACTGCGTTTTCATTATCAAGCATTGGTTTGCTTATTTCTATTTATCGTTGTTGGCCCATTTACTGTATTGACCTATCGATTGTGCTACGAGTTACACCTCGTTTGGAACCCTAAAATTCAAGCTTATCGCGAATTTGGAAAGCCAATGGCCAACTTAATTATGCTGTTTCAATGGCTGCCTATTCGACTTAATTCCTTGTTGTCCATCATATTGAATCGCGGTTTTAATGTATTTTCTTATCTTAAAGCAAAAAAACTAACCATGCGTTGGAATGAACCACACGGGGCCATTTTACTTCACGCAAACCATTTTGCACTAGACATTAACCTCAGCGGTGCGGTGTATTATAATACGACAAAAGTGCGCCGCACTAAGTATATAGGCAACGGTGAGCCCACGGCGCAGTTCATGCCTAACGCACTAGCCATTCTAAATCGGGTACTTGCAGTTAACCTGTTGCTCTTGCTGCTAACTTGCTTAATAATCAATACTCTTTCTATGAGCATATAAACAACAAGAGATAACGCCTATCGCCATTTGTAATTGCAATTCGTTTGATACTGGTATCAACTCAATATTCATAGATAAAAATAAAACCATCGTAACGGTTTCAATTCTGCTATTTTCACTCTTATTTTTGAGTGCACTACCTAGCCATGCCGACGACAAAAAACTACGTATTATAAGTTTGGCGCCTCACCTCACTGAAATTGTGTTTGCATTTGGTCGAGAACAACAATTGGTTGGCGTAAGTGACTACAGTGATTATCCTTATTCTCAAGGATGTGTTGATAAAGATTGTTCGGTCAAATTGCCTTCGGTAGCTAGTTACCAAGGTGCTGATGTTGCTGCAATTATTAGATTAAAGCCGAGTATTATTCTTGCTTGGGAGGGAGGAAACAAAGCCCAAGATATTGCTAGGCTAGAACAGTTGGGTTACTCTGTTTTTCGGTCATCTCCAAAAAATATTGAAGCGCTGATGGAGGAAATTCTTAAGTTGGGAGAAATCCTCAATGCAGCAACCAGAAGTAAGCAACTGCATGCAAAAATGACAACGCACGTTGGACAAATAAAATCACACTATGCAGACAACAAGGCGAATGCGCTTTATTACATGAGTCAACAACCGTTGAGCGGAATAGGCAGTGACGGATGGCTCAATTCGATACTTTCCTTGTGTAACATTAAAAATATCTACGCAGAACTCCCGAGTGCTTACGCGCAGTTTTCTATTGCAGATATTATTAGAAAGCAGCCTGATATTGTTATTGTGGCAAGCCATCAATCTGCTGACTCAGTGAGTGCTTTTTGGGCTTCTCATTTGGAAGTTTTTAAGCCCAAAGTGGTCATGGTAAACCCAGATGCCCTGCATAGATTTACACCAAGGGTGTTACCTGAGTTAGCGCTTTTATGCAAAAAAGTGCATTTTTAGAATTATTAGCTAAGATATTACGTACAAGTGAACTGCGTGGCCTAGTAAAAAATTAAATGGGAGTAATACAATGAAAAGCTCTACACTAATAGATCGCAATAAAACCATATTTAACTTACTGACTTGTCTGTGCTTATTTTTTATATCGGCTGCAGTTATGGCATCAAAAGATATTAGCCCCGAGACGATGTTAGCGATGGAAAAATCGGAGCGTTTACTGTTAGACGTGAGGACTGTTGAGGAATATACCAACAGTCATATTCCGACCTCGGTCAATATTCCACTTAATGAAATAGGAGCTCGTTTATCTCGTCTTTCCGATTTTAAAGATTCGCCGGTGATTATATATTGCCGATCAGGCACTCGAGCAGCTAAAGCAATTACCTTGCTGGAAGAGAATGATTTTACTAATGTGATGCATCTCGAGGGCGATATGCTAGGCTGGAAAGCTCAACAAAGACCTACCAATCAATTAGGCAACTAAAATGCGTGATCGTCTTTGACCACCGCGATAATGGCAGTCAGCGTCAAAGCAAAAATAAAGCAAGCGATCAAAGCCAATTGGGTCCCTGGAGTGATTATTCAGGTATTTGCACTCATTATAGTGCTACTTTATTTCTATTATGCACCTGCACAACCGGCCTTTAGTTTTATTGCAGGGTTAAAACTCACGTACAATACATCTTTTGCAATCATTTCAACTGCGATATTTGGCGGCTTACTTCCTTTTATCATTTTATTTTTGAAAAAACGAATAGCAAAACCACGTGTTTTACGTAAGCGTACGCCCATTACATATTGCGGAATCTTATTTATAGTGTCCACTTATTTTTAAGTGGACACTAATTTTAGAGGGCGTCGGTGTCAGCCGTTTTTGCGAGGTCGATGTTCCATGGCAATAAGTCATCAATTTGGTTGATGGGATGCTGTCCAATGCGTTTTAATACGGCCGTTAGATATTCTCTAGGATTAATACCATTTAGCTTAGCGGTACTGATTATTGTATACAGTACCGCTGCACGTTGGCCGCCTGCCACTGAGCCTGCAAACAGATAGTTTTTACGACCTAGAGCAATGGGTCGCAATGAACGCTCGGCCGAGTTATTATCAATCGCCGTACGACCATCATGCACATAAGCATTTAGCCCTTGCCATTGTTTCAATGCATAGCCAATCGCTTTAGACATCGCGGAGCCTTTGGATAAGGTACGCAAGGTCGTTTGTAGCCAATCATAAAACATCTCGATGATAGGCAATGCCTGCTCGGCTCGTATTTGCTGTCGTAGGTCGGGTGGTTTTCCCTTGATGCGTTTTTCAATGGCATATAAGGATTGGATAAAGGCCATCGCTTGGTCTGCCAATGGTGATGGACCCGCCTGGGCTATATCGTAGAATTTGCGGCGCGCGTGCGCCCAACATGCCACGAACGTCACCTCTTGTTTGTATAAATCATTGTAACCGGCATAAGCATCCGCTTGCATGCTGCCAGTAAAGCCTTCCAGGTGAGCGCTGGGATGTACACTTTTTCTGTCTTCGCTGTATTGGAGCCATACTGCGGGGGGGGCATCTTCACCCCAAGGTCGGCCATCACGTACGTAGGTCCAATAACGCCCCGTTTGTGTGCGGCCTTTACCAGGTGATAATGTGGGCGCGGTCGTATCATCGGCGTGTATATGATGTGCTTGTCTTACATGCTTACCAATGGCATCGGCAAGTGGTGTCAATAATCGACTTGAGTGACCTACCCAATCAGCCAACGTTGAGCGCTCCACATCAACATGTTCGCGCTCCATCTTTTGTGATTGGCGATATAGCGGCTGATGGTCAAGGTACTTATCTAATATGACTTGGTTTACGACAGCTGCACTGGGCAATCCTTTAGGGATAACACGGTTTGGCGCAGCGCCTTGCACCATGGTTTGGCAGCAAGGGCAGCTAAACTTAGGACGTATTACTTTAATCACGCGATAAGTCGCGGGCACGACATCTAGCACTTCAGAGACATCTTTACCCACATGCGTTAATGCACCTTGGCAATCAGGGCAAGCTTGAGGGGCTTGCACATTCAATGCTTCGCGTGGCAGGTGTGTAGGGAGTTGAGTACGACGGCGAGGTGTTGCTTTTGTCGTTGACTCACCTAACGCAAGCGCCGGCACTTCAGCAGCTTGTATTTCTAACTCTTCAAGTTGTAGCTCAAGCTGATGAATTTGCTTATCTACCTGCTCAGATGAGCGTCCAAACCGACTGCGCTTTAATACCGCTAATTGATGACGCAAGGTCGCAATCAATGTGTCTTGCGTATCGAGTTTTGCCTGCATTTGCACCAGCATCTTTTGCAAGATTGCTGGGTCATTTGGCATGGAGTGCGTTATCGTTTTCATGGCTCGTATTATACTATAAAAGCAAATCTAACTCATTGATTAAATGCGTGTAATTAGCACTTTTTAAGGTTTATTTTCACTCACTTAACTTATCAGGAAACGTGCGTAGGTCTTGTCCTGCGAGCAGGTGGACGCCAGTCTAAACCTTCCAATAATAAGGCTAATTCTGACTGTGTTAAATGCACGGCGCCACTGTCTGCACTAGGCCAGATAAACCGGCCTTGCTCCAATCGTTTGTAATACAAACACAGGCCTTGACCATCCCACCATAACAACTTTACCCTGTCGCCACGTTTGCCTCGAAACACAAACACATGACCACAAAAAGGATCCCTTTTCAATACGTGCTGCACTAGCGCCGACAAACCATCAAAGCCTTTACGCATATCGGTGTGACCGGCGCACAACCACATTTGTAAATCATGCGATAACGTTATCACAACATCACCGCCACTAGCTGCTTCAGCAGTTCTGGGTTATCTTGATGCAGGTGCAATCGATGCCCGCTGGCAAACTCAAGGGTAACGATTGGCAAAGTGGCTGGCACTATATTGTGAGTCGGCTTTTCTTGGCTAACCGTAACAGGCAAAAACGTGGGTGGCTGTTGATGCGCTATTAGCTTTTGCTCGCTTATTGCAATACGTACCCACTTCACTTTTTGTTGAGCGACTTCATGAACCCAGCGAAATACTTGATTGGCATTAATATCATGCTGTCTTGCGATACCCGATATTGACGCCTTTGGCGCATTAGCTTCTTTGACTATGTTGAGCTTAAACTCTGGCGTGAATGTTCGCCGAGGTTTACTTTGTCGGAGTGCTGTCATCTGTTGTTACCCTTTTTGAATGACCAAAAAGAATAGAATGACAAATTTCAGATGGAAAAGTAGATGCAGTTACCGTACGCTTACAAACAAAACAACAACGCCTACATTTTTAATAGGCTGTTATCTTGACGTTTTGGCTATAATAACCATTACTCTCTGTCAAAAATCAGATATTTTATGGGATTATTTATTGGCGTAGGACCAGTTGATTTGCTTACTTCAGTTTAGGAAGGGAAAGAGACTTTACCCATACTTACATTGGGTTGGTTGCTTTTATTATTTAAAAAGGCACGCGCATTGCCAGCGACACATTCGTTTGCAATGACGGCAAATAAGATTGCTTCTTTTGCATCTGTATTAACACCTAATTTGTTGGTTGAAAATACAGGCCTAGCAAGGAATTCAGAAATATTGTCTAGCAAAAGTGGATTATGTATGCCACCGCCACTGATATAAACAGTTGATAATTCAGGTAACTGGTTAATTTTATTGACAATAGAATGGGCAGTAAAGGCATTCAATGTAGCCATTTGATTGGGCACACTGAGGTCTTCCAAATGTACCGCTTTTAGCTGGGATGCAAACCAATCGAGATTAAACGTTTCTGGGCCAGTGGTTTTAGGCAAGCTTAAAATAATAAAAGGATGCTGCAATAGTTGCGTTAGCAATGACTTATTTACGCTTCCTTGCTTAGCAATATTTGCGTCTTTATCGAAATCATAATCGCTGTATTTTCTGGCAAGGGCATCCATGAGGGTATTGCCAGGACCAGTATCCGAACAGATAGCTTTATCAAAGGATGCGTTTGAGGGCAGGTAAGTGATATTTGCAATACCACCTATATTTAACAGTGTGCGATTTTCCTGCTCGCTACTTAACAGTAAATAGTCGCCGTATATTGCAAGAGGCGCCCCTTCGCCGCCATGTGCTATGTGCTTTTGGCGAAAGTCACTGACTGTTATTATCCCTGTAATAGCCGCAATATGATCGCCATCGCCAATCTGTAACGTGCTGTTAGGTTGGTTTTTGATTTGATGCAAGGATGATGGTCGATGGTAGATAGTTTGACCATGACTGGCGATCAAGTCGACGCTGTCATTGGATATTTTCCAGTTAAGTAAGGCTTGGTTAATCATTTCACCATGCAAATGACCAATTTGAGCGTTCAACAAACAAAGTGAATCTAAGGACACACTTTGTTTAGCAAATACTTGCTGGATTGCGCTTTTTAACTCTTTGCTATAACCCACGGTGGTGAATTCTTCACACCGCAATGTCGCCGATTTTCCGTTCCCAGCTATTCTGCACAGAGCAATATCAAGACCATCCAGCGATGTGCCGCTCATTAAACCAATAACTAGACGCTCAGGTGCCGTCGCTATGTTTTTTAGCTTCTCGATATGCTTCAGCATTAGTAGACTTTACTGCCCCAATTAAGTTTTGTGCGCAGTACATTAAAATAATTATAGTCAGGTGGATGCACTAAATGGAGTTTATCTGGGCTTTTGCGAATACGCACTTCGTCTCCCGGCATCAATGAAATAGCGCTGTGGCTATCACAACTTACTTGCAGGTTATCCGTACTAACACCCGATACCTTTAAGGTTATTTCGCTATTAGCATCGACAACGATAGGTCGACTACTCAGGGTATGTGGAAACATAGGAACAAGGGTAAGCGCATCTAACTGTGGCATTAGAATAGGACCTCCACCGGACAATGAATACGCAGTCGACCCCGTGGGCGTAGCTACAATTATGCCGTCTGAGCGTTGACTAAACACAAACTGGTTGTCAATATAAAGCTCAAACTCCATCATGTGAGCCACTTTGCCATGATGCAGCACTATTTCGTTTACTGCTGAATTTGTATCTTGATGCTCGTCATTTCTAAATACGTTAGCTTCTAGCAGAAAGCGAGCTTCTCTATACACCTTACCTTCGAAAATATGCGCAATTTGACGGTTAATATCTTCTGGATTAATGTCCGTAAGAAAACCCAAATTTCCACGGTTTACACCAACAACATCAGTGTCAAATTTGGCTAATACACGAGCAGCACCGAGCATATAGCCGTCACCACCAACCACAATAGCCAGTTCGGCACGTTCACCGATAGTATTGAGCGTACAGATTTCCAAAGAACGATCGTCGAGTTCTTCTTTGATGCTTGCCTCTACCAAAATAGTACAGTTTCTTTGTTTAAGTTCGCAAACAAGTAAATTGAGACTTATCCGACTGCCTTCATGGTCTGCTTTACCAATTAAGCCAACGGTTGAATAACTCATTAATTGTTCTCTGCTAATTGTTATGCTTGTGTGGCGTAACTTTTACTTAATTGGCAGTGACTTGCAAGCCTAAATTTACAAACTTGTCTAACTTGCTTACCTTGCTGTCCAGCCGCCATCTAATATTAGCGCTTGTCCTGTAATGTTCTTTGCCGCGCTGCCAATTAAAAAGTGTGCAGTTTGCGCTAATTCTTCAATTTCTATAAAGGCTTTTTTAGGCATAGGTTGTAACATTATTTTATTAATAACATCTTCCTCAGACATCTTGTTTTCCATAGCTTGAGCCGCAATTTGTTTTTCAACCAACGGCGTCCTCACGTAAGCAGGGCACAGAGTGTTAATGGTCACATCAACATCTCCGGTCTCCAGAGCTATGCTTTTTGCGAATCCAAGCAAGCCGTGCTTAGCTGCGACGTAGGCTGATTTAAACGGTGAGGCGACAACTGAATGAATAGAACCCACGTTTATAATTCGGCCAAAATTTTGAATTCGCATGTGTGGTAAAAATGCCTGTGTCAGCAATGCAGGCCCTACTAGCATAACGTTGATGAGCATTTGCCATTTTTCAGCAGGAAAACTTTCTATTTTACTGACATGTTGAATACCCGCATTATTGATCAAAATATCTACAGGCGTGCTGCTTAGCGCTGCAGGTAAAGCGGCAACTTGCTGTGCATCACATACATTTATTTGTATCGATTGCGCGGACAAACCTAAGTTATGGAGGGTTTTTGCTGCACTATTAGCAGCGTCGTCATTAATGTCAGCAATAATAATGTGATGACCTAGTTGTGCTAAATATTTAGCAATACCATAGCCAATACCACTTGCACCGCCGGTTACAAATACATTCAAAGGTTTCGCTTCAGCAGTCATGCTTTTTTCCTTATTTTCCAGTTGTGTTTTTAAACGGTATTACCCTTTTTTAGTGCAACTTCAGTTGCAATTTACTGTTACAAACTGACGTCATCAAGGTGATTCCACGTTTTTAAATTGTGTATCAAATATGAATATGAAAATAATGCGCTATTTTGTGTTCGAAATAATAGTAGGAATACTATCCACTAAGGACATGACAGCCTTGATTTGTGTTCCGTCTTTATTGGCATAGTCAGCGCCTGTATAACCCCACCAATCCCAGCAAGCTTGAGGGTTTAAAGGCATAAAAGCAGACTTTTTAGTTTGTGGATAAAGTACAATTAAATTATTTGTGTCGGCCCATGCATTGAACCCCGCATTTTTAGCATATTCATTGCCAATGGCTTCGGCATTTTGGTTACAACCATGAAAGCTAATATGAATATCGCAATTCATCGTCCCTTTGCAACTCTGGGGAACGAAAAGGTAGGCATTTTCGCCAAGCGTCTCAGCATATTCGCCTGCGTATTCGCTTTGTTTAAATGTGAGTAGTTGCTGGCTTAATTGGTCATTACTTTTAGTCGATTTAGGCTTTGTAAGGTGCGTTGTGTATTTGAGCAACTCACCAGCGCCGTCATAGTTACAATTGCCAATGAAAGGAGATACAGACTCGATACATGACTCACCATTATCGAGTGTTGGCATTACATGAGCAAATGCTTGCTGGCTAACATATTTGACATTTTTAGGCACAAAAAGAGTATTAATTTGAGCGGCTAGTTGGTCTGCAACTGCGCGATTAATCCGAGTGTCCAGAGTGCCGTGCAGCAACCAAACCTTGTCGTCTTGGTTATATTTTGAATCTGCTAGTTTACCACTTGCTTGGTAATCATTAATAGTTGCAGCAAGCGCGGTTAAATCTATCGTGGCATCTGGATTTGCTACGCAGTTTAGCAGTGCCGTAGATATACTTCCTTGAGCACAAAAATAAGGACCTCCTGCAATGAGGCCTGAGCCAACGACTTGTTCGGAAAATGATAAGTGAAATTGCAATGCCATATACGCTCCGGAAGATAAACCAGAAACACTAATAGCAGGATCATCTTTTTGAACACTGGGTTTTGCTCCATCACGAGGACTGCCGCAAGCGGCAAGCATCATTGATGCTATTGATACAATGCTGGCCTGTTTTAATGTTAACTTTCTCATTTAACCCTCTTGATTATTCAGCTAAAAATGCAGCGATGGTTGCGCTGTGTTTATGAATGTTCAGTACGCCTTCCAAATGTCCTAAATGACCTTGGATCTCAGCAATTTTAGTGTCTTTGTTCATCTCTTTTAGTTCTTTATAGGTGTTGTGTGCATTGTACGGCATCAGCAATAAGTCTGTCGTAGCCGGCAAAAATAGCGATTTGGCTGTCATTCGCTTTAGGCCGGTGCGTAGATCTTGTTTTTGTCCAGCCATGAAAAGTTGGCAGGCTCTCACCAAATACAACAAGCTATTAGCATCCATGTTTTTAGCGCGCCCTTTTGCTCTATTGTACAACCAATCATTAATAGCATGACGCGCCTGGATATCCATCAGTGGATCTGGCTCCAGTGGTTGATGTTTTATGTCCACACCAACTTGATTAAAGTAATCAGGCGTCAGTGCTACTTGGGTAATGAACATGAGTGCAGCCGTTAATCCTTCGGTCGGTGGCTGGGATTTGTAATAGTTACCTTGTTGCCAATATTGATCGAGCTTAATCGGTATCGCCCATTGTTCAAGTGCAGCGGTTGTCCAAGCATCACTAAACGAGGAACCTATGACTGATATAAGTCGCTCGACCCAATCAGGATAAGCCGTAGCCCATTCAATTGCCTGCATTGATCCCATTGAAGGGCCTGCTACCGCATATAGTTTTTGAATGCCAAGTGACTCCAGTAATGACTTTTGCGTATTGACCATATCTCGCATAGTAATAACCGGGAACGTGAGGCCATAAGGATTGCCTGTGGCAGGATTGATGCTGGCTGGGCCAGTTGTGATTACATTTTTGTCTTTTACATTTAGATTTGCCAAGCTGTCCATGCTGACAACAAAAAACTTATTAGTATCTATTGCTTTGTTAGGCCCAATAATACTATCCCAATAACCACTTGTGGTATCCGATGCAGCATATTTACCTGCCGCATGAGAAGTCCCTGTGAAGTAGTGTGTTATCAGAATTGCGTTTGATTTATCGACGTTTAATTCACCGTAACTTTCCCATCCTAATTTCACCTCTTTAATACGTTGGCCATTGAATGTTGTAAAGTCTGCAATACTGTGTATTTGTTTTTGGCTTAGTAATTGTGGCTGCGTATCCGAACTTTCATGTGCTATAGCGGATCGGCTTATCGACATAACTATAAGCGAAAAAGCTAGCATTAAAAGCAATACTGTCTTTCTCGCCATGCTTTGCTGGTGCAGAGCGAAATTAAAGCGCTTGCCTAGTATTTTTACTAACCGGCTTTTTGAAACGTGATTTTGCATATGTGGTGATTCCTAGAATATGATGAATAGAGCAATGGCTATGGTTAAGCCAATAAGCGGCACAGCGACGGTTAACGCGGCCATAGGACCATACGCTCGCTGGTGCGTTTCATGGCATATTGCACGAATGGTAGTGACAACATAACCATTATGCGGCAAAGAATCCAAGGCACCAGAGGCTATTGCGACAATTCGATGTAATTCTTCTGGATCCACGCCCTGATCTAAATAATGTGGTCCGACTAAAGGAAGTGCAATTGCTTGTCCACCTGAAGCAGAGCCTGTTAGGCCCGCAATAACGCTAACCGCAATTGCTGCACCGATTAGTTCATTACCCGGAATTTGTGTCATTACTTGAACGGTTTCTTGAAATGCGGTGGTGGTTTTTGCAATCGCACCAAAACCGACCACTGCAGAGGTGTTGCCGATAGCAAGTAGGGCACCTGTAGTACCCAAATTAACGGCTTTTCCTAGGTTTTGAAAATGCTTAAAATTAATTATCATTAGGGTCAATACACCGCCTCCTAGTGCGACTATTAGAGCAAGTTGAGCTAACGATCCGTGCAAAAAGAATGACAATAAAAGAACAACTAAAAGCGGAATAAAACCTGTAATTGGATGAGGGTAGGTACGCTCTTTTATTTCAGGATCTTCCGGTTTCGCTTCAAATACTTCCCCCGCTAATATCGCTTTATCTACCATACGCTTAAGCCACCAGTAGCCAAAAAGGGCCATGAATACGGCAACGACCAAACTCACCTCCCATGCTGCGAAAGGTGAGGTACCTAAATATTTTATTGGGATCCAATTTTGAATTTCAGGTGAACCCGCCGATGTCATCGTAAAAGTAACGGACCCGAAGGCCATCGTCGCTGGTATGAAGCGTCGAGGTAAGTTTGCATCCTTAAATAAACTCAATGCCATCGGGTAAACCGAAAAAGCCACTACAAATACACTCACGCCGCCATAGGTGAGAATGGCGCATGCGGCAACCACAGCAAAAACCGCTTGTTTGTAACCTAATTTGCTGACAATCCATTTGGATAAAGCATCAGCTGCGCCGGTGTCCTCCATGAATTTACCAAACAGTGCACCCAATAAAAACATGAAAAACCAAGACGCAATAAAGCCAGTAAATCCTGACATGTATGCTTCTACAAAGTTACTTTCGCCACTAAATACTGGGAGTCCACTAGTCAGTCCAACAACCAATGCGCACAGAGGAGCTGCTATAAATAGGTTCATCCCGCGGATCGTGAGCCATATTAGTAGACCCAAACCACCTACCAAGCCAATTAAACTTATCATTATTTTTTTCCTAATTGCCGAGTGAAAAATCTGTGACCGCAGATTGCATAGCTAGACCAAATTGGTGAAACGCAAGTTTGATACATAAGGGCTGAATTGCCCATAGTACGATGGTACTAGTTACCTTTTTGCTTTTTTGCCCTAGATTAGTAATAGACCGCTACTGCCAGCAAGAATAATTAGTTAACGCTACCGACAGAAATACCTTTAAGGGGATAAAATGAAAACAGCAATGAATAAAAACCCTCAACTTGCGCTGTGCGCATTAGCGGTAAGTGCCGCTTTATCAATAGGACCGCAAGTTCAAGCGCAAGAAACACAAGAAGTTAGAGAAAGTAAACTAGAAAGAATTGAAGTAACAGCGCGTAAAACGTCTGAAAGTTTGCAGCAAGTGCCTATCGCAGTCACTTCAATTGGAGCAAAAGAACTCAGCAAAAAGGGTATTTCTGTTATTACTGAAATACAACAGTTTTCGCCTAATACAACATTGCAAACAAGCCGTGGTACTAACTCAACGTTAACTGCTTTTATCCGTGGTGTAGGCCAACAGGACCCATTATGGGGCTATGAACCAGGTGTCGGTATTTATATTGATGATGTCTATATGGCTCGCCCACAAGGTGCTGTATTGGACTTAATTGACGTTGAGAGAATAGAGGTGTTGCGTGGTCCTCAAGGCACTCTGTATGGCAAAAATACGATTGGTGGTGCCATTAAATATGTCACCAAAGAAATGACCGGTGGCACCGAATTTAATGCACAAGCAACGTTAGGAAATTACGCTCAGCGTGATCTTAAGTTAACCGGGCAGTTACCTGTTATTGATGACAAACTTTATGTTGGATTCGGTTTTGCAGAATTGACCCGCGACGGTTTTGGCGAATTTTTACAATCAGCATTGCCAAATCAAGATCGTGAAAACTACAACAAAGATTTGTGGGCCGCTCGGCTAGATGTTGAGTTTAGAGCGTCTGATGATCTCTTTGTGAAGTTCAATTGGGATAAAACCAGAGACACTTCAAACGCAAAAGGAGGTTACCGCCTACTGCCAAGTTTATTGACCAATGCACCCGTGCCAGACAGTGTTTACGATTCATATACGAGTTTGCCTACATCAAACTTAGTTGAGTTAGAAGGTTACAGCTTGATGATCCGCTACGACTACAGTGATGCAATGGAATTCAAATACATTGGTTCGTCTCGTGAAGGTTATTCACCAACTAACATTGATTTTGATAATACAGCCTTAGATATATTCGACGTACCCGCTGAGTATAAAGATGAAAACAGTACCCACGAACTGCAAATGAACTACGTCGGTGACAGCGTCAATATTGTCAGTGGCTTATATTTATATGACGGTGAATCGTGCGGTAATTTTGATGCCATTCTTGGTTTCTTAGGTCGCGCTGCTTTCGGCACTCCCGGCTTGACACGAGAGGTAACTGGATGCAACAACTCCGAGAGCTGGGCTATTTACTCTCAAGCGACGTTCCAAATAACGGATGAGTTATCGATGACAGTAGGCGGTAGATATACAGATGAAGACAAGACCGCTATTGTCAACAACGGTTTGATATTTGATAATGCGTATCCTCGGTCTAACTGGATCCCAGGCTACACGAGACCTGATGGTCAGTTAGTTCCAACGGTACTAGGTAGTGATAGCGACGATGATGGTATACTCGATGCACCAAAAACTGAAAATTGGACCCGTTTTACGCCGCGTTTAGGCATAGAGTATCAAGCTGCTGATAACATGATGTTGTTTGCAAGCTTCTCGCAAGGTTTCAAGTCAGGTACCTTTAACCCAAGAGCGACGACTAACGAAGACGGCGTCAACCCTGAGATTGTGGATTCATATGAAATGGGTTTAAAAGCGGATTGGGATGACACTTTTAGAACCAACATAACGTTGTTCTCACTTGATCACAAGGACCGTCAATATGTTGGTATTGGTGAAGGAAGCAGTGCGACTGATTTACTGCAGGTACTACGAAACGTAGCTGCAACCTCAGCAAAAGGTATTGAGGCTGAAGTGACGTATGTTGCTAGCGACTACCTTACTTTCAATCTCTCGTATGGCTATATTGATGAGAAGATTGAGAAAAACAACTCGGTTCCACCACTGATTGGCTTAGCAAATACACCTAGCCAGACGGTTAATTTAGCAGCTAATTACGTCATTGAATCAGATGTAGGTGACTTTACGATGAACGCAGGGTATTACCACAGAGGTGACTATCTGTTATTTGAAACTAGCACATTGTTAAAGCAAGACGCATATGGTCTATTTAATGTAAGTATCAATTGGCAGAGTGTTGAAGGTGATTGGTATGCCAGCTTGCATGGCAAAAACCTCACCGATGAAGAGTATTTAGTGGGTGGCTATGATTTTGTTGGCGTAGCAGATGATGGCTCTCTACTGCCCGGTTTAGGTGGTGATTTAACCCTAATTGGCTATTACGGTGACCCCAGAACGGTTCACCTGACAGTAGGTTATAGATTCTAGATTTCATCTGTTCTTTAGGGGCTTGCGCCCCTTTTTTGTTTGCCCAGCGAAGCTGGCAAACCCGTCAGGTTGAAAGAAACCTGAGTCACCCTGATTAAGGGGAAGACAATCCGAATGGCAAGTGCGTCACTGGCTAACGGTGGGGTGTGAAGGAAGCCATAGG
>Ga0307966_1001642_pt1 | contig 17471 bp, 15 predicted proteins | sample OrgLakmetagen646_FD_203141 | JGI IMG/M metagenome (GOLD analysis project Ga0307966, IMG submission 203141) | Saline water microbial communities from Organic Lake, Antarctica - #646 | ecosystem: Environmental > Aquatic > Non-marine Saline and Alkaline > Saline | place: Antarctica: Organic Lake... | reverse complement strand
AGGTAGGGCAACCGAACCGTGCAACATGAAACCCGTCAAGCGCACCAGGAAAACCAAGCCTGAAGATGTGTGCATCCCCCAGAGCGATCGTTTGGGGGCCGCTTATCAAATTTGTCAATCTTCCCCCGCCAAACCTGCCAGCCCCGCACCGCAAATCATACCACCGCACAGCGCTTGCACCTGAACGTCGCCCACACCAAATTAACACCTAGGATCCGCAGCGTGCGCCATTGCCGCGCGCCGCGTTTGCCCCTAAACTAAATAAATCGCGATTTGAGCTTGAAGAGACACAAAGACACAATGACAGCACCCTTCGACGACGACACCAGCCCGCCCCGCCGAATCGGCATCCTCGCCAGACTGCGCGCGCGCTTCCTGACAGGTCTCGTCGTGATCCTGCCCGTCGCACTTACGATATGGCTGATCTGGACGATGATTGGCTGGGTCGACGGACTGGTCTTGCCGTTGATACCCTACGACCTGACTGCAGCGCGTTTCATAGGCATTGACCTGCGCGGCGTCGGATTGGCGGTATTCTTGGTCTTTACTATCCTCGTCGGTTGGATCGCCAAGGGGCTTATCGGCCGCACGCTGATCCGGTTTGGCGAAAACTTGGTCGGCAGGATGCCTGTCGTCCGCTCCATCTATTCGGGGGTCAAGCAGATCTCTGAGACAATCTTTGCCCAGACCGAGCGTAGCTTCGAGACGGCCTGCCTGATCCAGTATCCACGCAAGGGGATATGGGCCATCGGCTTCATCTCGACACTCGCTAAGGGTGAAATCGCAAACAAGGCGGAAACCGGCGGAGCGCTGGTCAGTGTGTTCCTACCGACCACGCCAAACCCGACCTCGGGATTCCTGCTGTTCCTGCCCAAGGAGGACGTGATTGAGTTGGACATGACGGTCGAGGACGCAGCCAAACTGGTCATCTCGGCGGGCCTCGTCTATCCCAATCAGATCAACCCCGAAGACCTGCTCCGCAAGGAAGCCTAGGCGACCCCTCCGCGCTTGCGTATCTCAGTTGAACATATCGTCCAGGTCCACGCTACCGCGCTGTCCCAAATCGTCCCAATGCGCCGCCAGAAAGTTATCAGCCGCGATACGCCCCGCTTCCTTGAGGCGCGCCAGCAGGAACGGATTGGCGGCCATCTTGGTCGCAGCTGACAACTCGGCCATCAGTGGATCGTCTGCGATCATATGCAGGTGAACCCGCTTCATCGCGCCCTCAGGGACGGTGCCTGTATCCAGCAGCCGCTGCACAAATTTGATTGCGCGCAATTCGCGTAATAGCGATGAATTAAAACTGATCTCGTTTATCCGGTTCTGAATCTCTTGCGGGCTCTTGGGTATATCGGGGCGGTCCAGGGGGTTGATGTTGACGATCACGATATCGCCGGGCAGGTCCAGCTCGAACAACGGAAACAGCGCAGGGTTACCAGTATAGCCGCCGTCCCAATACGCCTCGCCGTCGATTTCGACTGCCTGAAACAGCGTCGGCAAGCAGGCTGATGCCAGGAGCGCATCAGGCCCAATCTCCTGCCCGCCAAAGATTCGGATTTTGCCATTTCGGACGTTTGTCGCGCAAACGTTTAGACGCGGCGCATCGTTCGCACAAACCTTTTCATAAGCGAATTTCTCGACCACACGGCGCAGAGGATTGCTGTAAAATGGACCGTATGAATAAGGCGATGCCACCCGCGCCACACTGTCCGATATTGCCACCGGGAGGGAATATTGCATCGCCGATGCGCCTACGCCTGCGCCTGGCATCCAGCCCATCATCCAGGCAGGCATCCGCATGTCGTCAATCGCGCCCATCTGGCCCCAGAGCCAGTCCAGCGCTTCGCGTGCACCGTCGCGACCGCCGGTGACCCAGCCCGCCTTGAACGCAGCGCCGTTCAGCGCGCCGGCCGACGTGCCCGAAGTGGCAGCTACCTCCAGTGCGCCCTCATCCAGCAGTCGGTCGAGGACGTCCCAAGTGAACGCGCCATGTGCGCCGCCGCCCTGTAGCGCCAAATTGATTCGCTTGCTTTCCATCCCTGCCCTTTGGTTTTTTCTTGGTTCAAATATCCAAAAACGGCGCCATCGATACGATCAGGCGCCAAATACCGACGCGTCACGTCCGCCGCGCAGCGCCCATTAAATCCCTCAAATTTTATGTCAAAGCGCGGTCCAGCCCCCATCGACGCTGATCGTGGTGCCCGTCACCTGCGCCGCCGCGTCCGAGCATAAGTAAAGCGCAGTGCCGCCCAACTGCTCGATCGTGGCGAATTCTTTTGACGGCTGGCGCGCCAGCAGAACGTTCTTGACCACCCCTTCGCGGGTCATGTTGTATTCCTTCATCGTACCGGGAATCTGGCTCTCGATCAGTGGCGTCAGGACGTAGCCGGGGCAGATGGCATTGGCCGTGATCGGCTCCTGCGCCGTCTCTAGCGCGGTCACCTTGGTCAAGCCAACGATGCCGTGCTTGGCCGCGACATAGGCCGATTTAAACGGACTCGCGGTCAGGCCGTGGGCGGACGCGATGTTGATGACTCGCCCCCAGTCGGCCTTGCGCATCATCGGCAGCGCAGCTGCCGTCGTATGAAATGACGAGCTGAGATTGATCGCGATGATCGCGTCCCACTTGGCTGCAGGAAACTCGGGGATGGGTGCGACATGCTGGATGCCAGCGTTGTTGATCAGGATGTCGCAGGCGCCCGCCTGTTCGATCAGTGCGCGACATTCCTCGCCCACGGACATGTCGGCTTGAATATATCGCACGTCGGTGCCGAATTCGGCAGCCATGTCTTTGGCAAGCGTGTGATCTTCATCACTATTGGTGAACGAGTTCAGCACCAGATGCGCCCCGGCGCGTGCCATTTCTCGTGCGATGCCCAGCCCGATGCCCGAATTACTGCCCGTGATAATAACGGTCTTGCCTTGGACGCTCATAATTTTCTCCTCCGCTATGTTGCATTGCAGAACATAATGCTGCATCTGCAAATTCCACAGGGCTTATACCACCTAACTTCTACGCCTAGTCCAGTGGCGTCCGGCCAAAAAAAAACGCCAGCGCTAAGCTGGCGTTAAGTTATTGAGGCAGGTTTCATACAGGCAAGAAACCTATCGAGCAGTGAGTCTCTTATAAGCAATCTCGTGCCTGCGTCCAAGCTAAAAGTTTGAAAAGCCATAAATGGCTCTCTACGCTCTGCCCCAATGAAACAACGAAGATCAGGAATTGTTGCCGAAATGAGATTACACAGTTTCCATGCCTGTAAGCGCCTTTCTGCTGCTGTAGCCTTTGTTTTGTTGGGACTCGCGCTGGCGCCGGACGCCGCCGCCGAGCCCGCGCACGGTATCGCGATGTATGGCGATCCGGCCCTGCCACGGGGGTTTACCGCACTCCCTTATGCCAACCCGAGCGCGCCCAAGGGCGGCAGCATTACGTCGGGGAATGTTGGTGGATTCGATTCGCTGAACCCGTTCGCGCCCAAAGGAACACCGCCCTGGCAGCTGCGCGCGTTGGCGTACGAATCGCTTTTGGGCCGGTCGTGGGATGAGCCTTTCACGCTTTATGGCCTGCTTGCCGAGACGGTTGAAACAGACGCCACCCGCGAATGGGTGGAGTTTACACTGAATCCCGCGGCTGCGTTTTCAGATGGCACCCTGGTGACGGCCGAGGATGTGATCTGGTCTTTCGAAACACTGGGCACGCGCGGGCATCTGCGCTACCGCGATTTCTGGACCCGTATTTCCAACATCAAACAGACTGGGCCAGGCCGCATCCGCATCGAGTTCGATACGTCCAACGGGCCGCCCGACCGCGATCTAGTGTTGCTGGCCGGCCTGCGCCCAATCCTGAAAAAGGCCCAATGGGAGGGCAAGGTTTTCGAGGATGGCGCGATCGAGGACATCCCCATCGGGACCGCGCCTTATGTGGTGGACAGCTACCAACTGGGCCGGCAGGTCATCTTGCGGCGCAATCCTGACTATTGGGGCGCGGATCTCGGCTTTCGCCGGGGCACCGGCAATTTCGACGAGCTGCGCATCGATTTCTATGGCGACAATGCTGTTATGAAAGAAGCGTTCAAGGCTGGCGAGATTAGCTATATCCGAGAATTCAACGCAGAGCGTTGGGAGGAGATGGCCACCCTGCCTGCTGTCAAGCGCGGTGATATCCTGCGCAGCGAGATCCCCAATGGTCAGCCCTCGGGCATCTCGGGCTTTGTAATGAATACGCGAAATCCGCCCTTGGACGATTGGCGCGTGCGCCAAGCGCTGATTGATGCGTTTAATTTTGAATATATTAACGACACGCTGACCGGAGGGCGCCAGCCGCGGATCACGTCGTATTATTCCGGGTCCGAACTGGCGATGCGCCCCGGCCCCGCGCCACGTGCGGAGGCCGCCCTGCTGGCGCCCTACGCCGCCGATCTGCTGCCCGGCGCGTTGGAGGGGTACACGCTCCCAATGTCCGACGGCTCTAAGCGCAACCGTGATAACATTCGCGCCGCCGCCGATCTGCTGGCCGAGGCTGGCTGGCGCGTCGAGGACGGCATCCTACGCAAAAACAGTCAACCGCTGGTCTTGAACGTGCTGCTACAGCAGGACGCGCTGGTGCAGCAGGCCACAGCGATGATGGATATCTACGCCCGCGCATTGGAGCGGCTGGGCATCACCCTGAATGTCGAAAGTGTCGACACCGCGCAATATACCGTACGCGAGGCCAATTATGATTTCGATTTGACCTACATGCGCCGATCGCTGTCGCTGTCGCCGGGCGGTGAGCAGTATTTTTACTGGGGCGCGGAGGGCGCGGACCTACCCGGCAGCCGTAACCTGATGGGCATGAACAGCCCCGCCGCCGAGGCGATGATCCGCGCCATGCTGGCCGCCACTAGCCGTAAGGATTTCATCACTGCGGTCCGTGCACTGGACCGGGTGTTGATTTCGGGCCGCTATGTAATTCCGATTCATCAGTATTCCGTTGGCCGTATTGCCCATGACGCCCGGCTGCACTACGCTAAGGATACTCTCCCGCTCTATGGTGACGGCGTAGGTTTCCTGCCCGAAGTCTGGTGGATTGCAGAGTAAGACAGAAACAATGACCCATTTAAGACCGGAAAAATCAGGCATGGTGGGCACATATAGATAGACGAGCAGACACCGGCAAATACAGGTAATTTCTATGAAAAAGATGATCGCTCTTTGTGCGCTAACCCTATTGGCAGGCTGTGCGACAGTCGACGGCGTCGGCCGCGACATTTCCGGCGCCTCACGCGGTGTCCAAGGCTGGTTCTGACGCAGGTTTGAGTATCAGGTCGCACGCTTGGACCAGCCGCACGTCGCTTGCGGGACCGTTTGCTCGCCGCCTTGCAATATTCCCGACCTACGCATACCAAAGGCGACGCCCATCGCATGAAAGGCCCCCTTATGGTCAAGCTCGACATCGTCTCCGACCCAATCTGCCCGTGGTGCTACATCGGCAAGACCCTGCTGGACCGCGCGCTGGAGCAGCGGCTGGACCATCCTTTTGTCGTTGAATGGCACCCTTACCAACTAAATCCCGATATGCCCCACGCAGGCATGGATCGCCGCGCTTATCTGGAAAGCAAGTTTGGTGGCAAGGCGGGCGCCATTGCCGCCTACGCGCCCGTGGTCCAGCGCGCCGAAACGGCAGGCCTCACCATCAACTTCGAGGCTATGAAACGCACGCCCAATACGCTGAATGCGCACCGCCTGATCCACTGGGCTGGGATCGAGGGCAAGCAGAACGCTGCCGCAATGACGCTGTTTGATGTGTATTTCACCCAAGGGCGCGACATCGGTGATGCCGAGGTGCTAGCCGATATCGCTGATGAGATTGGCATGGATGCCACCACCATCAACAAGCTGCTGGCCTCTAACGCAGACGAAGCCGATATCCGCGCCCGCGACACGCAATTCCGCGAGATGGGCATCACATCGGTTCCGACATTCATTGTAGCCGCTCAGCACGCCGTTCCGGGCGCTCAGGAAACCGCCATGTGGCTGAGCGTCATGGACGAGATTATCGCAAAACGCGCGGCTGATGGTAGCGACTAGTACGACAGGGGATACGCCTGCGCGAACCCGATAGATTCCCCATCATCCGGGCTTTGCGGGCGTTCGGTCATGTTGGCCGATCATGTTTTATGTGAAATCCCCAAGTACTGCATACCGACGTATACTGCTGCCTTCCCTTCCTTCTGCGCCTGCGCTAAATTGCGCGCAATCAATCGCCCCTCATACGGAAAGGCCGCCCATGTCCAAGATCAAGGTAGACAACCCAATCGTCGAGCTAGACGGCGACGAGATGACCCGCATTATCTGGGATTTCATCAAGACAAAGCTGATCCTGCCCTATCTCGACGTGGATCTGAAATACTATGACCTCGGCATTATGGCCCGCGACGAGACGGACGACCAGATTACGGTCGATGCCGCACACGCGATCCAGAAATACGGTGTCGGTGTCAAGTGCGCGACCATCACGCCCGACGAGGGCCGCGTCGAGGAGTTCGGCCTGAAGAAGATGTGGCGCAGCCCCAACGGCACGATCCGCAACATTCTGGGCGGTGTTGTGTTCCGTGAGCCAATCTTGTGCAAAAACGTCCCCCGCCTCGTACCTGGCTGGACCAAACCCATCGTGATTGGCCGCCACGCCTATGGCGATCAGTATCGTGCGACGGACATGAAATTTCCCGGCCCCGGCACGCTATCAATGAAATTCGTTGGCGACGATGGCATTGTGATGGAAGAGGAAGTGTTCAAGGCACCTTCCTCTGGCGTCTATATGGCGATGTATAACCTTGACGATTCCATCAAGGATTTCGCTCGCGCGTCGATGAACTATGGCCTGCAACGCGGCTGGCCCGTGTATCTGTCGACCAAGAACACCATCCTCAAAAATTACGATGGCCAGTTCATGCTGCTGTTTCAGCAGATCTTTGATGAGGAGTTCAAGGACAAGTTCGCTAAGGCTGGCATCACCTACGAGCACCGCCTGATTGACGATATGGTCGCAGCCGCAATGAAATGGTCCGGCGGCTACGTCTGGGCCTGCAAGAACTACGATGGAGACGTGCAGTCCGACACTGTCGCACAGGGTTTCGGCAGCTTGGGTCTGATGACGTCCGTGCTGATGACTCCCGATGGCCAGACTGTCGAGGCCGAGGCGGCCCACGGCACCGTCACGCGCCACTACCGCCAGCACCAGAAGGGCGAAGAAACCTCGACCAACTCCATCGCGTCGATCTACGCTTGGACTGGCGGGCTAAAGCACCGCGGCAAACTGGACGGCAACGAGGCACTGATCAACTTCGCCACCACGCTGGAGAAGGTCGTCGTCGATACCGTCGAGGCGGGCCACATGACCAAGGATCTGGCCCTCCTGGTCGGCCCCGATCAAAACTGGCTGACGACGATGGGCTTCCTGGAGAAGGTTAACGAGAACCTGAACAAGTCGCTGAACGGCTGAACGACCTAAGATTAGAATGACGAAAGGGCGGACCAAACGGTCCGCCCTTATTCATGTAAAATTGCACTGCGGATTTTCAAAACCGAGTTCTTTGGCCGGACCGGGTGGAAAATCTTGCGGTTACATGTCCAACGCAGCATCAGACGCGACTCGCCTTCTGGATCGACAACAAAAAACTTAAAACTTGGTTCCTAGCTATAAAAACGGTTAGGAAAGACTGCATCAGGCAGTCTGCGATGCTTAGGCATTGTTAAGATATGATTTTTCGAAAGTTTCTTTTCTGCATTCACCACAAATCAAGCGCCCTTAGTCCAGCTTACCGCTGCGTAAGCATCTGAGCCACGACGTTTCCGGCATCGGTCTAGTCTGGGCTGGTTTGGCGCTTTCCTACTCTGGCACGAAAGCCGCTATTTGTAGCTGCTCCACGCGCGGGTTGAAAAGGCTAGAACCAGACGTCAGATGCTTGGTTTCGCCAAAAACATTAAACAGTTTCGCAATGCTTTTGCCAAGCTGCATGGTCCTGACGGTAAGCTTTTTATCATTTCGTAAAGTTGCAGAAAGCACACAGATGCTAAATTCGCACCCCACGTCGCCCTGCCAGATCCGTGACGAATTGCCAGGCCACCCGCCCCGAACGGCCGCCGCGTGTGGCCTGCCATTCGATCGCCTCGGCACGTAGATCTGCGTCTGGAATCTCGATCCCAAACGCGTCGCAATAGCCCTGGATCATTGACAGGAACCCATCCTGATCGCAGGCGTGGAATCCCAGCCAGAGGCCGAAACGGTCGCTCAGAGACACCTTCTCCTCGACCGCCTCGCCGGGGTTGATAGCCGATCCACGCTCGTTCTCGATCATGTCGCGGGGCATCAGATGGCGTCGGTTTGATGTGGCATAGAAGATCACATTTTCGGGTCGACCTTCGATGCCACCATCCAGCACGGCCTTCAGCGATTTATACTGCTGGTCGTCATGGCTGAAACTTAGGTCGTCGCAATACAGCACGAACCGCGCGTCGCTGACGCGCAGCAGCGCGAGCAGGCGGGTGATGCTGGTCAGGTCCTCGCGCTGCAACTCCACGATCTTGAGCGGCAGACCCTGCTCCACGACATCGGCATGGACCGCCTTGACGAGGCTGGATTTACCCATACCCCGTGCACCCCAAAGAAGCGCGTTATTGGCAGGCATGCCGCGCGCGAAATGAAGCGTGTTCTCCAACAGTGTATCGCGGGCGCGGTCGATGCCAACAAGCAGTGCCATGCCGATGCGCGCGACATCGCGCACTGGCTGTAGGTGGTCAGGCGCTGCGTGCCAGACAAAAGCATCATGCGCGTCCAGGTCGGGCGCAGGTGCGGGCGGTGGGCTTAACCGCTCCAGCGCCGCAGCGATCCGGTCCAGTGGATCGCTCACGCTTTGGGGCCTTCATCGTCCTCGGACTGCTTGCCTTCGCTATCTGGATCATCGCCCAGATCATCATCATCATCATCGAACCACAAACCTTCGGCGCGCAGCTTAGCTTCACGCTTGCGCTCCACTCGGGCGACGAGTTGGATCGAGACTTCGTATAGGCCGTAAACCACCACGAAGAGGATGCCTTGGGTGATAACGTCGGGCGGCGTGACCAGCGCGGCCAGTACAAGAATACCGATGACAGCATACTTACGCACGGCACGCAGGCCTACAGCACTCACAAGACCGGCCTTGCCCATTAGGGTCAAAAGAACGGGCAGCTGAAAGCACAGGCCAAACGCTACGATGAACTTGATCGTGAGGTTAAGATATTCTTGAGCGGAACCCTGAAAGACGACGCTGAGCGGTGCAGCGCCCTCAACCCCGTCGACGACCTCGCCGCCGGTACCAAACTGCTGGAAACCAAGGAAAAAGTCATAGGCCAGCGGCGTGACGACGAAGAAGGCAAAGCTAGAGCCGAGGATAAACATGAACGGTGAGGCGATCATGAAGGGCAGAAACGCACCTTTTTCATTTTTGTAGAGTCCAGGTGCCACAAACCGCCACATCTGGTTTGCTATGAATGGAAATGACAGCATCAGACCGCCCAGAAGCGACACCTTGATAGCAACGAAGAAGCCCTCTTGCGGGCTGATAAAGATCAGATCGCAATCTTGGCCGCGGTCGGCCAAAACTGAGCAAAGTGGCGCTGTGAGAAAGTTGAAGATCGGTTGCGCGACGGTAAAGCAGATGATCATGCCGACGAGAAAATACATCACAGAATGGAGCAGGCGCGTGCGTAGCTCGGTCAGATGCTCGATCAGCGGTGCGCTGCTATCCTCGATGTCGTCTCCGGTGCTCATGCCGTGTCCTTGGAGGATGCGCCAGTGGCCTTGGACGCGGTTTTAGACGCAGTCTTTGAGACCGGTTTGGCGGCAGTTTTCGTCTTGGTCGCAGTAGGCTTTGCGGCGGCGGATTTAGCTTTTTGGGGCTTCGGCTCGGCCTTGGCGGTTGCTTTTGCCTTGGTTGCTGCGGGTTTTTTGAGTGCCGATTTTTTGACGGCTGCGGGCTCTGCCGTTTGCTCGGCGGTCGGAGGAGTGGTTGGACCGTCCTGCGCAGGTGCTACGGACTTTGCGGCTGCGGCGTTTGCGCCATCGGCGGCCCTTGCCTCCGCCTTTTCGCGGTCTAAGCGCTCTTGAGTAGCCTTGGCAGAGTGGGCTGCAATCTTGTCTTTGGCCTCCTGCCGCTCGGGCGAGAGTTTGGTCTTCGGCTTGCCCGCGTCTCGGGTCGATTGGGTAAAGCTCTTTGTGCTTTTGCGGACTTCATCCATGGCAGAGCCGATGGGATTGGTCGCCTTGCGCAGGCTGTCAGACATGCCTGAAACGCCAGCATCGTCGGCAGCATCATTCATCGCCTTGGAAAATTCGCGCGCCATGCCCTTCGCCTTGCCGACGAACTGACCGACAGTGCGGAACATTCCTGGCAGGTCTTTGGGACCAACCACGATTAGCGCCACAATACCGATGACGAGAATCTCGGTCCAGCCTAGGTCGAACATGGGAGGATCAGACCTTGTCTTTGTTCTCGGGCGTCACGTCTGGCGTGTCGACCTCGTGATCGACATCGGCATCCTTGCCGGCGCTCTCGATCTCTTTGTTGCCATCGTCAATGCCCTTTTTGAAGGACGTGATACCCTTTCCGACTTCGCCCATCAGCGACGAAATCTTACCACGACCGAAAAGCACCAGCACGACGACGGCGATAAGCAGAAGGCCGGGAAGGCCGATATTGTTGAGCATGTAGCTTCTCCCTGAGTTCGGGGCGCTTTGTGGATGGCCCCGCTTGAATGTCACAGACCTATCTAGACGCTGGCGCAGGCGGTTAAAAGGGGTAACGGCGCGGGCTGCATAGGGAATTGCGAAAAAAGCGGCGGGGTGCCGCGGGCACTGGCTGGATTTGAGTATTTTGGCCAAGATGAACGGCGGGTCGGTCGGTTTAGCCTCGCGCTGGAAAGACAAAGCAGCGATCGCGGCGGATCATCAGCCACAGCGCTTTGCCGGGGCTCGGTAGAAAGACGTTGGGCACGGTCGCCTTGAGGATTGAGCCGTCGTGATCCATGCGAAACTCGACCAGGCTTTCGGAGCCCATGAACCGCGCGCGCTGCACCGTGCCGCGCGCCGGCGTGCCGTCCTGCGGTGTGGGATTGGGGCCGCGCCCAGCGCGGTCAAAATCGATCTTGATATGCTGCGGGCGGATTACGATATCGACCTCGCTGCCATCCGGCACGCCGGGCGCGAGGAAGTGGCCAAAGGGCGTTTCTGTTAATGCACCGCGCACGGTTCCGCATATCACGTTGATATCGCTAAAAAATGCCACCGCGTCGCGATCCACAGGCGCGTTGTAGATGTTATAGGGCGCTCCTTGCTGTACGATGCGCCCGCCCCGCATCAGCGCGATGTCGTCTGCCATGCGCATCGCCTCTTCCGGCTCGTGCGTGACCAGCAGGACGGCGGTATCCTCCTCACGGAGGATATCCAGCGTCTCATCGCGGATGCCGTCGCGCAGGCGGTTATCAAGGCCCGAGAATGGCTCGTCCATTAGCATGATACGTGGGCGTGGCGCGAGCGCACGGGCCAGTGCGACGCGCTGCTGCTCGCCACCGGACAGCTCGTGTGGAAAAGATTTGGTGAAATGACCCAGACCGACACGGTCCAGTAATTCGGTAACGCGCGCATGCGTTTTGGCTTTGGGACCGACAAGACCGAATGCGACGTTGCCCTCGACTGTCAGGTGCGGAAAGAGGGCAAAATCCTGAAACATCAGGCCGATATGACGATCTTCGGGCGGCACGCGGGAGGTGCCGTCACAGATGATGGTGCCATCCACGCGCACGGTGCCACCGTCTTGTATCTCGACGCCCGCGATCATGCGCAGCGTTGTGGATTTACCGCAGCCCGACGGCCCTAGAAGGCAGGTCACCTGCCCTGGCATCACCGACAGCGAGATGTCGTCTACAACCAGCCGCCCGTCATAGCGGCGGCTGAGGTTGTCGATCTGCAGTCTGGGCACCTGTGCTGGCATATTGGGTCTTTGCGTTTATCCGACTGAACATGTCGGGAAAGTCCTGTGTTGGGGCAGATAGCAATGCCCCTCCGCTCTTGCAAGCGCTAGGTGGAAGCAGCTATGCGGCGCGCGCCAGCCAGGGTGGCGATGAAACCCACGATCAGAACAGCGATGCAGATCAGCAAAAGCTGCTCGTATTTATGCGCCTCGGGCAGGATCGCCATGGCCCATTCCGCGCCCCGCGCAAGGTATAGAGCGGCGCCGAGGATAGCAGCCGCAAACGACACCACATACGACCAGACCGCGATACGCCGGTTCATCACCAGCCCCACGATCAAGATCGGCGTCAGGAACATGCTGGCCGTGCCGCTGACAGCGACTGCGTCGAACAGTGTCTGATTGCCCCACAAGGTCAACGCCGCACCAAGCACCATAAACACAGTCATCGCGATCCGGCCCGATGCGAGGCTGCGCGCGCCGACATGCAACTCCTCGACCACCAGACGCGCGGCACTGGCCAGAGCCGAATCGAGCGTGCTGAGCGCCGAGATCAGCAACGACACCAGCAACGCGATGTAGAGCCACGGGGGAAACATGGCCGACCATGTTCCTATCAGCTCGCCCTCATATTCGGCGCCAATGACGCCTGCCTGAATACCGAACATGCCAAACGCGATGATACAGATCGTCGAGATCCAGAAAGCATGGCGGAATGAGCGGCGCGTGGTGGCAAGATCGGCCAGAAAGCCGCGATCCATCATCACCGGGTCATGCGCCGGATACGAGAACACCTGCAGAAGCGCGACCAGCAGCAGCACCTGACCATTCCATGCGCCCGCTGTGCCTGATGCCGTCAGAACGCGGCCCAGATCGAAGCCGGGGCTGAGCAGCAGGGCTATGAATGCAGCGGAAAAGACAGCCAGAAAGAAAGCCATCTGTAAAACGTCGGTGCGCAGTGCGGCACTTAGCCCGCCCCATGCACTGTAGCCGAGGCCGAGCGCAGCGACGATCACGATCGACACATCGCGCGCCATGCCTGTCTCAGGCAATGCTGCGGCAAAGATCAAGCCGACGACCAAGAGATTCGCGAACACCTCTGACAACAAGCGCAGTGCGATTACCAAGTTATAGCACCCGGTACCGACGCCGCCAAAGTGCACGCCAAGCCAGTTCTGCACAGACCTGGCGCCACCCTCGCGCAGGCGCGAGATGATGAATCCACCCGTAAGGAAAGAGCCGTAGTAGGCCGCATAGGCCAGAGTGCCCCAGATCCCGTAGAAATATCCCAGAATGGCCGAATTCATCAGCGACCGGGCGAAGATCCACGTTGTCACCTGGCTGAGGATCAGCATCCACAAGCCGGGCGCGCGCCCGTCATCAGACGCGCCGCCGAAGAAGCCCTCGACAGTCGCACGTCGCGGGGCAACCAGCATACTGGCCAGTATGATGGCGCCGAACACCGCTATGATGATGGCAGCTTGCATGATGACCCTTCCCGGCTTTCAGTTTCGAGAACGGCTAGCGCGGCGCGCGCATGGCGGCCATGCGCAATCGGCGCGCTGGCGAAGTTGTGATCGCCAGCGCCGCCTGATGCCTACATCGTCGACGAGACAGCGCCGCCATCCAGCAGCATGTTATGACCCACAATGAATCCGGCCTGCGCCGAGCAAAGAAACGCGCAGGCGGCGCCGAATTCATCCGCGGTGCCATAGCGGCGCGCGGGGATGGTAGCGTAGCGCTGCTCGCGCGCTTCCTGCATTGTGATGCCGCGGGCCTTTGCGACGCCGCCGTCCAGTTGCTCTGCGCGGTCGGTGGCGTGGATGCCGGGCAGCAGGTTGTTGATCGTCACGCCGTGCGGCGCCACCTGCCGCGCGGTGCCGGCGACATAGCCGGTCAGCCCGGTTCGTGCGGCATTGCTCAGCCCCAGTGCCGGGATCGGCGCTTTGACCGATTGCGACGTGATGTTGACGATACGGCCCCAGCCGCGCTGCATCATGCCCGGCAGGACGGCCTTCATCAGGGCGATGGGCGTCAGCATGTTTGCATCGAGCGCTGCAATGAAATCATCGCGGTCCCAATCGCTCCAAACGCCCGGAGGGGGGCCACCTGCATTGGTCACGAGGATGTCCAGATCGCCCGCAACCTCCAGCACGCCTGCGTGACCGTCTGCTGTGGTGATATCGCATGCGACCGTCGTCACCTCGACGCCAAATTCAGTGCGAATCGCGTTCGCCGCCGCGTCCAGTGCATCGGCGCCGCGTGCGTTCATCACCAGATGCACGCCTTCTGCGGCCAATGCGCGTGCGCAGCCTAACCCCAAACCCTTGGAGGACGCGCATACCAGTGCGCGCTTGCCGTTCAGACCCATATCCATGTAAAATTCTCCTGAATGTACCCCGGATTTGCCGGGTTGCCCTAAAATTCACCGATGGTTGACGCGCCTGCGCCATATTCGGACTATACGCATAGTCCTAATTCAGCCGTGGCAGGACAAAAAGACGATTCTACGCATCGCTTCAGACGGTGCCCCGGCACAGGACAACAGATCACCCGCCCGCAAAGAAAGACGCAAAACGCTTGACGCGTGTGCAGCGATGCCCGACCGGATAACCACAATACCGAACCTACGGAGGAGCGACACCAGATGAGTACCGCGTTCGTTCAGACCCTGCCCGTGTTTAGCGCTGCCGATGTTACGGTCGTGAACGGTGCCAATCTGGGTGACCCCATCTCTTTTGCGGATGAGCTGGACCTTGACGATGTCTACGAGGTCGGGCTGCGCGCTGCCCCTGCACGTCTTGCCGTTCAGCCGGGGCGAGGCGGCGTTCTGGCTGTCGCGCTAGGCTCGCCCTTGGGGACGACGGGCAATGCGGTGCATCTGGATTCCACACTAACGCTTATGACGCCGAATGGCACCACGACCGAACTGCTGGTACTTGTTGAAGTCGATACTGCGGGCGATATTGACGCGATCTATGCCATGCCTCTCGCACACATGATCCCACGCACCGATTACACGCTTGTCGGCATCGACCGGACCAGTGCCCGCGCGCGTTTTGCTGCTGTGGCCTGCGTCTCATTTTCGCGCGGCACGCAAGTGACGCTGGCCTCGGGCGCACAGTCACCGATCGAGAACCTCAGCCCCGGCGACATGATCCTGACACGTGATGACGGCCCCCGTCCCCTACGCTGGGTCGGCAACGCGACGGCGCGCGCGGTCGGTGAATTTACCCCTGTCTGTATCCGCGCGGGCGCATTGAACAATACTGGCGATCTGGTGGTCAGCCCCGAAAGCCGCATTTTCATCTATCAGCGATCGGACGCGCTAGGGGCCGGGCGCCACGAGGTGATGGCGCGCGCGCGGCATCTGGTGAATGGCAGCAGCATAGTGCAGCAAGATGGCGGCTTTGTTGACTATTTCCAGCTGCTCTTTGACGAGCATCAGATCATCTATGCCGAAGGTATCGCTGCCGAGACGATGTTGGTCGATCCACGCACGCGCAGTGTTCTGCCTGACAATCTGGGCGAGGCTATGTCGCGGCCCCTGCCCGGCCATACCCGCAGGCCACACATGGAATTCGAGGTGCAAAAGCGCCTGCTTGAGCGGCCCGACACCGCGGAGATCCTGCGCCGTGCCTCTACCCGCTAAGCCGCCCGCCCGATGATATCGGCCTCGGCCTGCGCCCCATTGCGCGGGCGCCCGCGGCGATCTATACGCGCCCCATGTTGGACACCGCTCAAAAAACCTCCCATCTACCGCCCGAAATCGCCCGGCGCCGCACGTTCGCGATCATCTCGCACCCCGACGCGGGCAAGACGACTCTGACTGAGAAATTCCTGCTGTTCGGAGGCGCGATCCAGATGGCGGGCCAAGTCCGCGCCAAAGGCGAGGCCCGGCGCACGCGGTCCGACTTCATGCAGATGGAAAAGGACCGGGGCATTTCTGTCAGCGCTTCTGCCATGTCTTTTGATTTCAAGCAATTTCGCTTCAATCTGGTCGACACACCCGGCCACTCGGATTTTTCCGAGGATACGTATCGCACGCTAACCGCCGTAGACGCCGCCGTTATGGTGATCGACGGTGCCAAGGGCGTCGAGAGCCAAACGCAAAAGCTGTTCGAGGTGTGCCGCTTGCGCGACCTGCCAATCCTCACCTTCTGCAACAAGATGGACCGCGAGAGCCGCGACACATTCGACATTATCGACGAAATTCAGGAAAACTTGGCGATAGACGTGACGCCGGCCAGCTGGCCCATCGGGATGGGCCGCGATTTTGCTGGCTGCTACGACATGCTGAACGACCGGCTGGAACTGATGGACCGCGCCGACCGCAACAAGGTGGCAGCCAGTATCGAGATCAACGGGTTGAGCGATCCCAAGCTGGACGAGCACCTGCCCGCCGAGTTGGTCACCAAGCTGCGTGAAGAGGTTGAGATGGCACGCGAATTGCTGCCACCGCTGAACCCGCAGGCAGTGCTTGAGGGGCATATGACCCCGATCTGGTTCGGCTCGGCCATCAATTCTTTCGGTGTGAAAGAGCTGATGAACGGCATCGCGACCTATGGCCCCGAGCCACAGCCGCAGGCCGCCGAGCCGCGCAGCATCGCCCCCGATGAGACGAAGGTCAGCGGCTTCGTCTTTAAGGTGCAGGCCAATATGGACCCTAAGCATCGCGACCGCGTTGCATTCCTGCGCATGGCGTCGGGCCATTTCAAACGCGGTATGAAACTGACCCATGTTCGCAGCAAGAAGCCGATGACGATCAGCAATCCGGTTCTGTTTCTGGCGTCTGACCGCGAGCTGGCGGATGAGGCATGGGCCGGCGACATCATCGGCATCCCTAACCACGGCCAGCTCCGCATTGGCGACACCCTGACAGAGGGTGAGGCGCTGCGCGTGACGGGCATTCCCAGCTTTGCACCAGAACTCTTGCAAACTGTGCGCGCGGGCGATCCGCTAAAGTCCAAGCATCTGGAAAAGGCGCTTATGCAATTCGCCGAGGAAGGCGCGGCAAAGGTGTTCAAGCCTGCCTTTGGTTCAGGTTTCATCGTGGGCGTGGTGGGCGCACTGCAGTTTGAGGTTCTGGCCAGCCGGATCGAGTTGGAATACGGCCTGCCTGTCCGGTTCGAGTCGTCGCAATTCACCTCCGCCCGCTGGGCGCAGGGCAGCCAGTTGGCACTGGACGCATTCATCAAGACCAACCAATTGCACATCGCCCATGATAATGACGGCGACGTCGTTTATCTGACACGCCTGCAATGGGATATTGACCGTGTGCAGCGCGACTATCCGGACATCCGCCTGACGGCGACCAAGGAAATGATGATCTGACGCTTTTTTAGTGTCGTGCAGGCTCAAGAATGAGCCAGGCCGCCGTCGCCGCACACGTTATGAGAATCAGGTCGCTGCTTTTGCGCCGCATTTGCCGCGAATTCGCCTCATATTTTTGTACTAGCGTGTGGAACACCTGTTTTTTGAACA
>Ga0307966_1001639_pt1 | contig 17490 bp, 13 predicted proteins | sample OrgLakmetagen646_FD_203141 | JGI IMG/M metagenome (GOLD analysis project Ga0307966, IMG submission 203141) | Saline water microbial communities from Organic Lake, Antarctica - #646 | ecosystem: Environmental > Aquatic > Non-marine Saline and Alkaline > Saline | place: Antarctica: Organic Lake... | reverse complement strand
TTGATGGCGGCAGTTGCACCCGCACCGCAAAAAATTATCTTGTCTTGCGCTGAGGCGTTAATCGCTTTGCGTATTTCGTCGCGCGCCTGCTCGCGTAATTTAGACGACTGTGCGCCGGTAAAAGAGGTCTCGGTGTGAGTATTTGCATACCATGGCAACACATGCTGGCTAATATACGATTCAATAAAGCTTAGACTTCGCCCAGATGCAGTGTAGTCTGCATATATAAGTGGCTTTACACCAAAAGGTGTATTAATAGGTGCGTTCGCGCCAATCACGGCCTTTCTAATTTTATCAAATATTGCGTGCACGTTGGTGTTTCCAATAAGCTTAAGACCGATAAATCATACCTGCTTTTAAATGAAACATTGATTCCAATTATTGCGTAAAAGTGTAATATATTAGAACGATAGTTCGATTAATTATGGATTTATGAATCAATATGATGCTTATGTGAAAATGGACAAAATCGATGTGGCCTTATTGTCTTTAATGCAAGAGGATGCTGCCTTGTCGGTGGGCACGCTGGCTGAGCATATTGGTATTTCTAAGTCGGCTTGTTGGCGCCGTATTCAAAAACTTGAAGAGGCGGGAGTGATTCGTCAACGCGTTACCTTGTTAGACCCAAATAAACTAGGATTAAGTTTGACGGTGTATATTTCGGTGCGCACCGCTCAGCACAATCAGCAATGGGCAAGTAACTTTAAGAAGGTGATTGCAGATATCCCTGGAATTACTGAAGTATACAGAATGGGTGGTGATGTAGACTATTTGTTAAAAGCGGTGGTGTCAGACATGCGCGGTTATGACAAGCTATATCAAACCCTAATTGCGGCCGACCTGTTTGAAGTGACCGCTGGCTTTGTCATGGAAACGATGAAGCACACTACTATTTTACCCCTTACCGCATCTTAGGAATGCTCTTACTTAAACTTATTTCGCCTCAAGTAATGCCATAACTTCTAAATGTTGCGTAAAAGGAAACATATCTAGCGCACACAAAGCACTTACTTTGTATGCGGCGCTGAGGGTTTGTAAGTCTCTTACCAATGTGTTCGAATTGCATGAAACGTAAACAATGCGAGCGGGTTTTGACTTGAGTAATACTTCGCATAGCTCATGTGCACCTTCCCTAGATGGGTCGAGTAATACGTAATCAGTAGATGCGATGTCTAAAGTTTGAAGAGCGCTCTGATCAGATAAATTTATGGTTGTGAACTCAGTGTTAAACGCACCATTTTTGTCGGCGTTGTGTCTAGCTTGCTCTACCATGGTATGCACCGCTTCATATCCAAGCAGCTTGCTACACTGCTTAGCAAGAGGAATAGAGAAGTTACCAACGCCACAATAAAAGTCATGCACCCTTGTAGTCGCTGTGGGTGCTAACCAAAGCACCGCCTTTTCAATCATCTGGCGATTAACCGCTGGGTTCACCTGAATAAAATCGTGCACGCTTATATCCAAGTTAAGACCTGAAATATCGCTAACACTTAAGCTGGCAAATTCTTTTCCAAAGTCGCCTAGAATACCTTCTTTAGCACGGCTTATGAGTCTGATTTTTGTTTTTTCGCTAAGGTTTTCAAGTGCTTTTAAGTCATCACTGCTTACGCTTTTGCTGAAGTTAATCAATAAAATTACGCCGTCTGTTGTGAGTGTGCATTCGAGGTGTCCTACTTTTTGGATGCAGCGTAGCTTTTTAAGTAAGGGCAGAAATACTTCAATTTTGTCTTTTAGTGACGCCAGTAAGATAGGGCATGTGTCGACGTCGATAATTTTATTGGAGCGACTTTGCCTATAGCCAATTTTGACGGAGTTTTTTTGTCGAGCGTCCACCGCAAAGCGAACCTTGCGTCGGTAGCCAATATCACTTTGGGCATTCGAATAGTCAATGTCTGCGTGAACAGACGCTTGCCAAACAGTATCTTCGATTTTAAGGGCGCGCTTGAAATAACGCACTAATGCATCTTGTTTGTGAGCTAAGCCTTTTTCAGCTGAAAGCGTTTGTAAATTGCAGCCACCGCAGGCCTCATATACTGCACAAATGGCTTGAATGCGATCCGGCGATGGACTTTGAATACTGATGATCTTGCCATTACGCACATTTTTAGACTCTGAGAGAATTTGCACATTCAGCGTTTCTGTAGGTAAGGCACCTTCCACCACCGTTATAGGATGAGTAGACAAAGCAATGCCTTTTCCGTGTTGGTCAAGTACGTCAATGCATAAGCTCTCTGGCTGACCTTTTGCGGCAGAGCTATTATTTTTACGCCCTTTTTTAGACGAGCCTGAAGCCTTAAAAAATTGAACCATGGCTTGCCTTTCCTTTTATTGCTTACGCTTTTATTACTCTAAATAACAATTATATTGCTGCGGCTAGTTCTGCGCCTTGGCGTATTGCGCGTTTTGCATCCAGCTCTGCAGCCACATCAGCACCGCCAATAATATGTACTTTCATGCCTGCGCTGAGCAAGCTCTCTTCTAGTACTTTGAACGGGTCTTGGCCTGCACAAATAATGATATTGTCGACTTTCAGAGTCTTAGGCTCATTGTTAATGAGGATATGCAGGCCCTCGTCATCAATTTTTTCGTAGCTTACGCCTGCCATCATCTGTACTTTGTGATTAACCAATGAGGCACGGTGGATCCAACCACTGGTTTTTCCTAAACCCTTGCCGACTTTGGTGGTTTTACGTTGCAGTAAAAAGACTTCGCGCTCTGGAATTACCTCTTCTTTAGGCTGCAGCGCGCCTGGGTGCGAAAAGGTTTTATCTATGCCCCAATGGCTAAGCCACTTATCTAAATGAATGGTGAGATGGGCGTTCTCAACTAAGTACTCTGATACGTCAAAGCCAATGCCGCCGGCCCCAATAACGGCAACACGCTTGCCTACCGGTTTATGATCACGTAATACATCAATATAGCTCATGACACTGGGGTGTTCTATGCCTTCAATGGTTGGAATGCGCGGCTTAATGCCTGTTGCTAATATAATTTCGTCAAAATTGTGCGGCTTTAGAGTCTCCGCATCTGCTTGGGTGTTGAGATGTAGCGTTACCCCAGTCACTTCAATTTTGCGCAGATAGTATCGCAAGGTTTCATAAAACTCTTCTTTGCCTGGAATTTGCTTGGCGTAGTTAAACTGCCCACCTACTTCAGCGCTTTGCTCAAATAAATGAACATCATGTCCACGCTCTGCGGCATAGGTAGCAAAAGCTAAGCCGGCAGGACCGGCGCCAATGACGGCAAGTTTTTTGGGGCTAACCACAGATTTAAAAATCAGTTCAGTTTCGTAGCATGCTTGTGGGTTAACCAAGCAGCTGGCGCGCTTTTGTTCAAATGCGTGATCCAAGCATGCCTGATTGCAGGCAATGCAGGTATTAATTTGATCTGATTCGTCGCGCATGGCTTTAGCCACAAAGTCGGCGTCGGCTAGAAATGGACGTGCCATCGAGACCATGTCAGCATGGCCTTGAGCTAACACTGACTCGGCTACTTCTGGGGTGTTAATACGGTTAGTTGCAATGAGCGGTATCGATACTTCGCTTTTCATTCGCTCTGTGATCCAAGTAAACGCAGCTCTAGGAACTGACGTAACAATGGTGGGGACTCTAGCTTCGTGCCAACCAATGCCAGTATTGATGAGTGTCGCACCGGCTTTTTCGATTTCTTTTGCGAGATAAACCACTTCGTCCCACCCAGCGCCGCCCTCAACTAAATCGAGCATAGATAAGCGGTAGATAATAATAAAATTAGGCCCCACTTTTTCGCGGGTGCGTTTTACTACTTCAATTGCCAGACGTGCGCGATTTTCTAAACTGCCGCCAAACTCATCGTCTCTGAAATTAGTGCGCTCACAAAAGAACTGATTAATGAGGTAGCCTTCAGAGCCCATGATTTCTACGCCATCATATCCAGCCATTTTGGCGTAGTTCGCGCACTCGGCATAATCGCTAATGGTATTGCGAATACCGCGCGCCGACAGTGCTTTGGGTTTAAACGGAGTGATGGGGGATTTTGCTGCCGAGGCAGAAACCGCTAATGGATGATAACCGTAGCGCCCAGAATGCAAAATTTGCATACATATTTTTCCGCCTTCAGCGTGCACTGCATCGGTAATCACCTGATGCTTTTTAGCATGGCGACTGCTGCTCATACGCCCTGCAAATGGCGCCACCCAGCCTGCAATATTTGGTGCTATTCCTCCTGTTACTATCAAACCTACACCGCCTCGGGCGCGCGCCGCATAAAAGGCCGCGAGTTTATCAAAACCGCCTTTTTCTTCTTCTAGGCCAAGGTGCATTGAACCCATCAGGGTACGGTTTTTTATAGTGGTAAACCCGAGATCTAACGGCGTAAGTAAATGTGGAAACGGGGCAGTGGACATAAAGGAACCTTTTTGCGAGCAGTGGGTGCAACTAATGCGTGGGTGATATATTAGCAGGTTTATACATAGATGCATCACATGCTGATACGCCTATTTTGTATAATACTTATATTCGGCGGGGCTTTGAGGGCTTAAAATTGTGCAGTTCAACTTGTAATAGTGCTAGGTTCATCATATTGTTGTTATAACCGCTTATTTGATGCAGAGCTTGCGACTATAAAACACATATTGAAGACCCTAAATATATTTAAGACGACTGAGCATAGCACCAAGCCTATCGTGCAGTTTAAACTGCATATGTTTAAACAAGTCATCATTGCCAGTATTGTTTGTGGCCTATTGCTTGCGCTTTATTTTACCTTTACGCAAACATGGTTTGCGGTTGCTGTGTTTGTCGCCAATATATTCGTTTTTATTGCTTGTTATTATCTTGCTAAGCATGTCGAGCCAAATCTCGGCACGTCGGTATTTCTTGTTTGCGCGACACTCACAGCATGCTTCTTTATGTGGCGAAGTGAGGGCCTAAATGACGAGGCTATGATGGCTTTCCCCGGCCTTTTGGTATTTGCGATGCTAGTATCGAGTATCAAATTAGCAAGATGGTTGCTACTGATTATTTCCGCCAATATCTTATTAAATGGCTTTGCAAACCAATATGGTTTTTATACTAATGTGTTGCAGCCACCCGATATGAATACATCAATAGTGCTAGTGCTGGTATTGATAATGGTCAGCCTCGCGGTGTACTTAGCGTTTATTAACACGCAAAAGTTACTTAATGATTTAGCCGCCGAAAATAAAAAGGTCACTCAGTCAAAACAAGAAATTATACACCTACAAAATCATGATTCCTTAACTGGCCTGCCAAATCGAGCGATGGCCGAAGAGGTTGTGCGCCAGCGCTTAAAAATTGGGTCTAGAGAGGGTTTTGAAACGTCGTTATTATTTATTGATTTAGATAATTTTAAAGCGATTAATGACACGCTATCGGCGACAGCGTACTCAAAACGGTTGCCAGTAGGCTGATGGATTGTGTCCGCGAAACAGATACGGTCTGCCGTTTTGGTGGCGATGAATTTGTAATCATTGCGCTGCATGAGCATGAAGGTGAATCATTGCAATACTCTGCTTTAGCAGAAAAAATATTGCAAGTTGTTAGTGCGCCAATCAAGCTAGAAGCAAGCAATATCACTCCGACCGTTTCAATTGGTATTTCTGTAGCGCCTGGGCATGCCACTAATTTTTCTGGGTTATATCAAAAAGCTGATTTAGCAATGTATTCAACAAAGCGCAGTGGCAGAAATAGCTATCAATATTTTAATGCCGAAATGAATAAAGACAGTGCTCGTCAATTGAGGCTTTCTCAAGATTTACGGGCAGCCCTAGCTGAGCATGAGTTCAGTTTGCACTATCAAAGCACACAGCTTATTGAGGATGAAGAAATTATAGCCGCTGAGGCTTTAATTCGTTGGAAACATCCTGAATTGGGCGATATATCACCCGTTGAATTTATTCCTATTGCCGAGCAATCAGGCTTTATCGGAGAAATTGGATATTGGGTATTGCGCGAAGCGGTTAAAACCTGCAAAACATGGCATGAAGCTGGATTTACCGGTTTATGTGTAGCCGTTAACGTTTCAGCTATTCAATTTCAAAGAGGTAATTTTGAAGATAAAGTGCAAGAGGTGCTTGAAGAATATAACTTGAAGGGTGAGTTCTTAATTCTTGAACTTACCGAGTCGGTCTTTTTTGATATGCATAGTAGGTTCAATCGTGCTTTACGCAAAATAATTGATATGGAAGTGCGTATCGCGATTGATGACTTCGGTACGGGCTATTCTAACCTTGGCTACCTGCATGAAAACGACATTAATATTCTGAAAATAGACCGCAGCTTTATCAATAAAATATTTGAGTCGGAAAAAGATTTAGCGATTGTTGAAATGATTGTGAATATGTCGAAAACCTTGGGTATGAGAGTGGTAGCTGAGGGGGTAGAATCTGAGGAGCAAAAGCAACAGTTGCTCAGTATTGGATGTACTTACGGACAAGGCTATCTTTGGAGTAAATCAGTCAGTTCAGATGACTTCTTAGCCTTAGTAAAAAGCAATCGTAGCGCTACTAGGCCAAGTTAATATCAATTGTTCATATGATTTGATTGCTGACGTTTGTTCTTTTTAGAGTCTAGTTAGCGTAATACCTGCAACTTGCTTACCGCCTATCCAGCAGGCTTGTGTTTCAAAGTTTTCGTCGAGTAATATAAAATCTGCGTGATAGCCATCTTTAAGGCATCCTCTATCACTCAGGCCCATTAAACTGGCAGGCGTTTTACTCGCCATGTTTAGCACATCCATCAGCACTTGATGTGGGCTTTTGTCGGCTTGCAATGAACCATGCTCTGGCGCCTGAATAAGGCTTTGGTACATGTTTTTTACACCGCTTGCCATATCTAAACAAGAGCCTGCTAGGCTTCCATCTTCAAGCGTGAGCTTACCGCCTATTCTTGTGATGGTAGAGTCTAGCCAAGGCAGGGTTTGCATATCGCTTCCTACATGCGCCATGGCATCAGTTACTAGCATTAATCGCTGAGGGCCTAAACATTGGTAAGCGAGTCTTAGGTTAAGTGGATGTACATGATGCATATCGGCAATAATACCGGCGCTAACGCGCGAATCGGTGAGTGCAGCGCCAATCATACCGGGTGTACGAGCGCTCAAGCCTGACATGGCATTATATAAATGCGTAAAACAATGTGCTCCGGCATCTATCGCACCTAACACGGTATCGATGTCTGCACCTGAATGCCCTAAGGACACCACAAGCCCCTGGCTGACTAAATCACGAATCACATCAGGAGGCATATTTTCGGGCGCTATAGTGATTAACACTTTACCAAGGTCTTTGCGGGTGATTGTGGCTAAATCGACATCAGAAACAGGGCGCACTTGATTGCTTGGGTGAATACCATTTTTAGCCAAACTCAGATGCGGCCCTTCAAAATGAACACCTACAATACCCTCTATAGACTGAGCAATAGCTCGTGAGACTGCGTCTGCCGCAAGTTTCATTTTATCACTGCTGTCGGTAATTAATGTTGGTAGCATGGCTGTGGTGCCATATTGATGATGGCCTTGTACCATTTTGTTTAAGGTCTCAGAGCTTGGTTCGTAGTTAAATAGCACACCGCCACCACCATTTACCTGCAGGTCAATAAATCCGGCGGTAACTAATCCATCTAATTGGATCTGGGCTTGCAGCGTGCTCTGTGAGGCAGCTATGATATTCACAATACGGCCTTGATCAATTTGCATATGCATATTGTGGTGCATTTGCTGACCGTCAAAGAGCTGTTTTGCAAAATACGTTTTCATTATATTACCTGTTAATTAATCGCGCTATCATCGCTTCAATTTAGCAAATGGTAAAGACTAATCAAGAATTTCAGTCTTTAGGATGCTGATGAACTGGCGCTAGCCAAGCCATAACCAAATACCAAGTAAAATTACCACTGCAATCCACACAGTTTCACTCACTAGCAATATTACTGGCTTTATACCGACTTTAGAGATTTGCCCTAGATTTGCCTTCATACCAATCGCCGCGATGGCGACTACCAGCGCAAAACGTGATGCCTCTGACGCAATGGCTGTAACGGGCGCAGGTAAAGCTACTAGGCTATTGAGCGTCATTAGTATTACAAAGGCGATTAAAAATGGTGGGAATCCGGGTGCTTTTGCGTCACTGGAGTGGTCGCGATTACGGCGCAAAACCAGCAAAATACATAGCACTACAGGCATTAAATAGGCTACCCGAACAAGCTTCGTGAGTGTCGCTAAGTCGCCAGTTTCAGTGGATACTGAGTACCCGGCGCCCACAACCTGAGCCACATCATGAATAGTGCCGCCTAAAAAAATACTAGTTTGCGTCTCGCTTAAGCCGATTATACCGGCCACTATGGGGTATAGCACCATCGCGGTAGTCGACAGGGTGGTAACACCAATAATAGTGACTAAAGTGTCTCGGTCTTTGTTTTTATCATCAGGTAATACTGCTGCAATCGCCATGGCGGCAGAAGCACCGCAAATTCCCACAGAACCGCCTGTGAGCATGCCAAAACGTTTGTCTAGACCTAAAAGTTTGGATAAAACTACGCCCACTAAAATGGTTGAGCCCACCGCGAAGAGGAGCAGCAAAGCTGTCTGCCAACCTAGTACCTGTAGGTCGCTAAAGGCAATGCGTAAACCCAGCAGGGCAACACCAATACGCAAAATATGAGAGGCGGTAAAATTAATACCCGCTTTACTCTTACCATCTTCATATAAAAACCCGAGCGCAAGGCCTAACAACAAAGCAAAAAGCATCGCCGGTGCGCCATAGTGTCCAGATAAAAACAGAGCGGCGAAACCAACTATGCAAGATACCATCACTCCTGGCAAGATAGATTTTACTTGCTCAGCAAGTGCAGACATGAGGATACTAATTCATTGCAAGTGCGACTAACACTTCACGTTTACGGTCACCGGTAAATGGACGTCGTCCGTGCATGGTAAGGTAGTTATCGACGAGCGCTATGTCGCCGTCTTGCCACGCTAGGTCAAAGGTAAACTTTTCTGAAAGACGACAAATCAGCTCAAGCCCTTCAACCGAAATGGGACTACCGTCACCGAATGTAATGGCTGATGAGGGGTTTTCGCGTACACCTTTCCACCCCAAAAATGCAGCAATGAGTTGGTTGTAAAACACCTCTTTACCGGTATCACAACAGCAGGTAACAATGGAGTAGTGGCTTTTAAGCTGCCATCGTCGAGCCATGACCACGTGTACCCAAGTTCAGTTAGTTTCGCTTCCCCAGATTCCAGGCTATCAACATTCAGAGTGCTTTTCCAACTGCGGCCTTGACCAGATTGTGCATCGTTTTCTGCCGGCATGTGAGTGGTGTATTTTAAGCCCTTTTCTTTAAATTCGGCGGCTAACATTGGCGCTTCGTCAGCTAGCGCTGCAAACAGCATATCCGAGCGACATAGCGGTGTTGCTCCGCCTTGATCCGCCGCACTTTTACAAAAGAAAAATACCTTTGTGGGAGATATTGGCGTTTGTGCCATTTCATGATGTAAGAAAATTTCAACATCCTTTGGTGCTTCGTTAGCCGTAAATACGCGCTCGGTATAATTGATGCGTACTGCATTCGACAAAGATTCTTTGTAGGTGAAGTTAGGGTAGCCAAAAGCAGAAGAAAAACGATCGAAGGTTTCAGCAGAATTCACCGGAAAGCCACGAAATAAAACCGCGCCTGAGCTTTTTAACTGCGCTTCAATTTCATCAATATTTTCAGCTAAGAAGGCTTCGCAATCTTCAAGTGTTGAAATGTCATTTTCATTAACCACCACCTGCGGAAAAACGCTATCACCCTCGTGTATCTGATGTTCAACCGTGTGAAATTGCAATGTAGAGTTATTCATATGATGACCTAATCGTAAATGGGGTGGAAGCGATTGAACGCGGCTTCACAAAAGTGACCTGGATCGTTAAAACGTCGATTGCAGTTTAATTCATCGATAGCCTGCATTTCATCATCGCTTAAAACAAAATCAAAAATATTTAAATTTTCAATTAATCGTTTAGGGTTTGTAGTTTTTGGAATAATGGCATTACCACGCTGTATTCCCCAGCGTAACACAACTTGTGCCGGTGTTTTGCCCAGTCGCTCTGCCGCTTGCTTTACAACTGCTTGTTCTAACACCGACTCGTTTTTATTCGCCATATCGAGTTCCAAATATGACAGCGCACCCAAGGGAGAGAATGCAGTGACACTTAAGCCATATTGTTTTGCCAGCCGAATGAGTCGCGTTTGGGTTAAGTAGGGATGCGATTCAATTTGTAACATCGTGGGTTTAATGCGGGCATAGGACATTAAATCATGTAGTAAGCCGCTATTGTAATTACACACGCCAATTTGGCGTGTTAAGCCTAAGTCGCAAACGCTTTCCATCGCTTTCCATGTTTCAAATAATGGTACTTGCTCTATTTCCATTTTACCTTCGCTAGACATCCACTCTGGCGGGTAACGCTCTTCAAAGGGCACAAAGGGCTGCGCGATAGGGAAATGAATTAAATAGAGGTCAAGATAATCAAGCTGCAGATCTGCTAGGGTGCGCTCCAGAGCCACTTGCACGTGCGCCGGACGATGATAGGTATTCCATAATTTTGAGGTCACCCATAAATCTTCTCGCGTGCACAAACCATCTTCTATGGCGCGCTTTATGCCATCCCCCACTTCTTTTTCGTTGCCGTAGTCGCAAGCAGAATCAAGATGCCGGTAACCGGCTTTAATGGCTTGATAAACTGCATCAGCGCAATCTTCTTTTGCAATTTTCCAAAGCCCAAAACCCACTGACGGGATGTTAAGTTCTGTTTGATTCATTATTATTAAAGCCCTATCTTAAGTCTTATATAAGACCTAAGATAAAAGGAAGTCCTAATGAAGTCAAATGAACATTGATTACACGAATACTGTTCGCATTGACAATTACTATGCTGCGTTATAGCTTAGGCCACAGTTTTAGTCTTATATAAGACACAGCAAGTGTAGATTTGTAGGTTTTTTATCTCAAAATCATATCGATTTTAGTTAAACACTCATACAAAAATACCTTTAACAAGAAGCTCAATATGTCTATAAGTGCTCAAGAACCTGCATTAAGCCTTTCTACAATACCTGCGATGTATGTCCCCAAATGGGATGATATTTCGCAAGTTAGCGTAATTGAAGGGGGGAGGCTTACAAGTGACAATATTGCTGTGCTAAATACTAGTGAAGGTCCGTTATTTATAAGTATGCACAATTATGGTGTGCGTTTTAGGATGGGTGAGCTGGGCCAGGCGAGCTATGAGATGCTGCAAGTGCCTATTATTGCAAATCCATGCACTCTAGAAAGTGACGGTAATTCCACAAGTATTTGCTCTGGCGATGCCACATTACAGATTCAGCATCAACCATTTGCATTCACTTATTTAAAAGCCAATAGAGTTGTTCAGCAAAGCGCAAACGATGGACATTTTGTTCGCCAGTATCGCCTGCCACCTCTAGCTAGAACTCAACAAGGCTGGGTGCTTAGTTTGCAATTAGATGCCAACACACCAGTATATGGCTTAGGAGAAAAGTGGTCAGCACTTAATAAGCGTGGCCAGTGCTTGCGCTCTTATAACCACGATGCCCTGGGTGTAAATGCCGAAATCTCATATAAAAACGCGCCCTTTGCTTGGAGTACCGATGGCTGGGGCGTTTTTGTACATACCCCTGCACCGGTTACTCATAGCGTAGGGTTTGCGCCATGGTCGCAACGTGCATATGGTGTATTAGTGGAAGATGCCGCGCTAGATATGTTTATCTTTAATGGTGAAACAGGCGCTGAAATATTAAAGAACTATCATTCTCTAACTGGCAAAGCGCCGGTTCCCCCGTCTTGGAGCCTAGGCGTTATCTTGTCTAAAGCTTATTATCGCACTGCAGACGAACTGCTCGAAACCGCGCGGATGGTGCGTGAAAAAAACATGCCTTGCGATGTGATCACTCTAGACGGACGTGCATGGCAAGACACCGACACTCGCTTTGCCTTTGAGTGGGATGCGACAAGATATCCAGATCCAGCGACAGTGCTTAACCAGCTCAAAGCCATGCAGTTTAAAATTTGTATTTGGGAATATCCCTTAGTCTCAGTGCAACATCCTCTGTTTAAAGAGATGGCAGAAAAAGGCTGGTTAATTAAAGACAAACGCAGTGGTGAGGCTTACCAATATAAGTGGGATACCAGCGCCTTTGCAGAAGTCCTTACGCCGCTGCCTGAGTCAGGCATTGTTGATTTTACCCACCCTGAGGCTTTTGCTTTTTGGCGTGATGCTCACAAAGATTTGTTCGATTTAGGCATAGATATGATCAAGGCCGATTTTGGCGAACAAATAGAAGATGACAATATGCTTGCCTACAACGGCGACAGCGGCATGCGTTTACACAATATATACAGTTTGCTATACAACCAATGTGTGTATGAGGCCGCGCAAAAATTCAGTAAAAATGGCCCGTTCTTATTTAGTCGCTCTGCATGGACTGGCTCGCATCGTTTCCCCAGTCAGTGGGGTGGAGACCCTCAGGCTGATTGGGGCGGTCTGATTGGAAGTATTAGAGGAGCTTTAAGCTGGGGAATGTCGGGCGCGCCTTATTATGCCACCGATGTGGGCGGGTTTTATAAAGACACGCGTGACGCCGAGTTGTACGTGCGCTGGTCGCAAGCAGCAGTATTTTCAGCGCACATGCGCTTACATGGTATTGGTCAGCGTGAGCCATGGAGTTATGGGGAAGCGGCCGAAGAAGCGGTTAATCAGGCGCTGATTTTACGTTATCAACTATTGCCTTATATTCAAGGTGCTATGCAGCAAGCGCACAGTGATTCGCTCCCTGTAATGCGTGCCATGGCATTAGCCTTTCCAGATGATAAGCTTGCATGGCCTTTTGATATGCAGTTTATGCTAGGCGATGATTTGTTAGTGGCGCCTTGTGTAGGTCCAGGTGGCTCGGTAGAGGTCTACTTGCCAAAAGGCGATTGGCTGCGCTTTCCTTGCAAAAGTCCTGCGGTAGGTGGGCAGTTATTAACGCTTAGCTTGGCCCTTGATGAAATGGCAGTATTTGCACGTGCAAATGCACGTATTCCCATAGGCCCAGATATTCAACATACTGCAGGTTTAGGCTTAAGCACACCATATGCTGACTTACCCGTGCAAGAATATTGGCTAGCTTATAGTCCTTCTAGCGAACATCACACACATGAGTAATTAGTATATGGCAACATACACATCAGTGGTGTCGATGCTTACCAAGGTACTCGGCGCGTTTAATTATCATTTAGGACTTTGGGCAAGAAACACTGCGGGTGTGTTATTAGCCAGTATGTTAATTATGATTTTAATGCAGGTGTTTTTTCGTTACGTGTTAAACGATTCATTAACCTGGACCGAAGAACTTTCAAAGTATTCAATGGTATGGGTCGCTTGCTTGGTGGCGCCATGGGCATATCGTGAAAATTTGAATGTATCGATAGAAATGTTAGCCGATGCGCTCCCCCCCTCATTGAAAAAGTTATCGGAAGCCTTAATCACCTTTTTAGTTATTGCAGTGAGCGCTATCTTTTTGGCCTATAGCTTGAGTTTTTGGCAGTCGGGCTTAACGATTACCGCGTCTTCGGTACCCGTTAAACTTGCTGTTTTTTATAGCTGTATCCCTTTTATGTTTGCGGCGCTTATATTAGTTGGGATTGAAAGGCTGCTATTGCAGAGCTTGCCTGAGCAGAGTTCTCAACAAGGAGCTGCATAGATGTCGTTAAGTTACTTTTGGATATTTGTTCTATTGCTAACGGCAGGCGCGCCTGTTGTATTTGCTTTACTGGTAGGCCCGGGTCTTAGCTTGATGATAGACGGTAATGAGGTGTTTTTCTCAGCTCTTTTAAATCGATTATATTCAGGCATGAACTCCTTTCCCCTAATGGCAGTACCGTTTTTTATTCTTGCTGGTGAGTTGATGAATCAAGGCGGCATAACGCAATCTATTGTGCGCTTCAGCCAAACCTTAATTGGTCACTTTAGAGGTGGGTTAGCACAAGTTAATATTTTATCTTCCGTGTTATTTGCTGGCTTGTCAGGCTCTGCAGTGGCCGACACTTCGGCCTTAGGAAAAATGCTGATCCCCGCGATGGAACAAAATGGCTACAGTCGCCGTTTTGCCGCTGCGGTAACCGCTGCATCATCGGTGATTGGCCCCATTATTCCACCCTCGGGGATCATGATTTTATATGCCTTTATTATGAACGTGTCGGTTGCAGGCATGTTTCTAGCAGGCATTGTACCTGGCTTATTGATTTGCGCTGGGTTGATGATTGTTACCAGCCGAATTGCTAAGAAACGGAATTATCCAGTAGCAAATAGCAAAGCAAGTTGGTCTGAACGCGGTGCGGCATTCAAATTGTCGTTTTTGCCCTTATTGACGCCCGTTATTCTACTCGGCGGTATACTGCTCGGTGTATTTACGCCAACCGAAGCCGCTGCTGTGGCCGCAGGTTATGCACTCATCATTACCTTATTTGTGACTAAGACACTGTCGACTAATAAGCTACCGCGTATCTTTGTAAATGCCGCCGTGCAATCTGGCACTATTCTATTATTAGTTGGCGCCGCAGTGACCTTTGCGTGGATCATTACCGTGTCTGGCATGGCAGACTTACTCGCGGGTGAAATATCACAATTGACAGAAAATGTGCTGCTATTGTTGTTGGTGATCAACTTATTTTTATTCGCTATCGGTATGTTTTTAGATGCTGGTCCAGCGATTTTGATTTTGGGACCGGTTTTAGCGCCAATCTTTATATCCCTTGGTATCGACCCACTGCACTTTGCGGTTATTATGTGTGTTAATTTAACCGTTGGGCTGGCAACTCCACCTATGGGGCTGGTGCTCTTTGTGGCTGCATCGGTCTCAGGCGAAAAGACCGAAAATATTGCCTACGAAATGCTCCCCTTTTTAGCGGTTGAAGCATTTGTCATCATTTTGATTACTTACTTTCCGGCCTTGACTATGACGCTACCGCGCCTCTTTGGATATGCGTAATGACAACAAAACGTATCACCTTATTGAGCATATATGGGCTGATAGTCATAATGTGCGCTGTGGGTATTTATCGCTCGGGATTCAGCCAAGCTGAATTTACCATTAAGGCTGCTATTCAAGGCTCACCTAAAGATGAGGACTATATTGGTTTAATGGCCTTCAAAACCTATATTGAGCGTGAGAGTGAGGGCAGAGTAGAGGTCAAAGTTTATCCTTCAGGGCAGTTTTGTGGCAGCGTCCCTGAGTGCATTGCAAATTTACAATCTGGTGTGCTTGAGATGTTTCCAAGCACCGCTGGCGGTACTGGTAACTTTTTTGCTCCAGCCCAAGTATTAGATTTGCCCTACGTATTTTTAAATAACAAACACGCCGAATGCGTTCTTGATGGCCCTATCTTTGATAAAATTCGAGGAACGGTGCTGCAAGATGGCTTAAATTTACGCTTAATTGGGGTGTCGAACACCGGTGGTTGGCGAAACTTTGCTACTACCCGAACCCCTATTCGTAAACCGCAAGACCTAATCGGTCAAAAAATTCGTACAACTCCAGCCGCAATTCAACAAGAGTTAGTGCGTCAACTGGGCGCTAATCCAACTCCTATTTCATGGAGTGAGCTCTATACTGCGCTTGCTACGGGTGTGGTGGAAGGTAGTAAAAATGGTATTCAAGACATTATTGGTGCAAAGCTAGAAGAGCATTTAAATTATATTGTACTTGATGGTCATAGTTATATGGCGGCTTTATGGTGGTTTTCTGAGCCGGTATGGCAACAATACCCTGATGACATAAAAGCCCTAATTGAAAGTGCGTTTGCAGAGCAAAAAGCTGCGGCGAGTGACTTAGTAGCAAATGAAGAAGCTAATTCCTATCGTATTTTTGAAGAAGCTGGCGGTACAGTATACCGCCCAAGTTTAGAAGAAAAAGAAGCCTTTAAAGCTGCCTCAAGTAAGATGCGACAGTGGTTTATTGATAACTACGGCGAAGAATGGTTGACGGTGTTAGAAGATTCGGCTGAAGCTTGTATGGTGACGCAGTAAAGCTACTGCATTAATTCATAATTTCAAAGATAGTGATTTGCGTAAAAAGGTGTAATTGATGCGGTAAGGATCAAAAGAGGAAAAAACGCAAAAAAAAATGGATGTACTTAGCGCTCAGCGCCTCATACATCCATTTATCAATTTTCTATTATAGTGTGTAATTCACACCAAAGAAGATAGTGCGCCCTCTTGGACCAGTAGGCCACGCTTCTGAAATACTGAAGGGTGATTTATCAGCCAAGTTATTGATACCACCGAAAACCAATATATTGTCATCTATTTGATAACTTGCATTGATATCCTGAATCACAGTGCTGCCATAGAAGCCTTGACCTGCGCCGCCATATAAAAGCGCGTTGCCGTTAAGACCAAGTGAGTTTTCTACTGCACCATAGGCTTGTCGACTCTGATATGTGGTTTGATACGCAATGTTGAAATCGCCGCGGGCCCAGCTCAACTGAACATTTCCTGAGGTTTTAGGTACTTGAATTTCTTCAAGTACTACATTCACATCTGTTAAGTCGAGCGGATTGAAGAAGCGATTAAGAGATTTCTGTCTCGTGCCCACAACGCTAACACCAAAATCATTGTCTTCAATGCTAAATTGATAGTTCACTGAGAAATCGATACCTTCAGCTTCAACACGGGCAAAGTTTGAATCACCTGTTGTGAGGTCGTTTAGTCCACCATCAGCACGTCGAGCAAACTGGTCACAGAAAGGTACGTCTGGGAAGTTGGCGGAATCATAACAGCCGTTGAGAATTTCTGCTGCACCAACGGCAGCAATAGCGTCCTCAATTTCCACTTCCCAATAATCTAGGGTAAGTGTCAGACCTTCAACAAAAGTAGGTCTAAATACTGCTCCGAGCGTAAGCGTTTCTGCAGTTTCAACGTCTAGGTCAGGGTTACCACCCTCAGTACCTGAAAAACGCGCTGTTAGTGGGTTTAGCCATACGTAGTTGCCATTAGCATCAACAATATCTTCAGTAGCAACTCCTCGAGCTTGTAAATCTGCTACACAGTTAGCTTGTCGGAAATTAGTTCCGGCATCAATATTTGACGGGTCACATGGATCAGTATTTAAGTTAATAGTGATGGGCAGTTGAGGGTCAAATAGCTCCGTAATGTTAGGTGCTCTAACCGCTTCTGAAACCGTACCCCGAAGATTAAAGCTCTCAACCGGGCTGTAAGAGAATCCGAGCTTCCAAGTGGTGGCATTACCTAAAGTTGAGTAATCTGCAACGCGAACAGCGCCATCTACAGTAAATTCATAGGCAAATTGACGGTCAAGAAAGATAGGTAATCGAACTTCTACAAAGGCATCGACTACATCGTATTCACCTGCCGTATTGAAACGTGTAACGTTGTCTATTCCAGTTAGGAAGTTCAACCATGGAGATACATCGCTCACTAATGCA
>Ga0307966_1001638_pt1 | contig 17495 bp, 16 predicted proteins | sample OrgLakmetagen646_FD_203141 | JGI IMG/M metagenome (GOLD analysis project Ga0307966, IMG submission 203141) | Saline water microbial communities from Organic Lake, Antarctica - #646 | ecosystem: Environmental > Aquatic > Non-marine Saline and Alkaline > Saline | place: Antarctica: Organic Lake... | reverse complement strand
ATCGTTTTTTAATCCGTAAAAAAGTTTACTCATATTGCTAACTCCGTTATTGTTAAATCAGGTGCTTGTCTTAGTATCTCACCGCCACGTACAAAGGCTTTATCTCCTACGGATAGCGAAGTACCAATAACAGTAATTGTAACGCCTGCGAGCGTGGTAGCGTTGCTAGTACCGTCACTATTAACTACCGTTATCTCCACGACACTAGTGGTTAACTTAGGCGTAAGTGCTTGAAACCTGTTGAATACGTTAATTGTCATAAAATCTCGCCACTGTTATCGTTTGTATTAACGCCGTACCTAACTTAGCGCACTGTACATTTGTTGATAAAACCATACCTAACCAATCTGCACCGTCATCTGTAAACTTTATCAATTCTTGAGGGTATATTATACCGTTTAAATCTACGTAAGTACTCATGGTTATGCGTTCAATAAAACTGTTTTTCGAGACTTCAACACGTCCTCTTTCTTGGCCTGCGGTGTTAGCAGTAATATACTTATTAACTATGTCAGGAAGTAATGCAGTACCGGGCAGACCGTTGCGCACAACTTTTACCCCGACACCACCTGTTTCCTCACCGTAAATATAAGCACCGTCCGGGTTTTCTTTAGGTATAGTCTCGCCATTAGTTTCAAAGAATTGCAATATACTCATGCTACGATTAGGTGTTTCGTCACCCCATTGCCAAGGGCTTACAGGATAATAGGGCGTGACCTTAAAGCTCTCGTCAGAGTTATGAGGTACTATGACACCACCAATGGCATTAACTACTTCGAGAACAGCACCTAGAGGCGTTTTGTCTTGATAACTATGTATGCCTAGCGGAACAGCCCAATCAATAGTGTCCCAAGTCGAGGTAAAGCCCGTACCTGTCAATTCCATTACAACTATCTGTGCTGCTGTTCGGCCCTGTGTGTCTCTGTAAGACCTTTTACCAGCGTAAGGGTCTGTTAGCATCTTGATAGGTGACCAACCGCTACAGCGATAAGATATGACCCCTTGCTTGCGTTGTATTGATGCCTTTGCTATCACAAACGTAAACAGTTCATCGTTTATGTCTACTTCAATAGTTTTTAACGTTCGCCCTTGTGGTCTGATTAAATCAAAGCTGGCCTTGTTCAACACTGTAAAATTAACAGACCACGCAAACGATTCTAAATCCCGTTGAACGGTAAACCCGTCAAAAGCTATTGCAGTATCGGAAGGCTGCGCCCTTATTGTTACATTATTCACAACGATTAAAACCTCATAGTTAATATGGTCAATAGTTACAAGCGGTTCTTCTATTAGACCGTCAGCAGGCGTACTAGGTATATCAGTGACACCACCTATTAAGAAGTTATTAGCACCGTAGCCCCATTGAACGCGAGCGTTAATATCCGATTGATTAGGTGACTTTACAACAGAAAACTCTTGACCTGTCCAAACTGGCTGCGCAGGTGTCTTAAAATACACTCTGTCATCTACAACAAAACTAGTCACAAGCGTTGGTTGAGCAATACTAAAATCGAACTTATTGATTTCTTGAGAACCTTCCGCATGTTGAGCAGTGTCAGCAAAGTCAAAACGAATATTATTAACGGTACGCTGCACTATATCGAAACCACGTACATATCCCGAAGGTCTGACCGAATAAGCAGGTAAATCTATATGTACATCCACAGGAGGTGTAAAATTATCGTAACTCTGTGTAATGTTAAATGCCGGATGGTTAAAAATATTCTTGCTTTCAACAGCATAAACTAATTGAAAATTGGGCAATTCACGATTGAATGTTATTAAACTAGCATCTTGCATATTATTTAATTTCGCGCTGTCACTTACAAAAAAAGTGTGCGCTTCCATATTAAATAAGTCAGGTGATAATATTGTTTTAACGTGTAAATCTTGACGATTAACAACCCTTGCACTATTGCTTGTAAATTCAGTATCAAAAAAAGCTAACGTGTCGCTTCTTTGCCATTTCGAAGTTACCACTACGTTACGTTGCTGTGCCCTATTATCATAACGCATACCTGTAACGTTACGCACATTAAAAAGTGGCTCGTTAAATTCGAACTCAACGTTAAAATCAAAATCAACCGTTCCGGGCGTAGGTGCATCATAGCCGACTGCACCAAATCTGAAATTAAACACCAGTAACTTTGTCAAATATTAAAGCGTTACGAGAATTACCTTCGTCTGTGTCTTGACAAACCAACATGTATTCAGTGTCGTCATACGCTGTTATTGAAAAATTACCGTTAACATCAGTAGTACTACTACCTTCTTTAAGGCCGTTATCACTTCTAGACAAGGTGATTTTTGCATCGGTGTAACGATTAATACCATCAAATACTGTACCGTCCACGACAACAGAATCGGCAAACACGCCTTGAAACTTATTTGTCGTATTGTAAATATCCTCAACCTGAAACAATCGACTGTTTTCAGTATTAACAAATTCAGTGGATTCGAAATCTCTCGCAGTGTTATTAAACGCTAACAACCCTGTGAATTGTCCATTTGCTATTGAACCTGCAACACCTGAACTAGACTTAGCAAAAATATCCAGCTTTTTTGTGTTTCTATTAAATTCAACAATCCATTCTATGAAACCACCGTTACCAATCCTTATTAACTTTAAATAAAACAAAACAATATTAGGTGTTATGTGAACGTAACTATCCGATTTTGTTTCGGTGTAACTACCACCGCGTTCACGTAAAGGTATCGTAAACGAAGGTAAAATCTCTGGTGTCGCTTCATCAAAACCAACACCCGGAATAGTTCTATTACTGTCATCAAAGTTTTTAAAACTTATCGAAATGTCACCTGAAGCAGTAGCATTATTGTTACTAGGAAAATCATTATATAAATGTAAAACACCTCTATAAAATATCAACCTTGACGAACTTAAATTAGGTACACATGATTGCTGTAAAGGTATTTCAAGTATACCTGAGCCTGTTACATCAAAATCGGTTTCTGTTGCGGTAAAGCCGTATTCTGTGCATTTCGCTTGATATATTTGAAAAGGCGCAACTCCATTATAATTTGAGTCCAAATCTACTTTATCAAAAGATTTAAAAATAGGCTTTCCTGTTGCCACATCACGAATATACATTAATTTGCATCCCCTCTAATCTCTACCTCTATGCTATCAATTTGTTCAGTTAAAGCACCGGATTGTACAGTCCTTATAACCCACATATTTTCGCTGCCTGAAGTAGTATTGAAACGTAACAAATTACTAGTAACCCAACCGCCACCCCAACCGCCACTTGGTATAGTAAAATAAGGTAAATCAGTTGCCGGGTTTATTGGTTCAATGTCAGCGTTAATAGGTGCGTCTTCTATAATCACGCCTAGTTTTTCAGATATTACGTCAACGGCACTACTGCTAGTAAAAATCAAAGCCCATCTACCAGTAAAACTATCTTTGTTATTAATCTGTATAGGGTAGTTAACGTTGTCAAACTTTGCGTTAATAGTATTACCTACAATTTCATCAGACCAAACACTAAAGCTTGCAGCACTAAACAAGTCAAAAACGCGTGACCCAATATCGCCCCACACGAGCGCACTAGCGACTCTTGCTTGTCCTGCAATATAATCGCGTGACAGAGGTGCTGAAATGCTTATACGACCTGTTACAGAGGTGTCAGTGCATAAGGCCATATCTTCAACCCGGTCTATAATAGCTAAAGGTGTAGTAAGACTATCGCCCTGCCTATCGACTAGATTTAGGCCGCTTGCAAAAGTAACTGTACCTGCGTCACGGTCTGCAACATATTGGTTATACGCTAGACGTTGACCGTTAACATCTATGACTTCAATATACGATTGACCACTGCGGTCTAACGTTATTACTTGGTCTGCATTAGGTGTACCTGCATCCGTGGATTCTTCCTGAAAGATAACGATAAATGCACCGGGATAAAAGATAGGTACACGACCATCAGGAGGTAAACGCACTGGATTTAAACCAAGTAGCTCTGGGTCTAATGGCAAGGTAGTCGTTGCAACAGCGTCAAAAAATATACTTTCAGGGTTTGCGGCCTCCGTAAATACCAAAAATACTGCACCCGTAAGTGTATCAACGTAACTTTCTGAAACGTCCAAGTCAGTGCCAGTAAATACGCCATTTTGGTCACTAGTAGCAACAAAGTTGCCGTTTATTGTGGCATACCTGAGTATAAAAGAAGAATTAACAATGTTACTTGCGCCTGCTCTGAAAACTTGACGAAACCCATCAAAGCCTCCTTGGTCAGCGTCTACGAATAATGAGCTAAATTCTAGGAACTCGTCAAATTGAATCGGCGAAGCACCCAAATGAGTATCATAACCATTTCCTCCGTATTTTATTTTCATAATGCCCGTTTCTCTATTGAAAGCACCTACTTCTTGGCCACCGTAAGAATTTTGCGAAATCACATCGTCTGCACCAATGAATAAGCTGTAAGCAGGGTTAGTAAAACCTCTATTATCCTGTGCAACCTGAAATTTACCGATTATAAAAGATGGAACTTTTATAAGCATGTAACACGACACATTATGGATGACTTTTGCTGTGTGGGTTAAGTCATAAGTGGATATTGCGCTTTCACTGTATTCGATACTCGTAGCTTGTCTGAATTTATACTGCGAACCTTCGGCATTTGAATATTTATTATATGTATCACCAGCTAATGAAACTCTGAATAAACGCTGCCTCTGAATTGATGGTACGTTTATAGTTATTAAACCTGCTGTTGTAACTGTGCCCCAAGCTCGTGTTGTACCTTCTTGTCTTAATATTCCATTTATGTCACTCATTAAACTTAGGTCAAACGTTGCTGTACTATAGCTGCCCTCCATTTTACCATTTAAAAGAACCGCAACGTTTGCTATCTCAATGGTGGCGTCTATGTCGTATTTGTAAACTGTGTCACTTTCCTTGACTAAATCTTTGTTAAACAGAACAACTCTTTCACCATCATCACCCTCGCCCGGTTCTGCGGCATAACTGTAAGTTACTTCTAAGTAATCATCATCGGTATTAGTACTAGTAGTAAGAAAAGGCTGATTAAAATTTGAATCACGGTCAAGTACACGCAGATAAACTATACCATTTACAGCGTCAAGCCTGAAGACTCCGTTAACGTTTGGGTTTGTCATTTCTACTTCGGTTGACGCATCAGACCAGTTTAAAGTCTCTCTGGACATACTTCCAGCACCGTCATATTTCAATTCGAAATCATTAGGGTCAATATTTTCGTGAGGTAATTTCCATTCAAACCAAATGTCGTAAGTATCTCGGGCTTCGTCATTCACATCATTTAACGCATCGGATGACCCCCACGCAAATATTACAGTGCTGTTTATGTCAGGTAAAGCACCCAAGGTTACGTTAATAGTACCTGTACCGTCACCATTATCTAATACAATTCCGACACCTATACCATTATCAGAACCGATAGAACCGTCTACATTTCCATTAAGTCGATACCATTTACCACCACTACGATAATCAACGAATAAACTAGCAGCCGAAGGTACAGGTGCAACATTTCTGATATAAACATTGCCTTGATTTTCAGAGGTTATTAAAGTGCCGTTTGAATTAGTAATAGGCGTTTCTACTACGAATGCTGGTATCCAGCTCCAAAAGCCGTTTGTAGGTGCATTAAAGTAAGTCAATATTCCCGTTTCGTAATTTACTAAGTTATATGTAGAACTATCACTATTATTTACAATTCTACCGTTACCATCATCTGTATAATTATTAAATTGAACAGAACCGGGAAGTAAACTTGAGCCTAAATCCAGCGTAGGTATAAGCGAATATAAGTTATCACCTCTACCCTGTCTTTCCGCACCCTTAATTTCAACTATTACTTTATTTCGTGATAAAGATTGTTTATTTAATATCGCAGTTTGTTGAGTAGAAGCAGGCACTAACTGTTCAAATATACCTAATGTTTCAATTGTGGTACTACCTTGTTCTGCGTCTTCAGCCAACCCTTTATTACCGTAAAACCTAGCGGCATCGGCTACCTGTGTTGCAAAAGTGTCAGCAGTGTCGCTTTGTTGGCCTGCGGGATTAAAGTCTGAACCTGTAAATGTGAAAAGCAACGCTTGCTCAATAGTAGCGATAACGCGCCTACGGTCATAATCGACACCATTAAAAAATATTCTTACCGGGGTAGCATCAACAGAAGAAAATCGAACGTACTGTATATTCTGACCTTCCTGAAGAACAAATACTTCACCAATATCAGGCACGTTTTCCTCAACTCGTTGTAAAAATGTAACAGCTTTTGCACCTTCGATATTAGAACCAAATAGGTAAAACGGGGCTTGGAAAGAAGGTATCAGATATGATTCAACGTCACTTTGAGCAGACACCCTTGTATCCGTGGGGTCATCAGTGTAAAACAATAATGCACTGACTCTAGGGTCTTCTGGTACTTTACGTATAATTGCGTGCGCACCGTAGTATATTTCTCTGTCATCAGTGTTAACAACAGGAAATACTTTACGTAACGCAACGTCACCAGCCACCGTATCTATTCTGCTTATATCAGGGAATAGGTTGTTAACTGCACCGTCTGCAACAGGTACGCTTGTGCGTGAACCGCCTCCGTTCTCATTATCAGTATTATCTTGAGACTGAAATAAAACTATATCTGTATTTGTAATTGCCATGTTTATGAACCTTCGATTGTGTAAAATTTTAAAACGAGTCGTTTCATTTTATCTGCATCTACTTGCACATTTTTGCGCCATAATGGTACTGCACTGAAGGGTGTACCGTCATCACGCCTGAACACAACATTAAACTCTCGCTCGTCAGATAATGTTAATACTAACTCTTTACCTGCTACACTTGCAATAGTAGCAATCTGTTTTATTAACTGACGACTAAACCAAACGTTTTCCCCGCCCTGTAGTGTGATAGGAATACCGTGCAATAAAGCGGCTTCCTGAATGATAAGACCACCACCTATTGTTCTTTTTACATCTTGTGTAATTGGTGAATAATCAAATTCATTTTCCCATTCCAAACTATCAGGTAAATTTATCGTTGTTGTACCATCTGTTAAACTAGTCATTTTATCCCCCACTACTTACATCACCAAAACTTTCGAAAGTCTCTAATAAAGAGGCAACGCTTTCTTGGTCTGCTACGTTTATAGTCGTGCTTCCACCATCAGGTAATCTTAAATTAACTGTAAAAACTTGCTGGCTTGTTGCGGCGTTTGCGTTAGTGTTTCCACTAGTGTTATTGAGTGTATTATTATCTGCGTTATTAGTTCTAAATTCAGCTTTAAATTCTAATGCTTGGGCCTTAGCAAGATTACGTAACGCAGTTTGCGCCCGGCTAATTGTTGCTGCATCACCGGATTGTTGCGCAAGCGAAAGTAATTCCTCATACTGCCTTTTTTCTTCCTCGTATCTACGCTTAACAATTTCTTCTTGGTTACCACTTATTTCATCAAGTCTGTTTAGCGTTTCGTTTAACGCATCATCAATAGACTCGTTAAGGTCTTGAAACTCTCGTTTTGCGTCTGCAATAGCTCTACGTAATGGTTCTAATTGATTGTCACCTAACGTTCTAATATTCGCATTCGCAGCAATACCGATACCGTTTAATTGCGCTAACGATGCAGTACCACTTTCTACAATAGATATATATCTACGTAACGATATTGTCTCTTGTATTATCTGCTTCTCACGCTCAAAACCTTGATTGTTAACGTTAGCAATTTCTTTCCACCAAAGATTTGTAACCTTAGTGTTAGTGCTTATATTAGCTTCAAGTTCTTTTATTCTATCTTTTAAATCAACCGTTGCGTCATTAGCAAAATCAAACTCTTTCGCAAGATAGTTATTTGCCTCTGCGTATAAACTAGTAAACTTTGTCGCTTTTTCAGTAGCTTGCGCACCGTCATCAGTAGACTTAGTTGCTGCCTTTTGAGCATCAGAATTAGTCTTAACAGCTTCAGTATTTGTACCTAGTATACTATTTAATTCAGAAATGGTTGCAGCTAATAACGCTTGTTTTTCTTGGTACTCACCCGTAGTAATAGCACCGGATTGAAACTGTCTATTAAGCTGGTCAAGTTGCTGTATTGCAACCTCGCGTTGCTGATTAAGTTCTGCAAAAGTGGCATTGTCAATCTGACTTATTCGCGTCTGCTCTAACGTTAACCCGTTCAACTTTTCTTGTTCAGATATAAGTCGAGCAAGGATTTCTGCTTTCTCAATACTACCTAAGTTTTCGTTTCTTAATTCTATTTGAAAATCTGCTATTGCGCGAGTAGATTTATCAATTGCAACCGCTAAGTTTGCTTGCTCTGCTGTCACCTGAGTAGAAGCTTCAGCCGATGTTTTCAGGGCCGCATTAGTTCTATCTAGTTCACCTTGAAGAAAGGATTGCTTTGACGCAAACGCTTCCGTGCTAATAGCACCTGCCTCCTGTTGTACAACCAAACTAGCCATTTCAGCGAGCAGTGCTTGTACGGATTGAGTTTGTATTTCTTGTGCTGCGTTTGTGCGTGTTAACGCTTCTGATTGCTGATTGTAAAGGGTAGTAACACCGTCTATTTCTGAGATTAATTGTTTTGCTGTTATCGCGCCAGCTAAGTATTCAGCATTTAAGTTTGCAACGTTCAGTGCTAACCGTTCAGTAATTGATAATTCAACTTCAGAAGCAGCATTTTTAGCAGCAGTAGCTTGTGTAACAGCAAGTTTTGCTTCTTCTTCTTTTTTTAGTTCTTCAGCGACTAATGCAGCAGCTTCAGCTTGCTTTACAGTTAAAGTTTCAGCAATTTCAACCTGTCTATTTGCTTTAATAATAGCAGCAGTTAAGTCGTTATAAACAGACTCACTTTCTTTATTATATTCGTTAAACAATAATATATCGTCAAGTTGCTTTTTTTGAGCTACTGTTAAATTACCAAGAGAAGTTTCATACTTATCAGCAGCGTCTATTAAGTCCTCAAACGAACGTGGAGACGTGCCCGATAACCTGTTAAGCGAATCCACAATGTCGTCACTATCACGCAGTATGTCATCCCTAGTTCGACCCATTTGTTCTCGTATGGTATCTACTAACGTGGTATCTACCTCACCACCAAATGCCTCCGTAACTGCATTCTTAAACTCGGCTGCGGCCAATGCGGTAGTTTGCATTGATAAGACTATGGCATTTAGACCTGCTGTTATTGCGTTACCGAATATTACAAATCCTTCTGAGATACCAGTAAAAATAGTACTATCTGAGCCAAACGTACTAGCAAGGTTATCGAATGCACCAACTAATTCGTCAAGTTGAGATACCACATCAGGTAACAGTTCAAACAATTGTATTAATGGTGCTTCGGATTCTTCAATACTATCTGTAAAACGTCTGACAGCAGTATCGGTTTCATCACTAAAAGCTTCACCTAAATTTTTACGCAATAGATTAAAAGTATTACTTAAACGACCTACAGCACCCTCTTGTGTAGCGTATGCGCGGCTCGCTTCTATTATCTGTGCGTTACCTGCTACATAGGCATCATTTGATTGATTTAGCGCATCTGCGAGCGTTTCAACCCGTGCAGAAAGACCGTTGAATACACCTGCTGCTTCTTGACCATCAATACCAAATCTGCGAAGTACATCGAGCGTTACTTCACCTTGCTTTTGTGCGCGACCTAGACCCTCAACGAATCCAAGTATTACTTTCTCTGCATCGACACCCAAACTTTCTACTATCTGGTCACCAGTTAATCGAGTAATCGAAGCTAAACTTTCAAGGTCATCACCACCTGTTGTTGCTGCTGAACGAATTGCTTGTGATAGTCTACTGATAGCCGTTCGTGAGGCTTCTGCACGTTGACCTGCTACTGCGAGCGTTGTACCCAAACCAACAGCAGCCGCCGTGCTTATACCTATATCCCTTGTGGCAGTTATAATCTCTTTACCGAACTTAACTATTTCTGATTCTGTCGTGGCAAAGTTGTTACCCAAAGTTACAACGGAAGACGCTAAGTTACCTATTTTACCTACGCCTTCGCCACTGGTTTGCAATATTCTGGTTAGCAAGGTGGCTGCTTCATCACCTGCAATGTTAGTCGCTACACCTAATTGGTCTGCTGCTGCCACAAGCTGTAATATTTCACCTGTTGACTTGACACCCAATTGACCTGCGACTTCAGCAAATCGTAATAATTCGCTGGTGGCAGTAGGTGTAACATCAGTTCCTAATTTAATTATCTGGTCAGCAAGTTTCTGAACTTCATCAGAGGCAATACCAGTTGTTCTTTCGATATTGACAACAGCCTGTTCAAACTTGCCAAACTCTTCGACATTACCTAATGCTGCCTGCGCTGCGCCCTGTGTTGCGATTAAAACAGTATAAGCTTGAGCTAACCTACGGGTAACTTGAGTTAACGCGTCTGTGTTGCGTACAGACTTACCACGGGCAACACTATCGGCCTCGATAGCACGTCTGCTTACACTAGCTTGTGTAGCAGTGAGTTGTAACTCTTTACGTAGCCTCTCTTCAGAACGTATGTATGTACCAGTGGTAATTCTACCTTCTGTCTTTTCCCGGTTTAATCTTTCTAGGGCTTGCTCGTATTTAACCAAGCTTGCCGTAACTTCTCTATTAGCTTGTTCCTCACGTTCTTTTGCCGCTAACGTTTCACGACTTTGACGATTTTGTTCTTCAAGTTCATCAGTAAGTCTAGCTTGGGCTTGGGATTCTTCTTGTGCTGCATCAGTTGAGGCACGTTGCTGAGTCGTCTGTTCACGTAAACGTCTTATGCGTTCATCATAAATATTGTTTAATCTATCAGCTTCAACGCGTGCCTTACTAAGCTCACTAGTTAACCTTTGTTGCTCACTGGCAAACTCTTTAGTATTAACGCCAGCGTTGCGCAATGAGGCATCAAGCGTTCGAAATTCACGCTCTGCACCACGTAAGTCACCTGTTAGCTTTTTGACTTCTTGCTGCTGCCTGTTTACCGCGTTTGTTTGTTCATCAGTCGCACCTTCAGTTTTCTTTAACTGACTACGCAAATCTTTAAATTTAGTAGCAGCTTCAGCCACTTCTTGCTGCAATGAATTAACGCGTTGACTAGCTTTGTCAAAACTAGCAATGGTTTCCTGTTGTATTTCAAGTCTACGCAGGTCTTTTTGTGCTTGCTCTGCTTTTTCACCTAAACCTTCTACGTCTTGTGCGGCCTTTATTAAGTTAGCACTAGCTAAGTTTTCGGCCTCAATTCGTAGGTCAACAATATCTTTATCAGCCATTACGTTCCTCAATAGTCAGGTATAAAAAAAGGGCTACCAGCATAGTAACCCTTTTTGCACTACAGCAATAGTTAAATAATTACTGCTCTAAGACGACCACGAAATACTGCGATTCTGTCGTACCATCTTTTCCACCATCTGCCAGCACTTCAAAATCCATTGGCAACGCACCAAAGTCTTCAGTGATAAGCGATAACGCTTGTGCTGGTGAAAACGCAATTCTATGGCAACGAACAGAAACAGCTTTACCGCTATCCGCTTCGTTGAACCCATCGAAAAACATTTCATATTCTACAGCAGACTTGGTAATTGTCTCAATGGAATATGAGTCTTTTGACGTGTAAGTAATCTTTAATTCATCACCTTCCACAATGTTACTGTCAGGGGTAATAAAGATACCGTTATTACGAATTAGATAATCAGTGTTCGCAACATAAGTTGTACTAGCACCATCATCTGTTACCGTTAAGGTTTGAGAAAAATCAGGCAAAAAGTCAAGAGGGATAAACATATCCTTATAACCTAAATGCGATTCGTCTGATATTGACGCGCTTTCTTGTGTAGTGACTAGGCCACGCAAGGCTAAAGCTGCAATACGAGGATTTATTGACAGTACGTTAATACTGGCTGTAACGTCCGTTATAGACGATTCCGATGCAATGTTACCACCGCCCGGATTTTGAAAGTTACGTTGGGTTTGTTTTTCTTCATTGATAGCAAACTGTAATGAATCTGCGTTACCAACTGCAAAAAGGCCAGCTACAGAACCAATCTCGCGTAAGTACATAGCACCACCGCCCCGGAAAGAACGGTTACGTGTTTTATTAGAAGTTGTCATTATTTTAATTCCTCATTAACAAAGCCGTGCCGTTGCATGACTTGTTTTTGTGTTGCAGTGACAAGTTCTGTGTCACCAGTTTTTTTATATTCGCCCTTGTGAATGACAGCTTTATTGAAAACAACTTCCACTTTAGGTGCGGTCTTTTTCGCTCTTGCCATTTCGATACCTATTCTATAAGTCTACGGTAATAATATATACAGTCTTCCGGTGCTGCTATCCAATTTTCACCTTCTGGTGCTTCCGGCATACCAGTACCAACCGTACCACGTTGCAAACGTACTATATCACCCATCTTTAAAACTGGCTTACGCGTGCTACCATCCCTGTTGTAAGAGATAGTATTCGGTAATAAAACAACACCTAAAGTGCTTTTTTCTACGCTCGCCTTTGTTAAGACAATGCCACCAGTACTTTTAGCCTCATTGTCTACAACTCTTATTATGACGTTATCACTCAATGGTGTTATTTCACTAAGTATACCATCTGCTTCGTCATTAATTATTAAATCTTGTGGCCTAACTATGATGCGGTGTGTCATTTAAAAAACCTCGTTATACATGATTTTACCGGAAACAATAATAAACGCGTATTGTTCACTATCCTCCGGTAATTCAAATTTAGCACGATTCAAGGTTACATTTCTAGTATTAACTGTTGCAATAGCTTTTTTAACATCACGTAATGCACTTTCCATTCTAGCAAGCAACCCTTCTCTATCGGTAACAACGTCAATAGCAATGTCAATTTGAAACTCTCTAACGTTTTTAAAATTCATTGGTTCATATTGACCTCCGCGTGGCTGAATAACAATTTCCTCGTCTTCAGGGTGCGCACCTACTGCTGGAAACGACCAACCATTAACACCGCGAGCAATATCCAAGGCGTAGTGAATTAGCCAACCGTTTAGAAAACATAAATCGTTTTCGTACTCGTTTGCTATCGTTACAGCTTTCAACGGGTCAATTATAAACTCTTTCCAAATGTCTTCGAAATTTTTCATCTTTGCAACCTTGTTACGTCAGTAAGAAACTCTTTAGTCATAAATCGTAGGCTTCTAGGTTTTACGTCTTCTCGCGTATCCAAGAATAATTGATTAATACTACGCGAACTTAACACAGTAATACCGCGTGGTTTAATTCTAGCCCTTCTTATTATTTTTTGTAACTTTCTACTTTTTGCTGGCGTGCTAGGCGAAAGTGCTGAACGAAAAACTTCAATAGCATCTGAATTTCTGAGTGCTATACCACTTGCACCTGAGTTTCTTAAATTAGTTACCCTAAAAGCACGCTTAATGGTCTTGTAACCTTCTTTCTTGTTAACAGCAACCCTTACACCTTCATTAGTAGCTTGGAACGGGTAGCGGGTTAACAGGGTGTCTCTTGTGTTAGCTCTAATAATACCTAGTAAGTCTTTTGCACTTGAACGCTTTGCTGTCCTAAGATTACGCTTTACATAATTAGGCTGAAGGTTGACAAGTTTGGTTATAAATTCAACTGACAAATCTTTTGAATAAGTTAATGTTTTATTTATAGCAAGTGACGCAGCACGGTTTATAATCAGGTCGTTTCCTGTAATTTTATCAGATAACGCCCTTAGCTGACTTGCATCAAACCTTGCCATAACATTACCTTTCTGTGACTACAAAATAATACTTACTAGGTGTTTCTTGTCTGATTTGACCAACATGAAACACGTTATGTTCATCGTCAGTAAACTTGTCTTGATTAGAAGGTCTTGAAGGGATTAAACGCTTTTCAATATTAGCTATTACTTCATAACCAAGTAAGTTACCAACTGCGTCTTTTACTACTGCATTTTTGTTTATTATGATAGGCACGTCAATATAATCAAATCCGTCCTTATCAGTGTATGTGCATATAGTGCCAAGAGTAGAATTAACTACCCTCGACATATCTATACAAAGTTGTTTAAACGGTAACACCGTTCAGTCTCACATAAGCAGTTTCGTCACCATTCAGGCGTACTTCAGTGAATGCACCAACAAGTGTATTATCGGTAGACGTGGTTGTCACAAGACCTTCACTTACGTCAAAATACGCTGCTGCACCCTGCGCAGGTGTATCTGCGCTTACTTTTGCAAATTCCCAAACGCCACGGGTTTCCCCTTCGAACAGCTCGTCTTCATCGGCATCGTGGATAGGCACGCAAAACAGCACGCCTATAATTAAGGGAACGCCCGAAAGGACACCCCCGGAAGGTGCGACTAGTGATAGTACACCACCATGTTGTATTTGGTTTTTACTCATTTTAATCTACTCCAAACAAAAGGTTAATTAACTGACGCTGCTATTAAGCATTGACGCCAGTAGATTTAGCAATACCACGGTAGTCTTCGAAGCCAGCACCAAAGTCGTGACGTGCTAGAATTGTAGTACCGTCAATATCTGTGCTTTCAACAACTTCAGTGTAAACACCTTCGTTACCTGCAAGATACGCGTATTCAATTGCTGCTATCTGACGACTCATTGCATAAAATGCTTTGTCACCGCCCGGTACAGCTTCAATACGTGGCTCAACAATTAAGTCTGAAGACGCTTTAAACACGTTTACATCAGCAGTAGTGTTAGCCATGATAGTACCGTTCAAAATCTTTTGTGCTTGTGTTTCGAGCGTGCTACCAACTGCAATTGCGTTAAACTCAACGTTCAAGAAGTTCTTATCTAAAGTCTTCTGGTCACGTCCAAGTTTACGTAGTGCAGATAAACCAACATCATTAAGACCGTTCGCAGCACCTTGTAAAAGGTTACCATGAGCAAGAGTAAACAATGCAGTGTTGTCAGATAAACGATGATTAGCTGCTTTCTTAGCAATAAAGTCATAATTTAACAGTAATCCCCAAACAATATCTGACTCTAATCGTGCAGCAGCACCACCAAACATTTGCGGGAAACGCTGCAACGCTGACAAGTCATCGTTTATCATCATCTGACGTGTGAAGCCTATCTTGCGAGCATAAGTACTAATACGGTAGCTTTCTTTGCTTTCTGAGAATTTACCGTGCTTATATTCGCCACCTTCGCCAAGTGGTAACAAACTAGGTGCATCACCCATCTGATACGTGTTCTTAGCACGAAAGTCATTAACGCTTGTTCTACGAGCAAACGCAGTAAAGGTACGCACTGTTTCTGCATACGCCGCAAGCAATTCTTTATTCATTACGTTTTCAAGAATTAGCGGTAAATCAGAAGTACTTTGTAAGGCACGCGAAGCAAACGCCAAGCTAGATAAACCAAGTACATTTTGGTCACCGTTCATCATTGAATAGTGACGCATAGCTTCCATGATAGGCATTTGCGAAAATGCGCGTGCGTTATCTGATAACTCTTTCCTGTTGCCTGTGATTCGGGTAGCAATAGCTGAACCTAAATCGTCACGCTTGGCTTGTGCGTGGTCTGTACGTTTATCATCGACTAAAGGCACGGTAGGAGCATTCTTTAAAGAACGTTCACTAAGTTCCTTCAGCAATTCCTCACGATAATCATTGATTTTTTTGCCTTCTGTATAAGCACGGGTCGCGTGTTCAACATCGAAGCCTGCTTGACGTGAAGCTGTCATAAACGCGGTTAAATCACCACGAACTTGACTTTCACTAATAACAGGAGCGACAGGCTCAATAACGCGGGTTTGTTCAACAGGTGCGGGTGCTACAACAGGTGCAACAACAGGTACAGGTGAACCGTCTGGTTTTTTATCTTGTGGCATTGTATTATCCTCTATAATGCACTCATGTAAAAGTGAACGTTCACCTGAACGCACTCCGTTGGTGGTTTCAAAAGAAACCGGAACAATCGAAAGTTCTGTTGGTGACCAATCAATTGCTCTAAAAATGGGAATACCGTCTTGCTCACCTACGCGTTGCATACGATGAATTATGTAGCCTAACGATACGTGAGGCAAGATACCAGTAGCGACTTTACGGTAAACTTTATCGCTCTCTTCGTCATCTGCAAACGTGACAGTTCCAATTAATTCACTGCCCTCAATTCGCCATTCAGAAGTAATACCATATACGCCTGCTATACCATCATACATTCTATGACTGTCGATTACTGATAGACCTTTATCTAAACGGTCTGTACGAATACCAGTAAGTGATATTTCTAGTTCTTCGTAGTAAGGCTCGTCATAATAAGGGGTACGTAGGCCACGCTCACCAGTGGTGAAGCAAATCTCAACAGAACGTGCTTCTTCATTCAGACTGTCCGGGCGTACTAATGCGCGGGTCTGCATTTGAGGGAGGCCATTTTTGCGAGTCTTTTTTTCTTGTGGCATGATGTTTAACCCTTTATATAGTTGGTAAAATATAACACAATTCTAACTTAAAACAATACTACTACACGCTATTGCTACGAATATCCATTGCTGCGCGAATAAAGGCGGCAATTACCGTGCCTAAAAACCCCAAATAAACCGTTGCTAATCCAATTCCCAAATCACCACCGCTATTCGTTTGTATCGTTAGTAATTCCATAATACGTTCACAAACGCTCGCACAATAGATAAGTGCTATAATTGGCACAACGTTAAACTGTTGTAAAGTCTTGGTAAGCGGCTGCTTAAAGTAAATACCGATAGTTTCTTCAATTATCAACACGTCTATTTACTTCCAATATCAAGTTGTATTGTCTTAGATAACACTGTTGCACTTTCTCAAAAGATACAACATCTGCATTCATTATATCTTGCAGGCTGTCAGACTTGGCTACAACAGGTTTTAAGTCATCGTAACATGGCACTACTAAATTGCCACTAATAGGCGGTAACTTGTCCTCTGGCTCAACTAGTGTTGGGATTTCGGGGGTCACTAACGATACCTCTGGTGCGCTCGTACAAGCTGAAAGCGTCAACACCAATATTAATACAGTCACTTTCCACATATCTGATTCTCTCTATGATTTCAACTGATTGCTCACTAGCCATTCTTAGCCGTTGAGATAATTTTAATGCTTCCGCTTGTTGCTGCGAAGCTTCATCGTTATACCTTCGTCGTATCGCTTTCACTGCTGCATTATGAGTACGTGACAAATCTGCAACCCGTGATTGGTACTGTGCCACTGCCTTATCGTTAGCATCAGAGTAAGACGCTATGGCTTTATTAACACCTACCTCTACGCCTTGATTGTAAGTGAACCATACTAGCAATAACGTTACTGCTACTAAACCAAATCCCATCAATACTTTAATATTCAACATCTTTAAGTAATCCATATATTAATGTTACAACTGGCACTGATAATATTCCAAGTAACACAAATTTGTACCAATTATCAGACCACCATTTCTTGCGGCTGTTATTTACCGATTGACGAGTAAGATGTTCACTTCTAAATGTTTCCAATGAAGTCACTCTTACGCCTATATC
>Ga0307966_1001636_pt1 | contig 17501 bp, 12 predicted proteins | sample OrgLakmetagen646_FD_203141 | JGI IMG/M metagenome (GOLD analysis project Ga0307966, IMG submission 203141) | Saline water microbial communities from Organic Lake, Antarctica - #646 | ecosystem: Environmental > Aquatic > Non-marine Saline and Alkaline > Saline | place: Antarctica: Organic Lake... | reverse complement strand
CCAGCAAGTCGAGACGACCAACCACCCCGTCTCGCTTCCACCTTCGCCAAGGCTACGGCGGACAAGTCGCGAGCCACCCCTCCTTAGCCAAGGAGGGGAATCTCAACAACGGAAGCCCTCAAAACTCCCCTCCTGATTCAGGAGGGGTCACTTGCTTGCCAAGTGGGGGTGGTTATTTCCTGTCCAGCTTGTCCGGTCGGGGTGGTTATTTCCTATCCAGCCGAAATTCTGTTAAGATAAGCAAGCCGATTTATACTTCCTGCAACTGCGCCGCCTCCAGCCACTTTTCGACCTTACGGTGCATGGCATGATTGACGCCGGAGTTTCGGGGAGGGCTCGACCTGAAAACTGACGGGCTCCACTTGCCGATAGTGCTGTGCGCCTGCTTCGACCAATCGGTCATGATAGGCATCCAACACATCTTCGGTGCGCATTTGACTCAAGTATATTTAGCTTGTCCCTTTTTTGTGTTTGATGAGCAAGTCAGATTAAATCAAAAAAATTGTCTTATTTCGGTTAACTTCTGGAGTTCACTCTAATTGACGATAAACCTAAAAAAAAACGCCGCGACCCTTTCGAGCGCGGCGTTTTGTAAAGCAGTTCGCTAGATTACATCGGAATTTTTACTGGTTTCAGATTCCAGATCTGAGCCGCATATTCGCTGATAGTTCGGTCCGAGGAGAACTTACCAACGCGGGCAGTATTCATAATTGCCATCTTCGCCCAGCGTTTCTGGTCGCGGAAAGCTGTATCCACGTCTTCCTGAGCACGGATGTAGTCTGCATAGTCTGCAAGACAGAGATAAGGATCTCCGCCTTCGAGTAAACTGCTACAGATCGGAGCGAATGCTTCGTGCTCACCCGGCGTAAAGAAATCGGAGCGCAACCAGTCAATAACTGACTTCAACTCCCAATTACTATTGTAGTAATCATACGGGTTATAGCCTTTAGCGCGGAGCGCATTCACCTCTTCGACCGTGTTACCAAAAATGAAGATATTATCGTCTCCGACTTCTTCTCCTATTTCGATATTTGCGCCGTCGAGTGTGCCAATCGTAAGCGAACCATTCAGGGCAAGCTTCATATTACCTGTGCCGGAAGCTTCCTTGCCAGCGGTGGAAATTTGCTCTGAGAGGTCAGACGCGGGTATCATTTTTTCAGCAAGCGATATCCGGTAATTTTCGGGGAAGATGATTTTGATCTTACCACCGACGCGAGGGTCACTGTTGACCTTTTCGCCTACCTTGTTAATTGCGCGGATGATGCACTTCGCGAGCGCGTAGCCAGGTGCGGCTTTGGCTCCGAAGATAAATACGCGTGGGCACATGTCATATTCCGGATCATTCAACAAGCGTCGGTAGAGCGTGAGGATGTGAAGTAAATTAAGATGCTGGCGCTTGTATTCGTGCAAGCGCTTGATCTGCACATCGAAGAGTGCGTCCGGGTTGATCTCGACTCCGCAGGATTCCAAAGCGAATTCGGCGAAGGCGACTTTATTAGCCCGCTTGATCGCCATAAATTCTTTCTGGAATTTCGCGTCATCAGCAAATTTTGAGATCGCCTGCAGCTTATCCAGATTTTTCGGCCAGTCGTCCCCCACCTTCGAGCTAATCAACTTGCTCAACTCGGGATTACAGGCGAGCAACCAACGACGCGGCGTGATGCCGTTCGTCATGTTAATAAGCTTGTTTGGATACAGTTCGTGGAAGCTCGAAAAGAGATCTTGCTTCAGAAGCTTTGTATGGAGCGCGGCCACTCCATTCACTTTGTTGGCGGCAACCACCGATAGATATGCCATACGCACCATCTTAGGATGGCCCTCTTCAATGATCGAAAGCTCAGCCTTCTTTTCGCCATCTCCGGGCCATTTGTCTTCTACATCACCTTCGAGGAAACGACGATTGATCTCGTAGATAATTTCCAAATTACGCGGCAGCACCTTTTCGAAAAGAGGCACACTCCATTTTTCAAGCGCTTCAGGTAGTAAGGTGTGATTTGTGTAGTTAAAGGTGCTGCTGGTGATCTTCCATGCGGCATCCCAGTCTAGATGATATTCATCGATCAAGAGGCGCATCAATTCAGGAACAGCGACCGCCGGGTGTGTATCGTTTAATTGAACTACGTTGTAGTCAGCAAAATCATCCCAGGATTTATGCGAGTTGAAAAAGCGGCGAATAATGTCCTGAAGTGAGCAGCTCACAAAGAAATACTGCTGCACGAGGCGTAGCTCTTTACCGCTCTCCGTATTGTCGTTCGGATACAAAACCTTGGAAATGCTTTCACCCATCGCCTTTTCGCGAACCGCTTCGACGTAGCCGCCTTCATTGAAAATATTCAGGTCGAATTCGCTTGATGCCCTCGACTCCCAAAGACGGAGAAAATTTACCGTTTCGCCACCGTAGCCCACAATGCTCACATCAAAAGGCATTCCCTGGAGGGTCTTGTAATCGACCCACTCCGGATGAAATTTACCCTTATCATCCATGCGATGCTCCACTCGGCCAAATAGCTTCACGTTTTGCGCGTAGTTCGGGCGCATCACTTCCCAAGGGCAGCCTTTTACCTGCCAGGCATCGGGAAACTCCATTTGATAGCCGTTCTTGAATTCTTGGCGAAATAGGCCAAATTCATAATGGATGCCATACCCAATTGCGGGCAGATCTAGCGTAGCCAGAGAATCAAGAAAACACGCCGCGAGACGGCCCAATCCACCATTGCCCAAGCCCATATCGGCTTCTTCTCCGACCACGGAGTCAAAATCCTGACCGAGCTCTTCAAGTGCTGCCTTGGTTTGGCTGAAAAGGCCTGCATTGTGGAGATTATTCACAAGTAAACGGCCCATTAAATACTCAAGACTCAAGTAGTAAGCACGGCGCACTTTCTTTTCGTGATGCACTTTCTGCGTCTTCATGAAACGATCTAGTAAGCGGTCGCGCACCGCAAAACAGGTAGCCGTCCACCACTCATCGGGCAATGCACTCTCTGGATGGCGCGCAATCGTGTAACGCAAATGGTTTAAAATCGACTCCTTCATTGCCGCTTGAGTGGACTCAATCTTGAATCGAACCTCACCTTTAGCCGAAGATGCTGTCTTTTTAGCAGCAATCTTCTTTTTAACAGGAGCTTTAGTCGTTTTAGTAGCTTTTTTAGTCATTTAAATTATTTTTGTGGGCACTGATTCGTCTCGAGATCACACTAGCTTGGAAATAGTTAGTGTCAGCAAATCAAGTGATTGCTACAAAATAGCAATTATGAAGCCGATTGGCCATAGATTATTGAATAATTGTAACATTCTGCCTGCGTTCCTGCAGATTGGAAGCAGCCAGGTAACCCTCGGAGCGATTCACTTATTCAACCTCCCGGCAGGGCAAAAGAGCCGCGTCCTTCATGCCATGAATGATTTTTTTATCCGCCGGACAAAACGTAGCGAGCACTCCATGTAAATTTGCCTTTTGAGCTTTCTCATCGACAAAATAATACGGGCATAAGCGCATACGGCCCTCCATCGAATAGAGACTGCCGTCCTCCCGATAGACCGGATGACGTAGGCGCATCGGCTTTTCATAGGTCTGCAAAATATGCAGGGAAGTCTCAGCCAATAGTGCTGATTGCTTAATCGCCTCTTCCCAGTCATTACGCGAAGAATCACTCCCGAGGGTCACACTACGGGCACCCCAGGCGCTTTCATGAAAGCCGCTGATCTTAATAATCAGATTACGCTCTTTCTTGCTCGCATCCGCTAGTTTCGACCAGCTCGTGATCGGCTTCCCGCCTATAAACGGCGCGTCCAGAACTGCATTAGGTGGCAACTCAACAGGATCCATTACCCACGACTGAGGGATCACGCGCTTCAATAGTTTATAAGCCTGCTTGGATAAACTCTCTTTCCAATAGTCATCTAAAATATGGTGATGAAAGAGCGCAAGATTCAGCTTCTCTTCTTGAAAAGGCCGCATCGGCGGTGTCAGGCCAAAGAGAGTCGATTCCCGTGCTGCTAATAAAAACTCAGCGATCGATACATTCGCCAAATCAAAGAGCTCCCAGAAACGATAGATCACATCAACCTCCTGCGGATTTCCGTCGATCCCCACGCAGATAGCGTCCCCCAATGGCATGACCTCCTCTGGCCGAAAAACATGTATTCTGCGCCCCCGCTTGCGCAACTCCTTGGCGAGCCATTCCATCTCTGGTCGATAGGTCGCGGCCTCATCACTCACTACGATCGCGATATACGGCGAATTCATGCCCGAAGCCAGCGATGCAAGGGCCACATAAAAGGCCTCTACCATATCTTCCGAGCCCCCACCGATCAGAGTTTCACCATGAATGTCGGCATACAACCGATTTAAGAATGCAGTCAGCCCAATCCCTCCCGGAACCGAATCAATCTCGGTCATGGCAAAGCCTGTCTCCGTAACCAAAAGATCGGGCCGAATGACCATCGGGGTCGTGCCGCGAAGCGCCTTTGAACGTGAATGTCGAATTAAAGATTCCGGCTTTCCCCGATCCAAATATTCCGCCACCCAAGGTGCTTTCAATTCACGGTTACGCAGTAAGTTTTTGTCCTCTGCCGAGCGCAGGTAAAGGACCTCCTGAGCATGGTAAAATTCGTAGCACGCTTGCCCGATCTGTCGGATCTCTTCGACCTGCTTTTTTGTCAAAGGGAAAGCCTCCGGCGAATAGCGCCAAGTCTTATTCTCGAACAAACTCTGGTCCGAAAATGCTGCAAGGGCCGACGCGTAACTCAGTCCCGGTTGGTCTGTATTTTGATCACTCATCGGCAAATTCCCGGTCGGCAGCAGGCTTACGTGAAGTCGGCCCGCCCGCTCGCAGCCATGCATGAACAAACGGATCCAATGCCCCATCCATAACCGCCTGCACATTGCCCGTTTCGACTCCAGTGCGCAGATCTTTGACCATCTGATAGGGTTGAAACACATAGGATCTTATCTGGTTCCCCCAAGCGATCTCGCCCTTTTCCCCATAGAACCGCTCCATCTCACTACGCTTCTCATCCTCCATTTTTTCATAGAGGCGCGACTTTAAAGTCTTCATCGCAGTCGCCTTGTTCTTGATCTGTGAACGGTCGTTCTGGCAAGTGACCACGATACCGGATGGAATGTGAGTCAAACGCACAGCCGACTCTGTTCGGTTCACGTGCTGACCGCCCTTACCACTCGCCCGATACACATCGGTGCGTATATCGGCCTCATCAATTTCGATATCCAGATCGTCTTCTATCTCTGCAATTACATCCACTGATGAAAAGGAAGTATGCCTGCGCGCGTTCGAGTCAAATGGACTGATGCGAACCAAGCGGTGCACCCCTCGTTCGGCTTTGGCATAGCCAAAGGCATTTGGGCCCGCGATACGTATGGTGGCCGAACTAATACCCGCTTCTTCGCCTGGCATAATATCGAGCACTTCCACTGAATACTCCGACTGCTCCGCCCATCGCGTATACATCCGTAAAAGCATGTCCGCCCAGTCGCAAGACTCCGTGCCACCGGCCCCGGAATTCACCGTCAACAGCGCATTGCAAGCATCATGCGGACCGCTTAAAAACGAAGCGAGCTCAAGCGCATCCAACTTTTGATCGAGCGCTTCAATCGAGCCAGTAATTTCCTCCACGTATCCGACGGCTTCCTGATCTTTTGGATCCATCTCTTCAACGAGTTCCAGCATGGCTCGGACATCTTCAAGCTCGCCTTGAAATGCGAGTGCTGGATTCACTGTAGCTTTCAGCTTGTTTACTTCCGAAATAACTTTTTGAGCCGCTGTTTGATCGTCCCAAAAACTTGGATTCGCCATCATTCCCTCTAGTTCGCCAATGCGCACTTTCTTATTCGCGCCGTCAAAGATACCTCCATATATGACCGGAGCGACGAGTAATACCCTCAATCTGGGTGCGAACTTCTGGCGTAATCAAATGCATCACTAAATAGCAACATAGCTGTAGATGAATTAAAGCCCAAAATAAGGAAAAGAACACTTAAGCGTGCCATCGTATTGACCTACTAAGAAAAAATAGCTCAGAATACTAGCCCGATGTCCGAAATTAAAACACTCCCTACCCCATCCGCAGTCATCTGGGACATGGATGGCACACTGATAGACCAAACTGCGGCGATCATTGAATGCTATCAAGAGGTGATTCTTGCCCTGGGGAAACCCAAGCCGGACCCTGATCGCATTCGACGCAGCTTGGGCGGCCCCATGGCTGACACTATGTCTCTCTTCATCGAGGTCGATGAGATGGAGCAGGCGAGCAAAAACTTTCGCTCACTCTTCCCCGACATCATGTTTAACGGGCTGATTGTTTTGCCCGGGGCGCGGCGCTTAATTCAATACCTGGAGTTCCGGGGCATTCCGCAAGCGATCCTCACCAACAAACACGGACCCACTGCCCGAATCGTCAGTAAACACTGTAACTTTTTAAAATACATTCCCACTTGCATTGGAAATACCGACACACAATGGCATAAACCAGAACGTGAGCTGACCGAATATGTGCTCGAAACGATCGACTCGACTGCTGAAAATGCCTGCTTGATCGGAGACTCACCGACCGATGTTATGACCGCCCGAAATGCGGAACTCGTCTGTTATGGAGTTTCTACCGGTGCCCATAGTGTGGAGGAACTGATCGAAGCCGGTGCGGCCTACGCAAGCGATTCACTGGAAAACTTATTAGCCGCGTTTAAAGCCGGTTGAACTAATTAAAGGTCAAGATCAGTGGATTATCCTGCTTTAGATCCAAAGAATTGACCGCGTGTTTATAGTTGCGACAGAAAAGCAGATAGCCATCGGCATCCCAGAAAGCTACCCACTCGCCGACGGAAACATCATTATAAGTCGCACCCAGTAGAACAGGAACTGACTGTCCATTGGCACTCAGTTCGAAAGTATCGCCCAGTTGTAGATCAAACTTTTCTAAGTCTGAACGCACAATATTCGTAATAAAATTGCCGTATACAGCGACCAAAGTTTGGGCGACCGCATCGATTCCTGTTTCCGAAATTACCGCCGTAGAGTCAGGATTCAAAACAATCGTAGCGTCTTTATTAGACTCAATCGCCCCTCCATTTGCCCAATCAACCAAGGCCGTGAAGGCAGACAACTGCTCTTGCTCATTCTGGTTTACGTGCCCTGCTCTGGCGATTTTCCAAAGAACAGGAGTGGGCTCTGCTTCATCCGCAAAATCAATATATGCAGTCGGCCCCTCCAACTCTGTAGTGTTGGTTAAATAGAGTAAAGGGAACTTGGGTTTACCCGCATAGTGTTCACCGATGTCTGTTGATACCGGACCATCCTCAACAATCGGTCCGTATACATACGCACCGAGACAGAGACCTCCATCGAACAGCTCAGAATGATTTTCCGAGAGCCAGGTAATCACGCCCGCGCCCATCGAGTTCCCCATCAAATAAACTGTCGCGGGCTCCATCACCTCGGCCTCAATAAAATTACGCAGATTCACCAGATCGGCACCTGCGTCCTCCATGATCCAACCATTACGCCGGTAACTGGTAGAGGCTAAAGTCCAACCTGCATCCAATAAAGTTTGCGGTAGCACATTCCCAGCTCCGTAACTCGCCGATTTTGGTAATGATTCGGGTCGGTAGCCATGCGCTAAAATTACTAATTTCCCGTTGGACTGCTCCGGTAAACTGATCTGGTAAAGCGCACCTTCTATCTCACCTGTGAGCTCCTTTTGAGCCGAAAGCACCGCGAATGATCCAAATAGTAGACCGATTAGTTTTAATACTCGTGAAAGATTCATAGGTCCTCCTAAGCAAGTCTCGGGCTAGTTTTTCAACTATGTAGATAAAAAGGCCCCGCATGTGCCGTATAAGGGGAGTTCTTGGCCTTTTGCGCCTAAGGTGGGTGCTCTCTCTAAGGTTTTTGTCTTCCGATTGACGGCTGGACAGCTACCCCAGAGGGTCAAGCTCCCGATTGCTAAAGAGTAAAGGACAGAACTCCGTTAAGTCTCGAACACTGCAGGGTTATAATTAAATTAGATGAACCCTTCATAAGATCAACTAGAATATTCAATTACGAAACGACCAAGGTGTGCAAAGTAACTTCTGCCGGGCAATTTAAGCGAACTGGCAGACCAGTCCCACCCGTGCCCCGACTTGTGTATCCTTGAAGCTTCCCCTCTCGCCACGGACCTTTAAACAATCGACGAGGCGATGTCCCATCGTGTATGAGCACTCTACCTCCGGGTAGGCAAATCTGCCCTCCGTGGGTGTGCCCCGACAGCTGTAAATCAAAGCCCAGTTGGGCCGCTTGCTTATATGTCTCCGGTGAATGCGAAAGCAAAACTTTTACGCAGTCCTCAGGAATACCCGCCATCGCCTGCTCGAAATTATGAGTTTGATAATAATTCGGGTCGTCGATCCCAACCAATGCTAAGCAGGCGTTTCCGCGCTTAAGCAAGACATGCTCATTTAATAAAAAGCGAATCCCGACAGCTTCTAACCGAGGCACCTTCTCGATTGAGTCGTGATTCCCTAAGACGGCATAGCAATCCGCTTTAAAACTTCGGGAAAGTTCAATCACAGCGGACGTCGCACCCGTATGGTCTCCAAATGTCGCACTTCTAAAATCCCCCGTAATCACCAGCAAATCATACTCAATCGGCTCGATCACTTGCTTCACCGCTTCAATAAAATCGTCGTGTAAATCAGCATGCAAGTCAGTCAGGTGTAAAATTCGAAACCCATTAAACGCCTCGGGTAAATCAACAATACCCACACGATTCGTCTCCAGTTTAGTATCCAGATAGTTTCGAACCGCTCGCTTCCATAGCCCACTGAACTTTAAGCATTTACGGAGTATTGAATAAAGATCGACTTTATGTTCGATCCCTCCAAGTAAGCGTCCATCCCCTTCTTTCTCGTGTAAATGCACTTCACGGATTTGCCGCTGTATAAAAGCAGACTCACCCAACCTTTCCTTAAGTGCTTCCATGTCACTGCTCTCTGAATCGCTCATAGTTGTAAATTTAAAATAAGGCAGGTATACTCGGACTGACAATCCACAAGGCATAATTTGCGGATAACGTTTGCACAGCGACAAAAGACAAAGATATTTTCAACTTACTAATGACAACGCAAAACGCAGACAGCCAAGCCTTCGACTGTATCGAATCCGCAATTAGAGATATCGCTGATGGAAAAATGGTCATCGTTACGGACGACGAATCCCGAGAGAACGAAGGCGATCTCGTGATGGCCGCATCCAAAGTAACGCCTCAGGCCGTTAACCACATGATTCTCCATGCCCGCGGGCTGATCTGCGTCCCCATGCATGCCCACCAACTACGCAAGCTGGGCATCAGCCCAATGGCCTCCGAAAATCGCGAGTCCCATCAAACCGACTTTGCCATCTCCGTGGATGCGGCCGAAGGCATCACCACAGGCATCAGTGCCTACGATCGCGCCGAGACCATTCGCATACTAAGTGATCCACTGGCCACACCCGAGCATCTTGTGCAGCCCGGTCACGTCTTCCCACTCCGGGCGAAAGCAGGCGGCGTCTTGCAACGGGCCGGCCATACCGAAGCCGCCGTTGATCTCGCAGAACTCGCTGGGCTCAATCCCAGTGGTATTATTTGTGAGATACTCAATGAAGACGGCACACTTGCACGTCTCCCCGATCTAATCGAATTCAAGAAAAAGCACGGCCTAAAACTCATTTCCATCGCCGATCTGATCGAATATCGGCACACCCGTGATAAATTAGTCAAACACCTGCACACAGAACCCTTCGATACCGAATTTGGTTGTTTTGATTTGCATGTGTTCGAAAGCATACTCGATAAACGCCAACACATTGCACTCACCATGGGCAAACTCACTTCGGAACCGACCCTTCTGCGTGTGCAAAGTGAAAATCTACTCTCCGATGTCTTTAGAGCAAAAGCGCTTGGCGGTTACGATTCAATTCAACAAGCCCTTCAGTTTATCGCTAAAGAAAAGAACGGCGTCTTTCTCTACATCAAACAAAAAAATGGTGGCATTCACCTACCTGATGATAAAGACACACGCCAAGCAAAGAAGATCGGGGCTGGTAAGATGGACTTCAGAGATTACGGAATTGGGGCACAGATACTGGTCGCCCTTGGTCTCCAAAAAATTCGTTTACTCTCGAACACCCAACGAAAAGTTGTCGGCCTCGACGGCTATGACTTGGAGATCGTCGAGCAAATCGAACTCGGATAAGCAGATTGAAGCCAGTCCGCATTTCTCACAAAGATCTTCGCGAGCAATCGGAGATCGGATGGAGCTACGTGATTGCAAGAGTTGGCAGTAATTCAAATAAGTGAAACAGGCATTCCTGCCTGTAGCCGATCAAGAATCAAACAGGCAAGAATGCCTGTGCCACAGAATGGTAATTTTCGCAGTTACATGGCGACATCGCCTTGGAGGGTCCAATTTTTAGAGCTGGATAGGTAGCGTGGGTGCGTCTCGCACCGTACGATTGGCTGAAACAATGCGCTCGCTAGAAAAAGATGCGTGCCGAGACGGTGCTGCGCTACCCAAAGATTGTTTTTGCCCCGTCCTAAAAATCTCACCCCTCCTTGGATGCGGCTCTCGCCGATGCGCGAAACTCACAATGCTGACACCCTACCGCTTAAACATCCCTGAGATTCGGCCGATCAACCCACCCCGATCCTTTTCAGAGTAGCCGAAATGAACCCGAGCCAGCGCGACCGCGATCCGTTCAACGTCCGGGTTTTGAATCGGGATGAAATAGCGATGGGGGTCCGTCTCTCCAGTAAAAACAGATTTCAGAAAGGCCGCCTCTTCGACAAACCACGCGCACGCCTTCGCCATTGTTTCGACGGCCTCTTTCAGCTCAGCTTTAGATTCCAGGCCCATGCCCGTTTCAAGAATCGTTGATTCTGCTTCCGTGAGCTCTGTGCCGGATTGCTGAACTAAAGCCAGCTGGACGGGCTCTGATAAATTTTGAGCAATTAAACCGATCTCTTCCGGCAAATACAAACCACGGTCCCCTCGACGATACGGCAAATAACGAGCCATTCCGCTCTCATCCATTAGCGCGATACAGTTCAAAAAGGCGCGAAGCTCCTCACCTTCCCGACTATTTTGAGGCATCCGCTGTATAAACCGAATTATATCTAACAAAGTCACCGGCGCATATTCTTTGAGCAGCACAAAGGTAGTCTCCGTAAAATTAACGAGCTCTGCAGGATATTCGGGTGAAATATTATATTTTATCAAGATCCGCTCAAAAGTATGGTCTTCGAGACCGTCTAATTCGACCGAATCCACCAAATCCGAAAACGGATCATCAAAAGCAAGTGTCTCTCTTAAGATGTCCATTAAGCGACGCACTCGACTTTTCTTCCGAACTAAGCCTGGGACACTGTCCAGTTCTTCAAAGGTGAAGCCGATATATTTCAACGGCGTCTCGTCACTGCCCCTGAAGGGCCAACTGTAACCTGCGTTCTGCCCTAAGATAGCAATTTGTGTATCATTCAGTGCAGAGCCTTCGAAGCGTTTTCGTAGGCTGTCCCATTCTTCTGCAGAGTATGGCTCGATGGATGTATCTGACATGTGTAAAAGTAGAAACGTTTAATTAAGGCGTTAAAATAATGCTGCAACCTCACCGAGGTCAAACATGGCTTTAGAATGCCCCCTTTTTAGCTAAAAATTAATGCGCTGCATACTTGCCACCTAGTTCGCTTTCCACTCCGATAAATAAATGACTGATCATTCCAAGCGTTCCATCCATCCAAGGCCACAGCTGGTCATCGACGGAAGTGGCAGTCTTCTCTTTGCAGGGATTCTCGACCACGATTTGAATTGGCTCGGTCAGCAGACAGTGGAAGGTGCCGCCCTCGAAAACCTCTTCGCTACGGTAGAGAACGCTCTGCAAGCAGCTAATGTTGAACTATCCGACCTCGGGACTTTTATCTATAATGCAGGCCCGGGATCTGTTCTTGGTCTGCGGCTCACTGCCATGGCTTTACAAACATGGGCACAACTCAACCCTGCGGCCATTCAGTTTAAAGCGTATAACACCCTACAATTAGCGATGCGCTTACTCAGAATCGACCAGCCCGACCTGCAGGATGCACTGATCGTGTCGGACTGGAAAAAAGGTGCCTGGAATGCACTTTATTTAACCGAAGCAGGGATTGGCACGACCGAAGTAGTCGACGACGCACAGATCGAGGCATATCCCCACCCGACCTTCCACTTACCTCAAAGGAAAGGTTGGCAAAGTCCGCCCGCAAATGCGAAAACGATCTCGCTCTTGCCAGTAAGATTGCCGGAAGTTTACCATGAACCCAACTTCCTAAAATCGACTCAAGGGGTAGAACTCTATACCTCGGCCATAAATACTTTCCAGAAATGGACTCCCGAGCGCCATCGAGCCAAAGGACCCTAACTCAACACACCGACTATTCCTATCAATCAAAAATCACATCGCTGCTGGGCGGAAATCGACCTTGCCGCCTTCGAACGAAACGTAAAACGGATTCAAGCCGTGCTGCCAAAACACGTTCGCTACCTCGCCGTGGTTAAAGCCGATGGCTACGGACATGGCATGCCGCAAATGGTGCAACGACTCATGCAAAGCGGCGTCGATTATTTCGGAGTGGCCAACGTCCATGAAGCAGCCGAAATAAGACACATGGGCGCAGGTTGGCCCATCTTGATCTTAAGCCCCGTTCTGCCGGAGGAAACTCAAAGCTTAATCGATTACGACCTAATTCCAACGATCAGCACAAACGGCGAAGCCGACACGCTGAACACTCTAGCCGAAGCAAACGGAAAACGGCTGAAAGTGCATCTTAAGATAGACACGGGGATGGGACGTCTCGGCGTTTGGCATGAAGATACCGAAGCACTGTTGGCACGTATAGAGCGCCTGAAGCACCTCGAACTCGCGGGTATTTACACCCATTTTTCTAGCGCCGATACGGACCCCGAGTTTACACGGACCCAGCGCGACCGTTTTATAGCCGCCATAAAAACCACCCAAGATAAACTGGGCCCCACTTTCGACCAACTGCTCATCCATGCCGATAATTCGTCCAGCTTAAACTCCTTAACGACCGACGCGCCCTTTAACGCAGTGCGCGTCGGGCTCTTACAACTTGGAATTCAACCCTACCCAAATTCCGCACTCGGCACAGTGAAAGTCGACCCCGTTTTCAGCTTTTACACAAAGGTAGGCATCACCAAAAAGCTCCCGGCAGGAACCAGCATAAGTTACGGGCGCACCCATACTTTAACCAAGGATACCACGATTGCCGTTTTAACTGCAGGCTATGGCGATGGCATACCCATACAACTTAGCGATGTGGGCGAAGTCCTCATACACGGGAAGCCTTGCCGTATACTCGGCCGAGTCACGATGGATCAAACCATCGTCGATATCAGCCATTTGGATGCAGTTCTCCCCGGTGAGACTGCGGTATTAATTGGCCAACAAGCCGAATCTGAAATCACAGCAAAACAGCTGAGCGACCGGGCCAACACGATTCCCTGGGAAACGCTCTGCTCGATCACAAAACGAGTCACCCGCGTCTACGTAGGCTCGCGCGAACTGTAACCTTTTAAGGAAAAGTTTGTGCTAAAAGACACCACCCCGGTCGGACAAGCACCCAAAGGGCATTTTACCGACCACCCCTCCTCAATAAGGAGGGGAGCTAAAAAGCTCCTCCCCTGACAAGGGGAGGTTACCTGCTTGTCAGGTGGGAGGGGTTCGCTCAGGCTCGAACCTATTCTAAAGCGGCATAAGCCAGACTAAATCAAAAAGCTTCATCCCCGTGAGGCGAGATGGTCCCGTATTTTACGAAAAAGCGCCGACCCCTAAGAGTCGACGCTTTGTAAAATCATTCGCGCTCAATACAATTAAGCTACGCGCTCGACAATCAATTCCGGTGGATTCGGACGCTTTGGAGCCAGGCGATAAGCGGTCTTCAAATATTCCAAGGCTTCTTCCATCTTCGCTTCGTCGTTGTAATGAATCATCATGAGCGGCTCGCCTTGCTTAACCTGGGTGCCCACCTTTTTGATTTCAGAAACGCCTACAGCGGGGTCGTATTTCCCGTTTTTACGAACAGCCAGTTTTTGAACACCTTCGGCAATTAAGCCTGCATTAATGGTGTGCACATAGCCGCGTTTCGGCGCAGGTAATTTACGAACATGCTTCGCAGTCGGAAACTTATCAGGATTATCAATATACGATGTGTCCGCACCTTGTGCTTCCAACATCTCTTTGAATTTCTCAAGTGCAGAGCCATCTTTCAAGTGACGTTGAACCGTCTGCTTGGCAGAAAGTGTCGAACCTGCCACACCGGCTAATCGAACGATTTCCATCCCTAGCTTAAGCACCAACTCTTTCAAATCGTCAGGGCCCTCGCCTTTCAGGAGCTGTATCGCCTCCTTGATTTCCAAAGAAGTGCCTACTGTATCACCCAGCGGTTGGTTCATGTCTGTGACCAAAGCCACACAACGGCGTTTCATCGAACGTCCAACGCGTGTAATCGATCGAGCCAACTGCTTAGCCTGCTCAACGTCCTTAATAAAAGAGCCATTGCCCCACTTCACGTCGATCACCAAGCCCTCAGCACCCTCAGCCAATTTACGACTGAGCACACTTCCGGTAATAAGCGGCAAGCTAGGGATCGTTCCGGTCAACTGACGCATCTTGTAAAGGATCGTATCAACAGGCGCGATCTCCGGATCCTGGGTAATGAATGTGCAGCCGACTTTCTGAAGCTGTGCCTTAAACTCTTTCAAACTCAAAATCGAATTAAAACCAGGAATCGAAGACAGCTTGTCCAAATTGCTGATTACATGTTCCTCATCGACGCCGTTCATCGTGGGCATGACGACACCACAGGCTGCCGCTAGAGGGGCCAAAACCAAGGTCGTTTTATCACCGACACCACCCGTTGAATATTTATCAATTTTAGGACGCGCGATGCTAGTCAGGTCGATCACTTCACCGGAAAGCATCATCTCTTCAGCAAAAACAGCCGTCTCCTGAGCGGACATTCCTTGGAAGAATACCGCCATCGTGAGGGCGGCTTGCTGGAAGTCCGGCATTTCTTCGTCCAGAATGGAATCTACAATAAATCGGATCTCCTCATCTGAAAATTCGCCACCGTCGCGCTTCTTCTCAACTAGCTGAGTAAATGAAGGCTTGATGAACTTACGGGCGCTTATAATTTTCTTTCTCATGTGTAATACTTGGTAGATAGGCCTCTCGGGAGGCATAAACCTTTATGCATAAGTAGATTATAACGCGATTTGTCGAGCTTATAATCTATTTTTTTACTCTATGCCGTGTAATTTCGATTAGTTTAAATGAAAGTAGCGGTCTATATGGACGGTATGATTGCTCGTTCGTCCCTACAAACGAATGAGCTAGTCACGCTTCGGAATAGGTGGCGAGGTAGGCGGGAGACGTCCGTTGGTGGATTCGACAGTTGGCGCTGACGGTAAAGGTTCCGGAGCTCCAGGATTAAAGCCTTTACCAGAACCTGAGGCGAGGAGAAGGCGCTGCGATTTGCTAAAGATAAGGAGCATTTGGGCGTTGGCTGCTTGTAAGGTATCAACATCGTTTTCTTGGTAGGTAAACCACGACGGTGCATCTTCTATGACTGGAACAGTTGCCACAGGCTTCAGCGAGAAGGCGTTGTCTTCGCGCAGATATTTGAGCAGTTCCAAGGAAGGCTCGACGACAAGAAACCATTGCCACTTTTCTAATCCGTCGGCTCCTAACCATTCGCGGCGCTCAGCATGTAGGATTTTGTCTTCCGCGTTGGGGCGTCTCCAAAAGGCCCTTTTGAAGACTTCAGGAGCGGCCGTCTGAGTCAAAGTAGGCGGGTTTGACTCAAGCGACTGCGCATGTGCACTCGGCAAGACGCTGGATGCGGACGAAGACTGATCCAGATTCGAGACCTGAGGCGAAAGTATACGCTCATCAGGTATTGAAAGAAAAAAGCCGAGCCCAGTTAGCAAACCAACTACGACGATAACGCCCGCTGCTTTCATCAATTTCCAGAATTTGAGTAAGTGCGAATGAAGAGCTGTATGTCCTTCACCGTTTGGATAAAGTTATCCATGCCTTGTTGCTCGTTGTTCAGCAAACTGTAGGCGGGAATGACGATCTTCCATTGACCATTCCAGACACTGCGGCCAATGAGACGGGAGTTGGTGAATTCCTCTGGCACCCGACTGTAGAAGAGCGTGGCGTCTTCGACCGCGCGGAAGGCTTGGTGCTTGCGCAAGATCCATGGTTGCTCGCTCAGGGTGCCGTTGGCGCTGAAGAACTGGTTGCTGTTGAAGTCGGTGGCACCGAGGTTGTAAGGCAGTGGCAGGGCCTGGTCGGCTACACTCCAGCTACGAACCAGGTCGGTATCGCCGAGTGGCGGTGCCCGCATGTAGTCGCGGCCCGCGGGAATGAGATAAACATAAGGCGTCGCACTGAGCGCGCCGGGCGCAATCGATGTGGCTGCGCCATTTTGGGTGCCGCTGGCATAGGTATCCATCCCGACGTAACCGGGCAAGGCGATCCCCGCGCTGTAGATCTTGGTGGCGAAGTTACTGGCCGAGAAGGCGTGGTCACCGGCGGCGAGGTCGAGACCGAAAAAGTTCTTCCCTTGGTGGATCGTGGTGCTGAATGAGAGGACAAATCCGGGGACGGGTGCACCGTCGGAGCGCTTCAAGTTGAGACACATCGCGGCGATGTCGGCATCGGCCATCAAGTCATCGACTTTCACGAGGTTGTTTTCCAATGCCTGCTGCCAGGCCTCGTCGTCCGAGGTGATCGCCGGATCGTTGAGAATACGGAAGAGCTCATGGCGGAGCGAGAAGATGGTGCCGTATTGATCGGGGTTGTTCAGCCCGAGGCGACCTTCGGCCACGGAGAAGTCGGCGTTGAGCTGGGCCATGGTCCCGGCGAGGCCGGAATCACCGAGCGTGCTCGTCGTGGACTGCGGGGTGCCGCCGGTCAAATCACCCAGTGCACGGGAGGCAACGATCTGATTGAAGACGTCCTGTCCGGCGCTGGTGCCGAGTAAGCCGGTCTCGTAGTCGTAGCTCTTGGCGGCTAGATAGCTGTAGCGGCTGGCCAGATCGAAGAGCGTGCGGTATTGCTCCAGTGCTTCGTTACGGAAGAGACGGAAGGTGAGATCCTTGGTGCGGTAGCCTTGAACGATCGCAGCGGCGCGTTGGCGGAAGATTTCACGGTCGGCGAGTATGCGATTCCCCTTGGCGGCGACATTCTGCACCTGTTGCAAGGCGCGCTGATGCGCAAGGGTCAGCTGCATAAGCTCTTCGCTGTGTCCGATATGCTCGCGGTAGAGCGTATCAATTTCATAAGCCATCTGCACTTCTTCGAATCCAAATTCAAGCGCTTGGATCGTTTGCTCGAGGCTCTGCTCTGTATCAAGAATGGAGATGCGAGTGACCCCAGCGCCCAAACGCGAGGCCACAGCCAAGCCTC
>Ga0307966_1001631_pt1 | contig 17520 bp, 15 predicted proteins | sample OrgLakmetagen646_FD_203141 | JGI IMG/M metagenome (GOLD analysis project Ga0307966, IMG submission 203141) | Saline water microbial communities from Organic Lake, Antarctica - #646 | ecosystem: Environmental > Aquatic > Non-marine Saline and Alkaline > Saline | place: Antarctica: Organic Lake... | reverse complement strand
AAAAAGACCCTCCTCTCAGATTACCGTAATCATCGACGGGGCGGACTCATCGGCATCAACATCGATGAGGGCGACAAACTCATCGGCGCTCGCCTGACTACCGGTGGAGACGACATCTTACTGGTCACTAGTAATGCACAATCGATTCGTTTCTCCGAGAAAGACCTTCGTGATCAAGGACGCGCCACACGTGGTGTGCGTGGCATTAAGCTAAAATCCGATAAGGACAAAGTGGTCGCCATCGAGATCGTTAACAACGACGAGAAGCTCCTCATCGCAGGTGCCAACGGACTCGGCAAACGCACTGAATTCAGCGAATATCGCACCCAATCACGTGGTGGTTCTGGTATCATTGCGATCAAGTCCGACAAAGTCGCTGGTGCCCTGAGTGTCACCGATGAAGACGAGATCATGATGTTTACCCTAAAGGGACAAGCCGTCCGCTCACCAATCAAAGATGTTCGCATCACTGGTCGTTCCGCCAGCGGAGTCAAGCTGGTCAACCTCGGAGCCAAAGACTCCCTCATCGGCATCTCTAAAGTGATTGCCACTGAAGAGGATCAATCAGGTGAAGAAGCCGAAGGCACTGAAAGCGAAAATACTGAAGGCGAGTAATTCGTAATCAGTTATTAGTTTACAAAAAGGCCGCTCATCAGAGCGGCCTTTTTTTGTTAATGCTGCTTAGAATAATGACCCGTCGCAACTTTTGCTGGCAAAAACGAAGTATATCTCGTTTCGATTCCCCGCTTCTACGAACGAGGCTACGTAGCCTCGAAACTTTGTTTCGGGGGTGTATGACTACCGAAAAATGCCAATCTTAGGTATAATACCAAAGCCTCACTTCATGTGCTCATTTGTAGGGGTGCTGCTTGCGGCACCCGCGAAAGCCCTGACAGCAGCTATTTGAGAGGAAGAGTCGCCACGTTTTTTCGACTAATATCAGTCACTGACTTTTTATGGTCAGATAACATACAGCCCCGAGTTGGCACTAGTTATGTATAAATTTGAACCGCCCGCTTCGCTTGAGAACGCCAAGTTTTAACTTCATCTTTTCTCAGCGTCCTCAGCGAACTCTGCGGTTAACTATACTACCAGATTAAGTAGGGTTTTTGGTATAACGAGCTATGCCACCATCGATAATGACAAGAGCAAAGCCTATACGAGTGTGCTGGTCGAATTTTGTTTTACCAAATGCAGTGGTTTTCGCTATAGCGTCCATTCATTAAACGATCGCCCATCAATGACAGATTCACATTTCCTATATTCTACTTCCCGAATCTAGGACAATAATAGAACAGCCTGTAAGTGAGTCGTACTAAAACGATTTCGCCCACTCATCGAGTAGTGTTAATTCGTAGAAAAAGGGGCTCGAAGAACTTGCCCGCTTTAATGTGTATTGAAAATCGAGCGACAGTAAAGTCTCGCTACCTTGCTGACTCACAGAACCGTCTGCATCGATAAATGCGTAATCAAATTTAAGTTTGGGTGGTCGTGCTGAGGTGATTTGGCGTGCTTCTTCGAAACTTCTACCCACTGGCAAAATTTCACCAGCCATATCGACATCTTTGAACCGTATCAGTAGCGAACCTTTATTGGCGGCCAACTCATTTAATGATTTGAGGCGGCCAACTTCTTTATTAAATATTTTTAAACCTGTTTTCTGCGATCGATCAATGAAATCTAGATCGGTGAATTTCTTATAGTCTTGATATTCAAGCTTCAACTCGGCTTGTAAAATCGCTCCTAAAATGGATGCAAGCAAGAGAACGAATAGTGTGCGTTTACTTAGCATAGGATTATCAGGTGGATGGTTATTGTGAAAAGTTAAGAGACACTTTTAGACAATATATTCCAACATACCGCCTACGCAAATTGCCGCTGTGGATTTCTCGCAAAAAACGCAGCCGCCAAAACAAGTGGGCATGGTGCCGCGCAAATCCAGATCGCCGTCGCAAACGAATCTGTATATTGCTGACTCAAACCAAATATAAGAGGACCCATCGCACTCGTCATGACGGTAATACCGCCGACCCAGCCATTAATTGAACCCAAGTATTTTCGGCCATAAAATCTAGGCCAAGTGATATTAAACAAGACTCCAAAAGCACCCCATGCAAAGCCACTGCCCGCAATATAAAACCATTTTAGGAGTGGGTCTCCTAAATTAGTTAGGCCGTATAAACCCAGTGTTTGCATGCCGACCATAAATATTAAGAAATAGCGCAGCGGTATGCGGTCTGAGAAAGTCCCCACACTCAAAGTCGTAATCACATGGAAGATCGCAACGGGCAAGAACACAGCCACCGCATCTGCACGTGAAACTCCCTGACTTTCTCCTATCGCTATCAGGTGAAAGGCTGCACCCGTTCCGATAAGAGCGTTCAGAGCCAGTCCCGAAACAAAAATCCAGAATACCCACGTCTTCATTGCCTGTTTCGCTGTATAATCGTGACTCGCTACGACGCGCGTGTTCAGGCGAGACTTTTTGCTGCCCTGCTCCACTTCGATCCCACAGGACTCCGGATCATCCCTAAAGAAAACATATGCAATTAGAGTCATGATCACAATGAAGAGAACCCCCAGGAGCAACCAAGTCTGCTGCCAACCAAAAGAGACAACCACACCGTTTAATAAAACCGGAGCTGAAGAGAAGCTTAACGAAAGCGCCACCCCATTGATCGCGGCAGCCCACCCCCGACGCCCCTCAAACCAACGAAACACCATCGAACGACAAACCGTCATACCAAAGGACATCCCAAAAAGACGTATCCCGGCAAATGCAATGAAGACCAAAATGAAAGCAAGCGGAAAACCACCAACAGAAGCGCCGAAGTAACTAAATATACGATCCAGAAAACCCGTAAAAATAAGCAACAAACCCAAACCGAGGTAACTGATACATCCCATTAACCGAGCGCCATACCGATCGACAAGACTCCCAGCAAAAGGCGCTATGATTCCTGCTGTAATCGTCCCAAGCGTGTAAGAAAGTGAAAATTGCGTCCGGGACATGTCCAATGAAACGATCATACCATCCACAAAAATACTCATCCCAGGTGGACTGCCTGGAATGGCTGCGATCATGCCCAGGGTCCCGAAAAACAAGACTACCCATCCATAATAGACTGGTGATTGTCTGGCGTCAAAAGGACGGTCTACTCTGAAAAAACGCTTGGTCATGCTCGCTGCCAAAGAATACAGTTTCACAACACATGCAATGCCAGCATCGAACTAAATACCGCGCAAAGAAAATGAATTAACCAGCACATATTGACAGGCCTGAACTAGCTACCTATGCAAGCTATCGGTATCGAACCTGCTAGACTACAAGCCAATGAACTTTCCAGAATTTTTCCAAACTCCGATCATCGCCGAGAATGAAATTTGGCGCGTATTGATTCTATTTTTTGCTATCCTGATCAGCTTCACCGCTGGCAAAGTGCTCCGATATCTCTGCCAAATACGAGCCAAGCAAATAAAAGAATCGCGCCCAATTCTTGCCGTGGCACTTGATAGCTCCAGTAAAGCTGCAGTCATGTTCTTTTTCATGGTCGGTGTTAATATCGGAACCAGCTTTCTAGTGCTTGGCCCGGCAGAGCATTTTATCGATACCAGCATCGCCGTGCTCTTAACTGTCACGGTTGCATTCGCTGCCTATTGCATGGTCGAAATTGTGACTACGATTTTGCTACTACGAGCAGAAAAAACCGCCAGTAAGATGGATGATATGCTCGCGCCGATATTGAGCAAAAGCCTGCGTGCGACAGTCATAGTGCTCGCCCTCGTACAAATCGCACAAATACTTAGCGGTAAAGAGATCACCTCCATACTCGCAGGTCTAGGCATTGGTGGACTCGCCGTCGCACTGGCCGCTCAAGACACTCTGAAAAACCTTTTCGGCTCCATGGTCTTGCTAGCTGATAAACCCTTCGAAATAGGTGACCGCATCAACGTCGATGGCCATGATGGTCCAGTCGAAGCCGTCGGCCTACGCTCCACCCGTATCCGCACACTTGATGGGCACCTTGTGACCATCCCCAATGGAGAGCTCGCGAATAAACCGATTTGGAACATCGCAAAACGGCCTTATATTCGTCGCCTTTTCAACATCACCATCACCTACGACACGCCTCCCGAAAAGGTGGAGGAGGCGAAAACCATTCTCGAAGGCATTCTCGAAAACCATGAAGGATTAAATCCCGACTTTCCACCACGGGTCTATTTCAAAGATTTTAACGACGCATCACTCGGCTTTCTCTGCCTCTATTGGTATCATCCGCCTGCATACTGGGATTATTTAAAGTATAGCGAGCAAGTGAATTTACAGATACTCGACCGCTTTAATAAAGCAGGTATCGACTTCGCATTTCCTACGCAAACGCTGCACCTCGCGGGCGACTCGAAACGCGACCCAATTAAAATACAGCATTACGAAGATCCGTCCGTATAAATTTTCGCATACGTAATACAATCGTAGCGTGCCAGCTTGCTGGCGCAAAAACGCTAAAGGTTCAGTAGCCAGATTATCTAAATCTCACTCATAAGCTTACGCAAATCATACGACTTTTTATGATCTGTAAGGAAGTTGAGTCGTCGTAGTATCCTCTCTAAAGCGCTTACTTTTTTAAACAATCGTCTGGCAACCATTTTACTGCACTTACAGTTCGACACCCTCATCCGAGAAGTAAATAGACTATGATTCAACTAACCGGATGAAATCGCTGCTCAAAGAAAATAAGATTACGCTGCTCCTGGCCTTACCGATCGCATCGGGTCAGCTCAGTCAGATGCTGCTTGGCCTCGTAGACACCATAATGATTGGTCGCCTCGGGACCGAGCAGCTCGGCGCGGCTGCCTTCGTCAATGTGCTCTTCAACTTCCCCTTCGTTTTTGGCATTGGGTTGTTCTCTGCCATTTCCGTCATGGTATCGCACCGCCACGGCGCACGTAAACACGCCGAAGCGGGTGAGGCCTTTCGTAATGGATTCATCATATCCGTGCTACTGAGTATTCTACTTGCCGGCAGTATGCTCGCCCTTCTACCCATACTCGACGTCTTCAAACAGCCGCCCATCGTGACCGAGCTCGCACCGGATTATTTATTCTGGATCGCCCTCTCACTCATCCCGATGATTCCCGCTCTGACCATCAAAAACTTTGCCGAAGCAAAAAACGAACCGTGGACGGTCTTATGGGTCATGCTCGGCGGAGTCGCCCTCAACGTAGTCCTCAACTACGCACTTATTTTTGGTAATCTAGGTCTACCCAAGCTAGGGCTTGAAGGCGGTGGTCTCGCTACCTTCATTGCTCGAGTCGTTACACTTGCAGTGCTCTGGCGCTACCTCAATCGTTCAAAGCGCCTCTCCCCAAGCGTCCCGAAGCGTTGGCTCGTCAAACTCGACCGTATCCTTTGCACGGATACTATAAAAATGGCACTACCCATCTGCGGTCAATTAACAATGGAATTCGGCTCCTTTGCCGTCGCCGCACTTCTAATCGGACAATTTGGCAGCACCTCTCTTGCAGCACACCAAATAGCCATCAGCTGTGCTGCCTTCACCTTCATGGTTCCCTTGGGGATTTCACTAGCCGTCACGATCCGAGTAGGTCATGCGATCGGAGCGGGTGAAGTCAACCGAAGCCGACGCATCATCGTCGGTGCGCACATTAGCGCATTTATCCTCATGTTCTTAACCGCCGCCGCATTCATACTCGGCGGAGACTTCATCGCAGCTGGCTTTAGCCCAGACCCCGCTGTCATTACACTCGCGGGATCGCTATTCATCATCGTTGCCTTCTTCCAAATATCAGATGGCTTTCAAATCATCAGCCAGGGCGCACTACGTGGACTTCGAGACGTTAATGTTCCAACGATTATGATTTTCATCAGCTTCTGGGTCGTCGGCATACCACTCGGAGCGTGGCTCGGCTTCGGCTATGGGCTCGAAGCGAAAGGCCTATGGATCGGCCTAGCTATTGGTTTGACCCTGGCCGCAGTCATACTCACCGCCAGACTCGCTCAGCTCGTCAAAAGAGCCGAATCAGCCTAACATCGGCTCTAAATCTGCTAATCTCAAAGCATGTATACACCCACTCCCGAACTCAAAGCCTTTGTGCAGAGCCTCCCGAAAACGGAAACACACCTCCACCTCGAAGGTGCTTGCCCATTCGAGATGCTCAAAGCAGTCGACCCGGTGCGCTTTAAAAACGAACCACCTATGTGGGACGATGCTTTTCGCTACCGCGACTTCGATCAATTCATGGAAATGTATGGCGAGTTCTGTGGAGCTGTCTTCACCTCAGAAGCGGCCTACCATGAAGCCGCTAAAATTATCCTTCAGAACTGTGCCGATCAAAACGTCCGTTATGTGGAAACTAGTTTCCACATTGGCGTGCTCTTTGATGGTCAGATAAACGGACCGAAACTACTGGAAGCCATACACAGTGCAGCTCCCGAAGGCCTTGAACTCCGCGTCTTCGCCGGCATGTGCCACAATGACTATGTCGGTGCTGGCAAAGAGATCATAGAAGACTCCTTAAAATGGGAGCAACTCGCAGGCGTCGATATCCATGGTCCCGAATATTGGCCGCTCGAACCCTGGACTGCCGATGTCTGGTCGCGAGCCGCCGAAGCCGGGAAAGTGCTCAAAGCCCACGCCGGCGAATTCATGCCCGCTAGCTTCGTGCAGCAATGCATCGAAGAGCTCGGTGTCCGCCGGATTCAACATGGAGTCCGCTGCATCGAAGACCCAAAAGTAGTCGATTTGATACTCGAAAAGGACGTCACTCTAGACATCTGCCCGATCAGCAACTTGAAACTTCAGGTCAAAGGAATCCCCACTATGGATAAGCACCCTATTCGCCAACTATTTGATGCCGGCGTCCGCTGCACTGTCAGTTCCGATGACCCCTTCATGTTCGGCAATACCCTGAGCGAAGACTACTACGCCCTCGCCATGGATCTTAACTTCACACATGAAGAACTCGCCCAAATCGCCCAGAACGGTTTCGACATAGCCAAGTAGGACACTAGTTGGTCTTTGAGCGGATAGATAATGAAAGCACTCTTTATATTCGCACTTTCTGCTCTGCTCGTTTTACCGCTCGCCGCTGAATGGGAGAACATTACCGCGAATTTGCCGGAAGGATACGCTGGGAACAGTTCAAACGGTTATTATATTCCGAATGCCCCCAACGACGGTGATTTTCTTAATCCAACTTTCGGTGCCTTTCGTCCGCTTGGTCAATTTCTTACCGACGGCACAACCATCCTGCTTTCGACCACCGCCTCTGTCTATGTGTCTACCGACAACGGAGAAACCTTCACAAATACAAACCCACCCTTCCCGCTTTCATCGACTGGTGATGCGGGATTCAACCGTCCGAGCTATCAAAGCCTATTCAGGTATGACCAAGGCGCGTTTCGAGCCATAAACCGAGTGGAGACGGGTGATGATTCGACAACGAAGCTACACACTTACGACCCGGAAACTAGCTCATGGGATGAGGGATTTGTGCTGGTCCCCGGTTTAACTGAATCAGCTCATGGGAAAGTAAAGTTCTACACTCGGGACTGGGTCAGCGGCCAGCACTACGTTCTCTCTGAACAGATTGGTTTTTTTTCAGAGGCTTCGGAAAACCCAGATGCAAGACCATTTAGCTCATATCTCTGGACTTCATCCGATAGGATCAATTGGCAGCAAATTGATGCAAATATCCAATTTTCCCGTGCGGATGGATTCTTTTTTGAGGATGCTTCGCTTTACCTCCAGGAGGACCGGACGGTCTATCGATCCAATGACGGAGGGTCCACATGGACAGTCGTTTTTGATGAAACAACTCAGTCAGGGCTTTTCGATACCTTTGCCCAAACTTTCATGCTCAACGGTGAAGAAGACTTCCACCAAAACTTGCTCGATTCAAACTCTGCCTACCTCGATCCGGAACTAGGCTTCGGCTGGAACGTTATATTTATAAACCCGATACAGTCCTCGGCTCAAATAAGCTTCTTACCCGTTCTACTGGAACACGCTTCAAAACAAGGCTCTTTGCAGTTCGTCTCTGGCATGAGTATACTCGAATTTGGCTATCCCATCGTTTATTACTCCGCGACCAACGGTCAGACATGGGAGCTCCTCGACTTGCAAGGTCTCGGCGAGGTCGATCCGGTTTTCGTGCCAGGCGGCTTTGCCATTCCTCTACCAGGGATTCCACCACAAAGCGCCGCCACCTACATCGTCCTCACCGACACACACGCTTATATTACGCTAAACCACACATCTTTGTGGCGGCGCCCACTGAGCGAACTCGACCTGCGGGCAACGACCCGTATTACCAAACAGATAGAGCATTTGATCTTGGAAGAAGGCTCTGGCGGAACGCTCGAGGTCTCTGCTGTCGGAGCTGGAACCCTCAGCTACAGGTGGTTCAAAGATGGCCAAGAAGTCCCTGATTTAGACCAAGCCTCAATTATTTTTGATTCCCTGACAGCAGAGAATACGGGCATTTACTCAGTCTACGTCGAAGCTGAGCGAGGGGACGACTTGAGCCAGGAGATCAGAGTCGATTTCGCCCTAAGTTTCGACGAATTTGCTGAACAGAACTTCCCTACTGGCATGCGGACTGAAAAAGACGATGGGAATCTAAACGGTATCTCTAATCTAGACGAATATCTGCATGGGTCGAATGGACTCCCCACAATGGGAATCGTCAACCAGCGCGGTTTCAGCACTACCTTACCAACCGAGAAGTTTCTATCGATCTCTTACTGCACCCGCATAAATGCAACGGACCAGACGATCTTCCCAAGAGCCTCCGAGTCCATCGAAGGCTTATCGAGTGGAATCAATAAAGTCACGCGAACTGGCATCAGAGTCATTGACGGGGATTTCGAGACGCACACCTATCGGACCACTTTCACGATAGAAGAATCCCCTACAGGCTTCATACAACTTCTCATTGAGTAAAAAGCACCGCTACCGAATTCTCGAAGAGACACAGAATGCCGATGAGTGCGTAAGATACATTCTGTTAATCAAACTCGACCACTGGACAAATCGACGCTCCTGAACTTATTTCACTGTCATGTTAGTAAAATACGTTTTCCTTTCTTTTTTTGTGCTTTGTCCGCTGATCGTAGTCAGTCAATCGCATCACACAGGCTCAATAAACGGAGCGGACTTCATCGTAGACGTTCCGGCCGAACCGTCCGGAGATGTCATGTTCATCGCGCGTGGATTTCGACCAGACTTTTTTCCGGTCTCTGCCGTCTACGAAGTCGGCACAAATTTCTACCAGACACTACTTGATCAAGGATGGACGATCGCATCGACCGCCTTTCAATCCAACGATTGGGTCGTTGCCGAGGGAGGCGAAGACATTCTTGCACTCCAGGCTTATATTGAAGCCGAACTCCACACGATTAACCGCTCATTCATTTATGGCGAAACAATGGGTGGTGGCGTCGCCGTCTGGCTGGCAGAGAACCGACCGGAAAGCTTTGACGGAGTTCTTTGCTTAGGCGCGCACCTTTTTCCTGAACCAGATGCTGAAACCACCACGAGCGACAAACTGGCAGATATCTTTAAATTAGAACCACAACTACCCATTGTTTTTCTGGCTAACGGAGATGAAATGCTCAGCTCAAAAACCTACACTCAGCAAGTAGTCAGCGAAAACTACACACCCGTTACTTGGTATGTTAATCGTAGCGGGCACGTTAATGTAAATAGTGCTGAGCGTTTGGCAGCAATGCGCGCACTGGTCGCGTGGAGCGAAGGTGAAGCCATCGAATCAGTAGACGACGGGACAATTATCTTATCGCCTGACTCCGTCGCTGCAGTTTATGCCGGAGCCGCTGCAGCTAATATCCGAATGCTACGGCCGCTCTACGGCAATATCTACACTAGCTTTGTGATAGATGATTTGGAAAAGTTAAATATTCAGATCGGCACTCGATTCACCATAGTTCATCAGGACCAGTCACATCCAATCACTTTTGCCAAAGCTTACAGCGATGTTCCCTACGGAGAATGGGTTGCGTTTATAGATTCCGAAGGCTACGTCCAAATTTCACGCAATTACGCGAATGCAGCAGAGACACTAGGTGCTCAAAAAGGTGACCCCCTTATGCTAACCAATTACAAATAACAATCTTAGCTCGATTAACTGACTTCACTCGACCACTTTCCCGAAAGGAAACCGGCCAGTATTAGCTGCGAAGGGTGGTAGCACATAAGTGGGATCAGAACAGCTGCCCCGTCAATGACACCAGGCGCCGCGGCTAGAATAGAGGTCGCTAGGGGTAAACCCGTGGCCAAAGACTTTTGACTCGCACAAAAGAACGCGGAAATCCTTTGCGCCCGTGTTGGCTGGATCAAACGACTACTCCACCAAACAAGCGAACTGACGATCATAAGCACGAACACCGTCGAAAGGATCACACCGAGAACGTCGCCCCCTGATAGAGTATCCAAAAACCCGGAACTGACACTGTTCGCAAATGCACAGTGCACAATGTAGATAATGATCCAGTTACCCGCTGACTTCGTCTTTTTTGCAAAGGCCGCCGACTTTTCAGGGACCAATTTACGAATGACCTGTCCGATGATCAGCGGTACTACGATCAACATGAAGAGCTTTGAAAACAAGGGTAATAGCGGCACGGAAGCTTCTGCTTCAGTCGCTAAATACGCCACCGCAATCGCTGGCACCAAAAGCACCGAAAGCAGATTCGAAAACACCGTCGAAAAAATTGCGTTCGATGTGTTCCCCCCGGAAACCGCTGTAAAGGTCACCGCCGACGAAACTGTTGTGGGTAAGATCGCCAACAACCAAAAACCTAAGCGCAAATTTTCCGGCAAAAACCAGGATATCGGCACAATCAACAGACCGACGACCAAAGGGAAGATCAAGTAATTCCAAGAAAGCACAAACGCATGTAAACGCTTCGGCTTGTAGCCGCTTGCTAATTCACTGGTCGGCAGCGAAAGTCCCTGCAAAAAGAATATAATCCAAACTCCTATTTTAGTCGTCAGTTCCGGAACCAAAAACCCACCTTTGGAAGCAGGCCCGGGCAACAACATAGCTAAACCAACCGCTGCCAAAAGCCATAGCGTAAAACTATGTTTCTTTAAATGTTTGCGCATAATTTTAGAAGTTCCAGTGGCACTGCTGCGTCCAGTTGTTTAAAAATAAATTGCAAGCCCACCGTCTGATTGCCCAGCAGCGTAACCGGTATTGTGAGCGCTGGTTTCTGAGCCAAACTTGCCGGCCCAGTCAAACGTAGTGTTTTCTCGCGTAGATCCGGCGTAGCATCCGCAAGCTTAACGGATGCTCTCGGGCAAATCGGCATTACCAAATAGTCATAGTTCTCAAAGTATGACTCAAACCAAGCGAATACCTCTGAACGCTTTCGCAGCGCCCACTCGACCTCATCTGAACTCCAATTAGCCCCGCGTAATATACGCGCTTTCACAGCAGGATCATACAAATCGCCATACGATTGCAGCCACTCCCGATGAATCGCGTAGGCTTCACCACTTTGTAAAATATTGAACGCTTGGTTGCAATCCGGCATCATCGCTTCTAACGCAGCCGTCTCTTCAGGGGCTTTCAAAGCGAGCGATCCCGTTACCTCAGATAAGCGCTTATAAACATCCGTATCGACCAATGCTTCAGAGAGGACCGCACTCCCCTTCAAGGGACCGTTAATGATTTCGCCGTCATTTGATTCAAACCAAGCACGTAATACTATTGAAAGGTCTTCAGCAGTTCGGGTAAACCAACCAACCGTATCAAAACTGGGCGCTAGAGGAAAACACCCATCCATGTAATACTCTGGGACGGTTCGAAGTCCATACAAGCCACACCACGCTGCCGGCAATCGAATTGACCCACCGGTATCCGTTCCTAATCCAATCGGCACATAGCCAGCAGCTACCATGTGAGCGGAACCGCTACTCGAACCACCCGTTAAACAACCCGATAAACTCGGATGGGGGCAATTCCCATAATGCGGGTTCTCTCCGGACAGCCCGTAGGCAAATTCATTCATCTGCGTTTTGGCAACGCAACTTCCACCGAGGGTCTGCATTCGCTCTACGATTGCAGAGTGCTTCGTCGCTTTCAGTTCAGTCACCACCGGTAACACTGACGAACTGTGCGAAGGAAACCCCTTCACATCGAAAAGCTCCTTAGCCACGTAGGGCACACCCGCCAGAGGTCCGTTACCAACGAAGGTCTGCTCGCTTAAGTCATGGCTAACTACAGCCGTATCTGTATTCCCGATACACGTGCCGATTGCTTGCGTTATCGCAGACTTCCACGCGACTGGATCCTCGGCCGCCAGTTCAGCCCACTCTGTGATCGATTTAAAATTCATTTCCGTAGTTCCGCACAGTTAATGAAGCGCCCAGTGGGAGCACTCAAAATCGCACCCTCCTTGTAAATACACACTCCACGTAGCCAAGTAGATGCGACCACAACTCGACTGGAGCAACCGATATAGGCGGAGAATGGGTGTCGATAAAGCAAATCAGATTTCTGAATCATTGCAGGCATCTCACGCTGCTCGAAAAGAACCAAATCCGCGTCAGCACCCACCGTGAGTTGTCCCTTCGCGCTCATGCCGGCAACCGAAGCAGGTTTGGCTGAAAAAACGCCTTCCAAGCATTGCCCGGTTAATCCTAGATCCATGCCGAGCATATCCAATGTAAGGGGAAGACCATGCTGCAGCCCTGAAATACCCCCCCAAGCCTTATAAAAGCTCAGTCCTTCTTTCAAATCTGGCGACGAAGGTGAATGGTCCGAACCTATAGTATCGATCCGCCCCGACAAAACTGCTGCTCGCAATTCTGAAACGGTTGCCTCTGACCGTAGTGGAGGTGCGCATTTCGCCACAGGTCCTATCGCATCGGCTTGTCCAATATTTAAAAGCAAGTAATGCGGACAGGTTTCAGCAAGTATATCCACGCCCTTGGCCTTCGCAGCATCAATCACCGCTAACACTTCGGGCGAACTCACATGCACAATCGTAATTGGGCAGCCCGTTTCGACTGACAGCTCAATAGCGATTTGAACCGCACTCACCTCAGCAGATACGGGTCGTGATGCCTCCCAATCCAGAGCCGTCTCCTTTTGGCCAAGCTTTGCTTCAGCAGCTTTCAATACGTGTGGATCTTCCGCATGCAAGGCCAGTCGAAGTCCCGTCCTAGCAATTCGGCGCATCGCTTCGCGCAATGTGGCTACATCGCTGTTATCAAAATCATCTGTCCCACTCGGCGACATAAAGGCTTTGAAACCAACCACACCGGCATCAGCTAGAGCTTCCAGCGAATCAACGTTACCGGGCACCACCCCTCCCCAGAGTGCATAGTCAACAGAAGACTTCCCTTTGATTGCAGCTAACTTTTGATCCAAAGCATCCACCGTGACAGTCGATGGAATACTATTCAGCGGCATTTCGGCAACTGTGGTCACACCTCCCGCCGCCGCTGCCGCTGAACCAGTCTTGAAGCCTTCCCAGTTGGTCCGACCAGGCTCATTGAAATGCACATGTAGATCAACTGCTCCGGACATTGCAAACTGCCCCTCAGCAATTACCTCCGAACGAGCACTACCAGTAACTTGAGAAGTGATTTCCGCAATTTTCCCGGATTCGATACCGACATCAACAGCAGTCCATACCCCGGCTCGGAGAACTTTGAGATTCCGTATTACAGTATCCAACATACAAATTACAATTCCCGATCTATCTCCAAGACACTTCCGACCATCACTTTCAGCGCAGCTAAACAATCTTCATCGGTGCTGAACTCGTCAGGATGATGGCTCAGCCCGTCTCTACAGCGCACAGCGAGTAAACCTACAGGACAAACTTGTGCAATCTTCATGCTGTCGTGCCCCGCACCACTAAAAACCTGTATCGAGCTATCCGCTTCGCGCTGACAATGACTACTCAAGATCCCGGTCAACCTCGGATCCAGCGTCACATCTTCAGCCGTGTGTTTGACTCGATAGACAAATTGCAAACCACTTCGCTTGGCGATTCGATTAAACTCAGACTGTAACGCTTCATGCGCTTCGACCAGGTCCGCGTATTTAGCCAATCGCAAATCGACTGTAAAGGTCACTCGGGAAGGGATCACATTACTCGCATTTGGAAACACGTTGAGTTGGCCAACAGTTGCCCGCACGCGCTCATCACTGCGACAGAGCTTGTTCACCTCTAATATCATTTCACTCGCATAGGGAAGCGGGTCTTTTCGTAATCGATAAGGCGTCGTCCCCGCATGGCCGGCCATACCGTGTAACTCTACCTCCGCACGCAACTGAGCCGCAATTTTCGTAAACACGCCCAGCGATTTGTTAGCAGATTCGAGAACGGGTCCTTGCTCAATATGCGACTCGATAAAGAAGTCCTGCGGGCGTATGGTTGGCTCTGCATACAGCACCTCGTCAATCGATTCTCCACGATCCACCAACCACTGGCCTAGTTTTTTTCCGAGCGCATCAGGCTTATATAACCAGGCTTTTTCAAATTGCCCGCTTAAAGCAGAGCTCCCCAAGAATGTTGTTTGGAAACGCACACCCTCTTCATCACAAAATGCCAATGCGCTTAGGTTATGCTGCATCGGTATCTGTGCTCCTGCAATAGCCTCCACAGTTGCAATCGCAATCAGAACACCGAGCGCACCATCATAGGCGCCACCGTTGATCACCGTATCATAGTGTGAACCAAGGTGAATCGTCGATGCATCCGGGCCGTCCGGAGAACAATTTAATTTACCAATCACATTCGTCAGCGCATCTTCGGTCACTTCCATCCCTGCGGCCTCCATCCAACTCTTCAGTTTATAAGCAGCAGCCTCCGCCGCGGGCGAAAACAGGGTGCGCTCCAGCCACTCTGTATTCGTCGAAACTCCGTTCAGAATACGAATGCGCTCAAGCAGGCGTAAGCCCGCTGCATCTATCGATTGCGAAAGCTCCATTAGCTGCCACGGTATGTTGAGTAACTCCAGGGAGATACCAGCAGGGGCACATGGTAACTTTCACCCGCGATTAAATGCACTTGCAGGATGACTTCATCGAGAAACGCTGGATTCGGAAGCTCCACCCCAAGTAATTTAAAATAATCACCCACCTGAAAGATCAGCCGGTAGCTTCCTGTCTTTAATGCACCATCGACCAGTAATGGGCCGTCATTGCGACCGTCCTTGTTCGTTTCACCAGTGCATAACTGACTCCACTCACCGCCAAGAGGCTTGTATTCAAGCGCCCAACCCACTCCTGCTGCAGGGCAGCCACTGTAGGTATCCAAAATATGTGTACTTAATTTTCCAGCCATAATGTAAAAGTTTAAATAGGATCAATGATGCTGCAAATCCGATGCCAACCAATCCGCGCAATCTGAAAGAGGCAGGCCAAGCGTTCAGAATCAGGGGAGGCATTCAATCGTGCATTTAAAATCGGTAAAACATCCGCAGCAGAATGCTCCGTGACACACAAAATAAAGGGATGACCAAAACGTTCCCGATACGAGTGAAGCGATTCTCTCATCGCATTAAGCGTAGTCGTGGGCAATCCCGCAAATCCTGCTTTGGTTTGCTCCTGCTGAGAGAATTGAGTCAACTTTGGCAGCGTATCGAGCTTGGCCGCTAAGTCCGGGTGGGCCCGAATGATCTTTAGTTGCATCTCTACACTAGCACCATAGAGAGACGATTCAAAAGTCGCCTGTAGTGCTTTGACGTGGGTAAAAGGTCGCTGCTCAGACGCAGCTTCGACCACCCAAGGTGAGTGCTCAAACACTTGGCTCAACTGCTCAACAAAGGCGGTAGCGTCCATCGAGTTCAATACTTCCAAAGCTATTTTATTTGCAGTCATCTTAAGCATTATAACTTACACCACCGCATCCGCAACGACAGGTTTATCTTCACTGAAATTATAAATTAAAATGCCCCCAACCACACAAACTACTCCAATTATCTTTAGGAAATGTAGACTCTCTCCCAACACAATGGCTGCACTGAAGATAGCGATCGGTAATTCAATTGAAGCAAGCACGCCTCCAAAACTACTACCCGTTAATGGTAGGCCCTTCATGAGTGTAATCACGGGCAAAGTCTGACCGACCAAACCTAAAAACAGTGCGAAAAGTAAAAATTTTGGCCACTGATCTCCGAGGTCATTCCATAAATTCGGAGCCGCCGCCAATAAGATCAAACAACCGACTAATCCCATTCCCGAAACGGCAAACGAACGAAACTCCCAAGTTGTAAATTCGCTGACGATCGGTGTAACCACGAAAACCACCCCATAGCACATCGCTGCCAATACTGCAAATCCAACTGACATGAGTGCACCCGGTGAATCGTAAGTTTTCAAAATTTCGGTCGCCATGACCGCACCGGCCAAGATGAGAAGGATCGCGCAAAACTTCACAGTCGAAAAGTTAATCTGTCGCAATAGGATCGAAGCAAAATAGACAATTGGTAAATATAAAAACATTAAAGTCGAAGCGATCGCTACCGGGCCATAACTGAAGGATAGAAAAAGGAAATTGCCCACGCCCACCGTTGAAATACCAATCAAAGAAAGCGTCCCCCACTGACGCCGGCCACGTGGACGCGCACCTCGAAAAAAGCGGTGCGCGAAAAAGCCAAAAAACAGACACGACACCAATACCTCAAATAAGAAAACCTGGAGGAAAGACGGCCCCAGTGTGTACGCATACTTGATGAGCACTCCATGAAAGCCCCAGCAGCAGCCACTCGTGAGCACAAGCAATATGCCGGGTAATCGTGACTGAATTGGAATTTCAGCAAGCTTCATAGTTGTCAATAGTGCCGGTGTTTAGCCAGCTATTCAAAAACTTGATCCTCTGGGCACCAGGCGGGCGAACAAGTGACCACCATAACCAGGTCATCTTTGTTTGGATTATGAATACTATGCCACTGCCCGGGAATAATCGCCACCGCTTGCCCAGGAACCATCGGTGCCGCTTCATTATCCAAATACATGATCCCAGAACCCTCCACGATATGGTAGGTCTCCTCACTCTTTAGATGGTAGTGCTTTTTCACCGTGACCCCCGCTGGAATCGTAATGTAGGCAATGCTCAAAAGTTTAAGCCCGCTATTGCTCGGTGATAAAAACTCCTTTGCAACGGCAAGGTCTTCGGCAACATAATCAACACAGTCTTTGATCGTAACTATTTCCATAGACCAAATGGTTAGCAGTTAAACTGCCAGATACGATTACTTTCAACTGTTTCGTTGTGAAACGAGTGTGATTACAAAATTTGTCAGTCATTCAAATAAGTGACGCAGACATACTCGTCTGCGCTGTAGAATGATACCTAATTAGAAAAGGTTCTTCGCTATTTTTAGTGGCATAAAGCAGTTTAGCCCATTTCGTTTCCTTACGCTGGATAGGCTGGAGGGCACTGCCATGCGTCGGGTTCTTTGCGGCAGAGCGGGCTTTTGACTCATGGCGAAGCCGAACGGTTTTCGAAGGGAGGCC